>Ga0224554_1001769_pt1 | contig 12818 bp, 7 predicted proteins | sample 714S22024metaG_FD_180666 | JGI IMG/M metagenome (GOLD analysis project Ga0224554, IMG submission 180666) | Peat soil microbial communities from Stordalen Mire, Sweden - 717 S2 20-24 | ecosystem: Environmental > Terrestrial > Soil > Wetlands > Peat | place: Sweden: Norrbotten County, Stordalen...
TCGTTGATCCATTCGGGCTGTTCCCAATCTGCCGGCACGGGCTGCTGGAAAAATTCTTTCATATGCAAGTCCATCCTGTATTTGGACGCCCGTTCGCTGCGAATGAGGGCCTCCAGGGTAAAATCAAATTCATGACCGTGCCGTTCGCCAAATTTCAGGTCGGTTTCCCAGTGTCCAAACCGCAGGGGTTTGGTCTCGCCGGGCGGCCAGATCCACATGTCCGGCCCGCGCGTGTCCGACGTTTCATTGCCGTCAATCCGCTCGTGGTAGCCGAGGAAAAGATTTTCCAGGTCGCGCCAGTCGCGCAAGCCGGGCACATGCCCAATGAGGCGGAGCCGCAGCTTGGGCGCATCGGCCGGCACGGTCGCCGCCGCCACCCCGGGCGGGACGAAAGACCAGTCGGTCTGAAAATAGATGCAGCCGTCCCGATGTTGGCGGGGAAGAAACAGTTTCAATCCGTCGGAACCGCAGAGTTTCCATTTCTGCGAGTTGATTTGCAGGCATCCGTTCATGCTTTGAAATTAAAATTAGGCCGGTTCAGGATTTTGTCGAGCCGTTTTAAGAGGCGGCAATCCTTATGCCGCCGGAGTCCAAACCAACATCCGTTTGACGCGCTCGTCCAATTTTCTTTCCGGCCTGCTGGAGACGGATGCCATTGTGCTGCGGATATTGAGAATAGCCCAGTGCTTTAGCACTGGGATTCGAGGGGCATAAGCATCCAAGTCCCGTCAGGGACGAAAGAAAAGTTCTGCCGTCCCTTGCGGGACTTTTACATTGGTTCAACCCAATACCCAGCCATAAATGCGCAGGCAATGCCGCCACGGATTGTGCCATTGCTGAAATCAACAAAGCGGCGATAAAAAAAATTGAATCCCTCGCTTTCACTTTGAGACAAATTGATAGACGCCGGACTGCACTTGAAGGACGGCGGCGGTTCCTTCCATTTTTAGAAATTTCACGCCGTCGGCTTTGGAAATGGCAACGCCACCTTCCGTCACGTTTTTAACATCCGTCGCCGGAACATACACGGTGGCGGTGGAGTTGACGGGAATTGTGACGTTCATTTTAACAATGCCATTTGTCTTTTCCCAACGACTTGAGATGGTGCCGTAAAGGGATTCGGTCTTCGCTTCCGCAAAAGTCAGATTTCCCACCAGCGCCGGCTTGATGATGAAGGATTGGTATCCATAATTGTCCGGGTCTTCACGGATGCCGCCCAGCCCTTTGATGAACCAGGCAGCGATGCCGGTGTAACAGGTGTGCATCCGGCTCGGTTTCGTGTCATCCCAGTATTCGGGCCATGCGGTTTCACCACGGCTCAAAAAGAAGCCGTAACTTGGTTCCGTGGTTTTGGAAAGATTCGTGAAGATGATGTCGTTGCGTTCGACATCTTCGATTAAAAACTTCAACAGAATCGGCAGGCCGGAACTGCCCATGTCGAAATACGGATGCGTTTCCAAAATATCCGTTTCAAAATTGGCGAAGACCTTGGGCTTAATATCGTCCGGTGTGATTCCGGCAAACATCGGGAAGGCCAGATGAATTTGCCCGTCGTCTATGTAGTTATTTTGATCTGGATTAAAAAAATGTGCCTGCACTTGGCCTTTTAAGTCTTCCAGCCGTTTTCCATAAACGGCGACGTCGTCGGGCTTGTCCAGTATTTTGGCGATGGCGACGAAATTGCGAAGATCCAGCGCGTAATCACAATTGTTGAAAAGGAGAGCCTTTGATGAATTGCCGAACTCACTTGCATGGGGTTCCGCCCAATCGCCCAGGAAATTGCCCGCGCCTGCTTTGTTATAGTTCGTGTTGTAGGGTTGGAGAATTCCGTCCTTCACATTTGCGGCGAGATAATTCAGCCACGCCTTGTCGGTGGCGTAAGATTCGGCGAGAATTCGTTTGTCGCCGTAATTCTTGTAAAATTCCCAGCCGATGTTGAGCGGCGCGCTGCTCCACATGGTGCCGCCGTAATGATTGTTGACCTGCGGGGCGGTATGATTGATCCAGCCGTTCGTCTGCTGCACGTCGCACCAGTCGCGGACGATCTTCGTGTAAAATGCGCCAGCGTCGTAGTTGGGAATCCCGTCGCCCCACGCGGTCGCAAAATTTTCCTCGCCATAGCCGAGCCGTTCGCGATGCGGACAGTCTGACGTGTAGCCTTCGATGGTATTAACGCGGTAAGTCCACAGATCGGTTTCGTAAATCTGGTTGAACAAATCGCTGGAGCAGGAGAATTGCCCCGTCCGGCTCAAGTCGGTGCCGATGGCATAGCCCTCAATGTCGGAAAGCTCCGGTTTATTTTTCAAGCCCGTGATCGTGACATAGCGTCCGGCGGCGTAATTGAACTTGTTTTGAAAGGTTTCAGATGAACCACCCTTGCAGATATAAATGCTCTTCTGCCCGAATGCCTGAACGAAGTCAGGATTGTCAGAAACCTGGATGGTCACGACATCCCCCGCGGACTGGTTCTTTATCTTGATTGAAATCCAGCCCGAAAAGTTCGTGCCCAAATCAACTCGATACGGCCCGTCGCCAGATACACTCTGCGCAGCAAAAGTTTCAATTACGCGGCTCGGTTCGATCATCTGTGCCGAGAGCGTCGCGTTGACGGAAGCCGTTGCCGCGTGCTCCCAGCTTTTGTCGTCGAAGCTGATCGCGTTCCAGTCGGGAATAAATTTCTGCGCGTCAATCTGCTCGCCACCATGATCCTTGTAATTGGCGCCGCCAATGTCCTCGCTGGAACTGATCTTGCAGCGCCAGCTTGCATCCGAGGCGATCGAGATGTCATCGCGGCCGGTGGTTATTCCGTCGAGTTGAACGCGGAGCGCAGGGTTAGTCTTAAAGTAAGGGTAACGCGACCAACCGGCTCCGGTCCAGATGGCGATGCAATTGTCACCGGCTTTGAGCGCGCTCGTGATGTCATAAGTGACATACAACACGCGCTTGTCGAGCCGCGTGAGCGAAGGAGCCAAAACCCGCTCGTCAACCTTTTGGCCGTTGACGTAGAGTTCGTGATAGCCGACGGAGGCGACGTAAATAAACGCCGAAGCCGGTTTGTCGTGAAGCGTGAAAATCTTCCGATACCAGATATGATCCACCGGCAAGGCGGTCGGGTGCTTGATCCACGGCCCGCGCCAATCGTCTGGCTCAAGCAGACCCATCGAAAAATGCGCGGGAGAACTCCAGGCGGACGTTTTATTGTCCTTGTCCCAAATCCTGACTTTCCAGAAACAGTTTTCGCCCGAAGCCAGCTTTTTGCCCGCGAACGGAACCAGCGCGGACTGCGCGGAAAGAACCTGACCGCTGTCCCAAATATCAGCCTGCCCTTCATCCAACCGAGCGGGACTGCTGGCTATCAACACCTCGTAGCCAGTTTGCTTTTGCCCACGGGTGTTATCTGCGTCTGACAACTTCCAAGTGAACCGTGGCGTTTGGACATCAATCCCCAGCGGATCGGTCAAGTATTCGCACTGCAACCCAGACACCATCACGGCGGCGCGGGCGGAAAATAAACACAAAACATTTGTGAGTATGATGGCTTTAATCCAGGGGAATTTCAGGCCTGGCATTGGGAGTGTTGTTTGATGATTCAAGTTCTGTGAACTGGTTAACGTGATTGTATTCGTGATCATTCTAACAAACCCGGCTGATTTCCATATGCAGGAGTCCGCCCAGTTTCTCAATCTTATTCGCAATGCGTCCGATGCCGACCGCGCAATGATGCGCCGGGCCGTGCGCGTTCCAGTCGTTCACAAACTTCCGCGCGCCGATGCTGAACTTGTAGCGCGAATTGGTGTTGCCGATTTCCAGGATCGGGCCGGGCACGGATTCGCCCTCGGCCACGAGCAGTTTTAATTTTCCATCTGCCGTTTCCACCACGGACAGCAGTGTCACCGCGCCGTGCTTCACGCACATTTCCACGGACAATCCCCGGCCTACTTTGCCGTGAAACACTTTCAGCGGACGCACCTTCGTTCTGCCTTCGGCAATCGCGATGTGCCCCGGCCCGTCATGGCCCATCAGCACCACGTCGTCGGCAAAATCCATCGCATAGAATTCCGTGAACGAGCCGCCGACGCCAAAGGTGTCCAAGATTTTCATGGCCTGCGCGTTTTTCACCTCGTATTCGCCGGCCACGGGAATGCCGCGCGCGGTGAGCAGCGAATTTCCAAGGATGATCGAGCTGATGGCGTCCTCATTCTCCGCGTTGCCCGTCCCGCTGTAAAAATAGGCGAGCGAGCCGAGATCGTGCTCCTTCACCAGACGATCGAGGGCAACAGACGTTCTCGCGGCGCGTTCCAGTTCCGCCTGCGAACAGCCGGCCTGCACATCAAAAACTTTTTTGAACTGGGCGACGCGGTCTTTGATTTGCCCGGCGGCAACCTCGCGGCGCAGCGCGGCGAGTTCGTCCACCTCCACGATTTCCAAATGGCCGCCGAACGTGGCGCATTGCCGCGTCGTGTCGGAATAAATATCCAGCATCCCGCCGTAATAATGCCCCATCAAGCCGAGGCGGTTGTGGAACATCACGTTCGCCACGCGCGCGGCCTCGATCCACGCCTCCACCTCGTTCCAGCAAACCGGGTCTTCATGCAGCATCCCGGTGACTTGATGAAAATCAATCCGCGCGCGGCTGAAAACGTTGGCGATTTCCGGCACCGGGCACGCGCTGCAATGCGCCAGCCATTCGCCGGTCATCCTGGTGCGGTCGCCCATGGCGTTGAACTTCGCGTAGTCAATCGCCGCCGCCGGCGCGAGATTCAAAATGATGACCGGCACCTTCGCGCGCTGCACCACCGGCAGCACGGTGGACGAAAGCGCGTAGGTTGTGACGTGGAGGAAAATCAAGTCCACGTCCGCCGCGCGAAATTGATGGCCGGCTGCCAACGCCTTCACCGGATTGTCAATGAGGCCGAGGTTCACCACCTCGACGCCCGGACGTTCCAGTTTTTTCTGGACGATTTGGACGTAGCCTTCAAGCCGCTGCTTGAGTCCCTTGAATTGTGGCCAGTAAGCGTCAAGGCCGATGCTGAAAAGTCCTATGCGCATTGGCATCCAAAGCCGGGTGTCAGGGATTTTGAAAATCCGCTGCTTGCGGCTGTAGCTGGGCGGTCTGGGCGGCGGTCAGGGTGCCAAAATCTTCCTGATAGGTGAAGAGCCGGCGGGTGTTGGCATTCCAGGAGTTGATAAAATACATATTTTCAAACTTGATCCACTTGGCGGAACCGTCCACGGACAATACGTTGCCGCCGTCGGGAAAAGCGTTGCCGGGCCGGGGATGAGGCACGCGCGGAGGATAACCGGTCGTGGATCCATCCTGCCCCCAACTGGGAGTCATATCCGTGAAACGGGCGTTGGATTCAGCCGCCAAACACCAGTTGGCCTTGGCATTGCCCAGTTTGACGGGGCTGGGAGCGTTTTGAAATGGACTTCCAGCAGCTGGATTCTGCCAGGTATTGTTTCCACCATAATACGCGTAGCCCAGCGCAATCTGGGTCGGATGGGCGGGATCGGCGCGGGGGAGAAAATTACGGGAGGGACAACTCCAGATGTTGTTCTCCGCACTGGCATTGGTTTTGAGCACCATGCCGTAGTTTTTCAATGGATCGGCCATCGAAATGTCCACGCCCAACTGATGTAGCGGGGTAAATAATTTATCATTGTAATCCCCGGCATACATGGTGAGACCGATACCGACTTGATGGATATTGCTCAAGCACTGCGTTCGTATCCCCTTTTCCTTGGCACGCGCCAGTGCAGGCAACAGCAGCGCCGCGAGAATGGCAATGATGGCGATGACCACCAGCAATTCAATGAGTGTAAAACCACTTTTTACATTCTGGCTGGTGGCGGTTCCTTTTTGACAGGTTCCAATCATTGGTTTGGGATGCTGATAAAAAGTAGAAAAGTTTGCCCGTTCACGCAATGGACAATATGACAAACCGCGTGGATTTTCTGCCACGTTGCACCGGGGTTGTGAGAAATTATTGGTGCGGCCGGCGGCGATGCCGCCACTGGCTGGGAGAAAGCCCCAATTTCCGCCGGAACAGGCGCGAGAAATAATGCTCGTCCACGAAGCCGGTCTGCGCGGCAATTTCCTTCACGGAAAATTCCGTCTCGTCCAGCAGGTTGCGGGCGCGGATAAAGCGCAACTCCAACAGATACTGATGCGGGCTTAATCCCGTGTGCGCGGTGAAGGTGCTGCGGAACCAACTGTAACTCACGCCCATCTCCCGCGCCAGAAGTTTCATGTCCAGGGGGCGCATGAATTCATTTTGAATGCGGCTGATGGCGAGTTCGATGGAGTTGGCGTTCCGCGTCTCGGCGGCGGGCGGGGTTTGTTGCGAGGAATAAAAAAGCCCGGACAGGTTCACCGCCGCACCGGCGAGAATCTGCTGGAGCGCCGGCCGGTTCGCGCGGACGGACTCCATCACGCGGCTGAAGATGGCCAGCGCCGCGTCCTCGGCATTGATTTTCACCACGGGATTTTGGGATGAAATAAAATTGTTCTTCAGCCAGCGCCGCGCGATCACGCCGTCGAATCCGATCCAGTGCTCATGCCAGCCCGTTTCCAGATCGGGGGCGTAACGATGCCAGACGCCGGGAATCAGCAGGAACGCGTGCCCCGGCTCGATGGACGCGGAGAAATGCGGCGACTCAAATTTCCCCCGGCCATTGGAAATATAAACCAACTGGAAGGCGTCAAGGATCCGTCCGTGCCGCCAGTCAAACGCGAAGCCTTTCGGGTGGCCGGTTGGCGGATAAATCGCGGCGGGCGCGATGCGCGATTCGCCGACGGTATTGGCGTAAAGCCCCCATTTTTCATCGCGCGCACTGACCGGAAAGTAGCGGTAAAAAGTTGTGGACTCAATTTTCATTGCTGGCCGCTACCATATTGCACCCGCCGCACGGCTCCGTGAATTTTGCCATTGTGATTTCGCGCATACGGGGATTTTTACATCAATTCACCTATTGGCCGGGCGAAATAATTGCATATTAAATCCAACATCGCAATGCCAACCCAGTCCCCGCTGCGCGCCATTCATCGAGATGAAGCGGCTCCATGACGCCGTCTTGCAATCGCGTATTCATCCTTCGAATACCATTTTGACAAAACACTTTATGGAAGCATTACCGGCTGGAGTAAATCATCCGTTTTGCTTTCAGCCACGTCTTGAAACCCCACTGCCGGACGCGCATCTGGCGTCTTTGGGCTGAACTCGACGTTGTGCAACGTGATGCCCTTGACGTGGCGGGCAAATATACCGTAGGCGGGCAGCTTGGAGCCAAACATATTGATTTCGGGATAAGCATCTTCTTTTTCGGGAATGCTCACTTTCCCGTTCGGCTGTCCGCCACCGGAAAGCTGGAGCTTGATGTTTTCCAATGTCAGCGCTTCCACCGGATGTCCCGGAATGCCGCTGATCAAAATCCCAATCTGCTGCGCGTTGGTGGCGGAAATGTTCTTGATGGTTACGTCGCGCAATTCGCCGGGCGGACGTTTGGTGTCACCCGGTTGAAAAGTTTTCAGCCGCGCGCCGAGCCGGAGCATGATGGGAACGGTCACGTTGTCCATTGTGATGTCGGAGATGACGACATCGTGAAGTTGCGCGCCATCCACAGAGCAAAGTTTGATGCCGCCAAGATGGGTGTCGTGAATCTGGCAAAGACTGACGCGGATATTCTCAAAATCACCGAGTGATTCGGTGCCGAGCTTGATGGCGGCGCAGCGGCTGGAAAGCTTGCAGCCGGTGACGTTGACATTGCGGCAAGGCAACGCGCTCGTCGTCTTGAGGCAAACGGCGTCGTCGCCGGTATCTATGTCACAGTCGTTGACGCGGACACTCTCGCTGGAATCAATATCAATGCCGTCATTATTCGGCAGCCCGCGACTGCGGATCGTCACGCGTTCGGCGGTGACGTTGGTGGATTGAAAAAAGTGCATCGTCCACGCCGCGCTGTTTCGCAATTGAACATCGCGGACAGCAACATCCGCGCAGCACACCCAGCGAATGAGGAACGGCCGCACAGTGAATGTTTTGCCCTGCGCCGTCCTCAATGCAGAACCTTGCCCATCAATCGTGCCGCCTTCGACGCCAACGCGCTTCGCGTCAACAGCAGTAATCAAGGAATATCCGCGTGCCGCGCCCGTCGCGTCGGTGAATGGATCAATGTTGCGATAATCGGCGGCGTTTGTGCTGCCCAGCAACACGGCGTCAGCCGCGAGCCGCAGCGTAACGCCGTCTTTGATCTGAACGGTTCCGGTCACGAAGCGGCCAGCCGGAATCGTCAAAGTGCCGCCGCCGTCTGCGCTGCACGCATCAATCGCACGCTGAAGCGCAGCCGTGTTGAGCGTCACGCCGTCGCCCACCGCGCCAAAATCGGTTGCGGCAATCACTTCGCCCTGACCAGCACGCGCGAAGGCGACCGGCCAAAGCGACGCAATCAGCAGCAAAGTGGCGATTCGGTTTTGCACGGGCGAAAATTTTACGGCGAATTCACCGGCTCGATTGATTCATCGGTCTTGCTTTCAGTCACGTCAGAAAATACGACGGCCGGGCGCGCGTCGGGTGTCTTGGTGATAAACTCGACATTGTTCAACGTGATGCCTTTGACGTGATGCGCGAACAGCCCGTGCGCCGGGACGGTTTTTTGCAAGCTGCCGATTTCCGGCCAGCGATTGCCCAAGTTTTCCGGCGTGAATTCGGCCACGCTGTTGGTCGCATCTTCCGCCGTGCCGCCGCCCGGAAATATCGCGCGGATGTCGCTGAACGTGAGATTTTCCACCGGATGCCCCGGCATTCCGATGATGACGAACCCGGAATTTTTTGCGCCGGTTTCGTCGTCCACCGCGATATGGTCGAACTGCAAATTGCGAACGGATTTCATCAGCGGCAATTCATCGCGCGGCGCGTCCACCCAGGCATTTTTCTGGCAGAACGTCAGGAACAACGGACGCGGCACGTTCGTCATGCTGAGATGCGTGAAAATCATGTTCTTCATTTCCGCGCCTTCGTTCATCTGGATTTTCAAGCCGGAATCGTTGTGATTGCTGAAAGAGCAATTGGTCATCGTGACATCCTCGAAATTCCCGCGCGACAACAGCCCGATGCGGATGCCCGCCCAGCGACCGGAGAAACTGCAGTTCGCAATGTAAATGTCCTTGCACGGCTTGTTCGTCAGGGAAGTTTGCAGGCAGACGCAGTCGTCGCCGCAGTTGAAATTGGAATTTGTCACGCGCACGTTCGTGCAGCCGTCAAAATCCAAACCGTCGCCGTTCGAAATGCCACGGCTCATGATGGTGACGTTATCAAACGCGAGATCGTCGCAGTAACGCCATTCCGAAGTCCATGAAGCCGGCCATTGCAGCGTAATTTCGTGGACGCGGACGTGCGAGCAGTTAAGCAACCGGATCATTTTCGGACAATTTTTTTCGCGGTCGCCCTTGTTCGGAAACGATTTCCCCTGCCCGTCAATCGTGCCGCCACCTTCAATGGAAATATTTTTTGCATCGCGCGCAAAAATCAAACAACGGTTCATATACGGCTCGTTATACATCGTGCGGTCGGTGTCGGTCGTGTAATCGGCGATGTTCGTGCTGCCCAGAATCATCGCGCCGGAATCCACGCGCAGCGTCACGTCGCTCTTGAGATAAAAAGTTCCGGTGACAAATTTTCCGCCCGTGACCAGCACCGTCCCGCCACCCGCCGCGCTGCATTTATCAATCGCATCCTGCAAAGGTTTTGTGTCGGGCGTCGCACCATCGCCAACTGCGCCAAAAGTTCTGAGGTCATAGACATTGGTGGTTTGCGCGCGACCGAAACCGGCGGCCACAAAGAACGAAAATAGAATTATTGAGAATCGCAAAAAAAAGTGACCAAGGCAGGGCGCGAGCGGAGCGCGGCGTTCACGCCGCTTCAACTCACGATCCGAAAGCGGGCCGGACATTTCCTGCATCGCACCGCAATGGACGTTGAAGCGGCGTGAACGCCGCGCTCCGTCACCCAATTGAACGCGCCTCAATAATCGCCGGATTTTCTTCATAATTATCCCGCCACCAGCCGCACTTCACGCGTCTCGATGACGTCAACCCCGGCGAGGGAAAGGGCGACATGGTTGTCATCGTATTTCAACTGAGAACGGTCGGTGATGTAAATGGGCGCGTCTTCGCGCAACGGGAGAATTTTCAGCACGAGACCGTCCGAATACATGGCGGGACCGTAGCGGCGCAGGCCGAATTCAAAGGGCCGGGCGTGGTAGAAATCATCGTCGAGCAAGGTGTCGGCGTAATAGGCGCGGAGCACGTCGCCGGTGTAGTGAATGCGCAAACGCAGGTCGCGGCTGGCGTCAACGCCGGCGGGAAGTTTCACGCGCCAAACGCCCGCCTGCGCGAAATCGGCATCCTCCGGCTGCATCGCCATTCCCTGACTGCGGCCAGGAGCCGAGGGCGCAATCGGAACCGTGCGGGCCGGCCCGGCGGCCTGCACTTGTTCAATCACGGCCTGCAACGGTGCCTCCGACGCGATCTGCGGTGAAAAACGATGGAACAAACCATCCTCCTTCGCCGCCAGTTTGCCTTGACCATCCTTGATGCTTTTCGGCGCGGGGAATATGGCGACGGAAAAATCCGCCGGATTTTCCGCGCGCAGGCGCAGGCTGGAACCATCGAGCAGCAACGTCGCGTGCGTCACAAAAAGCCGTTCCTGTCCCTGCCATTCGCCTTTCCACAAATCCAGCGACGTCGCCTCGTCGAGCAGAATGATGACGTGTTTCTTCCCGTCTTTTCCATGCACCGAAATCGCCGCGCCCAGACCAGTTGGGACGTTGCGCACATTGATCTGCGAATTCTCGTTCGTTATTTTTCCGGTGGCAGCACTCACCGTGGCGGTGGCCGCATCGAAAACAAATTCCGCCGGAATCGCCGCCGTCTGTTTGAAAACGGTGTAGCGCGTGTTCCCTTCATTGATCTGGCAAATCGGCTGGGCGGAAGCGTAAATAAGTTTCACGCCGCCAAGATCCAGATTGAGCGGCCAGATGAAACGGCTGTTGTAAGGAACGGTGACCGTTGCGGACGGCAAGGTGATGTTGCCGCCGGCGAACTTGACCTGGAACTGGATGTTTTCGCGTGCCGGTTGCTGCGTGATATGCTGATAATGGCTCACGAAAAGGTAGCCGCTGTCGCCATTGGAACGCGCCGCCCAGTTGAGCGAACCGCGTCCGTTGGGCGTGTGGGACGTCATGCCGGAAAGTCCGGGGCCGAAGTCTTCCAGAAACAAACCGAGCAAACGCAAAAAGTGATAGTGCGCGCGTTCCTGGCCGTATTCGCCGATGGGCGCCTGGAAGTCGTAATTTTTCACCGGCAGATCGTTCCAATAATTGGTCGCCTGCGTTTCGTTGAGGTAGCTCAGTTTGCCAACGGGATTCTGGCCGCCGTGATACATATAAAATCCCAGGAGATTCGTGCCGGAGCCGAGCCGGACCAGCGCGAGGGATTCGGTGTCTTCCGGCCACATGAAAACGCGCCGGTGATAACTCGCCATCATGCCGCCGCCGAGTTCGCAGGTGCAGGAGGGATAAGTCTCGGCGCGAACCGGAGCCGGAGCCGGTTTGGGAGCGGCGTTCGTCGCGGCCGCATCGGCACCGAGCATTCCCATCGCCGCCGCATTGCCGCGCCGGAAGCCGCCGGAAAAATTGAGCACGCCGCCATAACCGCCGCCGCGCAGCGAGCGATCCCAGAAGCCGTCCACATAGGAACCAGAAAACGGCACCAGTTCACCGAACGGTGCCGCGCCGCCCGAACCCCAGCCGGTGCAGGTGTAGAGCGGCACATCCATGCCGGCATCGCAGGCCATTTTTTTCAGCGTCATCAAATGTTCCGTGGGGCCGCTGTATTCATTTTCCACCTGGATGGCGATGACCGGTCCGCCGTCCTTCCACGTCAAGCCTTTCATCTGCTCGGCGATTTGCGCGTAAAGCTTCGTGACGTAACCGAGATAACCGGGATTGTCCCGGCGCAGAGCGAACACCTTGTCGTCGCCCAGCTTTTGCAGCCAGTTGGGGAAACCGCCGTTAAGCACCTCGCCGTGACACCACGGCCCGATCCGCAGCAGCACGTCAAGGCCGACATCGTGGCAAGTCTGGAGAAATTTCCGCAAGTCGCGCTGGCCGGTCCAATCCCAAACGCCTTGAACCTCCTCATGGTGAATCCAAAAAATATAGCTCGCCACGACGCTGACGCCGCCGGCCTTGATCTTGAGCAGTTCGTCGCGCCATTCTGATTCCGGGCAGCGCGCATAATGAAATTCACCGGAGATCAACATCCAGGGTTTCCCGTCGAGCAGCAAACTGCGGCTGTCCAGCGTCAGCGTGTGGCCGCCGGGCGCGGTCGCCGTGCCCATCTTAAAGCCCGGCGTCTCGACCAATGGCGGGCGGGCCGACGCGTCAAGGGTCAGCAGATTGGCGGCGGGCGGGAAGGGATTCGGCACGGTCGCGGGCGCTGCGGCGGGCGCGTTGGTGTCGGCGGCGAAGGATGGCAGCAGCGGCAGCGTCGCGGCGGCTCCGGTGAACAGCGCGGAATTTTTGATGAATTGGCGGCGGGAGAAGTGGTTTTTCATAGGCTGAAGTTGAGTGTAAATATTTTCCGGCGGATTTCCAGGGCTATTTCAGGCTTTTACGAACGACAACGCCGCCAGGCGGGGAGCCGCGAAATACGCGAACCACGCGAACGGGTTTTAACGCCACGCCGCCCAGCCGCCAAGACGCAACGCTCTGACACAAATCTTTGAAGCCACGGAATGTGGAATGGTGGAACAACAAAG
>Ga0224554_1001774_pt1 | contig 12773 bp, 9 predicted proteins | sample 714S22024metaG_FD_180666 | JGI IMG/M metagenome (GOLD analysis project Ga0224554, IMG submission 180666) | Peat soil microbial communities from Stordalen Mire, Sweden - 717 S2 20-24 | ecosystem: Environmental > Terrestrial > Soil > Wetlands > Peat | place: Sweden: Norrbotten County, Stordalen...
CGTTGGAGCGGACCTGTTTTCAGCAAGTGAAGGTGACACGGTATTCACAAGATGGCGGAATAGACGTGGAAGCCGAAACCGGACATAGTCTCTGGCCGCTTCGCGGCACGTTGCTTCAAGTTCAGGCCAAACGTTGGATCCACACCGTTGGTCGGAGAGAGGTTGCGGAATTGCGAGGCAGTCTGAAGAACTTTGCGCGAGGCGCGCTTGTTACCACGAGCCACTACTCTAAGTCCGCTGTTGTTGAAGCAACCTTTGCGACGAAATCCCCCATTGTCTTGGTGGAGGGCCATGAGTTTGCAGCCATAGCCAAGGCACTTGGTTTGTTATGCTGACCCAACGCCAATACCGCAATCAAGCTGGGCGCTTAATTCAGCCGATTTACGCCGGCAGTGCGGCTCCGAAAGGTGCGCGAAAAGGTTTGAAAGGTTTCGACGTCCCGCGCGGCAAATCGTGGGAAGAATTGGAGAGATGGCTCCGAATGTTGCTAGCCGATTCTTTCGAGAGACGATCAAGAGGAAGAGTCGGATTGTGCCCTTGACCCGAAGTATTTACTTCTTTGCTCCCCTCCTTCTGCTGGCCGCCGGCATCGGTGCGGCGGGGGCGGACAATTTAGCCGCCGGCTTTGCCAATCCACCGCCGGAGGCCCGCACCCGGGCTTATTGGTGGTGGCTCAACGGCAACGCCACCAAGGAGGCCATCCAGCATGACCTCGAGGAAATGAAGGCCAAGGGCTTCGGCGGCGCCATCATCACCGACGCCGGCGGCGCGGAGCAGGAGGGCAACGCCCAGGTGCCGGCCGGTCCCGCTTTCCTGAGTCCGGCCTGGCGCGACCTGTATAAATTCACCCTTCAGGAGGCCAATCGCCTGGGCCTGGAAATGAGCCTGAACATCCAGAGCGGGTGGAATCTCGGCGGGCCGATGATCCAGGCGGAGGACGCGCCGAAAAAACTCACCTGGTCGGCAACGCGCGTTCACGGCCCGGTCACCTTCACCAACACTCTGGCGCTGCCGAAGCACGAACCGGCCTTATACCGCGATATTTGCGTGCTGGCTTTTCCGGTTGGCACCTCGGCCAATGCGCGGCGGCCGCTGCGGAACTGGAACGAAAAAGCCCTGGTCAAGGGCCTGGGCTGGTCCACCCCGGAGAGCGCGCCGTTGTTGCAGGAATGGCCCGGGCAACCCGGCGAGGAGGACACCCATTCGAAAAAAGTTATTGACATCGGCGCGAAAATGGACGGCGACGGGGTGTTGCGCTGGGACGCGCCGGCGGGGGACTGGGAAGTGCTGCGGCTGGGTTACACGCTGAACGACCCCGTCAACAGCCGCGTCTCCACCAGCAGCGAAACCTGGCAGGGTTACGCGCTGGACCCGATCAACGGCGATATTTTTCGTTCCTATTGGAACCAGGTGGTGGAACCGTTGATCGCCGACGCCGGGCCGCTGGCGGGCAAGACGCTGAAGTATCTGCACACGGACAGTTGGGAGGTGGAAATGATCAACTGGACGCCCAGCCTGCCGGCGGAATTTGAGCGCCGGCGCGGCTACGATTTGCGGCCTTTTCTCCCGGCGCTGGCCGGATACATAGTTGACAGCCGGGAGGCGAGCGACCGCTTTCTTTACGATTTCCGCCGCACCATCGGCGACCTGGCGATTGACAATCATTTCAAGCTGTTCAGCGAGGGGGCGCACCGGCACGGCCTGGAAATCCACCCCGAATCCGGAGGCCCGCATTGCGTGCCAATAGACGCCCAGCAATGCCTGGGCATGAATGACGCGCCGATGTCCGAGTTCTGGGCGCGGTCGCCCGTCCATCGCGTGTCGGACGCGGACCGCTTTTTCATCAAGCAACCGGCCAGCGCGGCCCACACTTACGGGCGGCGGCTGGTGGTCGGGGAAGGTTTCACCGACATCGGCCTGCACTGGCAGGAAACACTTTGGGACAACCTCAAACCGACCTTTGACCGGGCCATTGGCGAAGGCTTGAACCGTCTGGTCTGGCACGCCTTTGTCTGTTCCCCCGTCAGCATGGGACTGCCCGGCCAGCAATACTTCGCCGGCACGCACATCAATCCGAACACCACCTGGTGGCCCGAGGCCGGCCCCTTTCTCGCCTACCTCAACCGCTGCCAGTTTCTCATGCAGCAGGGCCTCTTCGTGGCCGACGCATGTCAATACTATGGCGATGTCGTCCCCAATTTCACCCAGCTCAAACGCGCCAACACCGCCGGCGTCCTGCCCGGTTTCGATTACGACGTTGCCAGCGAGGAAGTCCTGCTCAACCGCATGACGGTGCGCAACGGTCGCATCGTCCTGCCGGATGGCATGAGTTACCGCCTGCTCGTCCTGCCCAATTACGATCACATCGCCCTGCCGGCCCTGCGCAAGGTCAAGGCGCTGGTGGCCGCGGGCGCGACCGTCATTGGCCCGCGCCCCGTCGCCGCCACCAGCCTGCAAGATTTCCCCAAATGCGACGTTGAAGTGGCGGCGCTGGCCGGGGAACTTTGGGGCAACACGAACGACCGCGCGAAAACCGAACATGCCTTTGGCAATGGCCGCGTCATCTGGGAAAAGACCGCGCGACAAGTTTTGCTCGACGACGGCGTCAAGCCGGACTTCGAGTTCAGCGGCGCGAATCCGGGCGTGGCGCTGGATTACATTCATCGCCGTGACGGGGCGGCGGAAATTTATTTCGTCGCCAATCCCACCAACCACTGGGAAAACGTCACCTGCACCTTCCGCGTGGCGGGCCAGGCGCCGGAATTGTGGCTGGCGGACACGGGGGAAATCCGCCGCGGCATTCCGTTTGAGGAAAAGGAAGGGCGCACCACGGTGCCCTTGCGATTGGAACCTTACGGGTCGGTCTTCGTCCTCTTTCGCGAACGGGCCGCTTCGCCGGTGATCAGCGTCCGCAAGGACGGCCAGCCGGTTATCGTGACCGGCGCGGCGCGGGATTTTTCCGGCGCGGCACAGGTGTTCGTTCAAGATGGCAGGACGGAATTTCAAACCGGCGCGCCGGGCCGCTACGAGCTGACCGGCCCGCGCGGGCGCGTGGCGCATGTCTCCGTCGCGCCGTTGCCCGATCCCGTCACGCTGGCGGATGGCTGGACCCTGCTCGCCCCGCTGAAGGAACTTGACAGTTCGGCGACCCGGCCGCTGCCCTTGCCGGCGTTGAAGTCGTGGACGGAATTTGACGACCCCAAGCTCAAATACTTCTCCGGCACGCTGGAATACACGCGAGAAATTGATCTTGATTCCACGCGGCCGGGCGCCGGACTTCATCTCTGGCTTGATCTGGGCGAGGTGCATGAACTGGCCGAAGTGGAACTGAACGGCCAAAAACTCGGCATCTTGTGGAAGCCGCCGTGGCGCGTGGACCTGACGGGCGCGGCCCGCTCCGGCAAAAACAAATTGACCGTCCGCGTGACCAACTTCTGGCCCAACCGCATCATCGGCGACCAGTTTCTGCCCGCCGAAGAGCGCGTGACGCAGACCAACATCCGCAAGCTGACCCGGCGGACGCCGTTGATGATTTCCGGTTTGCTCGGCCCCGTCCAATTGGTGACCACGGCGGAGGAAGCGATCAAGTTCTGATGGCGCGGCGAAGTTTTTGGGTAACTATTCAACCTGCGGCGCCAGTGGCAAAACGGCAGGGCGAGACGGCGGCGAATTGTCCGCGCGTGCTCTCCATCGTTGGCACGACCAACTCCACCATTTCGGGCGTGCGCCTGGAAGATTGCGTTTTTCACGGCATGCGGCTGGACGACATCCTGACCAACGGGGCGATGTTTTGACAAATCATGTAACCATCGAACGGGGGGTTGTGGACCGGCCGCAAGCTGTGGGGAAATGATAAATGCAAAATGATCAGCGATTGAAGAGCTTGCGGCGCCCGCCATAGCCGTCGTTCGTGTCAGGCGTCAGCCCTTGGCGGCGGCGGCTTCGGCTTTGCGCTTTTTCGACTCTTCGATGACTTTTTGTTCCAGGTCGCGCGGCATTTCCTCGTAATGATGGAAGGCCTCGGAATGAACGCCGCGCCCGGCGGTCAGGGAGCGGATGGTGCTGGAGTAACGGTAAAGTTCGCGGGCAGGCACCAGGGCCTTGATAATCTGGAACATGCCATCGGCGTCAATTCCCAGGATGCGGCCGCGCCGGCTGGAAATGTCGCCCATGATTTTGCCCAGGCAGTCTTCGGGAATGGACACCTCGATCTGATGAATCGGTTCGAGCAGGCAGGGGCGGGCTTTCTGGAAGGCTTCTTTGAAGGCGAAATAACCGGCGATCTGGAAGGCGATGTCCTTGGAGTCCACCGGGTGCATTTTGCCGTCGTAGAAATTGATCTTGACATCCACCACCTTGTAGCCGGCGACGATGCCTTCGCGGCAGGCGTTCTGCACCCCTTCCTCGACGGAGGGGACAAAGACGCGGTCCACGTTCTGGCCCGTAAGGGTTTCGGTGAATTCAACGCCCGAATCGCGCGGGAGCGGCTCGATTTTCATCCAGACTTCGGCGAACTGGCCGGCGCCGCCGGTTTGTTTCTTGTGGCGATAGCGGGAATCGGCCGGGGCGGCAATAGTTTCGCGGAAGGGAATGCGCGGCTCGCCCAGTTCGACGTGGACATTGAAACGGCGGCGCAATCGCCCGACCACAACTTCCAGATGCAGTTCGCCCTGGGCGGAGATGACGGTTTGATGCAGTTCCGAGTCAACACGATGAAGAAAAGTGGGGTCCTCCTCGTGCAGGGCGGCGAGGCCGGCGGCGACCTTGTCTTCCTCGCCCTTGACGCTGAAAATCAAGGCGGCATGGATGGTGGGGCGCGGGTACTGGATCATGGGCAGCCGCACCGGCTTGGAGGAAGAGCCGAGAGTGTTGCCGGTATGGGTATATTTTAATTTGACAACCGCGCCAATGTCGCCGCCGTGCAATTCTTCCACCGTCTTGCGGTCGCGCCCGTTGAGAACGTAGATCTGACCGATGCGCTCGCTCATGCTGCGGTCCGCGTTGTAAAGTTCCCCGCCGGAACGGACGGTGCCGGAATAAACGCGGAAGAAAGAAAGCTCGCCGAAATGTTCCTCCGCCATCGTTTTAAAAATATGGATGACCGGGGCGTCGCCGGCGAGACGGACTTCGACCGGGGCGTCATTGGCGTCCTTGCCGGTCTGGCGGTCGTGGTCGCGGGGGGAAGGTCCCCATTTGGCGATGAAATCCATGAGGCGGGCCACGCCCACGGCGTTTTCGGCCGACGTGCAAAACAGGGGAATGAAACTCTGCTTGAGGAAGGCGTCGTGAATGCCGGTGCGAAATTCCTCCTCCGAAAGGCCGCCCTGGTCGAAAAACTTGGTCAGCAGGGCGTCGTCCGATTCGGCGATGTGTTCGATCAATTCGCCGTGCAGCCGGGTCACTGTTTCCTTCAACTCCCCCCCGGCCTCTTCCTCGCTGAATTTGCCGTGCGCGTCGGAAGTATTATAGGTGATAACCTTGCTGCGCATGATGTCCAGCGTCTGGTTGAAGCCGGCGCCGGGATTGACGGGAAGAGTCAATGGAAAAACGCCCGAGCCGTAATGCTCCCGGATCGCGGCCAGTTTTTCATCGAAGTCGCCGGCCAGTTTGTCAATCGCGTTGAGGACGATGATTTTGGGAAGGCCCATTTCGGTGGCGAACTTCCAAACGCGCTCGGTGCCGACGCCGACGCCGTCGCGGGCATGGATGACGACCAGCGCGAAATCGGCCACGCGCAAGGCGCTGAGGGCCTCGCCCACGAAGTCCAGGTAGCCGGGGGAGTCAATCATATTAAATTTTTTCCCGTCCCAGGTGGTGTGGAGGAGGGAGGCCTGGGTGGAGATCTGGCGCTGTTTTTCGCTGGGGTGATAGTCGGAAACAGTGGAGCCTTCGGCGATGCGGCCCATGCGTCCGATGACGCCGCTGCAGGCGAGCATCGCTTCACTCAGCATGGTTTTACCGCAGGAGGCATGGCCCACAATGGCGAAATTACGGATTTCCTTGGCTGAATCGGTTTGCATGACTGTAACCTTATTGAAGGAAGCGGAATGTGAAAAGATTTAATTTTAAAAATTGAAATTTTTTTCACGCGCCAACCCCTCCCCGCCAGCGGGGCGGGAAAGAAGACCCCAGGATCGGGCAAAACCACAAGACCTGACGCGCGGCAAAAGTGAGAAACAAGGCATTTTCAGGAAGATTTTTTCCGGAAAGGAACGCGGCGCGGCCAGCCGCAACCGAAGAATTGAACCACGGATTTCGCGGATCTCACGGATGAAGCAAGGGCCTGATAACACAAAGGCGCGAAGGCACAGCGCGGATGGACTTACCACCCTCGCACTCATTTATGGTCGAGAGCGGATCAACCCAGGAATCCCCTTGGAGAACTGGCGCTGTTCGACGTTGCGGCGGCCAGCGGTCCCAAAGACTGAGGATGAGCGGAGTTACACGCACGAACGCAGTTTTCCGGAAAACTCACTCTTCCGGCTTGGGAGGGGCGTTCTCGCCGCCGAGGATCGTCTGCACGTCGCGCGCTCCTTGAAGGACGCGTACGATTTCAACGGGCCGCTTTTCGCTCCGGTAGATGATAAGGTGACTCCGCACACACCAGAAACGGAGCGGCTTGCCCGCCAGGTCGCTGCGGAAATGACCCATGCCAGGTGTTCGAGCCAGTTTGCCCAAGGCATTGAAAAGTTCATCGCGGATGCGATCGGCTGCATCCGCGTTCTGAAGGTCAATCGCGATGTAACTCCAAATTTCCTCCAAGTCGAGCGGGCGGCGGGCGCAATGAGGTAATCGCTCATCGCCTGGTTTTGCGGAAGTCCGCGCTTTTTTGCTTCATTTCCGCATAGACTTGATCCCCAGGAATTCCTTCGCCCCGGTCCAGTTGGTCAAGGCCGGCCTGGATTTTTTTTCGCACCTCGGCAAGATGAAGCTCGCGGAGGCGATCCTGGTCTTCCAAGAGTCGAAGGCCCTCGCGAATGACTTCGCTGGCGGATTGATACAGCCCGCTTTGGACTTTGCGCATGACCAGCTTCTCCAGTTCGGGCGTCAAAGATACATTCATGGCATGGAACGCTATCCTGGATAACAAAGAATGTCCAACCTTGTTATCTTTCCGAATTGCCAACTTTTTCATTCCCTCCACTCCAAACCCTGTGTCATAATGGCGCGCGATAAAAATGGCGTCTCCATCAAGTTTTTTGGACAAGGTTCTCGGCCGCATCGGGCGGCTGGATACCGAGGGGCTGCAAACCGTCGTGCAACGGCTGGCGCGGGAGCGCAATTTTTTGGAAACGCTGTTCAATGCCATCGAGGACGGCGTGTTGGTGCTGGATGAACAGGGACGGGTCATTTATTTCAACCGCGCCGTGACGCAATTGCTCAATTGGCCGCCTGATGAGGTGGAAGGCCGCCCCATCACCGACTTTCTGCCGGAATTGGATTGGCAGGGCATCCTGGCGAGGCGGGCCGAGGGCGGGCCGCGGGTGGCGCGGCATGAGTTTGAAGTGAGTTATCCGCGACCGAGGTTCCTACGACTTTACGTCGCGCCACTGGACGGGGAATCGCGCGGCGGTTCGGGCATGGCGCTGATTTTGCACGACGCGACGGAGGCGCGGCAAAAGACGTTTGAAGCCATTGAGAGCGAGCGCCTCCATTCCTTGACGCTGCTGGCGGCCAGTGTGGCCCACGAAATCGGCAATCCGCTGAATGCGCTGCACATTCACCTCCAGTTGATGAGCCGCGAAGTCCAGAAACTGCGACATCCCTCTGCGGGAGCCGGCCGCTCCCGCGCCAGCCGCGCGTCGGACGTGGAAGCGGCGGAGGCGGCCTTGAAGATCGAGCATTATCTGGATGTGGCCAAGGGCGAGATCACGCGGCTGGATTACATCGTCACCCAGTTTCTCCAGGCGATCCGCCCGTCGGCGCCCAAGTTCGCGGACGCCTCGCTCAACGAGGTGGTTCGTGAGACGCTGGAGTTGCTGCGCCCCGAACTGGACAATCGCCGCCTCAGTGTGCAGGAAAAGCTGGCGCGCCGTCTGGCGACGGCCCGGATAGACGCGGGCCAGATCAAGCAGGCGCTGGTCAACCTGGTTAAGAACGCCATGCAGGCCATGTCGCCCGGCGGCACGCTGACCATCGAAACCGGCCAAAACACCGAGGAAGTCTGGGTGAGTGTGGGTGACACCGGGGGAGGGATTGCGCCGGATCAAGTCAATCTGATTTTTGAACCCTTTTATACGACGAAGAAGAAGGGGACCGGGCTGGGGTTGATGATCGTGCAGCGCATCGTGCGGCAGCATGGCGGGCACATTGAACTGGAAAGCCGCCTGGGGCAGGGGGCGATGTTCCGCATCTGGCTGCCGCACCGGGAAAAGCAGCAGAAACTGTTGAGATGAACTCTGAAACTGAGAATAAACCCCGTCTGCTGATTGTGGACGACGAGAAGCCAACCCGCGAGGGGCTGCGCGCCGCGCTGGAAGGCCATTACGAAGTTTGGGTGGCGGAGGACGCCAAGGCGGCCATGTTGCTGTTGGAGCAGGAAAACTTCCAGGTGTTGCTGACCGATTTCCGCCTGCCGCAGGAGGACGGGATGAAATTGATCCTTCGCGCCAAATCACTTTCGCGCCCGCCGATCTGCATTTTGATGACCGCTTACGGCTCGGAGGAACTGGCCGTCCAGGCGATGAAAGAGGGGGCGGACGACTACATCGCCAAAGGACGGATGCAGATTGACGAACTGGAAATGCGGATTGGCCGCGCCTTGAGGCGGCAGCATTTGGAAACGGAAAATGTGGCGTTGCGGCAGCAGCTCAGCACGAAATTTGGGCTGGAAAACATCGTGGCCGAGTCCGCCGTAATGAAGGAGGCGGTGGACATGGTCCGGCAGGTCGCCCCCTCCCGCGCCACCGTGTTGCTGCTGGGCGAAAGCGGCACCGGCAAGGAGCTGATGGCGCGCGCCATTCATCAACTCAGCCCGCGCGCCGCCCACTCCATGGTGAGCGTTCATTGCGCCGCGCTGTCTCCGACGTTGTTGGAAAGCGAGCTTTTTGGCCACGAGAAGGGGGCTTTCACCGGCGCGCACGAAAAACGCATTGGCCGGTTCGAGCAGGCGCAGGGAGGGACGCTGTTCCTGGATGAAATTGGGGAGATTGACGCCACCTTGCAAGTCAAACTCCTGCGTTTTCTCGGGGAGCGCACCTTCGAGCGGGTCGGCTCGAACAAAACGCTGACCGCCGATGCCCGCCTCATCGCCGCGACAAACAAGAATTTACAAGAGGAGGTTGCGGCGGGCCGGTTCCGCGAAGACTTGTATTTTCGGCTGCGGGTGGTGGAAATCACCCTGCCGCCATTGCGCCAGCGAATCGAGGACATCCCGCTGCTGGCGCAGGCCTTTCTGCGGGAATTTAGCTCGGAAAACAACAAGAAAGTGAACGATTTCACCCCCGACGCTCTCGAAGCCATAATGAATTACGCCTGGCCCGGCAACGTGCGCGAACTGCGCACCGCCGTCGAACACGCAGTGGTCCTGACGCGGGGCGACCGCATCGGCGTGCGCGATTTGCCGCCCTCGTTGCGCGCCGGCAGTCCCGCGGCCGGTCCGGGCCGCTGGCTGGCCCAGCCGGATCTGACGGTGGCGGAGGCGGAAAAGCAATTGATTATCCGCGCTCTGAAGGAGGGCGGCGGCAACCGCACGGTGGCGGCCCAAAAATTGGGCCTGAGCCGCCGCACCCTGCACCGCAAACTCCATTTTTACCATTTGGAAGGGTTCTAATCCACCGACGAAGGAACTTTAAATGCCAAGACCCGTTTACGAGCGCATCCAGGACTTCATCAAATCCATCGAGACCGGCACGGGAGCCAAAATCCTCATGCGGGCCAGCGTCATCCTGGGGTTCGGCGCGCTGGCGGTATTTTTCAATTTCTCGCGGTTTGAAGGTTTTTCCAGCCAGGAAGCGATGGAGTCCGCCCATTTGGCCCGTCAAGTGGCCGCGGGGAAAGGTTATACGACGGATTCCATCCGTCCCTTCTGTCTGCATTTGTTGCAGCAGAATGATCCGGCCCATGCGCAGGAGGTGCTGCAACATCCGGTGCCGGATTTGAGCAATCCGCCCGCCTTTCCGTTCCTGCTGGCGGGCACGATGAAAATCGTGCCGTTCCAGTTTAAGGCGGATGCGAGTCAACCTTGGTTTTACCAGCCGGAATCCTGGATTCGGGCGGTGAATGAACTGCTCTTTTTTGCGGCCGTTCTCGTCCTTTTTCAAGTGGCGAAGCGGCTGTTCGACCGGCCGGTGGCGTGGCTGTCGGCCATCATTTTCGCGGGCACGGAACTTTACTGGCAATTCAGCGTATCCGGGTTGTCCACCCTCTGGCTGGTGCTGGTCTTTCTCATCTTGGTTTGGAGTTTGGTGGTTTTGGAAGAACGCGAGCGTCGCCCCGATCCGCCCCGGCTGGCGGGTTCGCTGGCCTTGGCCGCGCTGGTCGGCGCCTTGGTGGGCGTGGGCGGATTAAGCCGTTATTCCTTTGCCTGGATGATCATTCCCCTGCTGATTTTCCTCCGGCTCTTCTTCTCCCGCGCGCGCGGCAGATTGGGCCTTTGCGCGGCGATGGCGTTCCTGGCGGTCATGGGGCCGTGGATCGCGCGCAACCTGATATTGAGCCAGACCTGTTTTGGCACCGCCGGCTTCGCCCTGTGGGAAAACACCCCGCATCTTCCAGACGATGTTCTGGAGCGATCCTTCCATCCCGCCGCCGCCCTGAGCCATGTCACACCGCGGGAGGTTTTGGACAAATTCTTTCTTAATGCGGGTCAAATCATCAAGAGCGACCTGCCCCGTCTTGGCGGCAACTGGGTTTCGGCTTTTTTTCTGTGCGGTTTGCTTCTGCCGTTTCGCAATCCGGCGCTGCGGCGATTCCGTCTTTTCCTGCTCTGGTCCCTGGTCATGATGGCGGTGGCGCAGGCCGCCTGCCAGACGCATCTGAGCGCCGATTCACCCGAAATTAATTCCGAAAATCTGCTGGTGATACTCGCTCCGCTCGTTTTTGTCTTTGGCGCCGGCGTCTTTTTCACTTTGTTGGAACATCTGGTCCCGGTCGAAGATCCGCAAGGCCGCCGGGCGGTGACGGGAGTTTTCATGCTCGTCCTGTGCGCTCCGCTGCTTTTCACGTTGCTGGGGCCGGTCAAAATTCCCGCGGTCACGCCCTATGCGCCCTTGCACATTCAGCAAGTCGCAGGCATGATGCAACCGGATGAATTGATGATGGGCGATGTTCCCTGGGCGGTGGCGTGGTATGGGGACCGTCCCTGCGCCTGGCTGACGCTCGGAGTGGCCCGGTCGGCCGACACCAACAACGCGGACGATTCAGAAACTTATGAAGAAATGAACAAACTGAGGCCGGTGCGGGCGATTTTTCTGACCCAACGGACGAGCGACCGGCGTTTTCTTTCGCAAATGATTGCGCATGAACAAGATAGGAATGGCGACTGGAGTTGTTTTTACCTGGACAGCATCACGAACTGGGGGCGGGGCGAAGTTCCCACCGGCTTTCCGCTCAAAAAAGCGATATTAGACTACGTTCCTGACCAAATGTTCATTAGTGATCGAAATCGTTGGCAGACAACAACCCAACCCGGAGCGGGGCGATAAAAGTATTTTAAAAATTATTCAATTTTCCTTTGACAATTTTGGCCGGTACACTTAAAACAAACGAAAATGGATGAAGCTGGTGAAGAGAGCTTTCTCCGTTCGAGGGCACACGAAAATTTAAATTATGAAAAAAATCATTGCATCCATTGGCTTTGCCGCGCTTGGCGTCTCAGCATTACACGCCCAGTATTCCCCCACCGTCACGCCCGAACAATTGAGCAACCCCCGGGGTTGGTCCGTGGCAGCCACACTCCGTGGTTTTTATGACGACAACCCCTTTACCGTGCCCAACGCCGTGGCCCGCTCCACCTACGGCACGGAGGTCAGCCCCTCCGTGGCGTTCAACCACACCTACGAAAATACCACCGTCACCCTGAGTTACATATTTGACTGGCTGTATTATTATCAATTCAACACCTCCGACACCTCCCACCAGTTCAGCGCGGACATCAAGCAGCAATTCTCGGATCGGTACTCGATGGAGGTGAGCGACTCGTTCGTCATCGCCCAGCAACCCACCGTCCTTGACAGCGGGATTGTCAGCTCGCCATTGTACACCTCGGGGAACAACGTTCATAACGACGGCAACATCTCTTTCACCGCCGGCCTGGTTCCCAAGCTGGATTTGCAGGTGAGCTACGCCAACAACCTTTACGCCTATGAGCAAACCTACGGCGACGTTTACAACCCGCCCGCCTCGCCGTTCGGACTCCAGCCCAGCCGTTCCGCGATTCTGGATCGCATGGAGCAACTGGCCACCGTCAACCTGAACTGGAAGGTCCTGAACGAACTGACCGGCGTGCTCGGCTATTCGTATGGACATACCGGTTTCACCAGCCCGGAACCGATCATTTTTGGGCCGACCGCCACCGCCGCGGTGCCTTTTACGACTGACAGTATTTACAGCCAGGTCCGCAACAGCGACGCCCACTTCTTCTTTGTCGGCGCTGACGAGCATTTTACGTCCACCTTGAGTGGTTCCATTCGGGCGGGCGGCGAATACTTGGATTATTACAACGCTCATGCCTCGGACACCTCGCCCTACGTGGACGCGAGCCTGACCTGGACGTATATGCCGGAATCCTACGTTCAAGCCGGGGTCAAGCATATCCACAGCGCGACGGACGT
>Ga0224554_1001778_pt1 | contig 12711 bp, 9 predicted proteins | sample 714S22024metaG_FD_180666 | JGI IMG/M metagenome (GOLD analysis project Ga0224554, IMG submission 180666) | Peat soil microbial communities from Stordalen Mire, Sweden - 717 S2 20-24 | ecosystem: Environmental > Terrestrial > Soil > Wetlands > Peat | place: Sweden: Norrbotten County, Stordalen...
CAACCTTCGTTGTTTTGGAATCAGATTCCACAGCGGATTTCGCACGAGTTTGTCTGAAACCGCCATCATGCGGGGATAATCGGGATGCGACAGAACACGAATGACACATTCGCGAATTTCTTCAGTTGTATGCATTTGTGAAATGGCATCATGAAGTTGTTTTGAAAATGCTGGCGCCGACCCTGTAGGGGGTGTTGTATGAGTCTTGGAAAGTTTCGTCGTATCTTTCCGTTTCTGTTCACGCATTAAAGCAATTAACTCGTCGTATTCAACCGGCGCACCGGCTATTTTTATTGCACCCGCTATTTTCCCGACCATCCGTTCGGCTGGTAGATAATTTTGATTGCGAATTTTTTGAATCAGGCTGGCAGAAGCCTCGGGTTCCAAATGACCGTCCTTCCAGCCTTTAGCCTTGAAGAGTGCATCAATTTTTTTAGCGAAGGGCGATTTTTTGGTTAATGACATAAAAATTCTTTCGCAAATGTTCGCATTTACTGGAACCCGCGATTTTCAATTGCTCCTAGAAGCTTATATTAATCGCGTTGGCCGACATCGGGTTGAAATTTAACCAGAATCGAGGCCAAGCGGGCAAGCCCCCTCACATTTGACAGGGCGGCAGAAATTAAAAGCCCGCAACGGTAAAGTTGCGGGTTTCCCCGGTTGACGCCGGGTAACTCAAACGAACAATGAACGCGACTGAACGAACAAATCGTTCGTGTAGAGCTGGTATCCATAATAGCATTTTTATGTGCGATTTTGGTAGGGCTGGCATATTTACATCACTTTTTCTGCAAGTTGTCAATTTGCGCGTAATCCCCGAAAACGCTCTTCTTAAAATTAATAAAACTACGCAGATAAAATTCATTAATAATCAACGTATTATAATAACTTTCGAACAAAAGTTAATATGTTGTCCTCGAAACTATTTACTCATTTGCGTAAAACACCCTCGACGACACAGTGTGCTAGAATAGGCTCAAAATGCAGTTTTAGAAAGGCAGCATATGAATGAATTCGTAAAATTACTCCAAACAGAATGGTTGGGTGCGCCAATCTTGATTTGGCTGGTTGGCAGCGTGCTTTTTGGGCTCATTCTTGTAGTGGTAGTGGTTTTGTGCGGCCATAAAATTTATGTAATGATGAAAGACGGAAAACGGCAAATAATAATCGGAACGAACGATGCGCCCTCATCTGCAAAAAAACATTAGCCTGTAGTTTGCCCGGATCAAAACACATTGGTATTATTATTGCATCCCCAAAATGCTTTGCGCGAAACGAAAATCCACCGGCGAGCTTTTTACCGCAGACATGGCGTTGAAGAAATACGCGCCGTTTATTTGCCCTGATTGCCTTCAGGAAGTCGTTTTGAAAACAGGGAAGCGCACGATGAATCATTTTGCCCATGTGAATCCTCTGGCGTGCCAGTATGCCCAAAATGAAAGCGAACAGCACCGCCGCTGCAAAATGGAAATTTACGAGACACTTTTGAACGAACCCGGCGTCCGCGATGTTGCTTTGGAGCGTCCGCTCGGCAGCGTTCGCCCCGACGTGAGCGCATTCATCAATGACGTTCCCGTTGCCATTGAAGTTCAAATCAGTTCGCTGTCGCCCGAGACGATTCAGCACCGAACGATGGAATACGCGCGCAAGGGAATTTTTGTCCTCTGGCTTTTGCCGTGGACAGCCGGCCTTGACGCGAAGCGCTACGCCCCGCAAGTGTGGGAAAAATGGATTCACGCGGCATATTTCGGGCGCGTGTATTATTGGATCAAGGGATTGACGGTTGCCTGTTATCATTTTGACCCAAACCATATCGCGGTTCCAAAAACTTCGTGGTATTCCAAACAGGGCAAGAAATTGACCGCTGGCGGATACAGCCACAGATCAAAACGCTACCGCGCACCGAGGCGCGGAGGCGTGCTCAATCTGGCGACTGATTTTATTCCGAAAGAAAGGGATTGGTGGCAGGGGAAGGACATCACCATTCCCGCCGCGAAAATTTTCATTGACCCTTACCGTCATTCGGCGGTGGACACCGAAAAGCATTTTACCATTCCGACTTTTTCGGCGAAGAACGGGAAAAATTGAATTCCGCCGCCATCACTGGCTGGCCAAAGACTTGGAGTTTCTTGCCTGCGCCGTCCCGCCCAAGGTCAAAACGCCTTGTCTGCGAATTCTCCAAGACTTTGGCCGTGGAAATGAGCAGGCGAGCCAGCACGCCATTATTCTCCGCTGCGCTTCAAAGAATGTCGCGCCCGCTCGCGCCGGTCTGCTCATACTGATTTACGGGTGAAAACTTTCGACAATGGAACGATTTTTGGTTACGGTCATGGCGTATGCGCCGCATTCCCGGAAACAAACTGGAACTCGGTATCTCGGACGCCACAGGCAAGCCACTCGAAATGACGCCTGAAATGCGTTCCACGCATCTTTATATCTGCGGCTCGACCGGCACGGGCAAATCGAAAATGCTGGAATCCCTCATCCGGCAGGACATCAAACAGTGGCATAAGAGCAAATGCGGCGCGCTCATCATTGACCCCCACGGCTCGCTTTACAATTCCCTCATCAATTGGATCGCGTGGAATGAGCCACACCTGAAAGATGTTCCGATTGTCCCGATTGATTTGCGGCAAAAGGAATGGACGATTGGCTACAATGTCATGCGGCCACGCGCCATTGCCGAACCCGCCGTTGTCATCAGTAATTTCGTGCAGGCGATGGCATATGTATGGGGTGCGGACGGAACAGATAAAACGCCACTCTTTGCACGCTTGGCAAAAGAAGTTCTGTGGCCTGTGTATCAGAAGAAAATGACGTTGAACGAAGTCAAATATTTGATTGACCGCATCAACAAACGCATCCGCAGAGAACTCACACAAGACCTAACAAAAGATTCTGCTAACGAAGGCTGGGGATATTCTGACACTCTTTCACCAAAGGATCTTAACAATCAATTTTCCAGCACCATCAACCGTTTTTACAACTTTCTTGATACTGAAAAATTACGCCTCATGTTCGGCCAAAGCGGGGCGTCCCTTGATCTTGGAAAGGCAATGGAGGAGGGACAAATCATCATTGCAAATCTTTCAACCGAGAAGGCGCAAGTCTCTGAAGAAGACGCGGCCTTGTTTGCCACTTTATTGTTGAGCGACTTGTGGACATCAGCCAAGGAACGTGGCAAAGGGACGGAGGAAGGGGACATAAAGCCGTTCTATGTTTATATTGATGAATTCCAGAATTTCGTCACGCCGACGATTGCAAAAAATCTCGACCAAGCGCGCGGCTTCGGTTTGCATTTGACGCTCGCCAATCAATTCCCGCGCCAGATTCTTCATGCCGGAGCAAACGGGGCGCAGGTCTATGACTCCGTAATGGCAAACGCCCGCAGCAAAATTGTGTTCAGTCTTGAGGGTGAAGAAAATTTGAAACCGCTCGCGCAATCGTTGTTTATGGGCGTGATGAATCCCGATGAGATAAAGTTGAAAATGTATTCAACCAAAGTCATGGATTTAGTGGAGGAAACCCGCACGGTTCGCAGCGAAAGCGACAATTTTAGCGAAGGCACAGGTGAATTTACCGGCACGACTGAAACCGAAAGCACAGGCGGTTCGACAGGCAACAATCAAAGTGCCGGTATGTGGAATAGCGCAAAGGCCAAATCAAGCGGCACGTCGCGCACCAGCATGAGGGGAGGCGGCACGTCAAAAGCCGAAGTGCCGTTTGTCCGGCAAGTCATGGGCAGGGAAGAAACAAGTGTGCAATTCCGACCGCTTGAGGAGCAATTGCACCGGGCAATGGCCGCCCTGTTTGACCAACAGCAACGTCATGGCGTGGCCCGGCTTGTCGGAACGCGCGTGCCTGTCAATATCGTGACGCCGACGGTGGACAAAAAGCCAACGACGAAGGAAATGGCCGATTCATTTTTAACCCGTTTGTATGAAAAGTTGCCGTTTGCTTTGCCGAGTGCCGAGGCGCACAAGCAGATTGAAGAACGTCAGCTAAAAATCTCTGGCGGATCGGCGCGCGCCGACACCGAGCCGGTGACGACAAGGCGAAAAATCCAGTGAGAAACTTGCTCGTTTGAGAAATTTCATAGTATAATCACGACACATGCAACATGGCTCAAACGAGGCATTTTCACGCATTCTGATTGATAAGGCGCTAGAATTTAGCGGCTGGAATCTTCTCGACTCTCACCAAGTTCGCTTTGAATTAAACACCGAAAACGGACGCGCCGATTATTTGCTTGGCGGGCAGCGTGGCCCGCTTTGCGTTTTGGAAGCCAAGCGTGAAGACGTTGACCCATACGACGCAAAGGAACAGGCGCGCGGCTACGCCGAAAATGTAAAAGCTCCGTTCATCATTCTTTCCAACGGGCGCGAACACTGGTTTTGGAATTACACCCGCAAAGATCAGGACGCCTACCGTATTGAGCGGTTGCCGTCGCGTGAAGATTTAGAACGGTTGCGCCTTAAAAATCTCCAGCCGCCGCGCCCGCTTGGCAGCGAAATCATAAAGTCCGATTATCTCAAAAAGTTTCGCCCGGACTTGACCGTTCGCCGTTATCAGATTGACGCCCTCGACACGGTTGCCAAGCAGTTTGACGAACAGCGGTTGCGAAAATTCCTGTTGGAAATGGCGACCGGCACGGGCAAAACGCTTTTGTGCGCCGCGCTCATCCGCCGTTTCCTGCAAACGCGCAACGCCGAGCGCGTCCTTTTCATCGTTGACCGCATTGAACTCGCCAAGCAGACGCTTGAAGATTTCAACGTCGTGCTCGCGGAATACAAGCCCGTCCTCTATAAAACTGCCCGCCGCAAGCCGGGCGAATTGCTTGGTTCCTCTGTCGTGGTTGCGACATTGCAATCACTCATGGTTGACCGCCGCTACCGCGAAGAATTCACGCCGTTTCATTTTGATCTCGTTGTGAACGACGAGGCGCACCGTTCGATTTACGGCGACGCCCGCGAAGTGGTTCAATTTTTCCAAGCAACGCGCGTCGGCTTGACCGCCACGCCGAGGGCGTATCTGAAAAACGTCAATGTTGAGGAACTTCAAAAGGAAAATCCGAAAGCCCTCGAATTGCGCTTGCTCCGCGACACCTACAATTATTTCGGCTGCAAACCGGGCTTCCCGACATTCCGCTATGACATCATTGATGCGGTGAAAGACCCCGAAGGCCCGTTTTTGTGTCTGCCGAAAATTATTAATCTCCGTTCCGACATTACCACGAAGGCGCTTGATGAAGGAGGCTGGGCGGTTGTCATAAACGAGCAGGAGGAAAATTTCAAAATCAAAGACCTCGAAAAGAAAATTTTCACGCCCGGACGCAATCGCGTCATGTGCGAGGCGTTTCTAAAGGAAGCGCAGCGCGATCCGGCTGGAAATATCGGCAAATCGCTTGTGTTCGCGGTAAATCAAACACACGCAACCGAGCTTACGAAAATTTTCAACGCGATTCAGCCAGGTATCGCCGTCACCATCACGAGCCGCGTTGATGACGCCTCATCCATCGCCAAGGAATTTCGCGACGGCAAGCGGGCCGAGCGCATCGCCGTTTCCGTGGATATGCTTTCCACCGGCTACAATTGTCGCGACCTCTTAAATATCGGCCTCATGCGCCCCATCTTTTCGCCCACGGAATACATTCAAATCAAAGGACGCGGCACGCGTTTGTTCACATTCAAGATCGGCAATACCGAATACGAGAAGAAAAATTTCTTCATGCTGGATTTCTGCGCGGTTGCCGAATACTTCGAGGAAAAATACGACTATACAATCCCGCTAAAAATTCCGCGAGAGAAAAAGCAACCACCAGCACCAACACCGACCGGAGAAGGCGGTGGTTACACTTTGCACGAGGGCGAAGGCGGCGGAACCACAGAGCCAACTCCACCACAGCCGCCGCGTGAAATCCCGACTTGGGAAGGCGTGGATACGCTCATCAGCCACGAAATCAAAATCGTCGGGCCGGACGGCGAGAAAGTTGACGTGATGACTTTTCGCGGCGGTTACGAGCGCGACATCCGCGAATTTGTTGCCAGCACGCCGGAGCTTAAAGCCGCCGTTGAAGCCGAGGACGACGACGCGGTTGAAACCATCGTCAACGAGAAGTTTTATCACCGCCCGACGATGTATTATTCGCCGGACAAGCTCATCATGTCTTACGGCGTGCCGGCCAGCACACCCGCATTTGTGTATAACGCCGTTGGACGGAAACCGCTGCCGACACGCGACACGATTGTTACCGACGCCGTTGATTCAATCTCTGCGCGTTTTAATCTCCGTTACAACGAACAGAAATGGCTTGATGCCACCGCGCAATTGATCGCCGAAGATTCCGGTTCACTCCGCAAATTCATTGACGGCGACATGACCATTTTCAACGCCAGCCAGTTCAACCGGCTTGGCGGCGTCGCGGCTTTGTCGCGGTTTGATGCACGCGAGAATGTTTTTGAAGCGTTGCGCCATTCCAGTCTTGTCCGGCAGTCCCTTTTAACCGTTAAATAATTTATGGCATTTCCAAGTATTTTTCACGACGACACATTTGTAGCTTTCTGCGACATCAGTGGTTTCAGGCAACTGATGAATAGAAATTCCGCCAAAGCAATTCAATCATTGCAAGAATTCTATGCTATTGCTTATGACGTTCTTGGAAAAACAAGAGAGCAACCTTCATCGCCAATTTATGGATTACTTGTATCTGACTGCGCTATTCTTGTGGCCGAAAACCGCAATGGTGTCGAAAATGAATCCGCAATACGGTCGCTTCTGCAAGCATTAAAAGAAATCAATAAGCGGTCTCTTGAGCATGATATAATGCTGACTACCTCAATTGCATTTGGACCTTTTCACTATGAAGAGCGCGCCGAGTCTTTTGGAATAGAAAAAAATATGGTAACAGGAGCAGCGTATATTAAGGCGTTCACAGACCAGTCGGCGGGCAAACCTAAATTGAAATGTGGAGAGTGCCGAATTATTATTAAAAACCTACCCCGTGACGTTATCGCGCGACTTGAAGACGATGGAGATGCAACTTTTCAAATGCTCCAGAAAGAAAAACAACATCTATATTATTATTGGATGCGACAGACGCCCGGAGATATAGAGCCTTTTAAGAACGCTTACAAAAACACAGAAGATTTGAAATTTCTCGGAATTCGCTTGCTGTTAAGCGGTGCTCAAAATTTAGAGGTTCGTAATAGATAAAAATTTCATGGATACCAAAACCACAACAAACGGCTCAAATTTCTTTTCATCTGGCTTGCGTCAAAAAGTTGACCAGCTTATGAACATTCTTTACGCGGGCGGCGTGAACAATCCGATGGATTCGATTGAGCAATGTTCGTATCTGCTTTTTCTCCGCTTGCTTACCGAAAAGGACGAAACATTTGCCACGCTCGATAAAAAATACACCCGCATTTTTTCCGGCAAATGGTCGCGCTTTGCGTGGGGCAATTTCGTCACGCTTGCCGGTGACGAACTTTTCGATGCAGTCCGCAACGCCATCGAAAGTTTGCATGAGCTTCCCGGCTTGACCGACACGGGCAAACTTTTGTTCAGCCGTGCCACGCTCAAAATATACGACCGCCCGACGCTCCGCGCCGTCGTTCAGGGTATTCAGGAAATGGATTTGGCCGCGCACGAAGGCCACGATTTCAAGGGGGATATGTATGAGTATCTCCTTTCAAGGCTCGCCGCGTCCGGCACAAACGGACAGTTCCGCACTCCGCGCCACATTATTGACCTCATCGTTGAGCTTGTGAACCCGCAGCCCGGCCAGCGCATTTGCGATCCTGCGTTAGGCACGGCGGGCTTTCCAATTTCCGCGTTCACCCACATTTTACGTCAAAACACGAAAGCTGCCGACCTCAAACGGGGCAACATTGACGGCTCAATGCTCAAACCCGCGCAATGGAAATTTCTTGAAGAACAGGCGATCACGGGCTTCGACAACGATGCCAACATGGTGAAAATTGCCATTCTTAACCTATACTTACACCAGTTGGAAAAGGCCAGGATTGGGCATTTCAATCCACTTACGACCGGCTTTGGCGGCGTCTATCCCGGTCAGCGCTTCGATGTCATTCTCGCCAATCCGCCGTTCGCTGGCAGAGTGCAGAATGAAAGCATCCTTGCCGACCTCAATTTCAGATTGGACACGCGCGCCACTGAATTGCTTTTCCTTAAATGGTTCATTGACCATCTTACGCCCAATGGACGGGCTGGCGTGATTGTGCCAAATGGCGTGCTTTTTGGTTCAACGAACGCCGCGACCAAACTACGCGAAATGCTTTTGACCGAATGTGACTTGCAAGCCGTCATCAGTCTGCCGAGCGGTGTTTTCAAACCTTATTCTGGCGTTGGCACAGCAGCACTGATTTTCCAGAAAGGCGTGCCAACAAAATCCGTCTGGTTTTATGACATCACTGCCGATGGATTTAGTCTCGACGATAATCGCACGCCGATTGAAGCAAACGATATTCCCGACGTTCTGAACAAGTGGCCGAACCGCGAGGAAGGTGCAAATAGCTACCGCGTGCTGATTGAGAAAATTAAAGAGAATGATTGGAGTCTTGCCGCAGGCCGTTACAAGCCCGTGACCACCGAAGCCGTTAATCACGACGCACCTGCAGATATTCTTCGTGAAGTTTTGAAGGTCGAAAACGAAATTATCCGGCGCGGTGACGCATTACTCGCCAAAATCACCGGCAAAAAATGAAACGCTGGCCGACAAAACAATTGGGTGAATTGATCACAATTGAGAAGGGCAAAAAAGCACCCGAAACTTTTGCCAAGCCTACAAGAACGAGTCTGCGATATTTGCAGATTGAGGACTTGCGCGTTGACACGACCCTAAAATATTGCGAGCCATTTAATTGTCCGAAAGCAACCAAGTTCGACGCAATCATTGCTTGGGATGGTGCAAATGCAGGAACGGTATCTTGCAATCTTGACGGACATATCGGTAGCACTCTCGCTATTCTGCGTCCAATTGAACGAGCCAACTTATCAGCCCCTTTTTTATCGCGTTTTTTGGAAGGTAATTTTGGCTATCTCCAAAAAACTGCGACGGGCGCAACAATTCCGCACGTCAGCAAGAGCGCGTTGACCGCACTACAAGTTCCTGTGCCGCCATTAGCGGAACAGGAGCGGATTGTGACGCTGCTAGATGAAGCCAACGAGTTGCGGAAGCTGCGCACTAAAGCCGACGACCGCACCGCTACCCTTATAGCCGGTATTTTTCACGAAATGTTCGGCGACCCGGCCACAAACTCAAAAGATTGGCCTTTATTGCCTGTCGGTGAGCTTATAGAGGAATGTGACTACGGCACGAGCCAGAAAGCAAATGAAGAAGGTCGCGGCGTTACTGTTTTGCGAATGGGAAATTTGACGACCGAGGGATTGCTAGACCTCGAAAATTTGAAGACGGTTGAGTTGACCAAAAACGAACTTGCAAAGCAACGATTGCAAGTGGGCGATGTTTTGTTCAACCGCACAAACAGCCGTGAACTTGTCGGCAAGACGGGAATGTGGGATGGCCGGTTTGAAGCAGTGGCGGCATCCTATTTTATTCGTCTTCGTTTTCGTTCAGACATTGAGCATCCGCAGCACTTCACCACGTTTATGAATCTGCCATTTATGAAACGGAAGCTCGCTGAAATGGCGCGCGGTGCAGTCGGCCAAGCCAACATAAATTCCAAAGAGCTAAAGTCCATCATTGTTCCGGTGCCACCTTTGGATTTGCAAAAGAAGTTCACCGAGCGCGTGACAGAAATCCGCGAACTTGAAGCCAACCAAGCCACCAGCCGCACCCGCTTGGACGCCCTCTTTCAATCCATGTTGCACCGCGCCTTTAACGGAGAACTATAAAAACTCAAAAATAATCCTATGAAAACATTTATATCCCAAAACGGTTCAACGTGGCGAAAGTGGGATTTGCACGTTCATACGCCCGAATCAGCTATCGCGCATTCGTTCGGCAACAATTGGGACGCATACGTTGAAAAACTGATCGAAGCAATTAACAAACATGGCATTTCAGCAATAGCAACCGCCGATTATTTCACAATCGCCGGGTATCGCGAGTTGCTAAAATACTACGACACTTCATCTAAATTACTTTCAGTGAATGGAAAAAGTGCGGAGGTTTTGATTATTCCCGGCGTCGAGCTTCGCTTGAATATTTTCAATAATGACAATGAATCTATCAATCTTCACGTTCTTTTTGATCCCGACCCCAAGCAATGTTCGCCCGATTTCATCAATAGCAATTTTCTTGAAATGTTGAAAGTCAGCTACCGAGACAAGGACTTGGCGTTAAAAAATCAAAATCTTTTAGCAATTGGCAAAAGCATTTCATCCGGTGCAGCCATTAACATAGGCGAGGATTTTACGAAGATAAGCGACGTAGATAAAAAAACGTTTTTGAAGAAAGCGTTTTCCGCAGTCACATTATCGAAACGCGATATTAACGAGGCGTTAAAGGAGGTTGATGACATCTTTGCTTCGCAAAAATTGCCTTGTAAAAACTATCTAGTTGCGATTGCCGGGAAGGGACATGGCGGTTTGAGTTCACTGAAGTGGTTTGAAGACAACAAAAAGGATTTATTTTCACGGTCTGGACTAATCCGAGAAGACCTAACACATCACGCAGACATCGTTTTTTCAAATGATCCGAAAGACCGAGCGTTTTATCTAGGCGAAACCGCCGGTGCCGCCGCCGGTGAAATTCGCAGCCGGTTTAAGAATCTGAAGCCTTGTATTTGGGGTTCGGATAGCCATGCCTACGAACATTTCTTGCATCCGTCGCAAGGAAACACGCTCGATTACACTTGGATTAAATCAGACGTTTCGTTTGAAGGATTGCGACAAATAACATTCGAACCAGAATTGAGAGTGCGAATTCAAAAAGATGATCCAAGCGAGGAGGCGGCTTATGCAAAAATTGAAAAGCTTGAAATAAATTTCCCAAACGAACTCAAAATTAAAGACCAAGCTTCTGATGAAGCTTTGCCATTTTGCATCCACGGCAAGCAAACCATCAGTCTTTCATCGAACCTTACTTGCGTAATCGGCGGGAGAGGGTCAGGCAAAAGCTCGCTTGTTCACATTCTCTATAATCTCGATCAAAAGCGAGACGCAGAAAAACTTTCCGAAGTAAATTCGCCCCTATTCAACTTGCAGCTTGAATCCAGAGATGGATTAGCAAAGGTTCGGGCGCTGACCAAGGCGGAAATTCCGCAGAGCACGGAGTTTTTCCTGCAAAACGAGGTGGAGAGATTCGCAAAAGACATTAACGAAATGTCAAAGCTTATACAATCCCGCCTCTATGGATTATCGGCGCTAGATGATACTCAAAAAGACCTACACCAAATCGAAAGTGAATGGCAATCGGCGGCGGATGAAGTTGGCGAACTGGTTGACGCTTACGACAGCATCGCGAACCTTGACCAGCAAATGGCGTTGCTTGAAAAGCAAAAAGTGACTCTGAAAAAACAAACCGATGTAATTGCTTCAAAGGAATACAAGGAGCTTCAAAAAAAGATCGAGGGCATCGCCAACAAAATAAGCGGATTCGAGTCTTTTGAAAAAGAATACAAAAAGGTATCGCAAGACATAGCTTCGTTGATAAGGAGCATCGGCAGATTGGATTGGAGCGGGCATGAGAGCCAGTCTGTTTTGTCATCACTCACTACTGAACTCGAAAAGCAGTCCACGGAGATTAAAAATGCGTTTGAGCGGGCAAAGAAAAATTATGAAAAAGCCGATCATGTTGGCAAGTTAAAGGAAGAAAAAGCAGCACTAACAAAGTTTTTGAAGGAAAAGGGGCTTTCTGCCGAAAATGTCAGCGAGGTTGCCGCAGCGACGCAACAAATTGCGGATTTGGACGAACAAATAAAAGCATTACAGCGCGAACGAATTCCCTTCCAAGAGATTTATGACAGGAAAACTGAAATTTTAGATTCGTATAAAACAGCTTACGAGTCATATCGTAGCGCATTTGAAAAAGTGGCAGGCATCCTGCGGAGCGGCTTGGGCGATCTAAAATTTGACGACCATCAAACCAAAATCACCTTTCAACTTAAAACAGACGGCCAATTGCTAAAAGATGCAATCGCTGAATTCGTCAAAAGTAACAACGCGTCGAAAATATCTTTGCGATCTGACAGCATCCAAAATGTTCTTTTCGACAATCACAACGCGAAACTCGCAGAACTTGTAATTGATTCGGCAAAAGTCGTTGATGTTGTGAGCAAATCAAAAGGTGCTGATGTTCACACTCAAATTATTCAAGAGCTTGTCAGCGACAAAGTTTTTCTTGAACGCCTGCATTTGCGTATGCAGCAGCACTTTTTCGCGATTGAAAACATACAAGTTCAAACCAAACTTGGTGAGAAATCACTACAAAATACGTCCTTTGGCGAAAGGTGTGGGATCGTAATCGCCATTGTCCTTATTGCAGGGACAAACCCAATCATAATTGACCAACCGGAGGACAATCTGGATGGAAAGTATGTTTCTAATGTTCTTGTTCCTCTTATCCGCAGCCAAAAGCAGAGACGACAAATCATTTTAGTTACTAGCAGCCTGTCGGGCTTAGTCGCCGAAAGATTATTGAAAATGTTTTGAACAAAAGGCGGCGGGTCGGCTCTGATTTTCATGTCCGCCCGCTTCGTTAATCTTGACCGCCAGACGCCGATGTTC
>Ga0224554_1001780_pt1 | contig 12691 bp, 11 predicted proteins | sample 714S22024metaG_FD_180666 | JGI IMG/M metagenome (GOLD analysis project Ga0224554, IMG submission 180666) | Peat soil microbial communities from Stordalen Mire, Sweden - 717 S2 20-24 | ecosystem: Environmental > Terrestrial > Soil > Wetlands > Peat | place: Sweden: Norrbotten County, Stordalen...
CGCCGCCGGCGCTCAGCGCTTCGCCCAGGCAGCGCTCCAGCAGCCGCTCGGTCAGGCCGAATTTCTCAAAAAAGTAACGCCGATGGCTCGAAATTGGGGAAGTTTCCTGGTGCGTCATCGTAATCCAAGTGTACTCTGCCGGCGTCTAACATTTCGATGCGAGCGCGCCCGGTCACCCGTCGCGAGCCATGCGGTTCTTCTCTGGGTACCTCGGTTATTTCCGAGCGTCCGCAGGCAATTGAAATCATGCTAGGATTCGAGCCATGAAGAGAATACTTGCGGCAGCTTTGCTGTTGATGACGTTCGCAAGTCCGGCGTTCGCTTACGGGCAGAACCATCATCACCACCACCACCACCATCATCATCACCATCCGGCCTGAGTTCAGGTCACGGCTAAATGCAACCGGCCTGTGGCCCGCCCGCTCCGCAAGCGCAGTTCCATCGCGGCGCCCGGGCGTGGTAAGTTCTTGCCATGGCCGATCAGGAAGATCTGCGATACCCCGTAGGGCGATTTCGTCCGCCGACTGAGAACACTCGAGCGGTGCGCGCCGCGCATATCGAAACCCTGCGATTGCTCCCTGAGCGCCTGCAGTCGGCGGTGGCCGGCCTTAGCGACGCCCAGCTCGACACGCCCTACCGCGACGGCGGATGGCCTGTGCGCCAGGTGGTTCATCACTTCGCCGACAGCCACGCCAACAGCTACATCCGCTTCAAACTCGCCCTTACCGAGGATTGGCCGACGATCAAGCCGTACGACGAGGCCGCGTGGGCGCGACTGCCCGACTCGAGCCAGCCAATTGAGCCATCACTCGTTTTCATTACCGGATTGCATCAGCGCCTGGTTGCTCTTCTCGAGTCGATGCCGGAAGAGGATTTCGATCGCGGCTTCAATCATCCGGAACGAGGGCGGATGACTCTGGCCGCGAACCTCGCGCTTTACGAATGGCACTCGCGCCACCACACGGCCCACATCACCAGCCTGCGCGCCCGACAAGGCTGGTAAAGGCCATGGACCCCGGCGAAATACCCCATCGACAAAAGCATGTCGCTGGGAGCGCAGGGGCTGAACCTGCCCCGCCCACGCTGCTGGCGCAGAAGATCGAATCCTATCTCGCCGATCATCCCGGGGCCGTGCTGCTCGAAGATGGCCGCGTCGTCTTTGACATGCGGACTGCGCACTACTCGGTCGGCGAGTCGCACGGTCGCTGCCTGCTCCAGCTATGGAGCGACGAGCGTAACATTGTGCGCACGGTCGTGGATGTGAAAGAGCGCGCGCAGTGCCTGCGCCTCGTCACGCGGCGCATGGGCGCGGCCAAGCCGCAATCGCTCGAGCTCGCGCCCACGAGCGACCGCCGCACACCCACCGCTCGCGACACAGCGCGCCGCAACTACCTGCGCCTGCTGGAGCGCGTGCTCGCCCGCCACAACATCGGCGCCAAGGTGGACGGCTTGCGCACGGCCATGGATCTCGAGCACAGCTTCGGTCCCGCCTATGTACGCGGCAGGTTGCTCAAGGGCTCCGCGGCCGATGCAGTCATCGGCGTGGGCGCGGCCGAATCTGCGTCAATGATCGACGGCGTTCTCACTCTCGGAATTTTATGGCTCGACTATTGCCGCCAGCACGTCGACGCGCGTCACCATTTCGGCGGCCTCAAAGTGATCGTTCCTGCGGGAGCGTGGCGCACGACGGCCGAGCGCATGGCGTGGCTGAACCACGCCGCCGCCGATTTTGAACTATTCACTCTCGACGAGCGCAGCGAAGAGCTTGCGCAGGTCGACTTCCGCGACACGGGCAACCTGGAGTCGCGCCTTGTCCATGCATTTTCGGCCTCAGCCGCGCTCGAGCGCTGCCAATCCGGAATCGACCGGCTCCTTGCGCTCGTCCCCCAAGCCGCGCGCGAGCGCGTCGAAATTCGTCCCCACTCGGCGACTGAGGTCGGCCTTCTGCTCCACGGCCTTGAGTTCGCCCGTGTGCGCCATGGCGCCTCGGCACATTCCTTTGCGCGAGAAGATGAAGTGACTTTCGGTGCCGGCGCAAACGAGACCCCGCTGAGCCGGGAGAACGAATCCCTCTGCCGCGATCTTTTCGAGCGCCTCTTCCGCAGCCGCCACGCCGACGGTGCGCACACCGATCCGCTTTTCCGCATGGCGCCCGAGCGCTGGCTTGAATCGCGCCTGCGCGCGAGCCTGCCCGAGCTGGTGCCCGAACTGCGCGGCGACCTGCTCTACACACAGGTGCCCGCGCTTTCCAGCGGGGACCGCGGCATGCTCGACCTGCTCACGCTCGACCGCAATGGCCGGCTGGTGGTTTTGGAATTGAAAGCCGGCGAGGACCTGCACTTGCCCCTGCAGGCGCTGGACTACTGGATTCGTGTGCGCGCCCTCAACGCCGATCGCCAGCCGGCGCCACCGGCTGCCGCGCCGCTCTCGGCATTCGAGCGCAACGGCTACTTCGCGGGCGCGGAGGTGTCGTCGCTCGCGCCGCGCCTCATCCTCGCCGCCCCGGCCCTGCGCATTCATCCCGCCAACGAGCCGGTGCTGCGCTATTTTTCTCCGGAAATCGATTGGCAACTGATCGCCCTCACCGAGCACTGGCGTCGCGAGTTGAAGATCGTGTTCCGGAAGCGGAGCCGCGACCGCGCGGATCGTTAATTACCGGCCACTGCAACCGTTGAATGCAAACTGCCGTTACGGCTTCGAATTCATGTCCGGTTCCGGTTTCGGCCCGGAAAAGTCCACCGGCACCGACACATGCTCCTGCACGATCAGCCACTTTCCGTCGATCTTGCGGTACACGTCGGTCACACGGACGGTGAACTCAATCGGCGAGCCATCCGCTGCGGTTCCTGTCACATGCTGAATGTTGTGACCGTAGGCGATCTTTCCGTCACTCGTCACACTCAGTTCGCTCAGGTCGAAGTGAATGGGGCCCTTGAAGCCGGCGAGGAAATCCTGCCAATCCTTTTTATAGTTTTCCCAACCGACATGTTGCCGCGGATCGCCGACGTCAAACACGAACAGATCGTTCCCCGGCAAATAGAACTTCATAATCGCGTCAACATCTTTGGCGCTGAATGCCGCCGAGAATCTGTCTTCGAGAGCACGAATCTCCTGCTCGTCCTTTGACTGCGTCTGAGCCTGCGCCCGTTGATTTGCGCCGAAGATTGCCAGCGCGCACAACCCCGCCATTACACAAAATGCCAATCTCTTCATGACCTCTCCCCTCTTCTGTTGGTTCTGATTGGGGAACCCGGAGTCTTCGGTATACGGTCCCGCCGGAAATTGTGTCAAGGGAGAAAATCGAGCGCGCGGGTAGCCAACCCCGACGCTCCGCTCAATTTCAGCTCATGCGTCGCGGACGGCAACATTGGAATCAGGCCGGCTTCGGCCGGGGCGGGCGCCGCAGTGCTGCCGCGGCTCACACGCGAAAGGACCGCTTCAAGCAACGGCGTTACGTGCGTGAGTTGGCGTGCGCGAATCAGCAGATCCCAGAGCGGCTCAAACTTCTTCCAGCCCGCCGCATAAAAGAAATGCTTGGCCTGGTGCTTCAGTGTGCCGTGGTGGAACGATGCGTGAGCAATCGCGCTCCATCGATAGAACTCCCGGTACGACCAGTCGTAGCCTTCCTTCAGCTTTTCCGGATGCAGTTTGGCGGGCCGGTAAACCACATGGCGCGTGTCATAGAGGTTCCAGTCGCGGGTAACAATGCGCCCTTCGCGCGACATGCGCGCGTGCAGTTGCGTACCGGGATACGGCGTTTGAATGTGGAAGGTCGCGGTCGTGATGCCGCGGTCGATTGCCCAGTCCACCGTGCGGCGAAAGACGCTGTCATCGTCTTCATCCATGCCGAAAACAAAGCTGCCGTTGATCATAATGCCGAGCGAATGAAGGCGGTCGGCAACGGCTTTGTAGTCGCGTCCCAGATTCTGCCTCTTGTTGCTTCGTCTCAGGTTTTCCGCCGCCAACGTTTCGAAGCCGACAAAGATGCTCCTCAACCCGGCATCAGCCGCGCGCTCCACCAGATCGCCACGAAGGATCGAATCCACCGTCGCCGCGCCCTGAAAGACTCTCCGCATTCCGCGCATGCCTTCGAAGAGCGACTCGGCGAATCGGCGGTCGCCCAGCAAATGATCGTCTAGAAAATAGAGGTGGCGCCCCGGGAGACGGTCGATCTCGGCAAGAGCATCATCGACACGCTGCGTATAGAATCCCCGCCCGCCTTGAAAGAAAGCGTCCTTGTAGCAGAAATCGCAGTGCTGCGGACATCCACGCGTCACCACGATTGAATTTGGCACCAGATAGTGGCTGCGCCGGATGAGGTCGCGCCGAATCGGCGGCACGCGCTCCAGCGTTCGCCCGGAGGTGGACGCATACACGCGCTTCGCAGCGCCCGCGCGAAGATCGGCAAGAAACTCCGGGAAGGTCTGCTCGCCGGGTCCGAGAAAGATAGCGTCGGCGTGGGGCACGGCCTCGTCGGGCATCGAAGTCACGTGCAGCCCTCCCAGGCAGACAAACGCTCCGCGACTGCGGTAATGGTCGGCAATCGCATATGCGCGATAGGCGTTGGTGATATAGACCTGGATCACCACCAGATGCGGCGTGTCGTCCAGAGTCAAAGGCTCGACGTGCTCATCAACGATTCGCGCCTCATCGTCAGGCCCGAGATATGCGGCCAGTGTTGCCAGCCCCAGCGGAGGAAACAGCGAATATTTTACCGGCCGCCAATATGGGTCGGTGGCCTCGGTGAGAGCCGGCAAAATGAACTTGACGCGCATGGGCCGCGGTGAGCCGGTCACGTTGCGTTCCGTCACCTTGCACCACCCACCGCTGCGGATGCCGGCACGGACCCGAAACGCCGGTCACGGCTGCCGAATTCTTCCACCGCTCGATCGAGATCTCTCGCGCCAAAATCCGGCCACATTCGATCTGTGAAGACGAGTTCGGCGTAGGCGCACTCCCAAAGCAGAAAATCCGACAGGCGCTTTTCGCCGCCGGTACGAATCAGCAAATCGACCTCACCACTGTCTCCGGCGAGCGCGCGCATCAACGACGGGCGCAACTGTTCGGGACGCAGAGGGGCCTCGCCACACAAGGAGGCTGCTTCGCAGGCCGCCCGCGTAATCGCGTCGCGCGACGAGTAGTCAATGGCCACTCGCAGATGAAGGCTGCGACCGGCAACGGTTGCCGCTTCCGCCAGCTCAATGGCAATCCGCGCAGCTTCGGGGAGCCGGTCACGCCGCCCAATCGCCTCGAGGCGCGCCCCGCTGTCCCGGAGCCGAGCTGTTTCCAGACGAAGGAATGCGCGCAGCAACCAGAAGATGCTCTCCACCTCGGATTGAGGCCGATGCCAATTATCCGAAGAGAACGCGTAGAGCGTGAGACAGCGGATTCCGATCTCATCCGCGCGCTGAACGATGCGGCGAGCCGCCATGATCCCTGCGCGATGACCCGCCGCGCGCGGCAGTCCGCGCCGCTCCGCCCACCGTCCGTTGCCGTCCATGATGATGGCCACATGAAGGCCACGCCGGCCCTCACTTTGTATCGCAAAGTTAATGCCCATATCCATCCTAACTTTGCATCGCAAAGTTAAATTGCAAAAAAAGATCAGACCCGCGAGGGCGCCAATCCGCGGACCAGGTTAGGGGCGGACGCGGCCCGCGTTCCGCTGGCTGCGTCCTGGATGACCTGCTCGAGGGTGGTCAGGTACTCCAGGTAGCTCTTGCGCCCCGCCGCGGTGATGCGGCAAACCGTCTGTGGCCGGTTGCGCTCCTGCCCCTTCACAATCTCCACCATCTTTGCCCGCTCCAGCACACGCAGGTGGCGGCTCAAGTTGCCGTCGGTCAGCGCGCACATCTCTTTCAAGTCGTTGAACGTGAGCCCCTTTGGATTGGTGATGAGCGATGTGAGCACGCTCAGACGCGCGCGCTCATGAATCACGCGGTCGAGCCCTTCATAGGCAAAGCGGCCCTCGCTGCCTCTCGGTTTAGCCTTCATCGTTGGCCTCCCGCGCGTTGTGGCGCAGAATCCCGGCAACGAGCATCTGTCCCACTCCGTAGGGAATTCCCATCGCCCATGGAGAGAGGGCGCGCGCATCCTTGAGAGTCAGGCAGAGCAGCCCGGTCACCAGGTACCATACGCCCGCCGCGATCATCGGCCTCGGCAGGAAGCGGCAGGACGAAAACACGCCCAGGCTGAAGATCACCTGCCAGAGTCCGGGTAACATCCACGCTGCCTCGGGCACCGAGCGCACCAGAACAAATGTGACCAGAGCGCCCGCCGCCACCGACGGCAGAAACTGCTCTACGGCCATCCGTATCATTTCGTCAGCCATGCCGCGGTGCATGCGCCGGGTGCGCGCAAACATCTCCGCGCCGATCACCGCCGCGCTCACCACGGCGGTCGCAATCCACGTCGCCAGGTAGGCCCACAAGCGTTGCGCAGGATCCGGCAGCCACCACCACTGCGCCGCTGTCGCGGTCAAGGCAAGCACTCCCGTTGCCGCAAGCGTCACCGGACCATAACCGCGAAAATCCGTGCTGCGCGCCACCTGCATCCGAATACTGCTGATGTCGCCGAGCGCCTTGTTCAGATCGTGCATTCTGTTTTCACTTTACATTGCAAAGTACACGAGTCGCGAACGTCTGTCAAGCGTGCAGTTGGTCCGAATGAAGGGCAGATAAAAGCCCAGCCCCCCGTCCCCATGAAAGCGGGCAAGAGGCTGGGCCTTCCGAACAGTAATTTATGGATAATATATCTCGTTAAATCTGAATGCGTTCACTGGCCTCGTCCCCCAAAGTCGTTTACTAGCTCCCCCCAAAAAACTTCACTGGCCCACAAATCTGTCACGTAATTCGCGGTCATCAAGTTTTCTTTTTGTATTGGCCGTGCCGCGAAGGCAAGATTTGCAATTGGTCGAAGAAGCCGCCCGGCTTTCTTCCGGCGCCATTTTGTTCGGGCCGCGATCGCTCGCTTTCTTCTCCGCGGTTGCCGTCACTCTTCTCGGGCACGGACGGCTTAAAGGAAAGAAAACTCTGCTGCGGCGGATGTTTCTTCGCGCCAACTGCCCCGCTCTCTGCTCCGGCCGCAGCTCCAGGCTCGGGAGCGGAAAAGGAAGCCGGCATCGCAGCGAGCGGATCGAATTCCGCATGCGCCGCCGCTGACGGAACATCTTTCTGTGCGGAGTCACTCTGCGTAAACAGTGTTTCGAAGGGCGCGATTGCACTCATCAGCACATCAATGCCGGAGCTCGGTGGCGGGGGATGCTTGGCCGAATCCAAATCTCTGAGCGCCTGGGTGAAGTTCATGCCTCTGAGGTCGCTCAGCCGAGGCAGCGTGAGACGCGAAGCTTCCCGAGGCGCCGGTTGCACCGTTTCCTGCGCGTGTCCAGCTTCGCTTTCGTTGTTACGAGACGTTTGTGAGGCTGATTGATGCGCGGTTTCTGGTTCTAACATCGCGGCGAAGCGCGAAGCTGTCTCTTCCCACGGCGACCAAGTCACCTGAGGCGTTTGGTCCTGAGGCGTTTGGTCCGGGGGCTCCGGTACTGAATCCAGCGGGGGCTCAAAATCCCGAGACGGGGCAGGCAGAGCGGGCTGAGCGAGATGCATGGCGACCGGTGCGTGAGGCTGAACGACCTCGGCGTCAGACTGAACTACTTCAACGATGGGCGCGGCGCCGGTAACAATCCTTGCAAGTGGATCTTCTTCCGGCCGATTCGGCAAGGCAGCGTCGAGGTCAAGGGTGGCGCTGCCCTCTTTGATTGCGAGCTTTAGCGTCTGAAGCATTTGCCAATCGTTGGACTGGCCCTGGGACCGGAGATGGCGGTTCATCTCCTTGATGGAACGGCGGAATGCCGCATCGGCAGTGGCCAATCGAACGCGGTTGAGGACGAAACCGACGGCCGGCGCCTTGATGCGCTGGAGGGTGTTGGCCACTGCGCGCAACTGCGCGCGTGTGGTTACCCCAGCTTCGATCACTACGATCGCGCAGTCAGCGGAGCACACAAGATGCTCAGTTTCCTCGGAGGCGGCGAGAGGCGCGGAATCAGCGAGAATGATCTCGCGCCGGGCGGCTTCCGCCTCGCTGGTCAACTGGTGAGGCGTCGGGAGATCATCGCCCCGGAGTGCCGTTTCCTGCTGCTCGCCACGAGGCGCCGGAAGTGACATTTCCGAAGCGCCGGCAATCATTGCCGATTTGCGAAGACCGTCAAGCATCTCCTTGACCCGGGCGGCGACGGTTGTGACGCCGACACCGGGGCCAGTTCCTGTGAAGACACAGTGGCTGAGGTTGCGATCCTTGAAGGCGCGATCGATGCCGGAGGCGAGCCGCAAGAAATGCTCCTGCGCAACTTCGTTAGAGACTTCAGAAAAATCCGGCAACTGCGCCATTGGCGCAAAGCCCAACAAGTGCTCGACATCAGAGGCAGCGTGAATGCGAGGGTCGACTTTATGGGCGATGACGGCGACCGCGGTCCCCAGGAAAATGAAACTGAGAAGGAACACGATGGCATTGCGAAACACTCCGGAATCGGCGGAATACCAGGGAATAACGGCAGAGGCAGCGAATTTGGCGAAGCCTGGAATGGCGCCCATCGCCGGCTGGAGATCGTGCGTTGCGGCGCTGGTTTCGCTGGTGAGTGCGGGCTGCGAATTGTTCGCGCTCTGAGCCGAGCGAACGGACCAGACATTGAGCAGATAAATGACGGCGAGGGCAAGCCCGACAAAGGCGAGTGAGATGGCGAGACGGCGATGCACTTGCAGGCTACGACGAATGTCGAGGCGGAAGATCAGCCGGGCTGCATCTCTTGTCCGATTCAACTGGGGCGCTGAGGCGAACCTGATGGAAGAGATATCGGGCTGCTGGAGCGAGTTCGCAGAAGCGATTTGGTCGAATGTCTGGCTCATAGAGCCGCTCCAAGATGAGCTAACGCAGAATCCGGAAGAAGGTTCTCCATTTCAACTCGCATCTCCTGCTTTTTCCCAACCGTCGATCAGCAGAGGCGATGAGTGACAAATGCTTCAAAGTGGAGGCAAATGGCCGGACGCCTTCAACGTGATGCATTTGCATTCCTACCTTGCGAAGAACCACGACCGTTCCGCTCGAAGAGCTGCGCTCAAGTGTTCAGTTTTTTCTCGTCTTCGCAGCCCGGTGAGAGGTTCATTCGTGCCGATGTCTGATGGAATCGAAGCTATCCGTTTGAACCATTTAGAACAATGCCGCAAAGGTGGGACCCTCGGAGGCTGGCGCTGCATCCTTAGGCACCTGTCCATCGAGCAATGTTGGTAACCGGAGACGATTACCTTGGTCCTAAGTCGCCAGGAAGATATTGCGGAAGAGCTCGGGCAGCAGTAGACGAAGACTGCCTCATCAAGAGTGGATTACGAAGGGCGGATCTCGCAGGCGGTACGACTGGATTTACGCGTCGCTCATTTCACGGCCTCTGGCCTCGTGCCCCATCGCCGCCAGAGCCGCGAGCGCCAGCGCAACTACGATCACGGTAATGGCAAGCACAGCCCGATAACTGCCCCAGCGCTCAGCTGCCAGAGCCTGGCCCTTGCCGTTCCACGAGGTGATGAGCCCACCGAGTTGATATGCCAAGCCGGGTGCCGTGGCGCGCACTGGAGCGGGAGACAACTCCGTGAGATAAGCCGGAACGACACCCCAGGCACCCTGCACCATGAACTGCATCAGCACCGCACCGGCTCCAACGGTGACGGCGGAATGGCCGTAGGCGTAGAGAGGGATCACGGGAATTGCCAGCAACGCCGCAGTCACGATTGCCCTTTTGCGGCCCCATGTTTCAGAAAGGGTGCCGAAGACGATTCCGCCTGCGATGGAGCCAAGACCGTAGAGAACGCCAATGAGACCGATGGTTTGAGGAGAAAGCTTCATCTGCACGGCCAGAAAAGTCGGATACACATCCTGAGTTCCATGCGAGAAGCTCATGAAAGCTGTCATCAGGATGACCAGGAACAGAAATGTGGGCAGAAAATGAAGCAACTCGCGTGGCCATGTGGGACTGGAATGAAGCGCAGACCGAGCCAAACGCTTTTTGGCAGCGGCGAGCCAGACCGGGGATTCCTCCACACGAGCCTGAACATAAAACGCGAGAAGCGCGGGCGTTGACCCGAGGATGAATAATCCCCGCCAGCCGATTGCCGGCAGAGAGACACCATGCCAATGGGAGCCGGCAAACAACAGGCCGAAGGCAGCCGACGCCAGGATCGATCCGAATGCGTAGCCTTCCTGAAGGATTCCGGAGAATGTGCCGCGGCCTTCCTTGGGCAGAGTTTCAAATGCCAGAGCGGCGCCGACACCCCATTCACCGCCCATGGCAATTCCGAACAGTGCGCGGAGGACGAGCAGCATGTTGAGTGAAGGCGCAAATGCGCAGGCTAATTCGATGACAGAGAAGCCGAGGATATTCGCCATAAGGATCGGGCGGCGGCCATAGCGGTCGGCCAACATGCCGAAGAGCAGAGCACCGACAGGACGGAATGCCTGGGTGAGGAACACCGCTCCCAGAATTGCGGAGGGCTGAGTGTGAAACTCGCTGGCAATCGCGTTGACGCAAAAGACGAGGAGAAAAAAGTCGAGGCTGTCGAGCGTCCAGCCAAGAAATGCGGCCAGAAAAACATGGCGTTGTGAGCGGGTGAGCTGGCGAAACGGGGCGATAACGGAAAATGGAACGGACACAGGCGGGAGCATAACAGACCGGCAGGGCGCGGCAAACCGGAATCCGGGTTGCGGAGCGGAAGGTCGCGGCATTCGCACCACATTCGTACCATGGGGCAGCCGAAACGCCGGGGTAACGGAAATATATGTTGCAACGACTATGTTGGCTGAAGCATCTTAATTGGACGGGTACGTGTGCTTCGTTGATCCCCCGAATCGAAAGGAGTTTCAACCTGTGAAACGATTGGCCTTTGTTGCTGGTATTTTGGCGCTCGCTGCGCCCCTTGCCCTTGCGCAAAACACGACATGGGTCTCAGACCCGAACCACAGCGAGGTTGATTTCGCGATCAGCCACTTGAGCGTTTCAAAAGTCCACGGCCGCTTTGGCAACGTGAACGCCACCATTCAATTGAATACGGCTGACATTACGAAGTCCAGCGTACAGGTCACCATCGGCGTGGACACCATCGATACCGGTGTTCAAGCCAGAGACAACGACCTCAAGAGCGCGGGCTATTTTGACGTGGCCAATTTTCCCACGGCGACGTTCACGAGCACCAGCGTGACCAGGAACGGCAGCGGCCTTTCCGTGACCGGGAACCTGACGCTGCACGGCGTGACCAAACCTGTGGTCCTGAAGGTTGAGGGCCCGACCGCGCAGGTTACAGATCAGCGAAACAGGGTGCATTGCGGCTTCTCGACGACAACGACGATCAGCAGAACGGATTTTGGAATCGCTCCCAAGGCTGCTACTGCGTTGCTGGGCGACGAAGTCAAGCTCACCATCGAAGTTGACGCGATCAAGCAGTAAGGCAAGACTTTGGCCGGGTTGGCGCCCGGTGTCTTTGCCGGTTATTTGATTCATTCAGGGGATTCGTTCCGGGGCGGATGGGTGCGGCGGCACGATGGGGGGATTTCCGATGGCAAGCTTGAAGTCTGAGATCGCGCAAGCGACGCCGTTCTCGAGTGCGGAAGAAGAGGCGCTCCTGAACCTGATGCGCACCTCGGATTGCCTGCAGCGCGCTTTTCAGCAAAGGATCCGCGGCTTTGGGCTGACGTCGACACAATACAACGTGCTGCGCATCCTGCGTGGAGCGCAACCGGACGGTCTTACCTGCGCGGCCATCGGTGCCCGCATGATCGCGATAGAGCCTGATATCACGCGGCTTCTGGTGCGGCTGAAGCGCCTGAAGTTGATTCGCCAACATCGCGACCGGCACGATCGCCGCGCGGTTTGGACGCAGATTTCGGATGCGGGCCTCGATTTGCTGCACGCAATGGATCCAGTGATTCAGCGCATTCCGGGGGAACTGCTGGGGCATATCAGCGGCGCGGCACTGACGGAGTTAACTCGGCTGCTGGAGTTGGCGCGCGGGTGCTGCGGCGACACACGCCAGCCGGAATCATTTTGCGACTGAGGGGATCTGACGAGAATTTACGGAAGGAACGGGCTCAGGCGAAGCTACGAGGTGACAATCTTTTGAGCCACCGTCTCCTCATCCAGTTCCGATTGGATGATTTTGTTGTGCAGGCAATAAAGTGCCAGTTCCAGCCGGTCTGAAACTCCAAGCTTGTCATAAATCTTGCGCAGGTAGTTCTTGATCACCTGCTCGGTGGTGCCCAACTGGAAGGCGATTTCCTTGTTTCGCTTGCCCTGGGTGATGCAGGTGATGATCGACATCTCCTTGGGCGAAAGACGAGGCTGATTCCGCGGGCTGACCAGCGCAGCCGCCTGTGCGCGATAGGCATCGATGACCCAGTTGACTGACTGGTTGTCGATCCATGTTTCGCCGGCGGCGATGCGGCGCACGCACCTGACAAGCAAGTCGGGTGAAATCGAACGGGAGACGATGCCGCGAACGCCACGCCGGTAGAGTTCCACAGTATGGTTCTCGTCGGATGAGACGGCTTGCACGATGAGTTTCACATCCGGGGACAAGCGCAGAAGCTCGGGAATCGCATTGGCCGTCCCGGCCAGCATGCCTCCCTCCAAAAGCACAATGTCGGTTGGATAGCGATC
>Ga0224554_1001781_pt1 | contig 12688 bp, 16 predicted proteins | sample 714S22024metaG_FD_180666 | JGI IMG/M metagenome (GOLD analysis project Ga0224554, IMG submission 180666) | Peat soil microbial communities from Stordalen Mire, Sweden - 717 S2 20-24 | ecosystem: Environmental > Terrestrial > Soil > Wetlands > Peat | place: Sweden: Norrbotten County, Stordalen...
CTTGCTGGCATGAATATATTATTACTCATGGTGGTTCTGCTTCTCTTGTTCGGCGGCGGCGGGTTTTACTTCGGCGGTCCCGTCATCGGCGGCAGCGGGCTTGGCCTGGTGCTGTTGATATGCCTGGTCGTCTTTGTCATGGGCGGATTCCGCACCACGAAAAGCTGACCCGCCAGCCCGGACAAACACGAATACCGCCCGGTGGTGGTTGAAAAAACCTCCAGCGGTTTGCCGGGGCGACTGTTGGCGCAGAATTTCTGCTTTCGACCTTCAATTTTTTAGCTTTGGGCTTCTGGTCTGATGAGGTGCAATGCCTTGATTTTTGTTTTACCTGGATGATTGCGCCGTGATTGTGAATTTGTTGATAACTAAAACTGGTCTTCAGTGGAATGGGACATAATCTTTCCCTGCATGCAGCCCAAAGAAAAGGATGTTTGGAGGATTCTAGTGGTGGAGGACGAACCCGCTGTGGGCAAAGCCATCAAGATGATGCTCGAATATGACGGGCACAAAGTTCAAACAGCCAACAGCGGCAAGGAAGCACTCGCCTTGCTTGAGCAGAACAGCTTTGATTTAGTCACCACGGATTTTTTCATGCCGGAAATGAAAGGCGACGAACTGGCCGCCGCCATCAAACAGCGTTTGCCCAAACAGCCAGTCCTGATGATTTCGGGTAATGCCGTAATGTCGAAGTCTTCCGGTAATCCGCTTGCGGGCGTGGACTTGGTGATCAACAAACCATTTTTGTTGGACGACCTGCGCAAAGCCATGGCCAAAATTTTAACGGAAATCTGAAAGTCTTTGGCAGTTTCAAACTAATCCACTATCCGGGCTGCATGGAAGTTGCCTTTGCCCCGGCGTTGTTTCAGACTTGAGGAAGCACCCCGCAAAACCATGTCCGCCCCAAAAACTCCCGCGCTGGAATGGCTTGCCATGGGCCGGGAAATTTTTCCGGCCATGCTGGCGGCGCTGGGCGCGGCGCAGCAGTCCATCCGGCTGGAAACCTACACCTTTGCCGACGGCCAGTTGGGGCGGAAATTTTTGGAGGCGTTGCTGGCGGCGGCGCGGCGCGGCGTGCGCGTGCGCGTGCTGGCGGATGCCGCCGGTTCCTGGTTTTTGCCGGGGGATTTTTTCCAGCCGCTCGCCGCCGCCGGCGCGGAGGTGCGCCGTTTCAATCCGCTTCACCTCTGGCGTTTCGCCGTGCGCGACCATCGCAAGCTGCTCGTCTGCGACGAGTCCGTCATCTTCATCGGCGGATTTAACATTGCCGATGAATACGACGGCGACGGCGTGACGTGCGGCTGGTGCGACCTCGGCGTCCGCGTTGAAAATCCGGCGCTGGCGAAGGAGCTGGCGGCTTCATTTGAAGAATTGTTCGCGCTGGCGGATTTCCACCGGAAACCGTTGCAGCGGCTGCGCCTCTTCAAACGCAAACGCAAATCTCCCAAAAAAACGGCGGCGGAATTTTTGCCGGTCCGTCCCGGGCGCGGGGCCAGCCCGTTTCAAACGGCCTTGTATCACGATCTCGCCCGGTCGCGCGACGTGCGGCTGGTGAGCGCGTATTTTTTGCCGACGCGGCGGGTGCGCCGGGAATTGATGCGCGTGGTGCGGCGCGGCGGGCGCGTGCAACTGCTGCTGGCGGGAAAATCCGACGTGCCGGTGTCGCAAATGGCGGCGAGAAGTTTGTATCACCGGCTGTTGAAGGCGGGCGTGGAGATTTACGAATACCAGCCGCAGATTTTGCACGCCAAACTGGTCCTCGCCGACGGCGTCATTTATGCCGGCTCTTCCAACCTCGACATCCGCAGCCTGAATTTGAATTACGAACTGATGCTGCGATTTACGGACAAAACCGCCGCCACGGCAGCGCGGGAAATTTTTGGGCGCCTGCTGGAACATTCCCGGAAAATTGAAATCCAGGAGTGGCGGGAAGCCCGGTCATTCTGGTCGCGCTGGAAAAACCACTGGGCGCATTTTTTGCTGGCGCGGGTTGATCCCTTTGTCGCCCTGCGGCAGTTCCGCACCATGAAATGACCGGGGAGCCGGCCCGGCAAAACAAATCGGGACAGGGATGCGATCCCTGCCCCGAATGATATGAACCGAAGCGGCCAGAAGACTGGATCAAGCCGCCAGTTTCTTTTTGAACACGCAGAGGCCGCAGATGGCCGAACCGAGCAGCATGGCGGTTGAGCCACCATCTGGAACATTGGCAGCGTCGGGTGCCGCCGTGCTCTGCCATTGGAACGAATCACCCGACACCCCGAAACCCAACTGCCAGGTGCCGGTGGTGTTGTCAGCCACAGTTCCATCGGAAATGATGCCTGTGCCCAAAAGGTGAAGGCCCGTCTTGGAGGTCAGGTTTTGTGATTCGGACGTGGAGGTGAACGTGTAGGTGGTGCTGCCGACCAGCACCGACCACAACGTGGTGAGACCCGTTGCCGGATTCACATTGATGGGCGAGGCAAAACTTACAAGCGAAGCCCCACAAAACTGCCGCTGGTGGTTCCGATTGAAGTCGAGGTGATTTTCATGGAGGTTGCGGTCGTCAAGTTGCCCTTGGTTCCGCCCGTTTGAGTGTAGGTGCCGGTGAACCCGACACTTCCCGTAATCGGCGATGCCTGCGCAACCGAACCGATGCTGACAAGGGCTGCGACCGCCCCGGCCATGATTGCTAATTTCTTTTTCATGTGTTTTTTTCGTATGTTAATGGTTATTTTATTTACTGTCTTACCACACGAAATTAGGCAACCAGCCGGTCCTCTGCCATGGGTGTAACCCTACTGCCGCAGCGGGAGCAAACCGGTTCGCCTGCGCATCACGGCGGCGCGGGCTGCCTCCAATCAAAACCTGCCCAACCGTCTACAAGAAATGCTTGTGCGGAGAACACCCCATGGCGTCCGCGAAACGTTCCGCATAGGGTGTCGGTTAAATATGGCTAAAAAAATCCGGCTCGGCGTGGCAGGCTGCGGTTACTGGGGTCCCAACTTGATCCGCAATTTCCTTGCCCTGCCCGACTGCAATTTCAGGATGATGTGCGATCTCGACACTTCGCGGCTGCGCCACCTCCAGACGATTTACCCGGAAGTCGAAGGCTCAACGGACTACGCGCATCTGCTCAACGGCGTCAATCTTGACGCCGTCGTCATTGCCACCAGCGTGGCCAACCATTACCCGATGGCCCGGGCCGCGTTGCTCGCCGGCAAACATACTTTCATCGAAAAACCCATGGCCGGCTCGGCGGAACATTGCGCGGAGCTGGTGGAAATCGCCCGGAAAAACAGCCTGGTTTTGATGACCGGCCACACGTTTCTTTATTCGCCGGCCGTCAGAAAAATCCAGGAGATCATCAGTCAGGGCGACATCGGCGAAATCCGCTACATCTGCGCCCGCCGGCTCAACCTGGGTTTGTTCCAAAAGGACATCAACGTCGCCTGGGACCTGGCCCCGCACGATTTGTCCATCATCCTTGCCATCATGGGCGATCAACCCGTCAGCGTGAACTGTCATGGCAGCGCGCACGTCACGCCGGGCATCGAAGACGTGACCGCCATGTGTCTGACCTTTGCCAACCAGCGTTCCGCCATCATCCACAGCAGTTGGCTGGACCCGCGCAAAGTCCGGGAAATGACCATCGTCGGCAGCCAGCGCATGATTGTTTATGACGACCTCGCGCCGCTGGAAAAAATCCGGGTATATGATATGCGGGTCGAACGTCCGCCGCATTATGACACGTTCGCCGAATTTCAATATGCCTACCACTACGGCGACATGCACGCGCCCTACATCAAGCAGGAAGAGCCGTTGAAGACCGAGTGCCAGCATTTCCTCGACTGCATCAACCAAGGCACGAAGCCCTTGAGCTGCGGCACGCGCGGCCTCGAACTCGTGAAAATTTTGGAGGCCTCGTCCGAATCGTTGCGGCAGCACGGCGCGGAGGTGCAGCTTTCTAATTCGTCCAGCCGCGTCGCCGGCAATTCACCGGGTCACAAAACCGCGAAGTTGTTGACGAACGGTTCGGACCGCGAACTGGCATGGCCAATTTCAGCGGCAGCCAACATGGATTTGCCCAAGTCCGCCCGCATGGGGTGAAGACCCCATGGTTCCGTCTTGCTGCAAGGAGTATTCTCCGGCCATGAAAATAAAAAACAACCAGACGAATTTTGCAGTCACCGGGGCGGCCGCGCTCTTGGTGGGTCTTGCCGGAACCGCGCAGGCCATCCCGTTCCCAGTGCATACCGCCCAGTCCATCATCCAGAGCAGCGCCAATAAAAAACCCGCCAATCAGGCGCTTGCCCTTTTGCCTGCGCCCGCCCCGGCGCAGAAGGCGGGCAAGAACATTCAGCCCGCCCCGGTGATTTTTTCCAGCCCCGGACATGGTTTGCTGCCGGTGCCATCATTGACGGTTCCAATTGTTTCCAGCCCCGGACATGGCGTGCAGCCGATGCCATCATTAACGGCTCCAATTGTTTCCATTCCCGAACAGGGCGTGCTGCCAATGCCGTCATTGACGATGCCGGCGGTTTCTCCGCCAACAATTGCCGCAGGACTTGTGCACCAGCCGGTCGCCCCGGCGGCGGCTTCCACAATCCCGATCCCGGATGGCGGCCCGACCGGCGCGATGCTGGGCGGAGTTTTTGGCGGGCTGGCCCTCCTGCGGAAAAAACTGAAAGCCTGATCCATTTTGCAAAAAACAAAAAGGCCGGAATGTTTTCCCGTTCCGGCCTTTGGCCTTCAACTTTCAACCCGCAACCCACAGATGGGGTGAACACCCCATGGCAGAACGGCCCTCGCCCGGTCTATGCTCAAGCAGTGAAAATAAATTCCAGAAAAAAAGCGCTGACGTTTGGCGAGTTCGTCACGGGCATCTACGACGCCTGCGGCAGCCAGCAGGCCAAAGGGATTGTCCGGCTCGCCGTCAAGGCGCGCTGGATCGAGTTTCGCGGCCGCGACCGCTTTATGATTTCTGAAGACTTGAACCCGGAATTCAATCCATGAAAACACCGCTTGCAACCCCTGCCGGAAAAAATGCGGTCGCGCCGGCAAAAAACCGCGCGACCCCGCCGCCACACATTCTCCTGGTGGATGACGACTTTTATGTGCGCGAACTGAACGCCGGCGTCCTGATCCGCTTCGGCTACCAGGTGGACACCGCCAATGACGGCGCCGATGCCTGGAAGTGCCTCCATGACGCCAGCTATGATCTGCTCATCACCGACAACCGGATGCCGAGGGTGACGGGGCTGGAGCTGATCAAGCAAATGCGTTCCGAAGACATGATGCTCCCGGTCATCCTGGCGTCAGGAACGTTGCCGGTGGAGGAGTTGAAACGGCACCCGTGGCTGCAACTGGACGCCACGCTGCCCAAGCCTTTTTCCATTTCAGAATTGCTGGACACGGTGAAAAAAGTCCTGAACGCGGCGGACAACGCCCGCCTCCGCGTCGAGGCCGACTTTCCCGTCATCATGCAGGCCATCAGTGAAATTGAACCGCCGGCTTTAAATCAAAACCAGCCGCCGGCCGTTTTGCAAAATGGCGAAATCGCACCTGCGGAAGAGTTGGTCCGCACGCCAGTCCGGGGCCGGATGAATCCGCCGCACCGCATCCTCGTGGTTGACGACGATGCCGACACCCGCCAATTGAGCATAGACGTGCTGGCCGGTTCGGGCTACGACGTGGAATGGGCCAAAGACGGCGCCGCCGGCTGGGAGGCGCTCCAGGCCAACGACTACAGCCTCGTCATCACCGACAACAAAATGCCCCGGATGACCGGCGTTGAAATGATCGGGAAGCTGCGTGCCGCCACCATGGCCGTCCCCGTCATCATGGCCACGAGAATTTTGCCCGAGCATGAATTTGCCCGCCGTCCGTGGCTCAAGCCCGAGGCTTCGCTGGAGCGGCCGGTTTCCAATGACCTTCTGCTGGCGACGGTGAAAAAAGTCCTGCGCACGAACGACGGCAACAACGCCCACATGAAGATGCTTCTGCCATCGTATCTCTGATGGCGACGTCAGAACGCCCCCGCCTCAAGCCGTCACGGCTGGGTTTCGTTTATGCGGTAAAAGCGCTGCGGGAAATTGGCCGGATTGGTATCGGTGAAATCCTGCGAACCGCCGGCGTCCAGCGTCACCGTGCCGATGACTGTCCAGTCCGCAAAATTCTCGGTCGCCATGATGTCATAGGTGTGGCTGGCCTGTCCCGACACGGTCAGGACAGACTGGCGGTTTGACGCCATGTGAATCTGGACTGCGGGCGGGACGGGGGTTGTCGCCAGCATGGCTGACGAGGAGCTTGACGCCGCGCGAACCTGCGCTGTGGGAACCACCGGCACGGCACTGGTTTCATTCGCCAGAGACAATGACTGGGCAGAAAGTGCTTTTGAAGCCTTTGACACATAGCTGAACTCTTTTGAAAAGCCGCTTTCCAGCCCGTTCGTGTTGTAGGCGGTGATGGCAAAGAAATAAGTGACACCGTTCGTCAGGCCGGAAACCAGATGCGTTGTCACATTTCCGACCGCGATGCTGCCAGTATATTTTTTGCTGGCCGTCCCATAATAGACGCGGTAGCCGGCAACGGCGGGTGTGCGGCTTGAATTCCGGCTCCAGGCCAGGGTCAAATTATACGGGGCTGACGGCGCCGCGCTGGCTGCGCCGGCCGGGTTGGCGAGCAGGACGAGGCAGAAGACCGCCCCAAAAACTTTCGACAGCCATTTTCTTTTGGTGACGGCGAGCTTCATATCCTTGAAGTAGCATTTCCAAGCCCGCTTTCGGATTTGGTTTTTGCCGGCAGATTCAAAGCCAGTTGAAAATGGCCGGGGCTTGCTTCACGGCGCTGAAATGATGCGGATAACATGGCGCATTGCCTTGTTCGCGGGGAATTCCGACGCCCGAAAATATATTTTGGCCGCCGGATGAAATGGTTGTCGAAATGCGCGCTTCACGCGGCCGGCCCAAAACGGGCGGATATATGTCCCATTATCAAGATGCTTTCCGACATGTCAGATTTAAGGGACTGGGGCAAACACCCCATGGCGGACGTGCCTTGGTTCTGCTCATATATGAAACCATAACTCCTAATACGCTTTGGCTTTTGCAAGTTGAGGTTTGCAGGAAAACGAAACAGGCGGCGACAGGATCATGAGCGACAATCATCAGAACGAAATTGTGAACGGCCACGCGGCGCGCACGGAGCAGGCGCTCCGCGCCTCCGAATTAAGTTATCGCCGCCTGTTTGAAGCGGCCAAGGACGGCATCCTGATCCTGGACGTGGCTACGGGGCGCATCACCGATGTGAACCCTTTTCTTTTTCATCTGCTGGGTTTTTCCCGCATGGAAATGCTCGGCAAAACCGTCGGCGAGTTGAGTCCGTTCAAGGACATCGAGGCGAACAAGGTGATGCTGGGGCGGTTGCAAGAAAACGGTTATGTCCATTATGAAGATTTGCCGCTGGAAACGCGGGATGGCCGCCGCATCGCCGTGGAATTTGTCAGCAACGTATATCAGGCCGGCGAGATCAAGGTGATCCAATGCAACATCCGCGACATCACGGAGCGCAAACACTCGCAGGATGAAATCCACCGTCTCAATGCGGAACTGGAACAGCGCGTCGCCGAGCGCACGGCGCAACTGAAAACGGCCAACGAGGAACTAGAGGCGTTCAGTTATTCCGTCTCCCACGATTTGCGCGCACCGTTGCGCCACGTCATGGGCTTCGTGAATCTGCTGCAAAAGGACGCCGGGCCTTCGCTTTCAGAAACGAGTCTCCGGCATCTGACGACCATTTACGAGTCGGCCAAACGGATGGGGACTTTGATTGACGACCTGCTGACCTTCTCGCGCGTGGGGCGCGCGGAAATGCAAAAGACGGACGTCAATCTCGATCAACTGGTTCAGGAGACCCTGGGCGATTTTCAGGCGGAGACCCAAGGGCGGAAGATCGCGTTGAACATCCACCCGCTGCCGTTCGTGCATGCCGACCGCGCCCTGCTGCGGCTGGTGCTGGGCAATTTGATTTCCAATGCGGTGAAATTTACCAGCCACCGCGCCGAGGCGAAAATTGAAATCGGCTGCGTGGAAAGTGACGAGGGTCGGGGACCGAAGGACGAGAGCCAGACTGCGTTGCCCTCGACCCTCGACCCTCGACTCTCGACCATCATTTACGTTCGCGACAACGGCGCGGGCTTCGATCCGGATTACACCCGCAAACTGTTCGGCGTGTTCCAGCGCCTGCACAGCAGCGAGGAGTTCGAAGGCACCGGCATCGGCCTGGCCAATGTCCAGCGCATCATCACCCGGCACGGCGGACGGGTCTGGGCGGAGGGCGTCGTGGACGGCGGCGCGACCTTTTATTTTTCCATCCCAAAACAACCAAATGGAGCCGCCAACGGACACTGAAATTTATTTTGCAAGTGACGGCAGGAGCGCGGCGTTCACGCCGCTTCACCAAGCCAATGCAAAATCCATTCTCAAATCACCCGAAATGTCGGCATTGAAGCGGGCTAAACCCCACGCTCCAAAATAAAGGCGTCCATGCAAACTGAAAATAGAAACATCAAAAACATTTTGCTGGTCGAAGACGACCGGCGGGATGTGGAACTGACACTGGCCGCGCTGGCGGAGCACCATCTGTCCAACAAGGTTTTTGTCGTCCACGACGGCGCGGAGGCGCTGGATTATCTTTATCGCCGGGGGAAATTCGCCAGCCGCGCGCCCGGCGATCCCGTGCTCGTGCTGCTCGACAACAAGATGCCGAAAATCAGCGGGCTGGAAGTGCTGAAGATCATCAAGGCCGACGAGCATTTGAAAGTAATCCCCGTCGTCGTGCTCACCTCCTCCCGCGAGACGCCGGACCTGCTGGAATTTTACAAGCACGGCGTCAACGCCTATGTGGTGAAGCCGGTGGACTTCACCGAGTTCATGCGGGCGGTCAAGCAGCTCGGCATCTTTTGGGCGGCCGTCAACGAACCGCCGCCGCAAACCGGGAGAGAAGAAACCTTGAGGCCAATTGGCGAAGTCATTGCTCCCGAAAAGAAAGTGGATAACAATGAAAACTCCGCTCCACATCCTGCATCTGGAGGATGATCCAAGCGACGCCGCGCTCATTCAAGCCACGCTCGAAGCCGGGGGCATCGCCTGCGCGGTCACGCGCGTGCAAACGCATGATGAATTTGTGGCGGCACTCGAACGCGGCGGCCTTGACCTGATCCTTTCGGATTATTCGCTGCCCGCGTTCGACGGGTTGTCCGCCATCGAAATCGCGCACGCCCGCTGTCCCAGCCTGCCGGTCATCCTGGTTTCCGGCACGCTGGGCGAGGATCGGGCCGTGGATTCGCTCAAAAGCGGCGCGACGGATTATGTCTTGAAGGAACGGCTCGCACGGCTCGCGCCCGCCGTGCGCCGCGCGATGCAGGATGTCGAGGAACGCGCCGAACGCAAACGGCTGGAACGGCAGTTCATCGAGGCGCAAAAAATGGAGGTGGTCGGCCAGCTCGCCAGCGGCGTGGCGCATGACTTCAACAACATCCTCGCCGTCATCATGGGTTACAGCAATCTCATCCTGTCCGACCTCGGCCCGGACGGTCCGCTGCGAACCTATGCCGAGGAAATCCTGCACGCGTCGGACCGCGCCGCCGGGTTGACGCAGCAACTGCTCTTCTTCAGCCGCAAACAAACCGTGCAACCCGTCGTGCTCAACCTCAATGACGTGGTGACCGACCTGGACAAAATGCTGCGGCGGCTCATCGGCGAAAACATCGTCCTGACGATTGTCCTTGGAAAACAAACCGGACGCATCAAGGCCGACGCCGGCCACCTCGGGCAACTGCTGATGAACCTCGTCATCAACGCGCGCGACGCCATGCCCAACGGCGGCAAGCTCACCATCGCCACGGACAATGTCACGTTCGATGAAAACGACGCCCACACGCGCGCCGGCATGATGCCCGGCGACCAGGTGATGTTGAGCGTGAGCGACACGGGAACCGGCATGACCGACGAAGTCAAAAAACATTTGTTCGAGGCGTTTTTCACGACGAAGCCCAAAGGCAAAGGCACCGGCCTGGGCCTGGCGACCTGCCAGACCATCGTCCAGCAATGTTGCGGCCGCATCGAAGTGCAAAGCGAACCGGGCAACGGCGCGACCTTCAAGAATTATTTTCCACGCGTCGGGCAGCCCGTGGAACTGTCCGCCAAATCCGCCGAAACAAATCCGCCGCCGCGCGGGACGGAGACCTTGCTGCTGGTCGAAGACGAGCCGTCGGTGCGGCATCTGACCTGTAACATTTTGGAGGCGCAAGGTTACACCGTGCTGCGCGCGAACAACGGCCAGGATGCGCTGTGCGCGGCGCATGAGCACAAAGGATCGCCGATCCGGCTGGTGATCACGGATGTCATCATGCCGGTGATGGGCGGCAAGGCGATGGCGGAGTGGCTGAAGGCGACTTATCCCGATTTGAAAATCCTTTTTACTTCGGGTTACACGGACGACGCCATCGCCCGGCCCGGCGTGCTGGAGGCGGGAGTTGCGTTCCTGTCCAAACCTTATACGCCCGCCACCCTGGCCCGCAAGGTGCGCGCCATGCTGGATCAACCGGGCGCGGCGAGGCCGGATGAAGCGCAAAAAAATCCGGCTCCAAAAAAAACCGCCGCCGGAAGCGCACGCCCGGCTTTCGTGCGGCTTGAGGATTGAGGTGGCGGCGCCGGAAGCCGGCTTCATCAAATTTCTGGTAGGGTAACACCCCATGGCATCAGCCGGCGCCACCGCCTAATCTCACGGCATGAAACATAATCATAACCACAACAACGCCTCGGACGCCGGCCTGCAGCTGGTGCCGGTCCGCTTTGAGTTCACCAATCCAAACGCCAAAAACGTCTGCATCGCCGGAACCTTCAACCACTGGCAGCCGGAGGCCAAGACGCTCCATTCCTCCGGCACCGGCAACTGGTGGAAGGAAACCGCGCTCGCGCCCGGCATCTACGAATACTGCCTCGTCGTGGACGGCAAATGGATTCCCGACCCGCTCGCCCGGGAAACCGTGGCGAACCCGTTCGGCGGCAGAAATTCGATTCTGACGGTGGCCAGTTCGCCGGCGGTCGCGCACCGGGCCGACGCGGAAAATTTACCGTTGAAAAACACCAACAAACCAAAAACACAAAAAACATGAACAAAGAAACACCCGCAACTCATAATGACATTGGATCACTGGCCGAAGACGCACGTGCCTTGATGGCCGCCACCGCCGACGTGGCCGGTGAAAAAGTCGCGGCTGCCCGCAGCCGTCTCGCCGCCGCGCTCGAAAGCGCCAAACACATCGCGGCCAATGTCCGCGACAAGGCCGTCGCCGGCGCGAAAGCCACCGACCAGACCATCCGCGAAAACCCCTATCAAGCCATCGCCATCGGCGTCGGCGTCGGGGCCATCATCGGTTACATCCTCGCCCGCCGTTGCTCCCGCGATTGATTTCGTCATGGAAGAATCCACCGTCAGCTTCAGCCAACTGGCCGCGACCTCGAAACATTTCGTGCGTCGGCTGATGACCATCGGCGAAAACCGGCTCGAACTGCTGGCGGTGGAAGTGCAGGAAGAACACCAACGCCGTCTGCACGCTTTTCTGCTGGCACTCGGCGTGGCGGCGTTTGGCCTGCTCGCGGGACTTACGCTTACGGCGGCCATCGTGGTTTTGCTGTGGCCTTGGTCGTCCGTGGCCGTGCTCCTGATATTAACCGCTCTTTACGCCGCCGCCGGGATTTGTCTTTACCGGCGGCTCACCGGGCTGCTGCGCAACTGGCAGATGCTTTCCGCCACGCTCGACCAGCTCCGCAAAGACCGCGAATGCCTGGAGAAAATCCTCGTATGAATCCGCTCGCATCGCGGAAAAAACTGTTGATCGCGGAAAGCGAACTCAACCGCGCGCAGCTCGTTCAGGAATGGCAGATCATGGCGGACAAAGTCCGCTCGCTCGCCAGCCAGGCCAGAACCATCAGTTCCATTGCCTCATCCGCCGCAATATTGATCGCCGGCCTCGCGTCCTTGCGTCGCAAAAAAGAACCCGCGCCCGCCGCTGAAAAAACTTCATGGGTGCAAACCATTTTGAAAGGCGCGCAAATGGCCCGGTCGCTCTGGTCAGAATTCCGCCAGTCGCGCCGCCGGAGGTGAAAAGCATCGGCATGGACGTGTTGCGCCATGCGTGTCCATCACCCGCGAAACCGGGGCCGTGTTCTGCAAAAGTTGTTAATTTTTAATTTTGAGTTTTGAGTTGGAGCGTTTGAACTAAAAACTAAAAATTCAAAACTTAAAATTCGCAGCCCGGTCATCCAGAAAATCTTTGACGAACTGCCCGGGCCGTGAGGCGAAGGCAGAAGGCAGAATGAAATCTGGCGCAATGGGGAACCGTCCGCGAGATTTTTGACGCGGAGATTTAGACGAATTCCAGCAGAGTTCGCCGCGTCCATCCGGTCTTACTGACACTTTCACTGACCCCAGAATGATTTTCCCCCTTGTTTGAACCGGAAATCCTCGAAAAGCCAAGGAAACAGATATGGCGGAAGGGGTGGGATTCGGACGACTTTTGGAAGTTTTTTCAATTTCCATTACTCCGCGACCACCACCTCACTACCAGAGGCGAACAGCCTCATAACTAACGAACGCCAGTAGAGTCGGGCATTTTTTCCTGCGTGTCAAGTCACCGACATAA
>Ga0224554_1001786_pt1 | contig 12658 bp, 24 predicted proteins | sample 714S22024metaG_FD_180666 | JGI IMG/M metagenome (GOLD analysis project Ga0224554, IMG submission 180666) | Peat soil microbial communities from Stordalen Mire, Sweden - 717 S2 20-24 | ecosystem: Environmental > Terrestrial > Soil > Wetlands > Peat | place: Sweden: Norrbotten County, Stordalen...
ATCGCCAGAGCCAGAGCCATAGTCATAGCCAGAGCCATCGCCATCGCCAGAGCCATCGCCATCGCCATAGCCATCGCCATCGCCAGAGCCATCGCCAGAGCCATCGCCATAGCCATAGCCATCGCCATAGCCATCGCCAGAGCCAGAGCCAGAGCCATCGCCATCGCCATCGCCATCGCCATAGCCATCGCCATAGCCATCGCCAGAGCCAGAGCCATCGCCATAGCCATAGCCATCGTTAATTAGTTTGTCCATACCGGAACATCCTTGATTGAGGTCTCCGCTTCTGGAGTTACATCAAGAATTTCAATGGCTTCCGTGAGGGTGACTGACGGCACAGCTACCGGGAATTTACAGTCACACGGTTTCGATGTTCCCGATACCGCCAGTTGTGAAAGTGATGCCGCGCCAGCCCAATACCATAGTCGCCGCGCATTAGCGAGTTGTACTTCCTTCCCATCACGGGAAACGAGCGTCCCGGCAAATACACCGGCGCTATAGGTGCGAACAATCACGTACTTCTGTTTAGGTTTCATTTCTTTTGTGCGAGGATACCTCCTGCTTTAGCTGGAGGAGGAATCGCATCGTCCTTTCTTGACATTCGCTCTTACAGAGTATACACTGTTTTTGTGAAGATGCGCCAACGATTCCGGTTCTACCCCACGCCTGCTCAGGCCTCGAGGCTTGCGCAAGTGTTCGGCTCCTGTCGGTGGGCATACAATACGATGCTCAGGATTCGTACCGATGCCTATGCTAAAGGGGAGAGAATCAACTACGTTCGATCCTCGGCAATCTTCACAGAACTTCGCCATGCTACTGAAACTAAATGGCTTGAAGAAGTTTCCTCGGTTCCTACGCAACAATCTTTGCGGCATCTCCAAGTTGCTTTCCAGTCTTTCTTCGACAAACGAGGGAAATATCCATCGTTCAAGAAGAAGCGCGGAAAGCAGGCTGCTGAGTACACGGTGAGCGGGTTCAAGTACAAAGACGGGAACCTTTCTGTTTCTCAACTCGGCAAACTTGATGTCCGATGGAGCAGGAAGTTCGCTAGTAGTCCAACCACGGTCACGATAACCAAGAGTCCGGCTGGTCGGTACTACGTTACTCTGGTGCTTGATGAAGTTGTTGAGCATCTTCCTAAAGCCAATGCTGAGGTTGGCATTGATCTTGGCATTAATCGACTCGCCACTTTGTCCACTGGTGAGCGTATTCCAAACCCGCAGCACTTGAAGTCCAAACTCAAGAAACTTGCCAGGTTGCAAAGAATCATGTCTCGTCGCAAGAAAGGCAGTGGACGTAAGGAGAGAGCGCGAATTGCGGTAGCTAAGATGCAAGAGTATATCGCCGATTCGAGAAACGACTATCTCAATAAAGTCACTACTGATCTTGTACGCAGGTTTGACTTGATTGCAACTGAAGACTTGAACGTTAGAGGCATGGTCAAGAACCATCGTCTTGCACGTTCGATCAGTGATGCAAGTTTTGGCTACTTTGTTCGGATGCTGGAGTACAAGTGCGAATGGTACGGAAAGGAACTGGTTAAGATCGACCGATTCTTCCCGTCCAGCAAGCGATGCTTTGATTGCGGGCATATCGTTGAAAGTCTTTCTCTTTCGATTCGAGAGTGGACTTGTCCTAAATGTGGAGTAATCCACGACAGGGACGAAAATGCAGCACATAATATCTTGGCGGTTGGACAGACCGTTTCTGCGCAGGGAGGACGTGTAAGACGCAAGGAGACTTCGGTTTCCAAGCGCGGTGTCCGTCGAACTGTGAACCAACTTGAGCATGTTTAGTCTCAGGAATCCCCTTCCTTTAGGGAGGGGAGGATGTCAATTGATGCGCCTTTCAAAGTTGCACAGCTTGTGACTTCCACATAACTGTAGAACACCTTAATCTGGTTGTCAAGAGCTATTTTTGAAGGGCTTTTGAAGGCTCTGGAGATGTGGATTGCGAGGCCTGCATGTCCGCAATAAAGCGGTATTCCTCCAGAGTCCACAGATGCCGCGGCTTGGCCATAACGCTCTCCATTTGGCGCGCGGCTTGGTAGCCAAGTTGGGCGCCGTTCGCTAGAAAAATGATAGGAAAATTTTGCATTTGCATTTGCGTGATCTCCTAGAGAATTTTTGAGAGTTCTTTGACCTTTCTGGTGAGTGTGTCCTGAACGTGTTCGTCAACCGAATTATAGAGGCTGAAGACGCGCGCGCGGACGGGGTTCTTTTGTCCAATGCGGCAGAGTCGCATGATGGCCTGTGCGTTCGCGCTGGGAACCCAATCCAGTTCGCAAAAAATCGCTTCATCACAAACGTTCTGAAGCCCATCAACGCCGGTGCCCATCGCGGCTATGTTGCCAATTATAAGCCTCACTGAATCGTCAATTTGAAATTGGTCAATGTTGGGCTGACGCTTCTCCGCAGGGGTATCACCGGAGATCGTAAGCGGGTGAAATCGCTTCAGTTTTTCCGCGAGCCAGCGGACTCCGATTTTGTGAATACCAAAGACGACCAGCTTTGGGATTTGGTTGGTGGTGAGGTCTTCTTCGATCTGCTCGGCAATCGCCGGCAGCTTCGCCATCAGGGTGAAACGGCGAAGAGTGGCCAGGCTGGATGCCATAGATTCGAGGGTGGCGAGTTGAGATTCGTTGTCGCCACTGAGCGCTTCCTGGAGCTGGGCGTCAGCCTGAGCCAACTGCGGGATCATCGCCAAGAACTCTGGCGCCATCGCCGCATCAGACCTCGGCACGGTGATAGTCTCAAACATTGGTTCTTTGAGATTGGGCTGCAACTCAGATTTAGACTTTCTGCGTATGAAAGGGGCAAGCCGCGCCTGTAGCTCAGCAACATTCTGATGCGCGGTAAAACGAAAACCGTGATCTGAATCAAAACCTTGGCAATATCTAAAGGTCCACGTCCAGTAGTCCTCATCCGCAAGGCCGGCGGACTTCATGTGAGTCCAGAGTTCGGAAGCGTTGTTTGGGGCAGGTGTCCCAGATATGCGAATTACACGATCACAAACTGTGATAACCCCTGGAAAGCGACGACCAAATCCATAAAGAGCTTTGGTACGGTAGCCGCTAGTTTTCTTGCCAACTTTGTATCGCTCTTTCAAGTAATGGGCCTCATCGATGACGAGGCATTGCCAGCGTACCGACATGAGCCGATCAAGATACTTGGTGAGTTGGTCGTAAAAAATAACTACAACTCCAGAGGTGTTTGGGGTATCACCCGGCATACAAATTTGCATCGGCCTATCAAGCGGAGAGAACCGCTCAAATTCACGACCCCACTGCACCCTCGTACTCGCCGGACACACCACAAGTATGCTGGCGGCGCCAACGAGGTCACAAGCGCGAATCGCAGAAGCCGTTTTCCCAACGCCCATGGGATGACACAGGAAAGATTGTTTTCGGGCAGCAAGCCACACAGCGTCTTCGCATTGGTAGGGAAAGGGCTCGATGAGCGGCGCTCGATATGGGGTCACTTTTCCACCGCAGGGATCTCAGAAAGTATCCCACTAATGCTTGCCCTGAACAAATTCATACGTGCTGCGCGCCACGCGCGGCTTGGAGTATGGCCGTCGCCACCACGTTTCACGTCATCGAGCATCAACGCACTGCCGTTCACATACACCACTGTGTGCCTCATTTGTCCCACCCCATCTTCGTTGCGTAGTAGCGTGCCAGAAGACAGCTTTCAGCCCTGTCATCAAATTTCACTTTTGCAAAATCCGCGGCATGCTCAGGCCACAACTTCGTCGCCAACTCACGCGCCCGGCTTTTATTCTGTGCCTGGCTCTCATTGGTGAGACGCCGAAGGCCACACCCTGGTTTCCACACCCCCGGAGGCATAAGGACCATCGGCACACCAAGAGCGCCCAGCACTCCATGGACGCAACCGGCGGAGACTCCGAAGTTGAAAGCACCGGCCTGCCTCGGCATACTGGACACCAGTTCAACCGCGGCAACGATCGTCCCCCGGAGTTGGCACATCCCGACGATCAGAGCGAGGCGGGCGGCGTCCACTCGGCCGTCAGTGACAGGCATATCGTAGATGCTTTCGATCTTGAGGCCTTCGCAGCGGAGGAGAGCCAGCGAGCCGCTCAGCCCCGGATCGATGCCAAGGCAAAAATCCGGCCGCGAACTCACAGAACCGCCCCGCGCAGCCAGGCTATCACGGCGCACACCACAAAGACTATCAGGATCCCGATAATGATGTCGGCCGTATCGGTTCTTTCGTTTTTCATTGACCTCATACCTCCATCTCAGGGTATACTTTCCCCGCGCCCAAATACATGCTCGGCTTCTTTTTTCCAACTACAGGCGCCAACTTGCCGACGACTGTGATCTTGAGCCTATCCGAGAGCTCGGCTATCTGGATGCGAACGCCGGCCGATTTGGCCGCGGCGTGGATATTATCCTGGGGGAATTTGCTCGTCTCAATGGATGTGCCTACAGCCATGAGCTTGAAAGTCGGCTTGAAAAATTCCATAGGCCGCTTCGGACCGCCCGGCGGAATGTTGTCATCTTCCCAATCGTGGTTGTGCGACATGATCGAACCTCGCTAATCGAAAATGGATTGTTTGGGAGTGGCCACGGGTCCGGGCTCCGTGGCAGGATACGCAGGACTAGCGGCTGCGACATCAAGCTCAGGCGGCTTTCCCTCTATCCAAAGCATCGAGCCATACGGATCGTCATTGGCGTAGTACCCTGCCGGCAGTCCCAAAGCGGGGTTGGCCACGGTCACAACGATGTTAGGCGGTAGGGTAATGGGGGCCACAGAATCCTTTGGAGCGGGTGGCAGCTTCTGCGGCGGGTCCGGGTTCCGCCGCGGCGGGTCCGGGTTCCGCCGCGGTCTACCCGGTTTCCGAGGCGGGTCTGCGCCAATAGCCGCGCTAATGCACCATAGGGTCACAGTCCCGTCAGCATTCTTTTGCGTTTTGATCTTCATACCAAGCTGAGCCGCACAAGGATGCGCGCTGGAGAGCTTATCCCCTGGGACAACAACACTGTCCATAGGCTCCATTTGCCGCAAGGTCTTTGTCAGGCTCGGTTGATCGCTCGAACCTGGTGCCGGTATGCCTTTCTTGATTTCGTAGATGTCTTCCATTCGTCCTCCACGATTGCCTAAAAAGCAAATACTCAAATAAACATACATCTGATATTGTGCGATGTCAAATGAAAAATTAGCACGCCATACGTTCTTACCCGTCCACAGCCGCGAAGACTTCCCGGTCGTACAGTCGTAACGTTTGATTGTGGAGCAGAGGCTTGCCACTAAGATGTAGCGCCTTGCGGCCATAGGGCTGAGATGATGCTTACTTAGAAAACTTCTAAGGAAAACCGGGTAAATCTAGGTAGTTCTGAGTGACATGTTCTGTCGTAAGTTGCTGATTCATTACACCATACTTAGTAAACAGGCCCGGGGGTGTTGGGTGTCTCGGTTGCTTACAGAAAAACGCATATATAATCCATTATCTAATACAACGTCTTATACACATATAATATATGAGTATATTCAGCTCACCTATATTCTAATTGATTTGATTTCTTCTTAGAATAAAAGGAATACTTAGTAACTTGTTGATTCTAAAATGTTGTTTTGTTCTAAGTGAAATGAGATATTCTGACTTGACCCTAGAATAAACTGCGATTCGCCGCTTCCCCTGGCGGTCAATAGTTGATACGTGCCACAAAACAATATACTTATCTTTCCAATACCCTTTTTTCTCCAGTCAGTTCAACCGTTCGGTATAGCGTCTCCCGCCACAGGTGGTTGAGGACGTCAACCAAATGCCAGCGCCAGGATGCCCAGCACCGCCGCCAAGACAAGCCAGAGAAAGGCGCGAATGAGGGAGGCGCGGTCAGAGGGGTCACGGTAAGGGATGTGGTCGTTCATGCTGTGGGCCGCCTTTCGGCCGCGGCGGGTCCGGGTTCCGCCGCGGCGGGTCCGGGTTCCGCCGCGAGGCTTGCTTTTCTCGCCTTGGCGATCAGCATTTGCGCGTTGTGCCGCGCCAGCAGGTTGAGAAGATCCGCCGCCTTCCGGGCATTTTCGATTGATCGGTAATGGACTGGCCGGCCCCGTGAATCCTCATGCGGGATGTGACCGGCGAATTGGACAAAGAACTTGCCCCCGTTGCTGATTGGCTGCCAACTTTTCACGCCGCCACCTCCTTGGGTTGCTTCTTGATCCATTCGCCCAGTACGGGCCACTTCTCTGCGATTTCGCCCCAGGTTGGGTATCGTTTCGCTTCAGCCGCATATTTCATTGGCCAGGCCGTGCTTGCTTTGTATTCCCGCTGATATTGTTTGCGGGCGGTCAGTAGGGTAAGAAAGTAGGGGTCGAGGTCGCGTAGGGGATATTGAGCCCTTGTTGCCGCCGCCCCGTCGGGTTCGCCGCGCATTTCTGCCGGCTCACAGGCTACAAGACTCGGGTAGCCATAGCCGCCTGTTCCCAGCACCGGAACCTTCCGCGGTAAGTCTACTCCGAAGCTCTCGCGGTATCTGGCTGTGCTTTCCCCTTCCGCATCGTAAACTCGGACGTTGGCTCGGTCATGCCAGGTGATGCAGTTGTACCGCGCCAGCACTTCAAAATCAATCGGCGGGATCAGTGTTTCAAAATACTGTGCGATCCGTTCGGCTACTTCCGCCCGGCCTTCTCCGCTGGTGATTCGGTCCTGGTAATCGCGCCAGGCTTCTTGTACCAGCCGAGACAATACCGAGGCTTCAGCTCTCGGCATGAATCTTGCTTTCAGGTTCACGCCGCCACCTCCTCGGGTTGCTTTCTGGCCTTTAGCCAGGAATAGATTGTCTGCCGGCTTACGTTCACGGCGCGCGCCATTTCCGCAACTGGGGTGTTTTCGGCGGCTAACTTGGTCAGATCCGCCAGCTTGCCGTTGCTGGCGCGAATGGCTGGAGCACGGCCGAGGTACTTCCCCGCCTTTTTTGCCGCGACAATTCCTTCGTCGCGCCGCTCGGCAATTTTTCCGAGTTCAAACTCCGCGACTGCGCCCATAATCGACAGCATGAGGTTTGCCATCAACGAATCTTTTCCATTGAAGGTCAAATTTTCTTTGATGAACTGAACTTGAATGCCTTTGGCGGTTAGGCTGTCGATCATCTGACGCAGATCGACGATGCTGCGGGCAAGTCTGTCCATTGCATGAACGACCAGGGTATCGCCTTCTCGTAGAAATTCCAAGCATAGTTGGAGTTGAGGCCGGTTTGTGTCCCGGCCGGAGCATTTGTCAGTGAATGTCTTATCGAGCAGAATTCCGTCGAGTTGACGAACTGTGTTCTGCAAGACCGTACTTACGCGGATGTATCCCACGCGTTTGCCTGTCATATCAAGTCCCTCGTAACACTAGGATGGCCCTACCTAGTTAATTCTCAAAACGCAACCGTGGCCAGGGCAATGATGAAGCAAACAGAACCCCACCCCGGATGTTTGGTAACGAAAAGCCCGATCCCCGCCAAAGTGAAGATGGTTGCAATCACAGATCCTTCTTTGGCCGGGTACATCCGCCCGGCCTCGGGCTGTTTGATGGAGCGTTATTCGGAAATTATTTTCCGGTGCATCCGTCCCCGTAGTGCCCGCAGAAGCCACATTTTTGACCCAGCTTCGCCGGCTTGGTGTGCTTCCCGTCGCGCTCGGCTTTCGCGGTTGCCTTGGCGTGGTCTCGTGCATCCTCAGCGAGGGCGAATTCGTTGAATTCGCCCGCCGTGTTTACGCTCGCATCGGTCGGATCGAACACCCGAACAGAGAACCGGCGAGGGCTGTTGCCGTCCCATCCGTTTTTCTCGCTGCTCGCAAACCAGATGAGCCGGTCGCCCTTGTACAAGGTTGGCAGCACGCGGGACCGCGCAAACTTCCTATTGCCTCGGCTGAACCAGTGCATACCAGCGGCCTCGTTAGCGTGCGCCAGGTCCGCGATTGAGTTGAAAGCATCCCCAGGCTGGGGCGTTCGCTTTGGCCTGACTGCCTGTGCGTACTGTTCCAGCACGTTGGCGGCCGCTTTGCGGTACTCGGTCGGCCAGTATTGGCCGGTGCAATAGTCGAGTCCGAGTTTCCCGTCTTCGCGGATAACCGGCGTCAGTCTGCCCGAGAATGCGCCGAAAGCCGCTTTCATTGCCATAGCGTCCCAGGGTGCGATTTCCGCGACATGCAGCGCCGCCAGTGCGCGCTTTCGGTCCCGCGTGATCTGTGCTGAGTCTTGCCGCCAGGCTGAGACGTTGCCGTAGTCCGCGAAGTCGAGCCCAGGCCTCTGATTGATGAACGATGCAAACGCCGCCAAGACCTGCATTTGGTTTAACTGGCTGCTTGTTGCTTCAATGTGCGACATAAAATCTCCGTTTTTCTGCGCTGGTTCCGCGCGTGCCGGCATCTCCGCCGGCCGGTAATGTTACAGGCAGAGAATTTCCACGATGGCCAGGACAATTACCGGGATCCCCACCCATAGGGCAAATTTTTCAAGCCGGGTCGCGGCTCGGGTGGCCTGTTCTTTTTCTTCCCATTCCTGGCGGGCTTCTTCGTTCTGTGCCTGGGCGCGCTGGTCTGAGGTTTCCCCGACAAGGAATCGTTGGAGAGTGTTAGGCGCCCGGGAAGGGTCGAAGCTGATTCCCAGTTCTTCGTATCCTGTGCGGGTCCATTGGTTGCCGAGGTCGGTTTGGTGTTTGGTTTGAGTCATTGGGTTACTGCCCCCATATCTGGCCGTCTGGCCGTCTGGTGGTCTGGTGGTCTCCGGCCCTGCCTGTTATGCCGTTTCTGTTAGCGCCGCGATACACTTCGCCGCCGGCCAACGGTTTATATCCGCCCGGCAATCACCGGTATATCCCGCTGGATGCGCGCCGCCGCATTGTTCGCAGTCTTCCCAGTCATTCGGCGGGTTTTCGGCGTAGCTCGCCTGCGGTGCCAATTCCCAAGCCTGCCCGTCAACATAGAAGCCGGCTGGATTGGTTGTGCATTCTGGGCAAACGTCGTGCCGGAAACGCTCTGTCAAAGTGTTCATCTGAATTCCCTCCAACTTCTTAACCTTATCCCTGTTTTTGTTGCTTGTCAATAGTCAAGACGACTTTATTTTGACAAGGCGCCCGCCGGCTCAATCCAGACCTTGACCACTCCGCGCGCCGGGTATTTGCGGGTTTTGATGCGTTTTTCCGCCGCGGCCATTTTCCAGTCCATACGCTCCGTTTCGCGTGCGTGACTTGCCGCGTCGTTTTGGGCGTGGTAAATGGCGTTGAACATCCAGTACCGGCCGTTGGAATCAAGTGAGTTTAGCGCTTGCTCGAAGGCCCAGGTAGATCTTAGGCGAACGCGCTTATCGCCGCCGCCGTGTCGGACCAGCAGATTTAGATCTAAACCGTGGTGCCGGACTAGGCGGTAGTGGTGGCTATGGCAGTCAAGGCCGCCGGCGCCCAGCTCGCCGGGTTTGGCGTCAGGGTTTCGCCCGCCGCGGCGGAACCCGGACCCGCCGCATCGTCCGGGCTCATCGAATAGCAGTTGATCACCTTCAGCCAGTTCGGGCGGGTTGGGTTGATAGTTGCTCCCCGGCGCGTCAAACGTCATTTTGACAGGTGTCGTTCCGTTGATTGTTGGTTTTTCACAGCAGCACATTTTTAGATCCTCCGTTTTGCTTGAGTTTCGTTTTGTGGTAATCTTGTTTCATGGCTTTCCTGCCCCGTGTCCCCGGCGCCCCGCGTATCAACCCGCAGAATGTGTCCGCCCTGAAGGCTCGCAAGTCGCCCCGCAACCCCGCCGGCCCGTTCGCTGATCTGACCTGGGAGCAACGCAAGGCCGCCGAGGCCTGGCTGTATAAGTTTTGCGCGCGCTGGGGATCGGATCTCCCCAACTGGCGCCGGGCCATTCTGATTGGAACTGCGAAAAGGTTGGCACTGCATCCCCCTAAGTACCACTTTGGACATTTTCTGCATACCCGGCTTTGTAGTAACGCATATGTGCGCAAGTATCGGGACGCCGGCCTGCCGTACCCTCACATTGTCGCTATGCAAAAGGCGAATGCGTGGAAACGTGCCGGCCGGCCTCCATTGCCGTCCAGGCAGTTGCCGGTCTAACTTGCCGCCGGCGTCAAGTCACGAGTTACCAGTTTTTGGCAGTCATCCGGCAAGGCGGAGAATAGTATCCGTCTGCCTAAATGCTTACCAGGCATTGCCGTGCAATGCTGCCCAAAGCCTTGAGGGTGGAACGGCGCCGCGGACATCCCCACGGCTGTGAACGTGTTATGCCGCCTCTCGGGCTCAGCCATGTACACGACCGTGTATCTGTCCCATGTTTTTCCGTCGTTATCGTAGCAGCGTATCGGCTGCCCTTTGATGATTGAATTACCTTTGATTGTGATCGACATTTTTCGCCTGCCTTTTCAGTTTTAGCGGGGGATCGCGCCCCCGCTCGCTTTGCGCCGTTAGTTTTCGCGCGTGTACATGTCTTCGCTTGCGTTATACGTCCAAGCCGATTGATTGACCGTGATCGCCGGCACGTGCGAGAAAATCCGGTTAGCGTACATGACCGCTATTTGACCCATGACCGCGTGCCGATAGTCCGGGTTGCTCTTCGCTAGTTCCGCTTGGTATGCGGCCAACTCCGCCGGCCGGATTAGTTCCAAGGTTATAGGCGCGCTAGTCACGCCGCCGGCGCCGTCATCGTGCGGGTGATCGTGCAATTCCATTGCTACGCCGCATTGGCTCAGTACAGCTCGGACGTGTTCCACTATCGGGCCTGCCCTTCCTCGGCTAGTTCGCCGGCCAGTTCCACGTATTGCGCGATAGAATTCCTCAATAGAGCCTCAATTGCCGTGCGGAACGTCACGAATTGGCGCCGCTCTTTAGCATTTTCCACGTTCGGGTAACGCGGGTATCCCTTGTCCGGTCCCTGCCCGGTCCAATGGGTGACCAGTTTGCCGGCCGCATCGTGCTGGGTGTAAGGGACAAGCCAACCGTTCGAGCGGCCTTCACTGAAGACTCCGCTGTACCCGTGCTCAATTGCGAGTGTGCCGGCGCATTTCCAGAACGATTCGGCTGCCTCATCCCAGGCCGCCGCGGTTATGTGTTCCGGAGCATCAACATACGGCGCCCGCTGGATTTTGACGTTGATCGCCGGGTGCGCGTTACTGCCGGTTGCATTGTCCGAATGGAATTGAATATCCGCGCGCCTTGCCGCCGCGGCTTTGCTCCGTCCGAGAGTGTTCATAAGCGTTGCCTCTATCCTTTGTGCCGGCAACTCCGCCGGCTGGTTAGTTTGCATCTGTTAACGACTCGGATTCCCGTTATTTTTGATGGTATCAACAATCTTTTCGCTTAAAAAGTTGTTGATGTCATCAAAACAGCGTTGATTCCATTGGAGTTAGACTGCGCCAACAATCTTTTCACCTAAAAAGTTGTTGATACCATCAAAACAGTGCCGATTCCATTCTCGCGTGGTAATCGCGTGCGTTTTGTTCTGCAATTTTGTTTGACCATCCACGCATCGTATTCCAGATAGTCGAGTGCCCGGCGCGCCGGCCATTCAGGATAAAAGAGGTTCGATTCAGGCTGTCTTTGCTAGTCGTCAGTGTGCCTAGTGTGGCGCCGTCAAGGTCAACGATTTGACAGACTCCAAACTTTGCCGCGTTGAATACATCCGCGCGCCAACACATTCCACAAGAGTTTGCCGTGATTTGCTTCATTTTCTTTCCCTCTTCTGGCCTGTCTCTTCAGTAGCAGGCGGCCGTTCCTGCTAGACGGCGCATTGCGGCGCCGTTTCGACTATGCTGCTAGTCCGAGCTCAGCTTTGCAGAATCTGTACAGTGACTTGTAGAGCTGTTCCTTGCCAATGCCCGCGGCCCACGGTACGTTATCCGTGCCGGCCCATTTATCGCTGATATACCACATCACAACTGGCGCAACCGGAAAGCGCTCTATCGCGCGTTGTAGCAGTGACGGCACATAATATTTTTCTTTCATATGGTTAAGAATGTGATCCGCTCCGCCCATGGGTGTCTTACCATCGGCCGTCTTCATAGAGCATCCCCAACAATCGACGTTAGACGGCGCCGGAACCTTGCCGGCGTCAAATGCGGACATATAATCGCGCGCAAACTTTGCCGCACGTTTGGCCAGTTTGACTGCTTTGCTCGGATCATCACCGGTATTAGTCCACCGTTTACCAGTCCACGTGATTCCATCCGCAAAGTTAGCTGATACCGTGCCTATTGAGATTGTCCATGATCCGCGTGATTGAGATATGCGGGCCGGCGAGAATGAATTCATCCGCTCTTTAGTGGTTGAGGTTTTCCATCCGCCGGAGTCGAAGACGATCCGGCCGTCTTCATGGAATGTTATTACATCCGTGGAGTGAAGTTGAACTGCGATAGTAGAGTCATCAATCCTATGCAGTGTCGTATGGTTGGCAATTTTACGGGACCGTGAATTGCGTCCCGTTAGTTTAGCAGTGAAAGTGTGATAGTCCATTGCTTTGATTCTCCTTTGCTCTGTCTCTTCAGTATCGGGCGAGCGGTCCCGATAGACGCGGGCAGGTTCGCCCGCGTTTCGACTAGACGATTGACCAGACTTCCCGCAGGGTGCGGGAAGTCTGTACGGCAAGTGTCGTATTGCCGTGGTCATTCACGATCAGAACTTCACCGCGGTACTTTGCAGGGATCTCTGAAGAGT
>Ga0224554_1001787_pt1 | contig 12646 bp, 12 predicted proteins | sample 714S22024metaG_FD_180666 | JGI IMG/M metagenome (GOLD analysis project Ga0224554, IMG submission 180666) | Peat soil microbial communities from Stordalen Mire, Sweden - 717 S2 20-24 | ecosystem: Environmental > Terrestrial > Soil > Wetlands > Peat | place: Sweden: Norrbotten County, Stordalen...
CAAGGCAAGAAGAACAAGTGTGCGAACTTGAAGTGTCTTCATCTGGTTCCTTCCAAAAAAAGTGCTGGGGACACGCAGCCAGAACTTGAGCGGCCAGCAGGCGTTGAGCGCCTTTGGCCGCGCCAGAAAGCGTATTCCCGAGGCGGAGCTATTTTACGCCAGAGGACGGTGGAAATGGCGAGCGCCGTCGCGCCGACACAGGTCATGCGGCGGCAATGGACGGAGTGCTAGAATTCTCCCACCCCTTGATGCCTATGCCCGACCTTTCCCATGAGCCCCAAACGACGCTGGAAGTAGCCAACCCCGGCCGTGCGCCCGAGAGCGTTCCGATTACGCAATCTCCCTTCCTGATTGGCCGTGGCGCTGAGACGGGCAACCACCTGCAGCTCGACGACCGGCGTATTTCGCGCCGCTGCGCGGCCATTGTGCACGCAGACGGGGCTTACTGGCTCGAAGATCGCGGTCACCGGCTGGGCATTTTTGTGAACGGCGAGCGGATCGACCGCAGCGTCTTGAAGGACGGCGACCTGATTCAATTCGGCCTGGACGATTGCTGCGAGATCAGGTTTCATACGGCAGCCGCCACGGCCGAGCTTGAAGGCATGCTGACCCGCATCGGCAGCCTGCCGGCCATTGGGAAGATGCCGGACGCGGGCCTGAGCAAGCTGAATCTGCTGCTGGAGGCAACATCGCTGCTGCACTCGCAGCTTCCGCTCGACGCGGTGCTGAGCACCATGCTGGATCACGCGATTTCCATCACACACGCCGACCGGGGACTGCTGATGGAGCCGGACACGGACAATGCGCTGAAGGTGCGGCTGGCACGCAACAACAAGAGCGAGAATATTCCACTGGACGCGCTCAAGCCGAGCCAGACGGCGCTGAAACAGGCGCTGGACCGCCAGGCGGCGGTGATTACGGGCGACCTGAACCTGGCGGACATCGACCTGAAGGGCGCCGAGAGCATCATGATCCAGAACCTTCGCTCGGTGGTGGCGATTCCGCTCTACTCCATGCCACGGGCCAACGCAGAGCAGTCGGAGGCTATGAAGCGGGGCCAACTGCTGGGCGCCGTTTACCTGGATTCGCGCAAGACCTCGGCATTCTCCGATGTGGACCGGCAGATATTGGATGTGCTGGGCGTAGAGGCCGCGAGCATTCTGGACAATGCGCGGCTGGTGGAGCGGGAGCGCGAACGGCAAAAGATGGAGCAGGAGCTGAACATTGCGCGCGACATCCAGCAGGCGCTGCTGCCGCGCGGGCTGAGAGACTTTCCGCACCTGGCTGTTACCGGCGTGAACTATCCGTGCCTGGATGTGGGCGGCGACTATTTTGACGTGTTCCCTATCGACGAAAACCGCACGGCGTTTCTGATTGCCGATGTGAGCGGCAAGGGACTGGGTGCGGCGCTGCTGACAACGATGCTGCAGGGAGCGCTGTCAGGCATGACGCTGGGCACCGATCCGGTGAAGGTATTCAACCACATCAATAAATTTTTGTGCGAGCACGCTGAAGTGGGCCGCTACGCGACCATGTTCTTCGGGATTATCGATCGCGACGGCACGCTGAACTACATTCGCGGCGGCCATCCATCTCCGCTCCTGGTGCGGCGCGGCGAGGTGAGCGAACTGTATACGGAAGGCTCGTTCCCGGTGGGCCTGGTGGAACAGGCGGAGTTCTTTGCAACGACGGTGAAGCTGGAACCGGAAGATACGCTGGTGCTGTTCAGCGACGGCATTACGGAGGCCGAAAATCCCGAGCGAGAACTTTTTGGCGATGCGAGAGTCATGAAGACGTTGACCGGCTGGCAGGAGGAATCGCTGGAGACAGTGAAACGGCTGGTGCTGGAAACGATCACCACATTTGCACGCGGAGCAGCCCAGACAGACGATATGACGCTGCTGGTGGTGCGCTATCGGGCGTCTGCCCAAAACGTTGCACCTCCCCTGAAATCGGGTGATACCGAGCGATAAATTGGCGTGTTAAATTAGGCGAGGCTGGAGCCCGTCACGGACTCAGGCGCGATCAGGCGAGGACATGGGAACACCAAAGACAATTGGGCGCTACGAGATTGTGGACGAGCTTGGCCAGGGGGCAATGGGCACCGTGTTCCGCGCCCACGACCCTTCGATGGACCGGATGGTGGCTTTGAAGACCATCCTGATGGGCGCGTTGCTGGGCAGCCATGGGGACGAATTCCGGCAGCGCTTCTACCGCGAGGCGCGCGCAGCCGGCGCACTGGCTCATCCGGGCATTGTGCCTGTGTTCGACGTGGGCGAACACGAAGGCCAGCCTTACCTGGTGATGGAGTACGTAAACGGACGCACGCTGGCCGACGCCATGAAGAAAGGCGAGCGCGTGTCAATGGATCGCGTGTGCGAAATTGGCCAGCAACTGGCCGAGGCGCTGGGACATGCGCACCGCAAAGGCGTGGTTCATCGCGACATCAAGCCCGCCAACATTCTGATGACGAACGCCGAAGCCTATGGCATCGAGCGGCCGCGGATTACGGACTTTGGCGTGGCCAAGATGACGGCCGGCGAGATCACGACGACCGGCCAGATGCTGGGGACGCCCGCATTCATGCCGCCCGAGCAGTTTACGGGAGCGCCGATCGACGGGCGCACGGACTTGTTTTCACTGGGCGTGATTCTCTACTGGATGGCAACGGGGGAACAGCCCTTTCCGGGCGAGACCATGACCACGGTCTCCTACAAGATTGTGCACACCGAGCCTGTTCCGCCGGCGCGACTGAACCCGCTGGTTCCCGCGCTACTGGACAAGGTGATTATGAAGTGCCTGTCGAAGAGCCCGGCGGACCGCTACCAGAGCGGCGAAGAACTGGCGCATGCACTGGGCGAGGTGCGCAGCGGAGCAACACCGGCGAGCCTGCAGACCGTTGTTCCCGAAATGACGACGGGCAGCAAGGATGAAAACGCCACGCTGGATGCGACGCCAAGCCTGAGGCCGAGGCCCGTGACGAGTTCCGGCCAGGGGGCGGGAGCCGCGGCTGCGTTTGGGATCAAACCTCTGACATCGGAAGTCGGGCCTGCGGCAAAGTCGCGTACAGGAATGGTGGCCGCCGTGGCGGCGATTGTGCTGGCGACGGCAGGCGCTTGCGGCTGGTTTGTGATGCACAGTCGCAGCCAGGCGACCGCCAACCAGGCTGCACCGGCACCAGCGCCGGAGACGACGCAAACAACTCCCGCAACGACCACTCCAGAAGCATCGGCAGCGCCTGCTGTGGCGACGACGGCTGGAACGTTAACCGGGGCGGGGGCTCAAAAGAAGCCTCAAGCAGGCCAACTAAAATCGGCGGCTCAGCCGCAACCTGCTCAGCAGGCTCCACAACAAGCCGCGCAGGCAACACCGCTTCCAACCCCCGCAGCAGCTGCACTGCCGCGCATGGCGCCTGTGGCCTTCAATCCCAAGACGCTTGACCCGAAGCAGAACACCCGGCTGAAGCTGGACGTGAGCCACATGCCGGCGGGCATGGCGTTTGAGATCGAGATGAACGGCAGGCTCCTGCTGAAGAGCGCCGCGGGCAACAAGGCGGATTACGACACGCTGGTGGTTCCGCCGGGCGTGCATGAATTCCGGGTCATTGTGGGCAGCGGCGGCACGGAAAAGACCTCGAATACGGTGAGCGCGGAGTTTGTCGCCAAGAAGCGCATGGACCTGAAGATCGAAGTGCGGCTGCAACCCAAGGGCGCTCCGGCTGGATCGGCTGGCCTGGGCGCCGGTTCGCAGGTGCTGGCTACCCTGAAAGAGGACCACTTCTTCCTGTAACAAGACTGTCATAATCGGCCCGTAGGATAACGATTGTGGATGCAGGCAGGTACGCGGGAGTTCTGCGCAAGCAGAGGTGTGTGGTCCGCGACAGGACGCTGCTGCGCCAGAGGAAGAAACAATGAAGCTTTCAACGGAAGAATTGGACGGCGGGATTACCAAGGTCGTTCTCGACGGACGCCTCGACATTGAGGGAGCAGCAGCCATCGATCTGAAGATGAATGTGATTGCCGGGAGCAGCAAGCTGCTGCTGCTGGACCTGCAGGAGGTCACGTTTCTTGGCTCAATGGGGCTTCGATCGATCGTGGTGCCCGCGCAGGCGGTACGCCGCCGTGGCGGCAAAGTGGTGATCTTTGCCCCGGTGAAGATGGTGGAAGAAGTTCTGAAGGCAAGCAGCATCGATGCGCTGATTCCGATCCGTCACGAGTTGGCGGACGCGCTGGCCGCGCTCGCATAAGTTCTCAGAGGCACGACGATGCATCAGACGCATGCACATAAGGACCAGGAACGGCTGAAGCTCAACAGCCGTCTGGCGGATCTTGCGCTGGTGAAGCCCTGGGTGGATGCGCTGGCGACCGAGCATGCCATTGGCGAGGATACGGTTTATAAAATCGAGCTTTGCCTTGAAGAAGCGCTCTCAAATATTGTGCGCCACGGCTACAAGGGCGAACCGCAACACTCCATCGAACTGAGCTTCCACAGCAACGGAGACCGCATGCTCCGGTTTGCAATTGAGGACAACGCGCCGCATTTTGACCAGGCCGGACCGGGCAGAAAACGGGCACCGAAAAACGCAGAGGACCTGATCCCGGGCGGCCATGGAATGCCGCTGATGCAGAAATTCTCAAGCTCAGTTGCGTGGGAGCCGCTGCCCAATGGCAACAGGCTGACGCTGACGTTTCCCAATGAGCCGCGGGAGACGGAAACGCGGGGCTGAACACAGTGGATGGGCACCAAACGTGCTGGCAAAGAATTTGCCGGGCACTCCGGCTAAACTCCTGTTCAATCGCGAAAATTATATGCAGCCGGATATCGCCGTCGGTAACCATTCGTTCATTACGAAAATTCTCTTGCAGTACACCGACCGTACCGTAGATATACGGAATATAACCTGCTAACCATATGAAACGGCCCCCCTAGTCCTGGAAACACAAATCAAACATGAGGCGAAACGGCATGAGAAAGATTCCTGTCATCCTCGTTCAGGCCCTCTGCGTTGCAGGGCTTTGTTCGGTACCCTTAGTTCTGGCTCAGTCTGGTGCTACCACCCCGAGCCTTCCTCCGTGGTTGACCGCGGCGTGGCATCAGTCTCTCCTGGCGCCTCTGCTGCCAACCATCCTCACCGGCAACACCCCGGCGACCCTACCCAATGTCCCTTCCGTATGTGCCCTTCGCGGTCTTTGGCGGCGGGATCTGCGGCGTCAATGAATTGCCGTGCCCCGGCTCACTCATGCCGAGCCCAGTTGTCCAGGGCGACTTTGACGGCACCAACCTTTACACCTCATTCGGCGACGCGACTGGACCAAACGCCATCGCCGCGGCAAAGCGTCAATCCATCGCTCGCGGTGAGGCGATCTTCAATTCCCGCACATTCAGCATTACGGGCGTGGCGGGCCTGAACGACGTTCCCGGCTTTGGCAATGTAGGGCCCGTGGTGGGTACTTGCGGCCGGTGCCACAACAATGCCAATGTCGGCAACGACGCCTTTGACGATCCCAAGCACCTCGGCATCGCCGACAACAGCTACACCAATGCGGTGCAGTCTCCAAACGGCACCACCACGCTGCCTCTGCTTCCTGACCAGCCGGTGTTCGCGTTCCTCTGTCCGGTAGGCTCGATCCCGTACTTCAGCAATCCCGTAACGGCGAACGGCCAGTCCTACGACGAATATGTCACTTCAGATCCTGGCGTTGGATGGATTAGCGGCAAATGTGCCGACCTCGGCAAATTCAAGGTCTCTTCGTTGCGCGGCATTGGCGCTCGCCCTCCGTTCTTCCACGGCGGCCAGGCAGCCACGATGCGCGATGTTGTGGTCTTCTACAACAACCGGTTCAACATTGGCCTGAACAACCAGGATATTGCAGACCTGGTGAACTATATGAACTCGCTCTAGCGTCCTGAGTCTGAAGTTCGTTGAAGAAAAACTCGTTCGTTTTGCGGCCTTTACGGCACGACTTCAGTCGTGCCGTAAAGGCCGTAAAACTGTTGGGCTTAGAGGCTGCGGAAAAGGGCATCTGTGGCCGGGCGAAATTAGCAGGGACTGAAGCCCGACGTTGATCTTGCGGCTTTTTCGGCACGCGACCCAGAGGGTCCCCCGCTCGTGCCCTGATACAAACCACTTCTCCAATCGAGTCTTTCCGCGACCTGTAATGCCCGTTGATTGAGCGATGCGTTTTGAGCTTACGAAATGGACAAAGTCTGGCCTGCGGCCAGAGATAGGGGCGTCGAGAACTCAAGCGTGAAACCGCCGGCGGCTTCTGAAGCAAGCCGACAACACCCCACGCTACCAACGTAATTGCGCAATACCAGAGCCAAGGTTGCACATGCATGGACGGTAAACCCTTCTACAGCGAGATAATGACGATGGCGATGGCGGCAAAGAGCAGCCCCAATACCTGAATGGGCTGGAAGCGCTCACGCAGGATGAAGACCGCTAGAAGCACAGTGATCGTGGGATACAACCCAGATGCAACTGTGATGAGCGCGGTGTTGCCCTCGGCTTCCCGCGCGAGGTCATCGACGAACGCGAGACATTGACTTCCGTGTCCAGCGAGATCCCAAGTCCCGCAGCCTCCTGGCTCCCTGGCGACGATGACATCGTCAACTTCGATGAAGTGTATCGCTTAGTCAAGATTGGCGAAGGCCGTGCTGGCGTTTTCATTTTCACAGGTCCCAAGCATGCTCACGTATCACAGGTTCTCGGAATGTTTGCATCATGATCAAAAGAGTAATCTGGGGAGTTATATCATGGAATAACACAACGATCAGTTATGAACCGTGTCCCAGCCCCCGCTTCGCCGAATTCGATAAAGGATCATAATGGTTTCTCCGAATGAAGATTCGCCGAGCGGCTTCACCCGGCGTGCTCTTTTCAAGCTGCCCTGGTACAGCTGGCTTACATCCCTCTTCTTGAAGCAATCTCTCGCGGAAGCCGTTTTTCCGGAAGGATACACTGACGCCGGTGGCTCAATATTCAATGGGTCTGGAGAAACGACTAGCCTTAATGGAATCTGGAGCCTTACTTATGGCACCGATATTGACGCCTTGAAGGGCCAACCTGTCAACGCTCCTCCAGCCAACTGGCCCACTATTCCCGCAACAGTACCAGGCAATGTCGAGTTGGATCTGATTGCCGCAGGCCATCTGGAGCCGCTCGAAAAGGGGGAGCGCGTCTACCAGGCACTCGGTTTGGAGTCAAACCAGTGGTGGTATCGTCGCATCTTCAACGCAGAGCAGAAAGCGCAAGGCGGGCGAGCGGAGCTCGTCTTTGACGGTCTGGACTGCCTAGCCACCGTGTGGGTAAATGGTGTCCTCGTGGGGCAGCCCGCAAATATGCTTATCCAGCACCGCTTTGATGTAACTTCCGTCTTACTTCACAATCGGACCAATGAAGTTGTAGTGCGCATTGATCCTGCTGTTCCTGCTGGACTGGCTGTGCCGCGCTCTGCTTTAGAGCGCTCCACGGATGGACATTGGGAGTCTTTGAGCGTTCGCAAGGCCCCTCATATGTATGGATGGGATATCATGCCCCGCATCATTAGTGCGGGCCTGTGGCGGGACGTACGCCTGGAATACTCTACTTCCGTTCGATTCTCCTCCGTACGCTGGTTCACACGGACCGTGGACGTTGATCGCGCGAGTGCCGTTGCTTCAATCGACTGGGAGATAGATAGTGCACACACCGAACATAGCGGCTACAAAATCGAAGTTGTGCTTAGCCGCGAAGGACGCACAGTCTTTCGTTCGGAAACGAGAGGAGCAGCAACCAAAGGACAGATCGACTGCTCACTCAAGGACGTCGAACTTTGGTGGCCGCGCGGGTATGGTCAAGCGCCACTCTACGATGCAACGGTCATTCTAAGAACTTCGAATGGAAAAACGCTCGCCAGGCACCATTCCAGAATTGGCATCCGCACTATCACCTTGGACCATAGCGAGATAGTTACCCCGGAGACGCCAGGACAATTCGGCTTTACTGTGAATGGAGTCCCAATCTTTGTCAGGGGCGCCAATTGGAGTCCTCTCGATGGCTTGCACAGCCGAGACTCCAAGCACGTTGAAGAGGTGTTTCCAATGCTCGTAGAACTGAATTGCAATATGGTTCGTTGCTGGGGCGGGAATGTCTACGAATCGGATCGTTTCTTTGACTTATGCGATCAGGCTGGAATCATGGTTTGGCAGGACTTCGCTATGGCTTGTGCCGTCTACCCGCAAGACGATGCCTTTCTCGAGGTAATTGCTCAAGAGGCGAAGAGTGTTATCGAGCGACTGCGCAATCACCCTAGCCTTGCTTTATGGTCGGGAAACAATGAGGGCGATGACGCCTGGGTGTCGCGCAGCTACGCAGGAGCGACGCCGGTCGATCCGGGCCGTGACCGAGTTACCCGAAACGCGCTTCCTGCGGTGCTGGAAAAGTTGGACCCACTTCGGCCCTATTTGCCAAGCTCGCCTTATCACAGTTCGGCAGCCTTTGCGGCCGGCAACGACTCCCGCCTTCTGCCTGAAGTCCACCTGTGGGGGCCGCGTGGTTACTTCAAGGCCCCTTTCTATGCGGACACACCGGCGCACTTCGTAAGCGAGATCGGTTACCACGGTTGTCCCGCTCGATCGTCGCTGGAAAAGATGTTCGATCCGGAGTTCGTGCACCCATGGAAAGACGGGCACGTGTGGAATGATCAATGGCTTACGAAATCCGTTCGCTTCCGTCTGGATTCGAATGCTACTGAAGGAAGAAACGACCTGATGATCAAACAGATCAGCGCCTTCTTCGATTCCGTTCCCGACAGTCTTGACGAATTCATCCTCGCATCGCAGATCTGTCAGGCCGAGGCGCTGAAATTCTTCATCGATCTCTGGCGCCAGCAGAAGGGGAGCAAGCGCGGCATCGTGTGGTGGAATCTGCGAGATGGCTGGCCGATCGTGTCGGACTCAGTTGTGGATTACTACAACACAAGAAAACTCGCCTTTCATTTTATCCAGCGTGCACAGCGTAATGTACAGGCAATCTGCTGTGAAGCGGAGGAAGGATCCCATTCCATTGCCATCGTCAATGACACTTTGGGAACTGCTCGTGGACACATCGAAGTGCGCAAGACCGGTGGCGCGAAAAAGCTATTCGAGGCCCAATTCGAAGCCGAGCCAAATGGTGTGATCCATGTTGGCTCACTACCGCATCCGGAGCAGATAGAGATGTGGCAAATAGATTGGTCTGTTGAGGGGCGGACGGCATACAGTAGTCATTATCTGGCCGCCTCCGGACCCATCAGCCTTGCTCAATACAAGAAATGGATGAAGCCGATGGGGCTTTCAATCGAGCCATGACCGCCAGCGAACTGCGACCAGGATGGCTTTGCTATCTGGACAATTGAGTCGCTTGACAGGGTTTGTCGTGGAGATGAGTATAGATTCACGGATCTAACTCCATGAAAACAAAAACCCAACATGCCACATTGTCCGACGTTGCACGAGAAGCGCGCGTAGGGACAAGTACTGTTTCGCGTGTTATCAATGGAGGTGCGCGCGTCAGTCCGGAGACGTTGGAGCGTGTGCGCGCAGTGATACGCAAGTTCGATTACCAGCCAAACCTCGCCGCTCGAATACTTAAAGGTGACCTAACAAAGACAATCGGCCTGATTATTCCGAGTGTCGCAGATTCATTCTTTGCTGTCTGTGCAGAGGCTGCTCAGGAAATTGCGCGGGCTCACGGGCTTCTGCTGATTGTGACCTGCTCCAACAATGACCCCCGCGTCGAGATGGAAAATCTCAACACTCTCATACAACATCGAGTTGACGGTCTCTTACTGGCTCCCGCAGCTTCGCGCAACGATGAGTTGGTTCAGGCTCTAAGCCGAACATCAATCCCTGTCGTCACATTCGACCGCCCGATCTTCGACTCCTCGATTCCGAGTGTCATCAGCGGTAACTACAAGGGAGCGAAAGAGGCGACGCGGCATTTGATTTCTCACGGCTACAAACGAATTGTCTGTATGGGGATGAAAGGTGAAGATTCTCTTTACACCAATAAGGAAAGAATCCGCGGCTATCGAGTTGCCATGCAAGAGGCAAATCTCACGCCGAAAATCGATGTCTCCATCACAAGCTACGAGTCGGTCGTTCTTGCGCTGAAGGCCTATCTCTATGGGACGAACCCGCCCGATGCGATTTTTGCGCTGCGAAATCTTGTAACCATCTATAAGAACAGCTGTTCCTTCCACGAAGTCTTGTCCTCGCCATCCGAGGCATCGGTTTCCGCCCAATATTTCTTTTTTAGAATCCATTCGCCGGCATGAGTTCTACCTTTAATCGCCGTCTGATCAAGCTCCGTGGCTGTCAGTTGGTCGAAGTAGCCAACAAACTCAATTGAGTGCCCTTCATCTGTAAGGTGGCGATGGAATAGAAGTGGATCCTTTATTGCACTGCCAGAAAGAAATAGTGAGAGAGCAGACAGAACACATGACTTTCCACAATTGTTCTCGCCAATGAGGATGAGGAGATCATCCCAATCAAGGTCCAGACTTTGAATTGCTTTGAAATTGCGGATCGTAAATTTGCGCAGTCGCATCTATCGGCTCCATGCAGCAAGAAAATCGAGACGCGATGAGCATACATTAACTATGCGACAATGCAACGACAATCTATTGCCACGTTCCCATCACTGCGGCTTCAAGCGCGTCCTGCCTCGTCTTGACCCACGGCGCGTAGTGCTTTTGCGTCGTTTTGATCGAAGTATGCCCGAGCAGTTGGGAAACGGTTTCGAGAGAGACCCCATTTTGCAATAGATCGACCGAGAACGTGTCCCGGAGCCGGTGTGAATGGCCATCCGCTACACCAGCCATGTTGTACACGAGCTTGAGCCGTTGCTGCCATTCGGTGATCGCGCTTTTCGGTTTTCCGACCTGCCGATAGAAGAAATACTCATTCCCCTCGTCGCAATCGGCCAACGCTTGAACGACATGTTTCGGTAGCGGCACCCACACCGGATGCTTCGTCTTTTCTTGTCGGAGGAACAGCTTTCCGTCGTTCAATTTATCGCGACGGAACATCACTGCGTCTGAGATTCGGATGCCGGAATGCCGCATAAGCAGGATCAGCGCCTTCAATTTCTTTGGCGTCTCCTCCGGGATCTTCGGATGAGCTTCGCGGATTGAGTCCGCGGCCCAGATTATTTTCTCCATTTCCTGATCGGTAAACGGGAGCGTGGGATCGTATTTCGCCGGCGCCATTTTCACCAGTCGCGCCGGACTCTTTTCGATCCACTCCGCATCGACGCAGAAGGAGAAGAACTTCCGCACCATCTCCATTCTTTTTTGCGCGGTGATCGCTGCGAGCTTCCACTCCTTGCGCATGGCCCGGATTTCATCCGGGGTGATCGAGCCTACCGGCCTATCGCCAAAAAGCGCCTGAATCTCAGCGCCGACGTGGCGATACTTCCTCATCATGGCGTCTGAGAGCTTCATTGCTTCGCGATCGCTGAGGAAGCTGTTCACGGCGTCTCGGGCCGACTTTACGACGACAGTGCCGTCTACTTCCCAGTCGCGCACCAAGCGCGCCGCCGCTTCCCAATTGGTGAGGTCAAGAGACTTCCGAATTTCTTCCCCGCGCAGAATCCCTTGAACCCAGATTGGACAGAAACACTTCGCCTTCCGGGATATGCATTTGCATTTGGCGCGGTGCCTCCGGTAGATCGTGAGCATGAAATATTTTAGTACACCAGAAGGACGCCATTCTACTTTAATCTATAAACCACTGATTCTAAATACAATCGTATGGTGCCGGGAGGGGGGGTCGAACCCCCATGACCGCAAGGGTCGGCGGATTTTGAGTCCGCTGCGTCTGCCAATTCCGCCATCCCGGCATGTTGAGTCTAAGCCTTTATTTTTCAAACAAGTACGTCATTTTTTCTTTGCCCTTCGGTTGGGCTTAGAAACCCTGGTCGCCGATTTAGTCGCCACCACTTTCTGCGAAAAACTTGCCAACCTATCAACAGCGTTCTGATTGTGATCGGGAGCCAAGTGGGCGTACCGCATCGTCATTTGAATTGTACGATGTCCCATCAGTTGTGCAACAGTGCGGATATCCACTCCCGCCATCACCAGCCAAGAGGCGAAAGTGTGCCGGTTACAGTGCCAGGTGTAGTCTTCAAGCCCCGCTTTTTCGACCGCGGGTTCGAACCAGTCGCGAGCATCGAACAGCCGGTCTCCCTTGGTATTGATAAACACGTATCCTTTTCCGCTGCCCTGCGCTTTGAGGGTACGAAACGCCTCGAAGGCTATGTCGTTCAAGGGGAGTGGCGGCATCTTCTTCCCTGACGTCTTTTTGCGTGTGATCTGGCGCCTCTCAAACGACACGTCGCGCCAGGTGAGGCCGAATTGTGCACTCGAGCGCATCCCCGTATGAATAGAAATCAGGAAAGCTGGGAGATAGTGAGGCCAGAATTCCTTTATTACAGCAATTAGGCGCTCGTCTTCCTTTTCTTCTCTTTTCAGATAACGAATGTGTTCGTTGTCCTCATCCTTTCGCTTGATTCGTGCGGCAGGATTCAAGTCAATCTTCTGGTTGTCCACTCCTACCCGAAAGATCAAAGAAAACGCGGCTTGATATCGGTTGCGGGTCGCCGGTGTCCATTTACGTTTGTCGG
>Ga0224554_1001788_pt1 | contig 12644 bp, 6 predicted proteins | sample 714S22024metaG_FD_180666 | JGI IMG/M metagenome (GOLD analysis project Ga0224554, IMG submission 180666) | Peat soil microbial communities from Stordalen Mire, Sweden - 717 S2 20-24 | ecosystem: Environmental > Terrestrial > Soil > Wetlands > Peat | place: Sweden: Norrbotten County, Stordalen...
ACACTCGCCGTTACAAGCAAAGCGCACATCGCACTCGCGGCAATCGGAGGGAAGTCCGATTTCCTTTGCGTTGCCAAAACGCGTTTGCTGCGGTGACTCGACCAGGCTCGCCAAAGATTTCTGCATGATATTCCCGAGCTTGTTGTCTGGATAAACGAAGTGGTCGCATGAATACACGTCGCCGTTATGTTCAACAGCCAACGCGCTGCCGCACGTGGGCTTGAAGACACAGAGCGATTGCGGCACGCCGTACCACGACTCCAGCGCAACATCGAAGATCTGAACGAAGACGCGGCCCACATCCTGGATGACCCAGTCATCGAAAACCTGCTGCAGAAACTTGCCGAATTGCAGCGGCTCGACAGACCAATCAGAGACGGCGGACTCCTGCCGCGAATACGGCTTCAACAGAACCAGGCCATTGGCGTCGGGCTTTGTGGCGACCTGCTCCACGATGGGAATAAATTGCAGATACTTGCTTCCGATCTCTTTAAGGAACCGGTAGATTTCACACGCGTGATAAGAATTTGTACGGTTGATGACGGTGAGTGTATTGAACTCGACGCCGTGCTTTTTGAGAAATCTGAGGCCGCGCATCACGCGGGCAAACGTCGGCTGGCCGCCTTTGTCCACACGGTAGGTGTCGTGAATTTCTTCAGGGCCGTCGACCGAAAGCCCGATCAAGAACTTGTTGCGGGCAAGAAATTCGCCCCACGCATCGTCGAGCAGAGTTCCATTGGTTTGAAAGGCGTTGTCGATGGTCTTTCCAGCCGCATGCTTGTTTTGCAACTCAACGACGCGCTCAAAAAATGGAATCCCAAGTAGCGTCGGTTCACCGCCCTGCCACGCAAAACTCACGTGCTGCGCGGGTTGCGACTGAATGTACTGACGGATGTAATTCTCGAGCACATCATCCGCCATGCGGAACTCGCGGCCGCTGCCCGCATAGAGATTTTCCTTCTCCAGGTAGTAGCAGTAGGTGCAGTCGAGATTGCAGATAGGGCCAATTGGCTTGGCCATGATATGAAACGGCTTCATCGGAATGCAGCTCTTTTCCTGAATCGCAATGCGGGCGAATGCCCAATGAAAATGCCCACGAAGCAGAGGCTCGTGGGCCGGGATTCTGGAAGATTCCGGCGATGCGGATCAGTTAAGACCGCATGATTGCCGTTTTCCCACGAGGCTGCTCGACTGTCAGGAGATCGACAGGACAACAACAAGCGCGGGATGTGAAGCGACGAAGCATCGAAAAGCAATTCCTTATTGACGACGTTCTCTCGGCCAGGGAAACCACTCTTGCGGCGAGAACTAACTCGATAATGCATGGCGACCGAAAAACTGTCAAGCAATCAGCGATGAGTCTCGACTCTTTCACAACAAATCTTGAGCCATGCTTGACACGAATTCGAGTTTATGGCTCAATACAAAGAAATGCAGGAGCAATTGCACATTCCGGCAACCCTCATTCCCGCTTCCGAGCTGACTCCCCGTCGCTCGTGTTGTTGATCCTCCGCATACTCTCACACACAATCTAACTCGCGTTAAGAGCGCCCGTGATCTGTTTGTAACTACAGATCTCATCGGCCTGACAAGATGCCTTGCGTGTGTGAGCTTCTATCTGCCATCGACAAACCACCGCTTCTAGTTGATCAACGCGTCAATCAAGACACAGATACATCACAGAATTCATCGGAAAGGAAGAGATCCATGAGTACCGGACCGCAACTTGTTCTTATAACGACGCACTGTTGTCGCATCTCTCAATTCCCTGAAGCGGATGTGCCCTGCGTCGTGGGCAGGCTCATCGTACCCATCTAAAGGCATTGCGCTATGCGCGCATTGCGATGGCCCACGACAGATGTCGTGGGCCATTTTAATTTGCGATCGAGAACGATCGCTTCTTCGGAGGCAATTATGTCTGCAGTACATCTCTCGTTACGAATCATTTTTAAGCGAAGCTTCTTCCACTTGCTGGCTGCGTTGTTGCTGGTTCTTATGGCCTCGGCGCTTTCTGCACAGATTGTCGAAACCGGAATCATTACAGGCGTAGTGAAGGACAACACAGGCGCAGTGGTGGTAAAGGCCAACGTAACCGTGCGCAACACCGGCACAGGACTGACGACCAACACAACCACGGACTCGCAGGGGCTTTTTGTGTCACCGCCGCTGAATCCGGGGAACTATGACATCGACGTCGATGTACCCGGCTTCAGCAAGGTCGTCGATCACGTCAGGCTCGAAGTTGGGCAGCGCCTGGCGGCCGATGTTGCGCTGGCCGTGGGTGGCGCCGCGGAAACAATCGAAGTTCAGGATACCGGCGCCGTATTGGAAACTGAAACTTCCTCGGTCTCCAATCTCCGCTCGGAGGAAGCCGTCAAGGACCTTCCCCTGAACGGCCGCAACTTCGCTGAATTGATTGGCCTCGGCGCCGGCGCTGTGCCCGCGGAGCAACAGATATCCAGCGTTCCCTACACCATGCAGCGCGGAGACACATCCTTCGCTTTCAACGGCCTTCGTTTTCAGGAGAATCGGCTGCTGCTCGACGGCATCGGCGATAACGACAACCATAACGGACTCGCCCCGGTGGTCTTCCCGCCGATCGACGCCATTCAGGAATTCTCTGAAGATATTGCCGATGCCGACGCACGCTACGGACGCGGCAATGGCGGTACCGTCAACCTGGTGTATAAATCGGGCACAGACAAATTTCATGGTGATGTCTTTGAGTTCCTCCGCAACTCTGCTTTGAACGCCAGAAACTTCTTCGACACGGCTGCGAAGCCGCCACTGCGCGAAAACGAGTTTGGCGCCACGTTTGGCGGCCCGGTGTTCTTCAAGAAAGCCAACCCGAAGACATTCTTCTTTGCCGACTACGCAGGAACGCGTCTCGCTCAGGGCCAAACTGATGTGGACAGCGTCCCGGATGTGAAGATCACCTCCGCCGGCTACGATTTTTCAGCTTATCCGGCGGGCGCTGTGAAGAACCCGGTGACCCATGTGGCCTACGCCAACAACCTGGTCCCGTTGAGCGACCCTCTAATTGACGCGACTGGCGCGAACATTTTGAAGTTCTATGAGCAATTTGCCACGCCTAACATTGCAGGCGCGACCATCGCCAATAACTTTCTCTATAACCCGTTGCGCACCGACAACGGAGATGCATTCGACGTAAAAGTCGACCAGAAGTTCTCTGAGAGGGACAGTGCGTTCCTTCGCTACAGCCAGTCCCTGGATACCTTGAGCTTTCCCGGCCTCCTGCCAACGCCACTTGTAGGGGCCATCATCTGCGGGCCCGGAACGAACCCGGCGCATCAGGCCGTTCTGAGCGAAACCCACATCTTCTCGCCGACCACGGTCAACACGATTCGCATTGGGTGGTCTCGATTCTTTGTCAACGCGCAGAACTGGGACGCTGGGCTAAATCTTCCCACCCAGCTCGGCATTCCTGGGGTCGAGATCGCCGGCAATCCCCGGTCCGATGGGCTGCCTGTGATGTCGTTCGCCGGATACACCTCGCTAGGCGACGCGGGGAACAGTCCAACACAGATCGGAACCAACAACTACCAGACCGATGACAACGTGAACCTGGTTCGGGGCAAACACTCGTTGGACATCGGCTTTGAATTTGTCCGCCTGCAGTACAACATGTACCAGACCGGAGCGGAACACGGCTCCGAGGCTTACGGCACGACCTACACCGGGCTGCCATGGAGCGACCTGCTCTTCGGAGCCCCTACGAGTGGAACCTATTCCCTGCCTAGCGGCACGGTTGGCTTGCGGCAGAGCGATCTTTCATTCTATGCGCAGGACAACTTCAAACTCAACAACCGGCTGACGCTGAATTTTGGCGTTCGTTATGAGAACATCCTCGGCTGGCCCTGGTCGGAGGCTCACAACAAGGAATATGACTTTGTTCCCTCCATATCGACCACGGCACTCGAACAGGTGGGAACTCAGGGTGTTCCTGCCAGCGGCCTGAGCGGCAATAACCTGAACTTCGCTCCGCGTGTTGGTTTTGCCTACCGGGTGACGAATCAGACTGTCTTCCATGCGGGCTATGGCATTTATTACTCGGCGCCCAATGTCACCAATTCGAGCGGATTGTCGGCCAATGTTCCAGTCGATAATTATTGGGCATTCAACAACTCCACAACTTATGGGGCCGCCACCACCGGGACGCCTTTCAACTTTGCCGCGAATGGATATGTGCATGCGGTTGTGACTTCGGGCAGTACGTTGGTGAAAAACACGCCTGCCTTCGCACAGGATCCGAATGCGAAGACGCCTTACAGCGAGCAGTGGCACGCGACCATCGAGCAGCAGATTCCCTACTCAACCGTTCTGAAGGTTGCCTACGTAGGAACCCGCGGACTTCATCTGGATGATTTGAGGGACATCAATGCAGGTGAATTGGGATTGGCGGGAGCAACCACTGTATCCGCAGTCCGTCCCTATCGGTTCTTCGCCCAGATCAACCAAATTGAAACTCACCAGATCTCAAACTACGACGCACTGCAAGTAACGGCGGAGCGCCGCGGTCGAGGCCTTGGCTTGCTCACTTCCTACACCTACAGCCATGCTCTGGACGAAGGCACGGGAAGCCCAGGCAGTGTTTTGAATCCTTCCAACATCGCTTCCGACTACGGCAATTCCGACGAGAACATTCCCAATCGCTTTGTCCTCAGCGCAACCTATGAACTGCCATTCAAGAATTCCGGCGTACTGAAGCCGGTTGTCGAGGGATGGCAATTGAATGGCATTCTCCAGTACTACGATGGCTTTCCGTTTTCTGTTTCTTCGTCAAGCGGAGTGGGCGACGGCCTTACGCCGAGAGCGCAATTCATTGGAGCAAGCGGCAACGGATCGCTCTCAAGCAGTCAGCGGACGCGTGCACAGTGGTTCGACACGGCAGCATTCGCCAACCACCCCGCGGGAGCGTGGGGAAACTCCGGACGCAACATTCTTCAGGGTCCGGGCACGAAGAATGTAGATTTCTCGTTCTTCAAGAACACCCCCATTACCGAGGGGAAAGTATTGCAATTACGCGCCGAGTTCTTCAACCTCTTCAACACTCCTGAGTTCAACAATCCCGGAGCTACTGTAACCGCAGGTACATTCGGGAAGGTCTCATCGGCGGGCAGCGAACCTGTGTTCCAGCGGCTTGAGCGCCAGATCCAGGTTGCGGCAAAGATCACCTTTTAGCCTGCTGAGGTCGTATCGTGGCCTCAGCACCCCTTCAGCATCCCCCTGGCGGCGTTCAAAGCATCGGGCGCCGCTGGATATTCACAAAAACGCAGGGGCGCTTCGCGCGGGAAACTGCGGTTACTGAGCTCGTGAAGTGTTGTGGCACTCATGGACGGATCAGTGTTGTTTAGTCGCAGACTCTTGATAGGTAAATCAAGTGGAACCGTGGAAGTCCGCAGGCTGCTGGATGTTGCCGCGGTGCTTGTCTTCCTAGCGCCTCCGTTTGCTTGCGGGCAAGCCTCCTTTCAACACAGCAGTACGCTTGTAGCTCGTTACCAACGGCAAGTCATCGCAACGCAAACTCAACAGCCACACTGGGTGACACCGCTGGTGACGGTGACGCCGCGTCTGGAGCAGGAATTCCGTACTGATTTTGTCAGGCAGTCGGTCGCCTCGTCCCACAGGAACTGGAACTACGGCAACAGCAAGGGGCTGGAGTTGATCCCCGAGCGGCACACCGAAGTGATCTTCAACGCTCCGCCATTCTTCAGCCGCGAAGCGCCGCACTCGGAGGATGGCTTTGGTGACGTCAGTTTTTTGCTTAAGGAACGCTTCTTTGCTCGTAACGAAGAGCACGGCAATGCAATTGTGACGGCATTTTTAGGAGCATCGATTCCAACCGGAAAGAATGGGAACGGGAGCTGCTGTGCGGTAGTGACGCCGACGCTGGCCATTGGCAAAGGGTTTGGCCTCCTTGCCCTAACACTGACTGTCGGTGGTTCTCTTCCTGTTTCGAATGTGCAGGGCCTGGGACATACCATCGCCTTGAACAATGCTGCGCAGTACCGTCTGGCGAGCGGCGGCGCACTAAAGTTTCTTTGGCCAGAGATTGAAATCAATGCGAGCATCTATCGCGGAGGAGCAAATGACGGCAAGGAGACGGTATTTGCGACGCCGGGATTCGTTGTCGGACGCATTCCACTGACGCATGACGAAAATGGCAGACCAGGACGGCTTGGCGTGACCTTTGGCGTGGGTGAGCAGATTGCCCTGACGCAGTTCCATGCCACGAACCATAACCTGATTTTTAGCGCACGGATGCCGTTCTGAATTTACGGCAGCCAGCATCGCGTGCCGCTGGACATTGACAACTATACTGAGACGACCCGGCTCTCGGTGCAAAAAGGAGGAGAGCGTCGACTCTGTCCCCCCTCCCGTCTTTCGCCTTGGGTTTCCATGTTGACGGTTTGCCATTCATCTCCAAAGGAAGTTTTGGCCAAAGGATCCGCATTAGCCAGGTTTCTGGATTCGGATACCTGGAATTCAGTGCATCGCAACTACCCCGTGATCAGTACACACTATGTCGGCTTGTGTCCAGAGAGGTACTGAAGAGCTGACTTGTTCCCGCCAACCTCGCCTGTGATTTAACCCATAGGTTTTCACACAGCTTCTTCTGAAGAGTTTCAGCCATTAGTTTCACTGCGATAGCGCGGATGAAATGGAAGGCCTTTCGGTACAAAAGATACGGTCATACTCAATCGTCAGGCGTGTCAAAAGGCCTCAGCCGGAGTTCAAGATTCGTCAACCCTTTTATACAAGGCACGGGCTCGCAGTGTTTAAACAACCGCATGATTGCAACTTCCGCCTGTCTCACTCCAGAGATGTTTTTTGGACCCCCAATGAGCGCATAATCGCCAATGCGCTCACCGACGACAGCGCTTGAACCATATGGACGAAAAGTCGGCTTTCCGGACCAGTGACTGTCTTGGTGGACTGTCACCAAAGCCCTCATCGTGCTCGGACAGCATAACTGGTTTTCGAGAGTTGCCGGGCCGCTACGCTTGGGAAGAAGCTTTACGATAGGGCCGTACAGAAAACGTACAGTCGATTCGGCATTCCAGGCCTTTTTGTCATTTTGGCCTTTCGAAAACCAATAACTTACTGTGCCTTCAGTGACATAGAAAGTTCGACTCCCGCCGCCTCCACCATTTATTTCCAACAACTTACACGCGCTGACTTCAGAATCGTACAGTAGATTGAACCCACGTCCGAGAATCGAACTGGAGGACGCCTCCGATCATTGGCGCTCGAAAGTGCTTGGTCCTGATATCAAATCGCCTCCTGAAAGCATCGAGATCATTGATATTTAGCGCTTGCCGAGAAAGTCGGAGCGCATCTCCAGGGGAAGATCGCTTGTCCGTGATTCCGGTTTTACGGCAAGGTGGATTGAATTCGCAAACTCTGGCCGACATTCCTGACAGAATTCCAAGCAATGTTTACTCATATAAATCACACGTACACGACTGACACGTGGGCGACCATTCGCCCGAAACTCAATGAGACTGCCGACTTGCATCTGGAAACGCGCTTCGTGCTGCAAACCAAAGTTGATGATGTCATCCATAAACTTTAGTGAATTCTTGCCAGCGTGTTCAGAGCTTCTGTTCGCCGAGGAACTCGTGACTATGTACTCGCCGACAACGGATTTCGGAAGCAATGCTCAGAGAGTTTGCGCTGAGAGGCGTGTGAGCTACATCACCGCAGAAATCGTGCGCTGGTGTAAGCTGAAACCATGTTGCAAGGCGTCTTCCAACGCGCGGCGGTGGCCATCGTATTGATGGCGGCCTTGGCTGCGCCTGCTGAGACCTGCCTGCCACTGGCAAACAGGACTGCGCACAATTGCTGTGCCGCGATGTCCAATGCCTGCCCGAGCGTCGAGGGTAACTGCTGCACGGTAAGGCCAACTCTGCCGGCTTTCGTTTTCGCGCCTGCTTTCTCCAGTCCGGCTCCCCTGGCCGATGCACCGCCGTTTGTCTCTTCGAACCAGGGTTCTTTACCGGACAAGCTTCCAGCCTCAGCCGTCATCCCTCCGCAGTCTCCGCCTACGGGCGCGTCCATCCTCAGAATCTAGCTCTTCACTTCCGCCAGGCTCACTGGGGTGCGCATCCTTGCGCCCTGGATTATTCCTGCTGCCTTTTACCACGGAGTTGAAGAGTGAAATCCAGTTATGTTGTTGCGCCGTTGCTGCTGACGCTGTCCCTTGTCTGTTTCGGGCAGACGGAGCCGTCCTCCGCGCCTGTCCCGAGTTTGCCCGCGATGCCAACCGCCGCGCCGCTCTCCGTAGAGGATGCGGTGGCGGAGGCGCTCCAGTCCAATCCCGAGATTCGCGCGTCGGTGCGGCGCTTGTCGCTGGCTCAAACCAGAACTACAACCGCAGCCAGCATCGACGATCCCATGTTCATGGTGCGCGATTGGAATACACCGCTGCGCAAACCCTGGGATCTGAACCAGGCCCAGATGATGTTCAGCGTGCAGCAGACGTTCCTCAGCAAAGAGAAGCGCAATGCGCGCTCGAAGATTGCCGGCGACGATGTGCAAGCGGAAGCCAGCGATCTTGAATCCACGCGGCAGGAAGTGCAGGCCGCGGTGCGCAAGGCCTGTGCCGACCTTATGCGGAATGCCGACCAGAGAAAGCTCCTCGATCGCCAGGCAGCTCTGCTGAAAGAAGCACTGTCAGACACGCTCGTTCAATATACGACGGGCAAGGTTCCCCAGGCTGATGCGCTGCGGGCGCAGATGGCGATCACCCGCCTCGATGAGCAGGTGATTGAACTGGACGAAGAACGGGACACAGCGCGCGCCGGACTGAATACATTGATGGGCCGGCATCCAGATGCGGAATTGGAGATTGCCGGCAGCTATGCGGCGGCCAGGAACCTGCCATCGATTGATGAGTTGGAACGGCTGGCGATTCTGAATCGCCCCGAGCTTGCGGGCCTGCGCACGCAGATTACGAAATCAAAGAACGAGGGCCACGCCGTGCGCTTAGCCATGAAGCCGGACTTCACTGCGGCGCTTGGATACATGCTCATGCCAGCCGGTTCGACATCGCGCAACGCTTACATGGCCGAGATGACCATGAATCTCCCCTGGTTGAATCGCGATCGGCACGAGGGCGAGTTGAAACAGGCCGATGCAGCCACCGATGTAGCACAGGCCGAACTCGAAGTGCGTACGTCTGCGGTGTTCCTGGAGGTGCGGCAGGCGCAGATAAAAACTCTGGCTGCCGAAAAGCGCGTGAAGGTGTATCGCGACACGCTGCTGCCGCAGGCAGTGGCGGCGTTCAAAGCTTCCACCGCCGCTTACCAGAACAATCGCGCCGAGTTTCTGACCCTCATCGATAGCCAGAATCTGCTGCTTGACATTCAGACGGCCTATTACAAGGCATCGTCGGAGACAGACGCGGGCATTGCGGAGTTGGAACGCGCCATCGGCACGCAGGCTCATCAGACACCGGGGACAAGACCCGGCACAGATGCTTCCAGCACGAACCAATCCAGCAGCAATCAGGAGAGCAAATGACGAACAGGGAAATGAAACTCATTGCAATCGGCGCCGGAGCCGGAATCCTCTGTGTCATGCTGGCACTCGCCCTGACGCGCATGCGAGGAATCCATCTCTTCCCGGCCACACCGGCCCTCATCGCGGCACAAGCCGGTAATGTTGCGCAGCCTGCCGCTCCTGCAACCCCCGCGCCCGGCACACAACCCGGCACAACCGTTCAACTCAGCCCGGCTGAAATTACCGCTGCGGGCGTTCAGATTGCGGAGGTGCGCACAGCATCTTTGAAAACGGACATCGACTCATTTGGCCGGGTCGAGCAGCCTGAGGCGCAGCTTGCTGCCGTAAGCGCACGGATCGGCGGCCGCGTGGACAAGCTTTATGTGCAATACACAGGGGAGCGCGTGCGTAGCGGTCAGCCGGTAGCCGACCTCTACAGTCCCGAAGTCGCGACCGCGGTCGAAGAATACCGCCTGGCTGAGGAGAACCGCAACGGGCTTCGCCAGTCCAATGAGCCTGACGCTCTGACGCAGGCCGACGCGCTGGTCAAGGCCAGCCTCCACAAGCTGGAGCTTTGGGGCATCTCCGGCAAGCAGATCGATGCGCCTGAAAAGGAGGGCGTTCCTCATGTCACCATCTACGCCTATAGCTCGGGAACAGTTGTCGAACGCAAGGTAACGCAGGGTCAATATGTGAATGCCGGTGACACGCTCTTCACCGTCGCCGACCTGAGCCAGGTCTGGATCAAGGCCGATGTGTATGAAGAGCAGCTGCCCCAGATTCGCCAGGGACAGGAAGTGGAGATCACGGCCGAATCGCTGCCCAATAAAACGCTGCGCGGTCATGTGGATTTCATCGAGCCGGCTGCCAACCAGCAGACACGCACGGTTCCGGTCCATGTGCATGTGGGCAATCCGGGGATGCGCCTTCTGCCGGGCATGTTTGTGAACGCGACATTTGTGAGTCGCGCCGCACAGCCAACCATCGTGATTCCGCGCTCGGCCGTGCTCGATACAGGGACTCGGAAGATTGTGTATCTGGCCTTGCCTGACGGCGTCTTTGAAGCGCGTGAGGTACAGGTGGGAGCCCCCTCTGATGATCTGTTTCCGGTTTCATCCGGACTCGCGCCCGGCGACAAGGTGGTGCTCAACGGCAATTTCCTGATCGACTCGCAGGCGCACCTCAGCTCGGGGATGTCTGGCCTCTATGGCGGATCGAAGGAGTTCAGCGGCGCGCCACAAGGGCAGGCTCCCGCTGCGGGTTCGCCGGGAAAGAGCCCCGCCGGAAGCGCTGCACAGTTGGTATTTCACGCGGACACAAATCTACTCAAGGCCGGAGAAGACAGCCCATTCAGCGCCAACTTGACCGATGCGAGCGGCAAACCCATCGCCGACGCTCACGTCACGGTTACGTTCACCATGCCGGCAATGCCTTCAATGAATATGTCGGAGATGAAAAGTTCCTTCGAGTTGCCTTGGGCCGCTGCTCGCCAGATGTTCATGGGCAAGGGGCAGGCTCCAATGCCTGGCACGTGGAACGTTCTTGTCGAGGCCACAAAGAACGGCAGCGTAATCGCCTCTGCACACACACATGTCAGCGCCAGGTAGGAGTCAGCCATGATCAATCGCATTATCGAATTCTCCATGAAGAACCGCTGGCTGATTCTTGCCGTTTATGCCGCGCTGGCAGTTTGGGGCTACTGGGCGCTACTGCATACGCCCATCGACGCCATTCCCGACCTCAGCGAGAACCAGGTCATCGTGTTCACGGAATGGCAGGGGCGTAGTCCGCAGGAAGTGGAAGACCAGATCACCTATCCGCTCACCGTGAACCTGCAAGGACTTCCCCATGTGCGCACCGTTCGTTCTTCTTCAGCATTTGGATTTTCGATGGTAAACGTCATCTTCGAAGACTCCGTGGACATCTACTTTGCCCGCACCCGTGTGCTGGAGCGGCTGAGCCTCGCCGGCAGTTTTCTGCCCGCCGGCGTAATTCCCATGATGGGCCCCGACGCAACCGGAGTGGGACAGGTTTTCTGGTACACGGTCGAGGGGCCCTATGACAGCGGCACGCTTCATTCAGTCCAGGACTGGTACGTGAAGTACCAGCTCAACTCAGTGCCCGGCGTGGCTGAAGTGGCCAGCGTGGGCGGATTCGTGAAGCAGTACCAAATCGATCTCGACCCGATCAAGCTGCGTGCCTATAACGTCGCGCTCAAGGATGTGGTTGCCGCTGTGGAACGAAGCAACAACAACGTCGGCGCCAAGGTCATCGAGTCGGGCGACACCGAGCAGATGATTCGCGGTATCGGCCTAATCGGCAACCTGAAGGACATTGAGGATATATCGCTTGGCGCATACAACGGCACACCGGTAACCGTGGGCAATGTGGGCAGCGTCCAGCTCGGTCCGGAGTTCCGCCGCGGTGTTCTCGATAAGGATGGGAAAGAAGCTGTGGGCGGGGTGGTCGTGATTCGCTACGGCGCCAACGCACGCGAAGTCATCGAAGCCATCAAGCAGAAAATCGGCGAGATTCAGCCCGGTCTGCCCGCCGGCGTCAGGATCGTTCCGTTCTACGACCGCAGCATTCTCATCGATCACGCAGTAGACACGCTGCGTCACGCACTGATTGAAGAGCTGATCCTGGTGACGCTGGCGCATGTACTTTTCCTGTGGCACTTTCGCAGCATCCTGGTGGTCACCATCCCCTTGCCTCTCGCTGTGCTGGGCGCATTTCTCTTCATGAGGGGAGCAGGCATCTCGTCGAACATCATGTCACTCGGAGGAATCGCGATTGCCATTGGCGTGCTGGTCGACGCCGGCATCGTGATGACCGAAAACGTAATCCGCCAGGCCGAGCAATACGAAACTGAGCACGGCAACTATCGCGATCACATCTGGGAGATCACACTCAACGCCGCGCGGCTGGTGGGCAGGCCGATCTCCTTTGCCATGGTCATTATCATCCTTGCCTTCGTTCCCGTCTTCGCACTGACCGGCATGGAGGGAAAGATGTTTCATCCCCTCGCATTCACCAAAACATTTGCCATGGTCTGCTCCACCATCCTGGCCATCACCCTGGTTCCGGTTCTGTGCACGTTTCTCATTCGCGGCAAGCTG
>Ga0224554_1001789_pt1 | contig 12643 bp, 8 predicted proteins | sample 714S22024metaG_FD_180666 | JGI IMG/M metagenome (GOLD analysis project Ga0224554, IMG submission 180666) | Peat soil microbial communities from Stordalen Mire, Sweden - 717 S2 20-24 | ecosystem: Environmental > Terrestrial > Soil > Wetlands > Peat | place: Sweden: Norrbotten County, Stordalen...
CTAGAAGTAAGGGTGGTTGCGTCGATCGGTTGCGTGTGTTCAGCGCGATCCATCCTTAGGACTCAGATCGCAGGAGAAGGCCCTGCCAGCGAAGTCTCGCAGATTTTGTGCGTGACCTGAACCAAAGGGTGGGTTTTACAGGCGCGGGGACTTGAAATTGCCCTGATTCGAGAGTCGTATTTCTTTCGGAGATACCTTGATCCGAAAGTTACATTTCTTTCGGGGTGCTATCCAGGCGATTCTGTAAACTGCGACGGCCTGAATGCCGTCTACCTGTTATTTGATGGTTGTTCGCGTTCAGTTCCGGATCCAAGTTCCTTTGGCCTCCGGCCGAGACTTCCATCGGATTCTGGAGTTGCCCGTGAGACCCATGAAACTGCTTCACGTCTTTCCGGTTGTCTTGATTCTTGTAGGCGCGGCATTAGTATTCGAGCGCCCTGCATTCGCCTACGCCGATCCAGGCACGGGCCTGCTTGCGGTTCAGGCAGCTGGATCTGCGCTGGTGGCCACTGGCTGGTATTTGCGCCGGAAGATCTATTCGCTCTTCCGCTCAGACGAAGCGCCCCGTCCAGGACCGGTAGAGCATTCCGTGGTCACGGATGGCGAGGACTCGCCAAATCCGTGAATGGGACCCCGGACTTTTCTCGCCAGAATTCGGCTAGCCCCTCCCGAGACAAAGAATTGGAATTGACCTTCCGCGATCCAGCCGGGGAACTCCGGCTCGTCGCTGGCTGCGCCTTGCGGCGGATTCGCCCCTCTGCGGCGGAAGAAACGCGAGCATTTCTCGCTTCTCCATTGTGTAAGGCTCTCGAGCAAAATGGTGATCTGATTCCCAGCCTGATCGCCGAACCCGGCTCCCATTCGTCGATCGCATCCGGCGAGTTGTGGCTCGAACATCCACGCATCGATCCCATCAGTTACCCATGGGAGTGGACCATCGCTCAGTGGCGCGCCGCTGCCGAGCTTACGCTGCGCATTGCCAGCGAGGCTATCGACGCCGGTTGGACTCTGAAGGACGCGACGCCGCTCAACGTTCTTTTTCGAGGTCCGCAACCCATCCTCGTGGATGTTTTATCCTTCGAGCGCCGCGATCCGCACTCGACCGTTTGGCTGGCCTACGGCCAATTCGTGCGCACATTCCTCCTTCCGCTTGTGGCCGCCAGACATTTGAACTGGCCGCTCCGCGCAACTCTCTTTGAGCGCGACGGCTATGAGCCGCGCCAAATCTATGAAGCCTTGCCCCGATGGCGCCGGCTGAACCCATATCTGCTCGATGTAGTCACCTTGGCCACACTTTTCGAGCGGCCGGGCCCAGGGCGTGCCGGCTCGAGGCAGACCCCATCAACGAAGGATCCATCACTCGCGACACACCTCCTCAAAAAGCGTATTGCGCGCCTCGGCAGGCAGATTCGCCATGCAGCCGGCCAGCGGAGCCACAGCCAATGGAGCCGATACGAACAATCCGCCCACCACTATCAGCCTGCCGATGTTGAAGAAAAGCAGCAATTCGTCAAGAGCATGCTCGCGCGATGTCGACCCGAACACGTCCTTGATATTGGCGCTAATACGGGGACCTATTCGCTGCTGGCTGCTGACGCCGGAGCCAAAGTCGTAGCCCTCGACAGCGACTCCGCCGCTCTTGAGGAGTTGTGGCGAGCCGCAGCTAAGCAGAACAAACCGATCACGGTTCTGGTCGCAAACATCGCTCGTCCCACGCCCGCGGCAGGATGGTGCAATCGCGAACACTTTTCTCTGCTCGACCGCCTCACCGGCGGATTCGACCTGGTTCTCATGCTCGCGATCATCCATCACCTTATCCTTCGCGATCAGTTGCCGCTTGTGCACATCGCCGGTCTTTGCGCCGGCCTGACGCGGCGCTGGCTGCTGCTGGAGTGGGTCCCCCCTTCCGACCCCATGTTTCAGGAGTGGCTGCGCGGTCGCGACCATCTCTACGGTCACTTGACCGAGGACGACCTGACCCGCGCATTTGCGCCGCACTTTGCCGTCGTCGATCGTGCTAGGCTGGGCAACGGGCGGGTTCTCCTGCTCTTCGATAGGATTTGACTCGCGATCAGCACAGCCGGCATCGCTGAAATTCAGCGCCAGGGGAGAAGCACGGCATGATCAAACGGTTTGCCCAGGCGTGGGGATTCGCCGCCATTCTCCTTTTGCCGGGCTATGTTGACCTTACTTCTACGCTGGGCGATGAGCGCATGCGCGTTCCCTGGCCGCTCACCAGCCTGGTTCTGGCTCAGCTTGTCGATCTTGCTATTGTGGGCCTGGTTTTCGCGGGCTTGCTGGCAGTTCTCCGCGGCTTGAAGGTCTGGACGCGAATCCGGTGGTTCGTCCTCGCCTTCCTTCCTATCTACCTGCTTGTCTGTAATCTCAGAATTTTTCCGTTTCGAGTTCCTTACGCCGGCGTTGCGATCGTCGCTGTCGCTTGGATCGTTCTTCTCGCGTTTCTGGTTTTCCGCGCTCCCAAGATCGCGTCAAAACTCTATGGCCTTGGTGGCGCCGTGCTCACCGGCGCCGTAGTGTTTGCGGTCGTCATGACCGCTCAACTCGTAAGCGCCGCCTTCTGGCGTCCCGGCATTCAGGCATTTGCAGGCCCCATCCCCGCCCAGCCCGCCGCCAAACCGCGCCTCGTTTGGATTGTCTTCGACGAGTTGGCGTATAAGCCGGTATTCGAAGCTCGCGATCCCTCACTCGATCTTCCAAACTTCGAACGGCTGCGCCTGCAAAGTACGATCTACAGCAATGTCACGCCGATTGGCTACCACACCAACCTGGTTGTGCCGAGTTTGCTCCTGGGCCGTATAGTAACCAGTTCTACCTTCACCGCGAAAAATCAATTAATCGTTCGCACCGCTGACGATCCTCATTGGGAACCTTTTGACTCGGCCGCATCGTTGTTCGGCATGGCGAGGCAGCGCGGTATCTCAACTTCGATCGTTGGTTGGTACCTGGCTTACTGCCCGATCTTTATGGGTACAGCCGCCGAGTGCTATTGGAGCAACGACGACACTGAAGACGGCGCCCCTCCGTCAATCAATTCCAGTTTCGCTGATGACGTCTGGTTCCCCCTGCGCATCGCGGCCGAACAACTAGTTGCGCCTCGCGTGGCCATAGCCGATGTTGCCCACTGGGAATCTCTAAGCCACGTGGCGACCGTGAAGGAGATGAGCCAGCACGCTCTCACCGCGCTCGCCAATAGCCAGGCCGATATCATCTACCTGCACCTGCCCGTACCCCATCCGCCTGCTTTTTGGGATCGCCACTCACATAACTACGGCGTGGGAGGATCCTATCTCGATTCGCTGGATTATTCCGATCGCTTCCTCGGGCAGATACTCGACGTCCTTGAGGTGCAGCCGCGCTGGCCGGAAACGACCCTGATCATCCAGGGAGATCACTCCTGGCGCACCAGAATATGGCGCACAACTCCCGGATGGAGCGAAGAGGACGAGCGCGTTTCTCAAGGAGGCGAATGGGATCCGCGCCCCTTGCTTATCATTCATGCAGCAGGACAAACCAACGCGGCAATCGTCGAGTCTCCCACCAGCCTGATGTTTGTCCACGACTTCGTTGCCGCGCAAATCCAAGCCGCCGCGCATTAAGCCTCGAAATCAAGGCGCGCTTGTGCCGTGGCTCGGAATCACCGCGGCAGGTTCATCGCCGATTGACAGTCGAATCCGGCGCTGCGCACTTTCGCCTCGGTTTTGGCGAAGCTTTCTAGCCCTTCCATTTCCAATCCCGAATCTCCGGCAGGTCCCTTCCCTCTTTTCTGATGTATTGTCCGTGTTCGACCAGTTTGTCCTTAAGTGTCTGTTTCAGGTACGCGCCCTTCTCCCAAATGCGCGGGATGCGGTCGATGGTGTCCATTGCCAGATGGAAGCGGTCGAGATCGTTCATCACCGTCATGTCAAACGGCGTGGTGATGGTTCCCTCCTCCTTATAGCCGCGGACATGAATGTTGTCATGGTTGGTGCGGCGGTAAGTGAGGCGATGGATCAGCCATGGATAGGCGTGGAAGGCGAAGATGACCGGTTTGTCCCTAGTGAAGAGCGTGTCGAAATCCGCGTCGCTGAGACCGTGCGGATGCTCCGATTGCGGCTGCAGCTTCATCAGATCGACGACATTCACCACCCGCAGTTTCAATTCCGGCAAATGTTCGCGCAGAATGGACACTGCGGCCAGCGTCTCCAGCGTCGGCACGTCGCCGCAGCACGCCATCACCGCGTCCGGCGCGCCGCCCTGGTCGTTGCTCGCCCATTGCCAGATGCCGATGCCTTCCGTGCAGTGCTTGATGGCCGCGTCCATCGTCAGCCACTGCGGCGCGGGATGCTTGCCCGCAACCACCACGTTGACGTATTGGCGGCTGCGGAGGCAATGATCCATCACTGAAAGAAGGCAGTTGGCGTCGGGCGGAAGATACACGCGCACAACCTCGGCCTTCTTATTCACCACGTGGTCGATGAATCCCGGGTCCTGGTGCGTGAAGCCGTTGTGGTCCTGCCGCCAGACGTGCGACGCCAGCAGGTAGTTGAGCGAAGAGATCTTCCGTCTCCACGGCAGGCCGTTTGTGACTTTCAACCATTTAGCGTGCTGATTGAACATCGAATCGACGATGTGAATGAAAGCCTCATAGCAGTTGAATAACCCGTGCCGTCCGGTGAGCAGATAACCTTCCAGCCAACCTTCGCATTGATGCTCGCTGAGCATCTCCATCACGCGTCCCTCGGGTGCGAGAAACTCGTCGTTGGCTACGGTCGCGGCATCCCACTGCCGTTTGGTCACTTCAAATATGGCGGTCAGGCCGTTGGAGATGGTTTCGTCGGGGCCGAAGATCCGGAAATTCCGCTTGTCATCGTTCAGCTTTTCCACGTCGCGCAGGAACGGCGCCAGCACGCGCGTGTCTCCGATGCCCGGCGCTCCCGGCGCAGGCACGCTTGCGGCATAGTCCCGAAAATCTGGCATCCTCAAGTCGCGCAGAAGAATGCCGCCGTTGGCATGCGGATTTGCGCCCATTCGCCGAGAGCCCTTTGGCGCAAGCTCGGCCAGTTCGGCCCGCAGGCGGCCTTTTTCGTCGAACAGCTCCTCTGCCCGGTAGCTCTTCAGCCATTCTTCTAGCTGCTTCAAGTGTTCCGGATTCGTCGCCGGATCGGAGATCGGCACCTGGTGCGATCGGAACGTGCCTTCCACTTGCAGACCATCGACGAACTTTGGCCCCGTCCAGCCCTTGGGAGAGTTGAGAACGATCATCGGCCAGCGCGGACGAGCCGTCTTCCCGTGGACGCGGGCGTCTTGCTGAATCCTCTTGATCTCTTCCACCGCGCGGTCGAGCGTCGCCGCCATGGCCTCGTGCATCAGATCCGGTTCGTGCCCTTCAACGAAATAAGGCGTCCAACCATAGCCGAGCAGGAGTTGCTCCAGCTCTTCATGCGTGATGCGCGCCAGCACGGTGGGATTGGAGATCTTGTATCCGTTGAGATGCAAAATGGGCAGCACAGCGCCGTCGGTCGCCGCATCGATGAATTTGTTCGAGTGCCACGCGGTGGCCAACGGCCCCGTCTCCGCTTCCCCGTCGCCCACAACGCATGCCACGATCAAGCCGGGGTTGTCCATCACGGCTCCGAAGGAATGGCTGAGTGAATAACCCAACTCCCCGCCCTCATGAATCGATCCCGGAGTCTCGGGCGATGCGTGACTGGGAATGCCGCCAGGGAATGAAAACTGGATGAACAACTTCCGTAACCCCTCTTCATCCTGACTTATATTCGGATATATTTCGCTGTAAGTACCCTCTAAGTAGGTGTGGCTAACCACCGCCGGCCCTCCGTGCCCTGGGCCGGAAACATAAATCATGTCGAGATCGTATTTCTTGATTGCCCGGTTCAAGTGCGTGTAGATGAAGTTTTGCCCCGGTGTCGTTCCCCAATGCCCCAGGAGCATGTGCTTCACATCTCCGATCTCGAGCGGGCGTTTGAGCAGCGGATTGTCGTAAAGATAAATCTGGCCGACGGAGAGATAGTTCGAGGCTCTCCAGTAGGCATCCATTTTCCGCAACAAGTCTGGCGGTAACATTTTTTCCATCATTGATCTCCTCTTGCTTGCGTTCTGACTGTCGGCGTCGCAGCGGATGCGGATCGACCGGCGGCGCGAGCGCGGTGAGCATCCGCCACTTGACTATATTCTAGTTCTGTTTACACGCATGTTATGTATTGCTCAATAATCCCTGCCGGAGCCAAAATCCCGCCCTCCCTCCTGGCCTGTTAGCATTTCTTCTGTTGCGGTCGAGCCGGCTGCCGCGTTTCAGCGGACGCTCCTCATGCAGAATCCGCTTTGCGTTTCAGACGGCAGCTTCACGGAATCGGGAGCAATGAAGTAGAAACGGAGATTCAAAATGAATTACATCCAGAAATTCAAGGTCGAACCGGGAAGCAAGGTCAAGCTCAAGAAGATCGACCCTTCGTTCGATGATGGCAGAAAGAACCACAAGGCCGCGGCCGATGAGATCGAGCATTATCAGAAGAAGCTCCGGGAGTTGCAGGACCTGCTTTACGCCGAGCGCCGCCATTCGCTCCTTATCTGTCTTCAGGCCCTTGACACCGGCGGAAAAGACGGCGCCATCAACCACGTTCTCGGCGCCATGAACCCACAGGGCTGCCGCGTTGCGCCGTTCAAGCAACCCTCCGCCGAAGAGGCGGCCCACGACTTTCTGTGGCGCGCACACATACCCGCGCCCGCCTGCGGCGAAGTCGTCATCTTCAATCGTTCTCACTACGAAGACGTTCTTATCGTTCGCGTTCATAATCTCTTCCCCAAAGCAGTCTGGTCGCGCCGCTACGATCTCATCAACGACTTTGAGAAGAATCTCGTTGATCACAACACCCACATTCTCAAGTTCTATCTGCACATCTCCAAGGAAGAGCAACTGAAGCGCTTCAAGGAGCGCCTCGACGACCCCACCAAGCACTGGAAGATCAGCGAAGCCGATTATAAGGAGCGTGGCTACTGGAAGGAATACGTGGCCGGCTACGAAGACGCGCTCTCCCGCTGCAGCACAGAGCACGCGCCATGGTTCATCATTCCCGCCAATCACAAGTGGTTCCGCAATCTGGCCATTGCGCGCATCGTCGTCGAGCACCTGGAATCGCTGCACATGAAATACCCCAAGCCCACTGTCAACCTTGAAAAGATTCGCCGCGAGTTCCACGCTGCCGAGCACGCCTAACGTTGCACGGGGACACGGATCCCCGCAAGGAACGCCTTTATGAAAAGGTCTCTGCTGTGCGCCCTGCTGCTTGGCGTCTCTTCCTTTGCCTCAGCCTCATCCGTCTTCACCACGCGTCTTGACGATCCTAAGGCTGTGTACCTCACAGCGCAGGAATTCGGCGTGCATGGTGATGGTGTCGGCGACGACACCGCGGCGATTCAGGCCGCCATTGACAAAGCGGAAGGCAACGCTCGCGAAGGAATTGTGTTTGTGCCGGCGGGCCGTTACCGGCTCGCCCGCACCGTCTATCTCTGGCCGGGCGTGCGTCTCATCGGCTATGGCAACACACGCCCCGTCTTCGTGCTGCCTGACAACACGCCGGGATTTCAAACAGGCGTGGGTGTCATGGTTATGTTCACGGGTTCGAATCCTGCCGCCATACTTCGCACCGGCAAGCGCGTCCCGTTTCCGCCCCCAGGCAGCGTGCCGCCGAACGACAATGTGGCGGACGCCGACGAAGGCACGTTCTATTCGGCTATAAGCAACATCGACTTCGAAATCGGCGCCGGCAATCCTGCGGCCATCGCCATCCGCTTCCATGTCGCCCAGCACGCCTATCTCAGTCACATGGATTTCCATATCGGCTCGGGCCTGGCCGCACTCACCGAGGTCGGCAACGAGGCCGTGGATCTCCATTTCTATGGCGGGCGCTATGGCATCCTCACCGACAAAACGTCCCCCGCCTGGCAGTTCACTCTCATCGATTCGGTCTTCGAGGGCCAGCGCGACGCCGCGGTGCGTGAACACGAAGTGGGTCTCACGCTCATTCGCGACACGTTCCGCAAGGTGCCGGTCGCTATCGATATTGACCCGCACTATTCAGACGAACTGTGGGTCAAGGACTGCCGCTTTGAACAGGTCTCGAAAGCCGCCGTCGTCATCAGCAACGAGAAAAGCCCCCTTACCGAAGTCGGCTTCGAGGATGCGGTGCTCAAGGATGTGCCGACCTTCGCTCTCTTCCGCGAGAGCGGAAAGATGGTCTCTGGCAAGGGCGCGGTCTACCAAGTCGCAAATTTCAACTACGGGCTTATCGTGCCCGGTGAGGGAATGTCGGGCGCAATCGGCGCGCGCTACGATGCTACGCCGCTGAGCGCTTTGCCTCCTCAGCTCCCTCCAGCCATCCCTGCCCTGCCGCCCACTGCGGACTGGGTAAATGTCCACACTCTAGGCATCGTGGGCGACGGAACCACCGACGACACCGCCGCGATCCAGAACGCCATCATCGCGCATCGCGTGCTCTATTTTCCGAGCGGGCATTACCGTATCAGCGACACGCTCGCCTTGAAGCCCGACTCAGTTCTCATCGGGCTGCACCCGACGCTGACAGAGTTCGACCTCGAGGATTCCACGCCGGGTTTCCAGGGTGTGGGCGCGCCCAGGCCAGTGATCTCCGCGCCCCCAACCGGCTCGAATGTCGCCGGTTCCAACATCATCAGCGGTTTCGGAATTTATACCGGCGGCATCAATCAGCGCGCCGTCGGCGTGCTCTGGCAGTCGGGCGCCGGCTCGCTCATCGATGATGTGCGCTTTCTCGGCGGCCACGGAAGCGGCTTCAATCCCTATAACAATGACCACACGTCCGATTCCATTCTCAGCAAGCGTTGGGACGGTCAATACCCCAGCCTCTGGGTGACGCACGGAGGGGGCGGAACCTTCGCAGACATCTGGACTCCCGACACTTTCGCCCAGGCCGGTTTCTATGTCTCAGACACGACGACGCCAGGCCATGTCTACGAGCTTTCCAACGAGCATCATGTGCGCAACGAGATCATTTTTGACCACGCCGAGAATTGGGACCTCAATGCACCGCAAACGGAAGAGGAAGCGGGCGAGAGCCCCGAGTCTCTTTCGCTCGAATTCAACTGGTCGAAGAACATCACCGTCGCCAACTATCATGGCTATCGCGTTACGCGTTCCCGCGCGCCCTTCCCTGCCGCCGTTCGCCTTTACCATTCAGGAAACATTCATTTCCGCAACGTGCTTATCAATGCCGAGAGCGGCTATCCCATTTGCTATGACAACGGCTGCGGCACATTTCTCCGCGTCAGCAAATTCCCTTACGAGAATGCGATCCAGGATGTCACCCACAATCTCGAAGTGCGCGAGCGTGAATTCGCCGTGCTCGACATTCCCGAAAATCCGCCTATCCCAGCGGCTGCCGATGCATCTGCCGTGCTGGCGCCGGGCGAAAGGCTAGAAAAACTGGAAGACGGCTTCTTCTCCATCTCCGGCGCCGCAGTCGATGCTTCGGGCAAGCTCTATTTCGTCGACCACCATCAGCAGCGCATCTATGGCTGGTCGGCTGCCGAAGGGCTCACCATTGAACGCGACAATCCTCTCGATCCGGTCAATCTCGCTTTCGACAAGGCGGGCGATTTGCTGGTGGTCTCCTCCGCAGGACCGGAAGGGACCGTCTATTCTTTCCGCCCTGGATCGCCTGAGGATCAGATCACGATGCTCGCGCCGCAACCGGCGTCGCCGCATCCGGGAGGGGCGGCGATTCTGCCAGCCGACTACTGGAACAACGGCGAATTTCGCAATCAACTCGACTTCAGCACAATGACCTACAAGACGCTGGCCGAGATGTTTGCCGACGATGTGTCGACCCCCAAGGCGAAGGAGTACGTCTCGCTCGACGGCAGCGTCTTCCTGCCCGCCGGCCGCGTCTTCCAGCAAGGCCCTCCGGACTCCACCGGCTGGCGATTCTCAGACAATCTAGACACCTACGGCTTCATCAGCGCTCTTCCCGATCAACGCGTCTACGTCAGCAGTGCATCGGAAAATCGCACCTACAGCGCACGGGTCGCCGCCAACGGAACACTGCGCGATCTCCAGCCCTTTGCAGAGCGCGGCGGTGAGAGCGTCGCAGTCGATCGCAAGGGCAATGTGTATGTTGCCAACGGGCAAATTTTCGTCTACAACCCGGCAGGGAAATTGATCGGCCAGATCGACGTGCCTGAGCGTCCGATTGACATCGTCTTTGGCGGCGCCGACCGTCGCACGCTGTTCATTCTCGCCCACCACGCGCTCTTCGCAGTCAAAGTGAAAGGCTCGAATTGATCTGAAGGTCGGCGCGGCAATTGCTCCGGGAATCCAGGGCCGATCACTGAAAAGTCAGCGAAATCCTCAAACGGCGCCCGCGATGCCCTGATTACCTGCCTGAATGGTTGTGCGAGCCAACTCCCGCAACCGACCTCCGCGGTCGGCCAACAGGATGCTGCAAATGCTCGATGGTTCTCTTCATCTCGCACAGCAGTTCTTCGCCCATCTCGCGCGTGAAGCCATGACGGATGAGGATGCGCTGGATGACGAGGTCTTCGCGATTGGGGGGCATGGAATACGCGGGAACCAGCCAGCCGCACTCGCGCAACCGGTCCGCGACGTCATAGAGCGTGAACGGAGAGGGTGGGCCGTCCTTCAGCTTCCAGCAAAGGCCCGGGATGCCGCCGTTTCCGTCATAAATGATTTCGAATGGGCCGAGTTCAGCGATCTTGCCGGCGAGATACGTTCCGATCGCAGCGCATTCCGCCTGAATCTCGCGATAACCCTGCTTCCCAAGACGCAGGAAATTGTAGTACTGGCAGATGATTTCACCGCCCGGCCGCGAAAAGTTGAGCGCAAAGGTAGGCATGTTTCCGCCCAGATAGTTGACGTCGAAGATCAGTTCTTCGGGCAGATCGTGCTTCTCGCGCCACAGCGCCCAGCCGACGCCCAGTGGCGCCAGACCGAACTTGTGACCTGAGGCATTGATGGATTTGACGCGCGGAAGACGAAAATCCCAGAGCAAGTCAGGCTGGAGAAATGGCGCGAGAAAAGCGCCGCTCGCGCCGTCCACGTGGATGGGGATGTCGAGCCCCGTCTCCGCCTGAAGGTTGTCGAGGGCCATGCTGATTTCGTGGACAGGCTCGAATTGCATCGTGAAGGTCACCCCCAGGGTGACAACCACGCCAATGGTGTTTTCATCGCAGCGCTTCAACACTTCCTCCGGCGTCAGCAGCAGGCGGTCGCCTTCCATCGGGACCTCGCGAATCTCCACATCGAAGTAGCGGCAGAACTTGTGCCAGCACACCTGGACCGGACCCATGACCAGGTTTGGCCGTTCGTTGCCGGGCGAATCGGCCGCTTTGCCCTGGCCGCGTTGCCGCTTGCGCCATTTCCATTTCAGCGCCAGCCCCCCGAGCATTGCCGCTTCGCTTGAACCAGTCGTGGAGCAGCCAATGGTGCTCGCCGCTTCAGGGGAGTTCCAAAGATTGGCCAGCATGTGCACGCAGCGCTCTTCGATGGCCGCGGTCTGCGGGTATTCATCCTTGTCGATCATGTTCTTGTCGGCGGACTCGTCCATGAGCTGCTTCACTTCGGGCTCGATCCAGGTGGTGCAGAAAGTCGCCAGATTATGCTGGGAGTTCCCGTCCAGGACGAGCTGGTCGTGGATGGTCCGGTAAACAGCTTCCGGCTCGCGCGAGACCTCAGGGAATACGTAGGTCTGGGCATCGCTACTCAGAACGTCCGACTCGACTGCGCTCGTCGGCTTGGCATTCAGTCTGCGGGTGTTGTGCAGGGCCATTTGCTCTCCAGTTTGGGTATCCCGACCCGTTCAGTATAAGGATGCATGGGCAATGATTGCCCAGCGCTCATGCCTGGCGACACGTAAGATCACGAGCTTCGGAATGGGATGTTCTGCGCCTGATCCAGGCACAGCAGCGATCTCTTGGGCGAGATTACGGCGCAATCACCCTGCACAATTTGTAGCGATCGCGGCTCTGACGATCGTCTTAATGGCCGGTAACAACGTCGGATCAATAGAAAGACGCAGCCCTCTCAACATGCGTCCTGCCAGAAGTTTGCAATTCCCGAATCCCCGCGCCCAGTGGTACCTTTCAGGTATTGCCACAGTTGTGACACGGAGGAACGAAAATGGCTGGAGCCCCGGTCCCATCGCCCGGAGTATCAGGTTCATTTCCCATGACCGACCGGGAATGGGATAAGCTCACCAATCTCGTCCTGGAACGCTGCGTGGTTCCGGTGATCGGCCCAGAGCTGCTGACTTGGCAGAAGGATGGCAAGGAACAGTCGCTTTACTCAGCTTGCGGAAGAAAGCTTGCGGAGCAGGCAGGAATTGCTTTTCCCGCCGACCGTGCTCATCATGCTCTTTATGATGTCGCTAATTTGTTGAGCCTCAAACAGAATTCCGGCGACCTGGCGTTTGACATCGACGATGTGATGCGGCGCAACCCCTGGCCGGTTCCCGATGTGCTGCGGAAACTGGCGGAAATTCCGAGCTTTTCTCTATATGTCACGACCACGATCGACCATCTTTTTGAGAAGGCCTTGCAAGACGCGCGCGGACCGGGTCAGTAACTTGAAAAC
>Ga0224554_1001790_pt1 | contig 12633 bp, 9 predicted proteins | sample 714S22024metaG_FD_180666 | JGI IMG/M metagenome (GOLD analysis project Ga0224554, IMG submission 180666) | Peat soil microbial communities from Stordalen Mire, Sweden - 717 S2 20-24 | ecosystem: Environmental > Terrestrial > Soil > Wetlands > Peat | place: Sweden: Norrbotten County, Stordalen...
CTCTGCCCAGGATCCGGTGGTTCGGCAAACTGTTTTCGATGAATCGTCGAAACTGGCCCAGAGCAAGCCGATGGTTCTTGGTTCACTCGATCTTCCGGGCACCACGCGGAGCCAGGAGATCGAAGTGGTTGCAGAGCTTGTCCGCTAACCTTCGACGACGCTGTTTCGCCGCACCGGGGCGGAGCCGGGGTCGTTCCCCGCGTTCCGTCTTGGCGAGGCTCTTCCGCGATTGAGAATTCGACTGCCATTTTTCAATGATTGACTGCTCCGCCGGGCAGATTCCGGCGTAGAGTGTTGGCAGAATCGTTTTTATTGTGGAGGGGCCGAATGCTCGAATCAACTTCGTCCGCCCGGATCGTGATGACCACCGTGATGAGCCCCGAAGAAGGCACGCGCCTGGGGCGCACGCTCGTGGAGGAGCGACTGGCTGCATGCGCCACACTGCTTCCGCCTGTTCACTCAATCTACCGCTGGCAGGGTAAGATCGAGTCGTCATCGGAGACCCTTCTTCTGCTCAAGACCGCGAGCGAACAATTACCCGATCTGGAAGTCCGACTGCAGGAGCTGCACAGCTACCAAACTCCTGAATTCCTGGTGCTTGGGATTGAGGCTGGGAGTCACTCTTATCTGAAATGGCTGCGCGCCAGCCTGGATGCGCCGCAAGGTACCAAAGTATAAACGAACGTCATAGCCAACAAAAGACCCTCTGGTATTCTTGTTGGAGTCTGTCTTCATGCGTTGGCTCCTCATCGTTCTTCTTGTATCGCTCGGGGCGCTGCTGGTTGCGGCCGCGGGAGCTGCCCGTCACATTTGGCGGCAGCGTACCAAGCCCGGGGTAAACACTCCGCGGCCCTGAAGCCGGCTGAGGAGCCCGGCCTGGAAGTGAAGCCCCGAGAATTGTTTCGATGAAAGATCCGGTCTTAATGCTAGAAGCAGACGGTTATCGTGTGGTCAAACAGTGTTTGCTGATGCAAGATTGAAAAAAGATTAGAGTTTCGCTGCCGAAAGGATCTCCCCCGTCGTGAGCACCAAGACCTTAGATCTCGCTGGTTCCAAGGGACCGATGGAGATTTCCATCGCCCATAGCCCCGATTCGGACGATGCATTCATGTTTTACGGCCTGGCGACCAGCAAGGTACGAGTGCCCGGCTACCGCTTCAGTCACACGCTCTGCGACATCGAGACGCTCAACCGCCGCGCCCGCGAAGAAGCCTTCTACGATGTAACGGCTATCAGCTTTCATGCCTATCCGTATTTGCAGGAGAACTACACGCTGATGAGCTGCGGGGGCAGCGTGGGCGAAGGTTATGGTCCGATGGTCGTCGCCAGCCGCATGCTCGATGTGAACGACCTCGGCCGCATCCGCGTTGCGGTTCCGGGCACGCTGACCACGGCCTATCTCGCGCTCAAAATCCTCAACCCGGAAATCAAGACGGTTACCGTCCCCTTTGACCGCATCATTCCCGAGATTCTGTCCGGCACATACGATGCCGGCCTCATCATTCACGAGGGCCAACTCACCTATTCCACCAGCGGTCTGTTCAGAGTGATTGACCTTGGCGCCTGGTGGCGCGAAACCACCGGCCTGGTGCTGCCGCTGGGCGGCAATGCGATCCGCCGCTCGCTCGGCGCCAAGGCGCACAAAGTCATCTCCAAGGTGCTCCGCGACTCGATCCGGTATGCCCTGGAGCACCGCGAGCAGGCCCTCGAATACGCCATGCAGTTTGCGCGCGACCTGGACACCACAATGGCCAGCCAGTTTGTGAGCATGTATGTGAATGAGCGCACCCTGGACTACGGCGCCGATGGCCGCGAAGCGATCCGCAAGCTGCTGGCAATGGGCCACGAGCGCGGCATCATTCCGATTGCCCCGCGAATCGACTTTGTGGATTAGCGCATTTTTAGGATGAGCTGAAGGAAGAGCTGCATCGCTGCCGCTGCACGCGATGCGCTGCTTTTTTGTCCCGGCGTGGACAGATTACCTTTAGCGCCTTGAATTGAGCCGAAGGTCATTGTGCCGGCCCAACAATCTTCGCGGGCTTTCTAAATTTTTTCTAATCTTTGCCGATGCATCCAACAAGGAGCGTTGCCGGATGCCTTCGCACACGTCTACCGCTATCCTCTTTGCGTCGCCCGACCCGGCTCTTCTTAACGCCGTCGAACCGATGCTTTTGGCCGCAGGCGCGCGGGTCGATGTGGTTCTGTCCGCTGAGGCCGCGCGCGCTTCCATCGCCAGCGGGAATCCGCCAGGCCTGCTTCTGCTCGATGCGAGTCTGCCCGGCATGCCTATCGGCCAGTTGCTTGCTGCAGCGCGGGCCCAGGGCGACGTGCCACGATTCCCTATCGTTCTGGTTGCAGACACGGTGACCCAGGAATGGGTTGATCGCCTCGCCGACGGCGCGGTTGACGATCTCATCTTGCGCTCGGCTGAACTCGCCTACTGGCAGTTGCGGATTGACCTTGTGCTGCGCGATCAGCGGATGGCGCACGAGCTCGAAACCCTTCGCGATGCGGCCGTCCGCAACGCTCAGTTTGACCGCCTTACCGGCATCTACAATCGCGAAACGATGCTCGCCATGCTCTTCCGCGAGACCGATCGCGTGCAACGGATGGGCAGCTCGCTCTGCCTGGTGCTCTTCGATATCGACGACTTTGGCCACTGGAACTCGCGGCTGGGCGTGGACGCCTGCGATGAGCTGCTTTGCCAGGTGGCGAGCCGCACCGGCGCCCTTTTGCGCAGCTACGATCTGCTGGGGCGGCCCGGCATGGACGAGTTTCTGATCGCGCTGCCCGCTTGCAGCCCCGCCAGCGCCATGATCCTGGCCGAGCGTCTTCGCGTGGATGTTTTTTCCTTGCCTGTCCGGGTGGCGGGCGAGGCCGTCCGCCTCTCCGCTTGCTTTGGTATCGCCAACAGCCGGGGCCGGTCGCCGGTGGTGGTTCTGCGCGAGGCCGAGAAGGCCCTCGAATGGGCCAAGGCCGCCGGACCGGAGTCGATCCAGTGTTTCGGATGTCCGCCAGAACCCGCTTCGTCGCCAGTGACTTTTCTATCCGCAAGTTCCGGCGACGAGTTGCTGGCGTGGTAGCGCAGTTTTGTCAGAGCCCATCGATTCGGGCCATCGCGGAGCGGGTTTGGCCGTTGCGGGGACGGCGGACGAAAAAGATTGGGAAACGCCGGCTTCGGCCTATCTGTCGCATCCAATCGTCTCGGCTGCGGGTTCCAGAAACTCCTGAAAAACCTCGTTTGAAAGGAGCCGTCCGCGCGCAGTGAGGCAAACGCGTGCACCATCGGCGACCAACAGGCCATCTTCGACTAGCGACTCAACTGCTTCCACTGACGGCGCGACCAACTCGGGGCCGAATTCCTGTCTGAGCGCCTCGACGTTAACACCGTCATTCCTGCGCAAACCGAGAAACCATGCTTCCTCGTGCTGGCGCGCCGGCGGGAGCCATACGGTTTCAGGCGTTGTTGGGCCTGCGAGATACTCCTTCAGGTCGTCGGTCGTCGTGGAGCGGAGGACTCGAGCAGGAGCTAAAGCCCCCATCGAATTTGCGCTGTTCGCGGCACGACTCAAGCCACCCCTGCGACGAAGACCTGTCGCAGGGGACCCCGGCACGTCGTGCTCTGATACAAGGGCCGCCTCGCGCGACTCGGCTGAAGCTCTCAACATCGACGACGCATCCAGGCCGACGCCCAGATACGGCCGCCGCTGCCAATAGCGGAGGTTGTGCCTCGACTCGAATCCGGGGCGAGCGAAATTCGAAATCTCGTACTGCATGAGGCCGGCTTCTTCCAGCCGCTCGATCGCCGACTCGTACATCCTGGCGATCGCATCGTCGCAGGGCACCAGATCGGCACGATAGCGCGCGCCGCGTTTGAGCACTTCGCGGCCGAGGCGCGAATCCTCGTCCACCTCAAGCATGTATACGCTGGCGTGAGGAACGCCGGCATCCACGAGCGCCTTCAACGATTCATGCCACGAGGCAAACGTCTGTACGGCCAGCCCAGCGATCAGATCCACATTCAGGTTCGCAATTCCGGCCGCGCGAAGACGTTGCAAGTCCTGCTCAACTTTCGTGCGGTTGTGCAATCGTCCACTCGCGTGCGCCTCGCTGTCGACAAACGATTGCACGCCGAGGCTCGCGCGGTTGACACCCGAGGCCACGATCGCGTCCAGGGTCGCGTCCGCAAGCTGTCCTGGCGCGCACTCCATGGTGATCTCGGCGTCGGCGTCGAGATCGAATTCCGCTCGCATCGCGGCAAAGAGCCGCTCCAGCAGGTTCGGCTCGAGGAGCGATGGCGTTCCCCCGCCCAGGTAGACCGTGTCCACGCGCCGGGGGAGCTCCACTCCCATTGCTGCTGCCCACGCCTGCGCGCTCGCGAGGTCCTCGATCAGCCGCTCCACATAAGGAAGGTGATCCGCCGCCGGATAAACGCCGGAAGCAAAGTTGCAATACGTGCACTTCGACCGGCAAAAGGGGACGGAAATGTAGATCCCAAGCGCATTGGCGCGAATGCCGGTCATAAAGAGATTGTTTCACGTGCGTCGGCCATCCACCCGCTTCGGAAAAGCCCTACCGTGTCTCATGCAATCATGAATGAAGGGAGATCCGGATTTGAAAGCCTGGCCTGTCTTTGCCATCCTAGTCATCCAAGTCCTCCTCTTTCTTGCCCATTGGTTTGTTTACTCCACCTGCATCGCGTTTTGGCCTGGAATCACCCCCACAGCGGCCGCCGATCTGCGCGTCGCAATGCTGGTTCTGGCATTCAGCTTCGTCACCGCCTCGCTACTCTCCTTCCACTTTTCTAATGTTGCCGTTCAGCTGTTCTACTGGGCCGCAGCTGTTTGGCTCGGCTTCCTCAACTTCTTTTTCTTTGCGTCGGTCTTGATTCGGCTGGCGTGGGATTCGCTGCGAATTTCTCACGTGGCGGCGAACTCCGCCGCAATCCGTTCGCCGCTGGCAGCCGCGATTTACTCAATCGCTGCGCTTACCGGAATCTATGGTCTCATCAACGCCCGCATCATTCGCGTTCGCCGCGTCGCAGTGCAAATTCCCGACCTGCCCGCGGAGTGGCACGGGCGCAAGGGCGTCTTGCTGAGCGATTTGCACCTTGGACCTATCAACGGCGTCCATTTTTGCCGGCGTCTGGTTGCGCTGGTTTCGAGTTTTCACCCCGACGTGGTTTTTCTTCCCGGCGACCTCTTCGACGGCACAAAAGGCGATCTCGACAGACTGCTCTCGCCCTTCGACGAGCTTTCGCCACCGCTGGGCACCTACTTCTCTACCGGCAACCACGAGGAATTTACTTCGGCCGCGCACCACATCGAGGCCATCAAGCGGGTGGGAATTCGTGTCCTGGCCAACGAACAGGTTGTCATTGACGGGCTGCGGATCGGCGGCGTCCTTTATCACGACTCGTCTTCGCCGCTGCACATGAAAGCCGCACTGAGCAGTATGCGCCCCAACGATCCCGACTCTGGGCGCACCCAGCCCGGAATCCTGCTGAACCATGCGCCCACGCGCCTGCCCATCGTGGAGCAGGCCGGCTTCAGCCTGCAACTCTCCGGCCACACCCACGGCGGGCAGTTCGTGCCCTACACCTGGATCACGCGCCGCATCTATGGCCGCTTCACGCGCGGCCTGCATCGTTTTGGCTCGCTCCAGGTCTACACTTCAACGGGCGCGGGAGCCTGGGGTCCTCCAATGCGCGTCGGCACGCGGCCGGAGATTGTTTTGCTCGATTTCATATAGCGGCCTTCATTCTTTTGGGAGTCATAGCGAACACATGGAGAACGATGCTTTGAAACCAGAATCCTCTGCGCCAGACCAGCCCGTTATTCGTACCAGCCTTCACGGGCTCGATCTGCTCATGAATCCGCGCCTTAACAAGGGGACCGCGTTTACCGAGGCGGAACGCGACGCTTTCGATCTGCATGGCCTGCTGCCTCCTCACATCGGAACTCTCGAAAGCCAAAGCGAGCGCCGCAAGCGCGTGCTCGACTGCCACCCCACCGCATTCGACAAATACGCTTCCATGCGCGACCTGCAGGACAACAATGAGACGCTGTTCTACTCCCTCATTGCCCAACACACCGAGGAGTTGCTGCCCGTTGTCTACACGCCGGCAGTGGGGGAGGGTTGCCAGCGCTTCTCCGAGATCTGGCGTAAGCCTCGCGGCGTGTTCCTAAGCTATCCCGACAAGGACCGCATCGGACAGATTCTTTCGAGCTCACGCTACGACGCCGTGCGCTGCATCGTGGTGAGTGACGGAGAGCGCATTCTCGGCCTCGGCGATCAAGGGACCGGCGGCATGGGCATCCCAATCGGCAAAATGGCGCTCTACACCGCGCTGGGCGGCATCCCGCCCGAGCATTGCCTGCCCGTGCTGCTCGACGTGGGCACCGACAACCAAAAGCTGCTTGGCGATCCGATTTACATCGGCTGGGAACACGAGCGTGTACGCGGGCAGGAGTACGACGACTTTGTCGAAACCTTTGTGACGGCAGTCGAGCGACGCTGGCCACACATTCTCTTGCAGTGGGAGGATTTTGCCGGCACCAACGCGGCCCGCCTCCTCGAGCGTTACCGCGACCGGCTCTGCACTTTCAACGACGACATTCAGGGAACCGCGGCTGTGACGACCGCGACATTGCTAGCAGCCGTCTACGCCACCGGCATTCCGCTTCGACAGCAGACCATCGCGATGTTCGGCACGGGATCGGCAGGCGCAGGCATTCTCGAGCTTCTCATTGCCGAAATGAAGGAACAGGGCCTGAACGACGAACAGGCACGCAAACGCATTTACGCCTTTAACCATTTAGGCCTGCTCGTCGAGGGCTGCCAGGGCGTAAAGCCCGGGCAGGAGGCATTCCTGCGCAAGCGCGAGGACGTTGCCCCGTGGAAGCTCTCGGCATCAGATTCCGGCGCAATCTCGCTGCTCGATGTGGTGCGCAATGTAGGCATCACGGTGCTGGCCGGCGTGAGCGCGCAAGCGGGAGCGTTTACTGAGGAGATTGTGCGCGAGATGGCGCGCCACACTGCGCATCCGGTGATTTTTCCGCTGTCGAATCCGACATCGCAAGCAGAGGCAACGCCCGCCGATTTGCTCCGATGGACGGATGGCCGCGCGCTGGTGGGCACGGGCAGCCCATTTGCGCCGGTTGAAGTGAACGGAGAGCTCGTCCGTATCGCGCAGGTCAACAACTCCTACATCTTTCCCGGCCTGGCTCTGGGCATCCTCGTGTCGCGCGCCACGCGGGTCACCGACGGCATGATTATGGCCGCCGCCAAAGCGCTGGCATCGCTGTCGCCGGCGCACGCTGACAAGAACGCTCCGTTATTGCCGCCCATCGCCGATGCCCGCAGGACAAGCGCGGCAGTCGCCGAAGCAGTCTTTCTGCAAGCAATTGCGGATGGCGTTGCCGAACCGGCGGATGAAGACGCTATCGCGGCAGATTTGCGTGCGTATATGTGGGAGCCCGTGTACCAGAACTACGAACGCATCAATAGTGCGAAATGAGGAGTGCGAGCTGAGGATTGCTAATGGCCGGCTGGCACTTCCTCCAGCAGCCGCTTCCACGTCTTCTGGTTTTTGCGGAAGCTCTTCTTCAGATCTTCGAGCGTCCGCTCGAAGTCCGAATTGGTGCGCAGGTTGTTCCACGCCGGATTCTTCTGGAACCAGGGATAGTTCTCATTGCCGAGATAGATGGCACGCCGCAGCCAGTGTAGGGCTTCGCTGGAGTCGCCGTCGACGGCGAAGTAGGTGGCCAGGCGGTACGCCATTTCGCTGTCGGCTTCAGCAGCAGCCAGCGTGTCGTCCTTGAGCAGTGCGGCGCCGCGATCCCGCGCGCCTGCCTGCACATAGCAGATGGCCAGCGTGGGCACGGCAATGCGCAGTGAAGCATCGTCGGCGATCACGGCCTCCAGAGTCTCAATTGCTTTATCAAGATTTCCCAGGCGCATCTGCTGATAGCCCGACGAAGTGCGCAGCAGCGGATGGCGCGGCTCCAGTGCCAGGCCTTTCTCCAGTTCGTCGCCGGCCAGCTCGATCTGGTTCTGGTAGTGGTACACGCGGGCGCGATGGTTGTAGAGAATGGCCGCGTTGGCCGGATTCAGTTTGAGCGCGCGGCTGAATTCACTCAGCGCCTCGTCGTACATGCCGTCGCCGCGCAGCGCCAGGCCGGCAACCATGTGCACGTTCCAGTCATTCGCAGCGCCGGCGAGCAAGTTGGCAATACCGTGCCGCGCCGACTCTTTTTCGCCGCGCGACAGCAACATATAGATGCGGTAAAGATTCGTTTCACTGGACGCCGGATCGAGCTTCAGCGCCTCTTCGAAGGCGCGCCGCGCGCGCATCACGTGGATCTGACCGCCGAAACCGTGCCGCGCATACTGCAACTCGGCGATGCCCAACCCGCTCCATCCCGCGGCGAATCCGGAGTCGGCCTCGGTGACGCGGGTAAACAACGCGTGCGCTCGATCCAGATCGGCGCGCGAACCGGTGCGCACCATGAACGAGCTCAAGAGCGCCCGCGCCTGTAAATATCTTTCGCTGACGGGTCCGGGCAGCGATCCGTCACGCGCCGCACTGCGCGTCGTGTCTGTACTTTGCCCGGTGCGCGACGCTTCGATTCCTTCCGCGGCCCCCATTCCCTGCAGGGTTGCGAACACTTCGTTTGAGATTTCCGACTGTACCGCGATCAGATCCAGTGACGCGACGCGAATCGATCCGCCGGTGCGCACGCTCTGTGAAGCCACGTCGAGTAATTGCCAGTTCAAGTCGAATCCGCTTTCTGAGCGCACAAAGTTCCCGGCCAGGACAAACTTCACCAGCAGCTTCTGCCCCACAGCCAGCGGGTCCATCTGCGCCCAGGGCCGCGCGCCGGCCAGCGGCATCAGCGTGCTCGATGGCCGCACTACCAGCGACGGAATCCGCGCCAGCCGGGCCGCAATCGCATCGGCAAGAGCATAGCCGTAAAGCGGCGCCGCCTCCGACTCACCCAGGTTGGCGAAGGGCAACACCACCAGCGAATTCTGCGCCTTCTGTTCGCCAACCGATTCGCGAAACCGCTCGGCCAGCATGGAAAGCAAACCTGTCGTACGCTTCTCTGCCTCAGCGCCCGTCACCGGCAGGTTAGCAACCGCGTCGCCGGGAATGATCCCCGTCTCGATGCGCAGCGCCTTCATGATGGTCTTCAGTCCCTCGCGCACGTCGGCTGCCGATGCCGTGCGTGCGCCCGGATTTTTCTCGAGACAAGCGGCAATCACGCTCTTGAGCTCCGGAGAAATCTCCTGAACGGTCGCGCTCAGGTCTTCCGGTTCGAGAAACTGAATGGCTCGAATGGCCTGAGAGTCCTCGGCGTCAGGACGAGCGAAAGGGTGGCGTCCGCTCGCCAGTTCGTAGAGAATCACGCCCAGCGCCCACACGTCTGACTGCATGCTCGAGTGCCCGGTGACAAACTGCTCGGGTGCCATGTAACGGATGGTCCCGCCACGCGCCGTGAACGTTGACGCGACGGATTTGTCTTTAGCCAGCGCCGGCGTCGCCGGGTCGAAGCGCGCATCTTCGGGAGTGAGCCGCCGTGCCAGCCCGAAATCCAGAATCTTGACCAGGCCTCCGTCGGTCAACATCACGTTTTGCGGCTTCAGATCGCGATGAAAAATTCCCAGAGCATGCGCCGCCTGCAATCCGTCGGCAATCTGGATTCCCACCGAGAGCACAAGCTGCAGGTTGGCCGGCCCGGCCGCGATCAACTCGTCCAGCGGCTGGCCGGGCACAAACTGCATGGCGATGTAAGCCTCCTCGCCGCTCTCACCCACTTCGTAAATCGCGCACACATTAGGATGTTCGATGGCCGAAGCCAGCCGCGCCTCGCGGAGCACGGTCGATCGCATCTGCTCGGCGGTCAGCAGTCCTGTGTGCAGCATCTTCAGCACCACGGGCCGCTGCAGAAGGGTGTCGTTGGCCGCGTACACCACGCCGCTGCCGCCAGTGCCCAGACGCCGCAGAATCTCGTAATGGGCTATCGTCTTTCGCTTCATCGCTCAACTCAAGTCTAGCTGCCATTGCGTGAGGACCGTCTCAAGAAGAGGCTATCGCGGCACCGCCGTCTATCTGTTAACGTCGATGTGGACATGGACGGCAAGAGTGGATTTGCGGCAGAAAGCAACCGACACCAGGCGCATGAGTCGTCTGCGGCACGGCTGTTCCTCGTCTTGGCGCTCGCCATGCCGTTGTATCCTTTGGCCGCGCAACAAAGTGCGGAGCCTCCGTCGCAGCAAACAACGCCGCGGCCGGGTGTTGGCGCGCAACTTCACACCGGGACGGGCAGTGGACTTGATACCGACGCCCGCTTGCAGAACTTGCTCGCCGATCACCAATACCTTCGCATCCAGGCGCTACTCAGCCAGTTGCCGCCGGGTCAGTCGCAGTTCTATCGCGGCATTTTAGCCAACCGGTCAAATCAGCTCGATCAATCGGTCCAGCTCCTAGAGCCACTTATCGATCAGGTGTCTGCGAGCGGAGATGCCGCTCGCGAAAAGCTGGTCCGCATGACACTCGCCGAAGACTATCTCCGCCTGGGCGATTGGACGAAGGCCGGCCACGCATACCAGACTCTTGATGCGCGGTTTGGCGCCAAGCTCACCCAAAGCGAGCAGGATGAAATTGAGATGCCGCTCAAAATGCTGCCGCTGGCCAAGGACAACCCGCCCATCACGGTCGATCCCTGCGAGTCTTTCAGGCTTCAGGTCAGCAACGATCCTCTCGGCCTAATCGATGTTCCCGTCTTTATCGCCGCGCGCTCTCACAGTTGGATGCTTGATCCCACCGCACCCTTCAACCTCATTTCCCGATCGACCGCGCAGGATGTTGGGCTCACCATCTCAAAGGAATCCGCCACCATTCACACCCTCACTGGACGACCCATTCAGGTTCATGTCACGGTGATTCCCCGCATCACCATCGGCGGCCGCCTTACGCTGCACGACGTTACCGCATTCGTTTTCGACGACGTGGATTATTCCTTCCCGCACTCCGGCTATCGGGTCGAGGGCGTTCTCGGATATTCGGCGCTCGCCGCCATGGGCCGGCTCACCGTTTCCGATAACACCATCCTGGTGGATCCCGCGAAAGAAATCGATCCACAGGAAGACAAGGATCGCCTCACCGCGGGCGCACGCTTCTATCTCGACGGAGATCAGGTCATCGTCGCGCTCGGCCGGTCGCTCGACCCGACTACTGATTCGTCTTCGCAAGGAGTCGCAGCGGGCAGCCGCGGCGACGCTGGTGAAAACGATGACCGGATGTTCGCCATCGATGCCGGAGGCCAGCAAACGTACCTGACCTCGCGCTGGTTCGACGAGCATGCTGCCGAGTTCAATGGCCAGAAGATGGAACCCTTCTCGATCCCCGGCATGGATTCGGGGCCTGGGTCAGCCTATGTCGCCGAGACCGTCTCTCTGGCCGTTGGCGATACCTCAATCGACCTTCACTACATACCGGTCCTAACGCAGCCGTTTGGGTCAGCCGCCCGCGACGATGTTTATGGCGTGCTCGGCATCGAGGCTCTCGATCAGCTCAAGAGCTACACATTCGACTACCGCACGATGCGCTTCAGTGCGACGGCTGAGTGATTAGAGCAGGGCAGGGATTCGGCGGAGCGAAAGCTGATCGCTACTTCTTGATTTTCTCTTGCTTCATCTGGCCGCGCCGGCCGAGCGTGAGGACGAGAATCCCAAACACCAGCAGAACGAGTCCCCAACACAGATTGGCATCGATTCCCATGCTCTTGCTATAAACATCGGCGTTGGAGCGCGTGGCCAAGCCGAAGGCTGTCAGAACGGTTCCGATCAATGTAAACAACATACCCAACGAAATGCGCGGATCGTAGAACATTGCTCCCCTTTTCAGGTCAGATGAAGATCAGACTCGCCGCGATCGCGGCCAACAGGATTGCGGCAGCCATCGCCTCGGGCCGTTTCCACCATGCCCAAATCGAAGGCGGCCGCGCGGTGAGCGAGAATACAAGACCGTTGAGTTCCTCCGCCTGCGCCGCATTCGTGAACAGGCTCACCGCCGCTGCTACCAGCAGGCTCACGAGGAAGGCTAACATCGCTGTTCCCAACCCCAGCGCCAAGTCGCTCGAGGGATGGTGCAGGACTGTAATCCAGCCGCCTTGGATGCCTGGTTGCTCGCCACGCGGCAGCGAGAGCCCGTGATGCAGAAGAGCTGCGGCGGCTCCTGCAATCAATCCTGCGAAGGCGCCGTGCCCGGTCGCACGCCTCCAGAAAGCTCCCAGCAATAGTGCCGCAAAGAGCGGAGCATTCACGACGGCGAAGACCAGGAGGATCGCGTCGAGCGGGCTATCAAAGCGCATGGCCGCGCACGCAGCTGCGAACGAAAGCATCATTCCACCCACTGCCGCCCACCGGGCCACAGCGAGCAGGCGCTTGTCGGCAGCGTTCTTCGCGAGGAAGGCCTGAAAAATGTCGCAGGTAAAGACGGTGCTGAACGATGTCACGCCGGCGGCCACGCCGCCCATCAAGCAGGCGAGCAGAGCGGTCAGCCCCAGCCCGAGGAGGCCCGCGGGAAGAAACTGTAGGAGCATGTTTGGCGTGGCCATCGCGTAGTCC
>Ga0224554_1001795_pt1 | contig 12585 bp, 6 predicted proteins | sample 714S22024metaG_FD_180666 | JGI IMG/M metagenome (GOLD analysis project Ga0224554, IMG submission 180666) | Peat soil microbial communities from Stordalen Mire, Sweden - 717 S2 20-24 | ecosystem: Environmental > Terrestrial > Soil > Wetlands > Peat | place: Sweden: Norrbotten County, Stordalen...
CGGCCCTTGGGTGACATGATGACGAAACCAGCGCATCGCGCACATTCCCGTCAGAACCTCGAAGCTCTCGAAGTGCTGGCCAAGATGATTCGGGTCGGCAGGCTCGACCGCAAAATGAGCGCACAGGAGATGGCTGATCGCGCGGGCATTTCTCGACCACTCCTGCGCCGGATCGAAAGCGCGGATCCAGGTTGTGCAATCGGATCCGTCTTCGAGGTTGCCGTTCTCGCCGGTGTTCCCCTTTGGGGTGGCGAGCCGGACCAGCTGGAGTCACAACGTTCTGCGCTGTCTGAAAAACTCAGCCTCCTGCCCCAGAGAGCGCGCAAACCCAAGAGGATCATCCACGATGACTTCTAAGGGCGATTACAAAGAGGCCTATGTATGGATGTGGCTCCCGGGCGAGACACAACCCGTCGTCGCCGGCATTCTGCAGCGCGTGGGAGCTCGGCTGATGTTCAACTATGGACGGAGTTATCTGGCGCGCGAAAACGCAATTTCTATCTACGAGCCGGAACTTCCTCTCCAGTCAGGTGAGATTCCGCTCGCGGACGGCCTCTCAATGCCAGGATCGATTCGCGATGGATCTCCTGATGCCTGGGGACGCCGCGTCCTGATAAACCGCAAACTCAGCGTCAAGGGTGAAGAGGCCGGAAGCCATGATCTGGGTGAGCTGACCTACCTGCTTGAATCCGGGTCAGACAGGGCCGGTGCTTTGGATTTCCAAACCTCTGCAACTAAGTATGTACCCCGAGGAATGGACCAAGCTCCCCTCGACGACTTGTTGCGCGCGGCGGAACAGGTTGAAAAAGGAGTTCCTCTCTCGCCCGAGTTGGATAAGGCTCTTCAGCACGGTACATCTCTGGGAGGGGCCAGGCCGAAGGCCCTGCTCACATCCGAGGACAAGAAGTTCATCGCAAAGTTCTCCATGAGTACCGACATCTATAACGTCGTGAAGGCGGAGTATATTGCGATGCGGCTCGCAGCTCTGGTGGGGCTCAATGTCTCCTCAGTGCAAATGGAAAAAGCGCTTGGCAAAGATGTGCTGCTGGTCGAACGCTTCGACCGCGAGCGCTTGAAGGGCGGATGGGGCAGAAAGGCATTTGTCTCGGCCCTCACGATATTCGAACTCGACGAGATGATGGCCAGGCACGCCAGCTACGAATTGCTGGCCGAGGTAATTCGGCGCCGCTTTGAAAGCCCTAAAGATGACCTTCGCGAACTCTTTGGCAGGCTCACGTTCAACATCCTCTGCGGGAACACCGATGATCACGCGCGCAACCATGCAGCCTTCTGGGATGGAAAGAATCTGCGTCTCACGCCTGCTTATGATGTGTGTCCGCAGTCGCGCCTGGGTGAGGAAGCTGGACAGGGTATGCGGATCGTTGGTAACAACAACCGAAGCCAACTCGCCCTGTGTCTCAAGGCGGCTCCGCAGTTTCTTCTCTCGGATCAGGACGCCCGCGCCATCATCTTGCAGCAGGTGAATACAATCCGAGCAAGGTGGGATGGCATTTGCGATGAGGCAAAGTTGTCAGCGACAGACCGCGCCCAGCTTTACGGTCGGCAGTTCCTCAATCCGTTCGCGTTTTATGACTCGCCAGAAGAAATCAGATCAGCAGGTCAGCTCTGAATCTCTTGGGCTTCGCTCAGTTGGAATCTTGAGGACTTTGAGCAAAGGCGACCAAGAAAAGGGAATCAAAACAACTGTTAGTTTTGAAAGAAGGCGATGATCGTGGAACTTGAGGCCATAAAGCTGCTCTGTGTCGGAGACGACTTTTCTCCATTGGATTTTGAAGTTGCTCACAACCTAGAAAAGGAAATCTGGAAGGTCTGCGGGCACTTTTGCTTTTTCAGAGGAGTTTCTATTGATCGGCTTGGGGGAGTGTTAAAGACTGGAGTCGACGTCGAATCGACCGACCCAGTTATCTGGGTCAACGAGGTACAAAAGGCCCTGGAATATGGAGGTTGGCCGAAGGTTCTCATGGCCTTCGACTCCAAATGCCTAAAGCGTTCGTGGATCGAAATAGATGTAAACACCCCGGCCGGGGAGATCGAGAAAATCCGGCGTGATTATCCGACCGTGATTCCTAGTGGCGACAAGCTGTACTGTAGCCGCTTACCGTCCGATGCACCTCAGTTGATGACGGCCTATGAGTTCCAACACGCATTCTGGATCCCTGGCGATCCCTGTGAAGCTCTAAAGGCTGTCTTCATCGTGTTCCGTCCGCAAGATCAAGAGTCTGTTCGTGAGGTGTTGATTCTGCTTGCAACTGGTTAATATCTTCAACCCGTTATCCAACCCGTGATCACAGACTGTGGCCCGTTTCTAAAGAACTTAGCTGTACTTCAATGCGCCTGCCTGGTCCTTTAAGTCCTTATTTTTCAATATCTTTACCCCTTGACACGGAAGAGGTCGCTGGTTCGAGTCCAGTCGTGCCTACCATATTTATCAATAACTTAAACTGGAAGGCAGAAATGCCCCCGGCAGACCGCACGCTTTAGCCTAAGATTCCCTTGATCAAAACCTGTTTGCGGTTATCTGTGGGAGGCGACACGATGTTGCCCTCGATTGGATTTCCATCCACGGTGAGCGCAATCCTGTTTCCAACTCCTTTCCGCTCGATGGAGATTTCATAGACAACTCCGCGAAAGTTGCGCCTTGCGGTAAATCCGGGCCAACTGGCGGGAATGACCGGTGCAATCTGGAGCCCGTCAAAGGTAGTGCGCACCCCGAGGATCCACTGAGTGATGGCGAAGTAGTTCCAAGCGGCCGTACCCGTGAGCCACGAGTTCTTGGCCTCACCGAAGGTAGGCGCATCCCGGCCTGCGATCATCTGGGCGTAGACATAAGGCTCGCAGCGATGCACATCGCTGATCTCCTCCCGCGCTGAGGGATTGATTCGGGTGTAGTAGTCGTGCGCTTCGTCGCCATTGCCAAGGCGTGTCTCAGAAATCATCACCCAGGGATTGACATGGCAGAATATGCTTGCATTCTCCTTGTACCCCGGCGGATAGGACGAAATCTCTCCGAGATTGAGGTAGTACTTTGAATACGCCGGCTGAAGCAAAACGAGTCCATGTGGAGTAGCCAGATGCTCGCGCGTGGCGGCCAGCGCCCTGGCTGCCTTGCCGTCCTCAAGACCGATTCCGGCCAGCACGCAAAAGCCATTCGATTCGATAAATATTTTGCCTTCCTTGCACTCCCTGGAACCCACCTTGTCGCCGAAGTCGTCATATGCGCGCAGAAACCAATCGCCATCCCAGCCGTGCTGGAGGACAGCCTGCTCCATCTTCGCGACCTCGTCGAGACAGGCGGCGGCTTCGCAGCTCCGCCCGCGATGGCTCGCTATCGCGGCTAATTCGCGACCGGCGTGCACAAACAGGCCGGCGATAAAGACCGACTCTGCCACCTTGCCATCTTTACTAGTGGTCGTCTGGAAAGATTGACCTGGCGTCGATGAGAAGCAGTTCAGGTTGAGGCAGTCGTTCCAGTCGGCGCGGCCGATCAGGGGCAGACGATGCGGCCCCAGGCGCTCCAGTGTGTAGCGGAAGCTGCGCAGCAAGTGGTCGTAGAGGGGCACCTCGGAGCCAGGCTCGTTGTCGTTGGGTACCGGCTCGTCCAGAATGCTCCAGTCGCCTGTCTCCTTCAGAAAGGCTGAAACGCCGACGATAAGCCAATGCGGATCGTCGTTGAAACCGCCTCCGATGTCGTTGTTACCGCGCTTGGTGAGCGGCTGATATTGATGGTAGGCGCCACCACTGGCAAGTTGCGTTGCAGCGAGGTCCAGGATGCGCTCACGGGCACGCGCGGGCGCCATGTGCACAAAGCCCAGCAGATCCTGGTTTGAGTCGCGGAAGCCAAGGCCTCTGCCAACGCCGGATTCAAAAAACGACGCCGACCGCGACATATTGAACGTTGCCATACATTGATAGGCATTCCAGATGTTCACCATGCGGTTAGTGTGGATGTCGGGCGTGTCCACCTGGAAGATGCCGAGAACACTGTTCCAGTACTCCCGCAGACGATCGAAGGCCACGTCGGCGGCCTTGCTGTCGAGGTACCTGGCGATCACAGGCTTGACGGACTTCTTGTTGATGGTCTGTGAGCCGGGAGGATCGAACTTCTGGTCGTTGGGGTTCTCGTGATAACCAAGCACGAAGACGATTTGCTGCGTCTCTCCGGGGGCGAGGTCGAGCCTGACCTGATGCGCGCCGATGGGCGACCAGCCATGCGCCACTGAATTGGTCAATTGACCGGCTTCGACGGTTGCCGGCTTGTCCCAGCCGCGGTTGTGACCGAGAAACGCCTCGCGTTGTGTGTCAAAACCAGCTCCGGAGCGCGAGCAGGCGAAAAAGGCGAAGTGGTCGCGGCGCTCGCGGTACTCGGTCTTGTGATAAATGACGCCATCTTCGATCTCCACCTCGCCGATGGAGAAGTTGCGCTGGAAGTTGTTGGAGTCGTCCTGGGCATCCCAAAGACAGAACTCGATACTGCCGAAGGCGGAGACGGTCGCTCGCGTCGTCCGGCGATTCGTAACCGTCAGCTGCCAGATTTCAAGGCTCTCATTGAGCGGCACAAAGTAGCGGGTGTGGGCCTCGATGCCCCTAAAGCTGGAGCCGACCACGGAGTAGCCCATGCCATGGCGGCAGGTGTAGTCCTCAAGTTCATGCCGCGTGGGCTGCCAGGATGGGGACCAGAACTCTTTTGATTCGTCGTCGCGCAGATACACGTAGCGCCCGCCGCAATCCAAAGGCACGCTGTTGTACCGGTAGCGCGTCAGCCGGCGCAGGCGGGCGTCACGATAAAACGAGTAGCCTCCGGCAGTATTCGAAATAATTCCAAAATAGGACTCGCAGCCAAGGTAGTTGATCCATGGCAAAGGGGTATCAGGGCGTGTGATCACATATTCGCGGTTTAGATCGTCGAAATACCCAAACTTCATGGCGAGGTTTCCTTTGAGACAAATTCTCTAACGGAAATCGTTTTCTGCCTGATCGCTACTCAAACGTTTTTCCAGAGCATTTTAGCTACTCAAGTTGATGATTCGTGATTATACTTGATCGCGGCGTATTCGCAAAAATACCCGTGCTTTAAGTTACGAAATGCGCCACCGGTGCGTTCCCGTTCATTGCCGGAACGGGCAGAAACGTGAGACGATCCTCCGTTTTTCGCGCCTCACTGGCATTTCCGCCGTAGGGGGATTCGCGCCGTCGGCAATTCACTTGTTCTTGAGCTCTGGGAGCGGAAAACGGCGCCGAAAGTAGGGATTTGGAGATCCGATGCAACTTCACGTTCTGGACACCATCATCATCGTGGCCTATCTGATGAGCACAGTGCTTATCGGCTACTGGGTTTCGCACCGCGCTTCGCAAAACATGCAAGCCTATTTCCTCGGTGGCAACAAGATGCCCTGGTACGTGCTGGGCATCTCGAATGCATCGGGCATGTTCGACATCAGCGGCACCATGCTGCTGGTCTACTGGATGTTCATCTACGGCTTGAAGAGCGTGTGGATACCCTGGCTCTGGCCCACTTTCAACCAGATTTTCCTGATGGTGTACCTCTCCGCATGGCTGCGCCGATCAAAGGTGATGACCGGCGCGGAGTGGATCAAGACACGTTTTGGCACCGGGCGTGGCGCCCAGTTATCGCACCTGATCGTAGTGATCTATGCATTCGTCAGCATCATCGGTTTCTTTACCTATGGATTCAAGGGCATCGGAAAGTTTGCCGCGACCTTCCTGCCCTGGCATCTGTCGCCCAACGAGTATGCACTGATCCTGATCGCGATTACTGCTGTTTATGTGATCAAGGGAGGCATGATCAGCGTCGTCATTACCGAAGTGATGCAATTCATCATCCTGTCAATCGCTTCGTTTGCCGTGGGCATCATTGCCATGCTCAAGGTGGCCCCGGATAGTCTGCACAGGATGGTGCCCGCTGGCTGGGACCAGGTATTCTTCGGCTGGCGCCTGGGCCTGGATTGGTCCAAATTGCTTCCCTCGGCCGGCGGAAAGATCGCCCAGGACGGCTATGGTCTGTTCGGCTTCTTCGTGATGATGCTGTTTTTCAAGGGTGTGTTGGTCAGCGCCGCCGGACCCGCGCCCAACTACGATATGCAGCGCGTGCTTGCGGCCAAGAATCCCCGCGAAGCGTCGATGATGAGCGCATGGGTCAACGTCGTGCTCACTTTTCCACGTTACATTCTCATCGCCGGACTTACGGTGCTCGCTGCCACCTTCTTCAGTGACAACCTCCGCGCCATGGGCCCCAACATGGACTTTGAACTTGTGCTGCCCTATGCGCTTGGCCGCTTCGTGCCGGTCGGCCTGCTGGGTTTCCTCATCGCCGGTTTGCTGGCGGCATTCATGTCGAACTTTGCGTCCACGGTGAACGCGGCGCCGCCTTACTTTGTCAACGACATTTATAAGCGATTCATCAATCCGAACGCGAAACCCAAGACCTATGTCCGACTAAGTTATCTCAGTTCGTTTGCCGTTGTGGTGATCGGCGTCATGTTCGGCTGGAACGTGACGTCGGTGAACTCGGTGGTGTTGTGGATCGTCTCTGGTCTATGGGGCGGTTACACCGCTTCAAACGTTCTGAAGTGGTATTGGTGGCGTTTTAACGGGTACGGCTACTTCTGGGGCATGGTCGCCGGCATTTCATCGGCGCTCCTGATGCCGAAGATTGTTGACAACATTCCGGCCGTGCAGAGCTTCCTTGGCGGTCACCCCGTGAATCCGGACGTGACAATTATCTTCCCACTTGTATTGGTCATCTCGCTGATAGGCTGCTTTGCCGGCACGCTGCTGACCAAGCCGGAGCCGGACGAGGTGCTGATGGATTTCTATCGCCGCGTCCGGCCGTGGGGCTTCTGGGGGCCGGTACTCAAGAAGGTTCTCGCCGAGGAACCAGGCTTCCAGCGCAATCGGGACTTCCTGCGCGATATGTTCAATGTAGTCGTTGGCATTTCATGGCAAATTAGCCTGGTGGCGCTTCCGCTGTACATCGTCATCCAGGAATTTTGGCGTGCTGCCATCGCTCTGACGATCATTGTAGGAACGTCAGCCATTCTTAAGTTCACTTGGTACGACCATCTGGCCGTTCGCGAGGTTGAGACAGACAAAGCGGCCGCCAATGACAAGTAGTTGAGATCGCCGAGCCACTCTCCGGCACAAGGACAGGGGCCGACGGGACAAATACGGCCGTCAAAGGCGTGGAGCCGAATGCAGTCAAAACCGCCAGAATCGCGAGACTCGAGGTGGGTGGAATGTTAAAAATGAAGCGTATGACCAAACAAGCAAAACCTGGAGACGATTCACAGTCAGGGCAACCGCCAAGTCTCCGCACACTGGGTGAGTATCTGAACCTGTCACCAGCCACCATCTCGCTGGTGCTAAACAATGCACCCGGCGTGCGATCGATTCCACAAGAGACCAGGGATCGGGTGAAGGCGGCGGCAGCTAAATTCAAGTATCGGCCAAGCTTTTATGCGCGATCGCTACGCAAGCGCCAGTCATTCCTGGTGGGTGTGCTGGTTCCGGAATTGAACGACAGCTATACCACGGGGGTGCTGGCCGGCGTCGAGGATCTTCTCATCGAGGAAGGCTACTTCTACCTGACCGCAAGCCATCGGCGCAAGCAAGACCTGATTGAAGAATACCCACTCATGCTATTGGACCGGTCGGTTGAAGGGTTCATTGTGATCGATACGGTGCTGACACACGGGTTGAGCTTGCCCGTGGTGGCCGTGGCTGGGCATCGCGAAATTGAGGGCGTCACAAATGTAGCGGTGGACCAGCGGAGAGCGGCGGAGTTGACTTTGCGGCATTTGTACAAGTTGGGCCATCGCAAGATTGCCTTCATGCGCGGTGGCAGCCATAGCTCCGACGCCGAAGACCGCTGGAAATCCCTGATCGCCGTGGCAGCGGAATTGCGTTTGGATGTGTCACCTGAATTGACCGTGCAGCTGGTTTCGCGAGAAGCTGCACCCGAGTTGGGGTTAGCCCCGACCAAGGAACTGCTGAGACGCGGCGCCTATTTCACAGCCCTGGTCTGTTATGACGATTTCGCTGCCATCGGTGCCATGAAGGCCATCAGGGATCATGGCCTGAAGGTGCCTGAAGACATCTCGGTGGTTGGCTTCGACGATATTGAGGGCGCCTCGTTCTACACTCCCAGCCTGACGACCATCCGCCAGCCGCTGCGACAAATGGGTGAAGTGGCGGCGCACACCCTGCTGAAACGCATTCGCGGGCTGGAGACGATTCCGAACATGAGTCCAATTCTGCCGGAGCTGGTGATTCGAGAGTCGACCTGTCCACCCAAACCAGGACGCACTCGCTGGAAGCAGAGTTAGTCGAGTCAGGCGTGGAGTTGATTTAAAGACTGCTGCTATTTGCCGGCTTGGGCTGCCGGAGCGGTTTGTGTCTGCGCGGAATGAGGGCTTATCTTGTTGATCAGAGCGGTATCGGCGGCCTGGGTAATGTTCTTGGCCTTGTCCAGTTCAGCCTTCGCCTCTTCCTTGTTTCCCATGGTCCGGTAAAGACGCCCCAGGTGCCAGTGAACATCAACGTCACTGGGCATGAGCCGCTCCGCAGCCTTCAATTCCCGCAGAGCATCGTCATTGCGACCTGCATCCTCATCGAGGATGCCCATATCCAGATGAGCAAGTTCGAGCCGCGGATCGATCTGAAGGGCCTTTTCAAATAGCGGGATGGCAACCTCCGGATGGTTCAATCTCATCTGCGCGTCACCCAGGTAGATCATGGCCTGAAAGTGACTCTGGTTATTGGCCAGTTCCGCCTGAAACTCCGTAACCGCATCCGGATACTGCTTCTGGGTCCACAGAAGATAGCCCAGGCCGAAGTGAACGTCGGGCTCCTGGGGATTGGCCTTCACGGCGGCGCGAAACTGCTCGATTGCGCCAGCATAGTTCTTCAATTCGTCCAGAGCTTCTCCGGCCAGCATATCGGCCTCTGCCGACTCGGCGTTCAGCATGAGGATCTCGTGATAGGTGTCCAGAACGCATTGGTACTGTTTGGACCAAAGGCAACTGTGCGCCAAAGTCAGGCGCAAGGGCAGATTCTGCGGATCGCTGGCTGCCGCCTCCTTGATATAAGGAGTCGCTTTTGTGTACTCCTCCAATCCGTAGTAGCACATTCCGATAAGAATGACGAGACGTTGCATGTCGGACGAGGACGGGGGCGCGCTCTTCAGCAACGGGTAGAACTCCTGCAGGGCTTCCTTCATCTCCCCGGCCTTGAACAGCGCCAGCCCGAGATTCAGGCGCAAACCTGGAACTCTGGAATCGAGATCCAGCGCTCTCCGGTAGAGAGGCACGGCGTCCTCGTAGCGCTCCTGGCGCGCTTCCAGGAGGCCAAGGTGGGCGTACGCCTCAGAACTTGATGGATGCACCTTGAGGTACGCGTGCCATGCAGCCTCTGCCTCGACATTCTCGCCGCGTTGCTCCAGCGCCAGGGCCGCTTGCCTTTGTTGATCGGCGACTCCGGTCTGGCCGGCGCACAGGCCCGCGGACATGGCCAGCATCATTGTCCCAATCAGGCAGATTCGCAGTTGCATTGCGGGTCTCACTCTTGCACCTCGTCCATTTTATTTGAGAGCGAGCCCTCGCCACCACCAAAAGAAAAGGGGCGCGGCAGGAAGGTCCCGCCGCGCCCCCGTTTAAGGAGTTAGCTAGAAGGTGAACTTGCCGGCCAACTGCAGGTTGCGTGGATCCTGAGTGCTATTGAGAGCACCGGACGTCGTGTTGACGCCGTTGAATTCGGCGTGGTTCAGCGTGTTGAACGACTCGAACTTAAGCTGGAAATTGACTGCCTCGTAAATCTGGAAGGTTTTGTAGAGAGATGTGGTGAGGTTAAAGCGGCCGGGCAATACCAGCACGTCCTTGCCCCAGTCGCCGAAGCCCAGGTTAGTTCCGCCCGCCCAGACTGGCGTCACGTTGTTATCGATCCGGCTTGCGTCGAACCACTGAGCCACCGTCTTGGGATAGTGCAGCTTGCCGCCGGGGGTGATATTCGGATGGACGTTGTAGCCGCCGCCCAAGCCGACTGGATCAACACCACCGTCGTTGATGTTGGTCTCCTGAGGTATGCCGGTCACCTTGGTCAGAGTTCCTGCAAGCTGCCATCCGCCCGCGATGGATTTAACCAGTCCATCGCTCTTGTTGAAGAACGGCATGTTGTAGACGTAGTTGGCGTTCAACATGTGACGGCGATCGTACGATCCCGAACCCTTGTCGTACTTGATATACCAGGGGTTGTCGATTTCATTGCGATCGTTAGACTGGATGTCGATTTGATGCGAGTACGTGTAATCGACCTCAGTGCTCAGACCCCAACGGTTCTGGATGCGAACAGCGGTCTGCAGGCCGTTGTAGGTGCCGGTGGCCACGTTTTCGTCCTGGGTGATGGCCGCGTAGCCAGGGTAGCTACGGTAGGCGTTCTGGCTGCCGAGGTTCTGGAAGCTTAACGAACTGTTTGAACCTGAAACCTCGCGGGCATCGACGCAGGTCGCCGAAGGAGTTGTGCAAGGGCCGGGTGTGGCGCCGAGGCCAATATTCACCAAGCCAATGTTGGTTGGCAAGCTATTGAGTGCGTTGTTGACGATGTTCTGATGCCATTGAACGTTGCCGACATACTGGACAACCCAGATGATCGCGGGTGAAAGTTCGTGCTGCACGCCGAGCGAGAACATCGCCACGGCGGGAGCTCTGTACGTCTGGGCAAGGCTATCGCCGGAGCCGGCAAAGATCAGAGAGGTCGGCGCGATCACGCTGCCGGTGCTCCAGTTCTTTCCAGGCTGGGTGAAGTAGGGGTTGCTGATGGTGAGAGAAGGATCGAAGGGCGCGCTGGTGGCCACGCCGAAGATGTCGTTGCCCTGCAGGCGCTCGAAGAAGGTTCCAAAGCCGCCGCGGAGAACGGTCTTGCCGTTTCCGAACATATCTTCAGAGAACCCGACGCGAGGTTGAAGTGTCTTGTAGTCGTTGGTGACCACGCCGTGCGGGTAGCCATTTACGCCTGCAAGGTTGGTGCCGTTGATGTAAGCGGGGATCCCGTTGAAGGTATACAGCGTCGGGCTGGCCGAGTTGATGGTGCCGTCTGCGTTCCAGATCGGAGCCGAGCCCGCGCCTGTCTGGTAAGTGCTCTGATTGAAGTTGCCAAGGAGGTTCTGGCGCTCCCAGGCGTGCGGCATGGCGTCATAGCGAAGGCCCAACTGAACGCTCAAGCGAGAGGTAATGTGCCAGTTGTCCTGGGCATAGACCGAAGGAGTCTGGTTGACGTAGTGGCGAATCGGCGCGGACTGAGTCTGGGTGTAGCTCTTGGGCAAGCCCAGAAGGGTGTCCATGAGCGTGTCGCCCGTCAACGAACCAAAGCTGTAGTTGCCCTGCGAATCGCCGTAGAGCATCTGGTTCTTGGTGTAGCGGTTGTAGCTGAAGCCGAACTTCAACTGATGCGGGCCCGTGGTATAGGAGACGTCCACCTTGGGAGAGTAGTCCTGGGCCGCATTATGGTAGGGTTCGGTGGCTGTGTCTTCTGAGGTGCCGAGGGTGCTGTCCCAACCCATTCCGGGCCAGACCTTCCGGCCGATGGTATAAGCCGTCACAACCGGAGAAACGCCCCAGGAAGACGGCAGGAAGGTGTTCGCGCTGGGCACAATGTCGGCCCCATTGCCGTCGTAGTTCATGCTGACTTCCATCAGCAGGTTTGACTTGAGGGCGCCGGTTAACTTTGCGGTGGCGCTGTGGGCCGGCGAGGAGAGAATACTGGTGAGGGTGTTGTAATTGCATCCGCACCAACCGAGTTCGGGCTGGCCGTAGTTCTGATTCTGATGGTCGCCGATGTAGTGAACCAGCAGCGCCCACTTGTTGTTGAAGTTGTAATCGCCACGGACGACGGTGTCTTCAACATTTTGCGGAAGCGGTACGCTGGCCACGTTATAGTCCGTGCTTCCAACGTTCGGCGCTGGAAGAATGCCCGAAGTGAGGTAAGTAACCGCGTTCGCATCGAACAGATACGAAGGAATCACGTTGCTCGGGAACGGCTGCCCAGGGACCAGACCATGTGGCTGCAACTTGGTGAGGTAGTAGTCCGAGGTGAGCGAGACGTTTGGAACCACCAGGCCGGTAATCTTCTGAGTAGCAGCGTACGTGGGTAGCACATACGGGAGACCGGTTACCCCGCCAACGGTCGTAATGTTGGAGGAACTGGGAACATCCTTGGGGTCGATCGTGCGGTTGTTACTTGAAGCTACCGCGGACGTCTTGCGCCACTCCTGGTTGAAGAAGAAGAAACCCTTGTTCTTGTTCGTGTTGTAGACATTCGGAATGTAGATCGGGCCGCCGACGTTGAAGCCGTAGATGTTGTAGTGCGTTGCCGGCCGGGCATTGTTGGTGCCGCCGTACTTGTTGAAGTACGAGTTGGCGTTGTAGGCCGTGGCGCGATTATATTCCCACGCTCCGCCATGGAAGTCCTTCGAGCCGCTCTTCAAAGACATGGTGATGGTGGCGCCGGAGGAGATGCCGTAGTCGGGCGGATAGTTCGAAGGACTTCCATGGCGGA
>Ga0224554_1001799_pt1 | contig 12565 bp, 10 predicted proteins | sample 714S22024metaG_FD_180666 | JGI IMG/M metagenome (GOLD analysis project Ga0224554, IMG submission 180666) | Peat soil microbial communities from Stordalen Mire, Sweden - 717 S2 20-24 | ecosystem: Environmental > Terrestrial > Soil > Wetlands > Peat | place: Sweden: Norrbotten County, Stordalen...
GCAACTGTAAACTTCGCGGCGTCTGATAAGCCTAAGTCGAAGAGGAACGCCCTAGAGTTTTCCGCGCATGTGCAGAAACAGGCATAGGTACCGTTTCACGTTGCCGGTGATCAGGAATTGCTCCCGCACGTGCTCGTGGCCTTGCGCGCCCAGGCGCGCGGCTAGCTCCGGGTGCGCCAGCAGATAGCGAATCTGGTAGGCCGTGCCTTCCACCGAGTGCGCCAGCAGACCGGTTTGCTTGTGCACCACCTGCGTCGGGATACCTCCGACGGCTGACGCCACCACCGGCTTCTTCTTCCACAGCGCTTCCGCCACGGTCAGCCCAAAACCCTCCCGCAGACTTTTCTGAATGACGATGGTGGCCGCGGTCTGCAGAGCATTGATCTCCAGCGGGCTGTCGGGAGGCAGTTGTAGAAGGTGGATGTCAGGATCGCCAGCCGCAGCCTCGCGCGTTTCGTCCAGCACCGCGGCGCCTTCCGGATCGTCGTCCGCCGTGCCGCCCGCCAGCACCAGTTGGCAATCGAAGTATCGTTTCACGATTCTGTAGGCGCGCACTACACCCACCGGATCCTTGAGCCGGTCGAAGCGCGAAATCTGCACCAGCAGCTTCCGGCCTGGATCGATCCCGTAATGCTCCAGGACCGAACGCACAAAGGACGGCTCCAACGTCCGGTTCTTGTCGGCGAGCGGATCGATCGACGGGTAGAACAGGTACTGCGGACAAGGCAACTGCCGGGCGAACGATGGCGAAGAGAAAATTGCCGCGTCGTAACGCACCACCCACGGCTGCAGGAACTCCCATACCACCGGGTTCGGATTCGAGAGATCGATGTGGCACCGCCAGACCCAGTGGCCCGGCCCCGCAGGCCGGCCATCGATCGCGGCCACCGGTTGCGGATCGTGAATCACGACGAATTCGCGGTCCAGGTGCAGACGCGCCAGGTTCCGTTCGCTGTAGGAGCGAAATACCTCGAAGGCTTCCGGCCCCCCGTGGAACGCTCCGCCATGCAGCGCATTGTGGAAGGCTTTGGTTACCTCGAAAAAATCCTTGCCGCCGGCGAACACTTGCCACTCCGCGCGCAGATTCAGCTCTTCTAACAGCGGCACCACGCGGCCCAGCAGCTCGGCCACTCCCCCGCCCACCGCCGTCGAATTGACCATCAGAACTTCCGCGCCGGCCAACGGGCGGGCCAGCGCGCGCAACTCCTCCACCTCATTTCCCAGTAGGGGCACGTACCGGTCAAGCGTAGGGCCGGCTGCGATCATTGCCGCTGCACCTCCCGGTCGATGAGACTCACCATCTCTTCCCGTGCGCTGTCCAGCGTGTTGGTGTAGATGTCGATACGGTTCACGCGGCGCGCCAGGTCGTCCGCTTCCAGGCTGCCGGAGAGCCACTGCGAAAAATCGTTGGTGCGCAACTGCAAGCGAAGCCGCGATGCGATGAAGTGGTAGTAAAAAGACGAGTGGCTCAGGTGTACCAGGGAGCCGCGAAACTCTTCCAGGGTGTGCGCCTCCCAACCGAGCGGCACGGCCACCTCCACGCTCTCGCAGAAATAAAACGGCTCGAACGCGGTGACGCCGGCTTCCGCCGAATGCGCGTCACAGTATTCCGTGGTCAGCCGCCGCAGGTCGCCCCGTAAATCGGCCAGCGAGACGTAGTCGCGGATATCCAGCCCGCCCAGCCATTCGGCTAAAACAGGACGGTTGAGCGCCGCCATCACCCATTGCGCAAAGTCGTTGGAGAAGCTTTCCACCAGAAAATGGTGCCGGCCCAGGCTTTGGAACGTATGGTAGAAGATGGAGGCATCACTGGCATGATCCAGGCCAGCGCGCAGCTCGTTCAGACTGGATGCTTGCTGGTTGTTGATGCGCGTCAGGTAAGACGCAGCGACAAAACCGAACGGCGACTCCGCGGTTTTCATGGGACCTCCAGGTCGAGTTTTTCGAGCGCCCGGCCAACTTCCGACGGATTGCGCAGCCGGAAAGCGGCGCGGGTCTGGCGCGCCGCGCCGACGCGAGCCGTAATGCCGTGGGAAGCGGCCGCGAATGCCGGCTCGTCGGCGGCGTCGTCTCCGATGTAGACCGGCAATGCGCCGCTTCGGGCGTGACGCAAATGCAGGCGAACCGCGTCGCCCTTTCCCCGCAGTTCCCGCGGCATCACCTCCCAGACGCAGTCTCCGCCGGTTACGCTCAGCCAACGGCCGAACTCCCCGCGCAGTCCCTCGATTGCCGCGTGCGCACGCCCAAACGCGGACGGCTCCGCGCCGCGGCAGTGCAAGGCGAACGCTGCACCCTTGTCTTCCATCCACAATCCAGCGGAGCCATCGAGCCGCTTGGCGAGCGCGCTCCTGGCTTCTGCCAGCATCCGCAAAGTCTCGTCATGCAGGCTCGGCAAACCGCCGTTCTCCCAGCCGTACAATCCCAGGCAGAGCACGCCCGGCACCGCTACGCGCCCGGAAACGTCGGCTTGGCGCCGTCCGCTGATCACCCAGATCCGCACCCGGGGGCGCCGGGCCAGCCGTCGCAGCACGCGCCGCGTGGGCGCCGGCAAATGCGCTTGCTCGGGCCGCGCACGCAAGGGAGCCAGCGTGCCATCGAAATCCAGGAAGAGCTCGATCGATTTGGCGCTCCGCAGCCGCTCGACCACCGCATTCCATGCCTCCAGCAGGTAACGCATCGCCCAGCCCTCAGCCTCCCATCGCCAACGGCGCCAACTCCGATGCCAGTGGTTGGCTGTGGCCGCCGTTATCCGGCGCCTTCACTCGGATAGCCGCCAGCTCGGCGATCAGAGTGCCTGCCCAACGGTAAATATTGTGTTCGCGCACATACGCGCGCATGCGCGCCATGCGGGCGCGGCGCTCCTCTGGAGCCATCGCGAGCGCCTGATGAATCGCGTCCGCCAGTCCCTCCGTATCATACGGGTTCACCAGCAGAGCATCCGCCAGCTCGTGACTCGCGCCCGCGAACCGGCTGAGGATCAGCACGCCCTGCTCGTCGCTGTTCGCGGCTACATACTCTTTGGCCACCAGGTTCATGCCGTCGTGCAGCGAAGTCACCAGACACAGGTCGGCCGCGCGATAGTACGGCAGAATCTGGCTGTGACTATGGTGGCGCGGCAGGAACACGATTGGCCTCCAGCCATTGCTCCGAAAACGCCGGTTGATACGCTCGGCTTCTTCGGTCACCTCTTCCATCAGGTCGTGATAGCGCCGGATGTTGGTGCGGCTCGGCGCGCCGATCTGAACAAAGGTGAACTGCCCCACGTAGCTCGCATGCTTCTCGAAAAAGGTCTCGAGAGCTCGAAAACGCTCTGGGATCCCTTTCGTATAATCGATGCGGTCGACGCCCACGCCCATCATCGGCGCCTCCACGCCCGCCGCCCGCAGCATCTCCGTACGCTCCAGATAGCCCGATTCGGCTGGCGCTTGCCTGGCCGCCTCCGCGCCGAAAGGCACGCTGATGGGAAACGGGCGCACGTAGGTGAAATGTCCACCGCGGTTCACCGCGAACCGTTCCCGGTCGATGCGCGATTCGAGAAGGCGGTCCACCGTATCGAGGAAATTATTGCAGTGTGCCTGCACATGAAACCCCACCAGGTCGGCCCCCAGCAGCCCGTCAAGCAGTTCCGCCTGCCACGGGCAGATGCCGAATGCTTCCGGATTGGGCCACGGAATGTGCCAGAAAATCGCCACTCGGGCGTCCGGCCGCGCCGCCTTGATCAGTTTCGGCAGCAACGCGAAATGATAATCCTGCACCAGCACCACTGGGTCTCTCTCACCGGCGATCTCCTCCAGCACAGCGTCGGCGAACCGCTGGTTAACGGCGCCGTAGAACCCCCAGTCCTGAGAGCGGAAAATCGGCCGCGTGTGTGCGATGTGGCAGAGCGGCCACAGCCCCTCGTTGGCAAATCCGAAGTAGAATCCCTTTTCCTCTTCCGGAGTGAGCCAGACGCGGCGTAGCGAGTACTGCGGATGCTCTGGCGGAACGCGCACGCGCCCGAATTCATCCACGGTTTCCCGGTCGGCGTTGCCGGTGCCCTGCGCGATCCATGTCCCATCCGACGCGCGCAGGATGGGTTCAAGCGCCGTCACAAGGCCGCTGGCCGGCACCGAGCATTCCACCGTGTTGCCGCGCCGCGAATGCTCGTAAGGTTCACGGTTGGAGACTACAAACAGGCGGCTGCCCTCAAGCCTGGTCTGAATAAAGGCCCGCAGCCGCTCCTCGGTCCACAGCGATTCGCCGGCGTCCCTCAGCCGCGCTTCTTCCTCCGCGGCGGCGCGCGCAGCCGTCAGCGTGGTCGCCAGGCGCGCTGCCTCGCGCTTGAGCGGAGCGTAGTCGGCTTCCTCGGGCAGGTCCGGGCCTTCCAGCACCGCGCCACGCCGCAGATCGCCCAGCCACTTCTCGAGACGGGCCAACGGACGCCGCAAGCTCCAACGTAGAAACAGGAGCGTGGCGCACACGATCATCAGCGTCTGCACGACAACGCCAGCCAGCGCGCGCCGCCACAAGGAGATTTCCTGGGCATCGATGTAACCTGCGTCTTGAAAGACAGCTAGCGTCCCGGCGCGCCCGTTCTCGGTCACAATCGGCAGCGCCACCATGTGCGTCGTTCTTGTGTCCGACTGGAAAAACGCCTCGCTTCGGCCACCCGATTGGAGCGCGCGCTCCAGGGCCTCGGTTCCGGCCACCCCCAGTTTTTCCAAGCCGGCAGTCGTTGCCAACGGCTGCTCCTCGATATCGTAGATGGCGACACCAGCCAGCCTCTCGTGCTCTTGAAATTGCACTACCAACCGCTCGATTCCGGACGTCGAATGTTCTTCCATCAGCGGCGCCGCGGATCTCGCCAAGCTTTCAGCCACTACCAGCCCACGCCGCTCCAGTTCGCGCCGCAAGCCGCGCCGTTCCGCCTGGGCTTGATACAGCGCCAGGCCCAGCGAAACAACCGCTACACCCGCCACCAACGACACCGACAGACGCGTGCTCAGCCGCATGTGTTTATGAAAGCAAGGAGCGGGCCATAGAGGGAATTGAGCGGCACGCGCTGGACTTAGCTGCACCCGAGCGGCTGAAGCACGGCGCCGCCCGCCCGTTCTTTCACACTTTTCCAGGCAGGAATTACACGCCGTCCGGGTGTCGAAACGAACAGCTTCAGCGCTGCTCGGGATCGCGCAACTCGAGTGTGGTCTCGCGTTGGCAACACACGCAGGGTCCCGGTAAGTTGCTGCGAATGTCGCAGACGTCGCAGTAGTAAGTGATGAGTTTGAGCTTGCCGTCCTTCCGCGCCAATAATCCGCGGGTATGAAACGGATCGATCAGAAAATGTTCCGGTGCCGTGAATCGGCCGCGCGCTTCCACTTCAAAACCGTTGAGCCGCTGGTCGGCGAGCACCTTGCTGGTGGACTCGTCGCCCTCCAAGGTGATGTGCCTATGGTCTTCCGTCTCGACCACCGCCGGATTCCCCGGGTGCAAGATGAGCTTACCGCGCACTGTCGCGCCGCCCGGAGCGTCGACCGCCCACAGCGCCGCCCCCGCCAGCACCGCAACCCACAGACAGACTCGCATTGCTTTTATTCTAACCGGTGGGGCAGGTCCCCGACCCCGACCCGCCAACAGAGGGCCCCAGCTCGGCCATCGCGCATTCTACGCGCTGGCGCGATACGACAGCGTTGCCGAAGTGTCGGCGCAGAGCTTGTGCGACGTGACACGCACCGCCGCGCTGCCTTGGTTACTCCGGACCACGAATCCCGTCATCTTCAAGTCCAGGGGGCAGCGCCCGTCCGCATTCGCGGGCCATTGCGCAACCATTTCGATGTGCGAGCCCATCGGCAGCGCCTCGCGGCAGAGAAAGCTGAGACCGGCCGAGCTGATGTCGCACGTGGTTCCTCGCCCGGTCAACGGCGGCCCGTTACGTGGCACGACCCGGTAGCGAATCGGGAAGGCCAATGTATAGCGCATGCACTTACGGCGTTCCTGTTTTCGACCACCGTCCACGTCAACACCTCCAGCGTTCCAAGCCGCGCGCACCCATCGAGTCAGGGCTCCCGGTCGCACAAGAAACCGGCGTCGCTCGCATTCAGCTTTGCCCAGGGCGCAGTGCACACTGTCGCCCTGGGCACCCTCCGCACGGTCGCCCTGCACAGGGGCGACTGGCGGTCCTCTGAGCAAGCACGGGTCCAACCTTCCTTCGCTGAAAAGAAAGGTGGCCCTTCTCGCCCCAACGTGCATATTCTGCACTTGAGATGCAGCTTTTGCCGTTTGTTCTCTGCGGGAGTGTTCCACCCGACGCGTTCTCACGCGGAGCCGCCTTCCCCCGCGTGATAAATTGAAAGCATGCCTGCCGCTCTGCGCGCACTTACGATTCTGGCCGGCGCCGCGGCGCTATGGGCGCAAACGCAACCTGCGCAGCAGCCCGCGGGCATGCTCAACCCTTGGGAGATCGCCCCGGTCCTGGAGGAGATATCCGGCCATGGAGCGCGGCTGGCGGAACGGCTCGGCCACATCAATGTGCGGCCCTGGATCGATCACGGAGCTTCGGAAACTTACCTGGAGCAGTGGCAGTCGGCTACCGAGCAGGCCAAGGCTCTGGCCGATACCGCTGGCGCGCTGGCCCACAATCCGGAGAAGTTGTCCGCCGGTCTCGACGTGCTGTTCCGCATTCAGGCTTTGGAGACCATGATCGGCTCGCTCGAACAGGGGATGCGCAAATACCAGACGCCGGCCGACGCCGCCGCGCTGGCCGCTCTATCCGCCGAGAACGGCGCCAACCGCTCGCGCCTCGAGCGGTACCTGGTCAATCTCGCCGCGGATCAGGAGCAGCAACTGCAGGTGATGGACAGCGAAGCGCAGCGTTGCCGCGCCCTGTTGACCGCGCCCAGCCAGCCGCCCAGGAAAAGATAGCCATTCTATGCCATTCCAGTGCAGTATTTGCGATGAGCCTTCGACGCGGATTTGCGTGCGGTGCACCAAAGACGCGTGCGACAACCATATCTGCGAGAAATGCTTGAAGTGCAGCGATTGCTGCGAATGCGAAGTAGCGCTCGACGCAACCCCACGCATTGCCACCACCGTGCATACTCCGCCCGCGCCGGAAACCGAAGCTGAATCCCAGGCCGAGCCCGAGCCCGCACCGCCCCCATCAGAGGAGCCCGCATCCGAGCCCGAAGCCGCGCCGCTCCCTTTATCCGAAGCGCCCGAGCCCGCTCCGATACCGGCCGCCGAACCGCACACGCCGGCTCCGCCCGTCCTTGAAGGCGAGTAGGTCCTTGACCGCGTAACGCAGCCCGGCCTCAAACCGACGGTGGACGGCGCAGGCTTTCATCACTGACGAAGAGCCTTGCAGACGGATGAGTGAGCGCCTTGCCTTCCGATCACGACCGCCCTGCATTGGGAGAGAATAGGCCCATGAGTCTCATGGATCTGTTGCTGGGCCGCCCGCTTGCGACTGAGGAAGAGAAGGCCGAGCGGATAACGCCCGCTAAGGGCATTCCTATTTTCGGACTGGATGCGCTCAGCTCCGCCGCCTACGGGCCGGAAGCCGCGCTGACGCTCTTGATTCCTCTGGGAATGGCTGGGGTGGCTTACATCGTCCCCATCAGCATCAGTATCATCATCCTGCTCGCCATCGTATATATCTCCTACCGGCAGACCATCATGGCTTATCCGCAGGGTGGCGGATCGTACACGGTCGCCAGCGAAAACCTCGGTGTGTGGCCTGGACTGTTGGCCGCCGCCTCGCTGATGGTGGATTACGTCCTGACTGCGGCCGTGGGCATTTCGGCCGGCGTGGGCGCCTTGATTTCCGCCGTGCCCGCGCTGGAGAAGCACACGCTGGCGCTATGCCTGGCGATTCTGATTATGGTAACGCTGGTGAATCTTCGGGGCGTCAGCGCAACCGGCGGCATCTTCCTCGCTCCCACATATTTGTTTATCTTCTGCTTGCTGGCGATGATTGCTCTTGGCGTGATTAAGACGCTGGCTGCCGGCGGGCATCCCATCCCCGTGGTCGCACCACCCCACCTGGGCGCCGCCACCGAAGCTCTGGGCATTTGGCTGCTGCTACGAGCGTTCGCCAGCGGCTGCACGGCGATGACCGGTGTGGAGGCCGTAAGCAATGGCGTGATGGCCTTCAAGGAACCGGCTTCCGTTACGGCACGCTTCACGCTTACCCTGGTAATCGGAATTCTCATGGCGATGCTGGCCGGCATCGCATTCCTTGCGAAGGCGTATGGCATCGCGGCCACGGCTCCCGGCGAGGCGGGCTATCAAAGCGCGCTTTCGCAGTTACTCGCGGCCATTACCGGCAATGGCATCTTCTATGGCGTGAGCATCGGGTCGATTCTGCTGGTCCTGGCGTTGTCGGAGAACACGGCCTTCGCCGATTTTCCGCGCCTTTCGCGGGCCATCGCGGAAAACGGTTTCCTGCCGCATGGCCTGGCAATCCGCGGCCGCCGCCTGGTCTATACCCAGGGTGTCTACGCGCTGGCCCTGTTGGCCGGCGCGCTGCTCATCGTATTCGGCGGGGTTACGGACCGCCTGATTCCCCTTTATGCCGTGGGCGCTTTCATGGCCTTCACTCTCTCCCAGGCGGGCATGGTGATCCATTGGAAGCGCGTGCGGGGCGCGGGCTCGTCGAGAAGCATGTTCGTGAACGGATTGGGCGCCGTTGCGACCGGGCTCACGGTGGTCGTCGTACTGATTGCCAAGTTCACAGAAGGAGCTTGGATCACTCTCCTCTTGATTCCCGGCCTCATCGTCATAATGCGACTGGTGAAGCGCCATTACGATCAGGTGGCCGAGGAGGTCAATATCGGTGCGCGTTTGAACATTGCAGATCTCACCCCGCCGTTGATGGTAATCACCGTCGACCGTTGGAGCCGGGTTACGCAGAAAGCTTTGCGCTTCGCGATGGCGATCTCATCCGACGTTTTGGCAGTGCACGTAGATAGCGGCCAGGAGTCGGATACGCTGGCCAGCCAGTGGGACGATTTGGTGGAGGTGCCTTCGCGCCAGGCCGGGTTGGCTGGGCCAGGCCTGGTGGTTCTCAAATCCCCTTACCGATTCGTGATTCGGCCGATTCTGGAATACGTGCTCGATCTGGAAAAGACCCATCCGCGGCGGCAGATCGCGGTGCTCATTCCCGAGCTGGTAGAGCGCCGCTGGTACTTGAATCTGCTGCATAACCATCGCTCTGCTGTGCTGAAAGCCCTGCTCCTGTTCCAAGGCGACCGGCGGATCACGGTGATCAATATCCCCTGGTATCTGGCCGACTGATCTGGCAACGGGGGGACGACCGCTCCTTATGGTCGCGGCCACGATCGGAGTCTTGCGGTCGATGAACCTACCAGGCCAACTTCGCTGGCCGCACGCCAGCGTGAGGGGCGAAGCCGAAATCATCGAAGATCTTATACAATTCCTTGCACAGCGGATCCTGGGCCGCATCGATCGGCGGAGTGTTGTCCGCGGAGGGCACTCCTGGAAGCGAGGTCATCACCTCGTGATAGCCGAGCTTGCGATAAGCCTCGAATTGCGATTCGGAAAACCACTGGTCGATTGTCGATTCGTGCGGAAACGAATCGTGTCTCGTACCATAGTTCTTTAGATCGGTCGACTCGTCCCCCGTCAGGGACGCCTTGAAATAAACGATCTTGCCCGCCGGCGCTTTCAGGTCCGCCTGCTCGTAATGTATGGTGCCCACCGCACAGTGCCGCTTGCTCCGTTGCCCATCCTTTTCCGGCGTGATATCCTTCACATTCAAGTCGATATCGATCCCCAGGTCGATCCGGCACTTTCGGATCGCGTTTCCGAGCCCCCGATATTCGTACTTCTCGTCCTGCTCCGCGTCGCATAGGACGATCAAGCCGCAGCGCCGTTTCACCATTTCGTAGAGGGCCATATTCTCGAAATGCCCGCCGTCGGAAAGATGCACGTAGGCCGCCTCATCCGACGTCCCGGCGAGCAATTCATTCAGCAGATACTGTAGTCCAATCCGCGGGGTCGCTCGACTGGATGTCCTGCGCCGCGGATTCCCCAGCCACTGCCCAAGCCGGACGTTGAACACGGTCATCAGAAACGCCACCGGCGTCGAGGTGTAGAACCCCATGTTCGGGTCCGCCGCCGCTCCTGAAATTGCCATTGCGGTTCCCAAGTTAATGCCTCCGTTTGGCGGCGGATACGCGTATTCCGCCGTCGGGCGGTAACCGAACCGTTCGAGTCCGGCTTTCCGCTTTGGCCGTGCATCTCCGTGCAGCAAAGGACTGTCCTGTTCTTCCAGCCACACGTCATACCCGCAGTAGAGCGGCGTCATCACAAACGACTCCGCCTTCCTTTCCTGCCAAGCCAGATCCTGTCCTTTCACCAGATTCAGGGCCGCGTTGAACACCGGGTAGGGGCCGTCGTAATCATTCGCGGCCGTCAGAGCCGTTAGCGGCATGTCGTCGTTTTCGTCGAAGCCCGTAAATCGATTCGGCGATCGTCTGTTCGACGCGCCCAGAAAGCACCTCACCAACCGGTTTCGATAGAGCAAGTGCATGGAGAACTGATTGATGTCCAGTCGCCACGACATCACCACCGCAACCACAGCGCATCCAACCAGTGCCGCGCATAGCCGGTAATTCGCGATGGTTTTCGGGAGCCACACGAAGAATCCTCCGCCAGCCACCTTCTTGGCATACTCCAAGATATATTTCGACTGGATCCAGTCAATTGAGTATGAGAGCCAGCACAACAATCCCACCACGAATATGTAGGGCGCTGCCTTCGCCAGCCAGTCTTTCCAGTTTATTTCTCCAGGATTTCCCGAATTGTTTCCCTTGGCCGCCCACAGGCCGGCCGCCGTCGTCACGATCCATGCCGGAGTCAGATACTTTGCCGCAACCGCCCCCCAGGCTTCTTTCACGAATGAAGTGCGCATGAAAGCGGGAAAATAGAGTGCCAGCCAAAAGAACGCCAGCCACGCAACTCCCCACAGCATTAGCCATCCGCCCAGCCGTCCCCACCATTCCCGCCGGCTGTCGCGAAATGGAGCCCCCATCAGTCCGATGTGCAGGGTTCCCGTCAGCAGAAAAACTCCCAGCACGAGCGGCACGCCAAACGTCAGGTCCGCCTTCGGGCTCCAACTTCTTGTGTATTCCGACAGCCACGCATACAGCCAACCCGCCAACGCGCCGGCTAGCACGGCGGTGACGACCATCGTAAACGGCGCGGCTATGCTCCGCAGTATCTCCGCTATCTTGCTGAGTATCTCCTTCATTCTTGGCCAAAACCGCTTGGCCTTCGGTGGCTGCTTGAGCTTCGGCTTTCTCGCACTCCATTGCAGCCACTGCAATAACGACCCAAGGACAATTGCCAACAGCCAAACAGCTCCATACGCTGCAACTCCCGCATACGTCGCAACACTATACGGAACGGGCGCGCCTTGGCCTGCACGAAATCGCAACGCTTGCCACAGAGCCCCTAGAATCGCGCTCCCCAAAAGCGGTCCGGCCACCAGGCAGAGAATCTGTTTTTGTTTGGTGAGCAACAGCACCTTTCTTACCCACAGAATATGTATCTGCCTGGTTAGCGACAACAGTTTCCCCTTCCCGCGCCTGGTGAGATAGATCATGTTGTTCACGATCACCACGAACGCGATAGCCAGCAGCACGGCCACCAATCCGATCACTTCCCGATTGGTCAGCGCCGCCAGCGCCGGGACTCCCCACCGGAGGGCTGCGCGCGGCAGCAACAGGAGCGCTGCCAGTACGGTCAGCAACACCAGTTGGTTCAGCAGAACATTACGCAGAACGATCCCCGCCGCCGCTAACGTGTCACCACTGACGAGCCCCATTTTGGGCGTCAGGTAATTGCTAAACACGCGCAGAAATCGGATCTCCCGCGGTTCGTTGTCGTCTTCCTGGTGCACGCGGTTTGTCGCCAGCCGGTTTTGCACCTGTGCGAAACTGCCCCGGCGTTTGGTCCACGCGGCCAGCCACCCTCCGATGTATCCACCTCCCGAAACCGTCGAGAGATAATCGAACCGGGAAAGCAGCTTGAGTTCCGCCAGTGCCTGGAGCGCGCCCAGATTGAACGTCGCACTTCGAATTCCGCCACCCGAGAACGCTAGCCCAACCAGGTTTGCAGCGTGCGCGTCCTCAGTCGCTTTAACCCACTCTTTGTCGCGAGTCTGCCATTCCGGCGCGGGCTCAACTTCCGGGAGCGGCACTTCCGGTGCGGGCGCTGGCTCCCGAGGCCGCCCGACACCACAGTTGCCGTGATTCTCCGGCATGCGTTTCAGGCGGACTTTCTTGATTTCGGCCAGTTCGCCTTGCAGCACAGGCCCCAGCGACACGGCCTCCTTCGGAGTGCGCGGTTTCGCCGCTCGATCGGAGCCCCCCGGCATGTTGTCCATGTTCTTCTCCGCGGTGGCAGGTGAAACGTCCTGCCGCTTGTTCATGGTTCCCCTTGTTTATCTCGCGGCCAACGGGATGTCATCAAAGGTCACATTGGTGCAAGCCGCTGTCAAGCGAGGAGTAACCCATAACGGCGCCGCGCCCGTCATGCCGGTTGCGAGACAGCCGACCATGGCACG
>Ga0224554_1001800_pt1 | contig 12558 bp, 6 predicted proteins | sample 714S22024metaG_FD_180666 | JGI IMG/M metagenome (GOLD analysis project Ga0224554, IMG submission 180666) | Peat soil microbial communities from Stordalen Mire, Sweden - 717 S2 20-24 | ecosystem: Environmental > Terrestrial > Soil > Wetlands > Peat | place: Sweden: Norrbotten County, Stordalen...
TTCTCGTTGCCCACCACGATATCGGGTGCGGCTGCACCAGGCTGCGCTTCATAAGCCTTTTCAATCACTGCAGCGCGTGAGGCCGTCAGCGCTCGCACGGTGTGAGGCGTGCCTTGCGGAAGATACGTATATCCATTCGGCGCGAGGACGTGCGTCTTGCCGCCCGCTTTCACTTCAAGCTTGCCTGATAGCACGAATAGAAAGCGTTGTGCCGGCGTAGGGCCAAGTGTGCCCTTGGATGCAAACTCGGCCGTCATCTGCGTGAATCGCGCGCCCAGCCGCGGAGCCGCATGAATGATGAACTGCACCCCCTGCGCACCGGGAAGCGGCGTGCGTATGAAGGTATCCGGTGTTTGAAGCAGGTGATCGGGCTTCAGGCTGCTTCGTGTTGCTCCCAGATGCTGCATGCATGACCTCGCTGATAATTGCGTTGTTCGATTCTAGCGAATCTCCGCTGCCCACCGCTCAAGAAATTTGCGGCCAACACGCAGCGATGCTTCAACGTCTTCTTCAAGCACGGCCTCATCGGGATGGTGACTGATGCCGCCCGGGCTGCGGAGAAAGAGCATGGCTGTGGGTACGCGCGCGGCCATCACCATGGCGTCATGCCCGGCGCCGCTCGGCATCATTTTTACCGGCAAGCCGACGGCCTCAATCGCATCGGCGAGAAAAGAGGTCATCCGCTCGTCCATGGGCACCGCAGGCTGATCCATTTGGCGTGTGCGCTTCACCGTGAGCGACCGTCGCGCGGCAATTGCATCCGCGCTTTCGATCAGCTTCTCAATGGCTTCCTTGCGCGTTGAATCGATTGCGTGGCGCACGTCCAGGCTCACCTTGACCGCTCCGGGAACGACATTGCCGGCATTGGGCTCAACCACTACTTTGCCAACTGTCGCAACCAGTCCGTCGGTCGCCAGTGCCAGCGTTTCGACCTTGGCGATCCATTCGGCGGCAGCGGCAAGAGCGTCGTGGCGAAGACGCATGGGCGTTGTGCCGGCATGATTGGCGTGGCCGATGAATTCAAAGGTCAGCCGCGTCTGTCCAACAATGGCGGTCACTAAAGCGACGCTCAACGATTCCGATTCCAGCACCGGGCCCTGCTCGATGTGGACCTCGACAAAGCCCACTGCATCCTTATCCAACGCTGCTTTGCCGATCAGGCCGGGATCCAGCCCAAAAGCGCGAATGGCAGCTTCAAGCGTGACGCCATCAGAATCTTTCGCCTCGAGAATATCCTCATCAAAACGCCCGGCAACGGCGCGGCTGCCGATAAACGGCACACCAAAGCGCACGCCCTCCTCTTCAGAGAACGCAATCACTTCAATGTTGATCGGAAACTTCAGTTCTTTCGCAATCCGAACCCACTCAAGCGCGACGACCACGCCCAGCACGCCGTCGTAGGCGCCCGCGTCCGGAACGGTGTCGATGTGCGAGCCCATTACCAGCCGCTTGCCACTTGCATTCTGCGATTGCCAAAGCCCGCGAAGGTTGCCTGCCGCATCCACATGCACCTGCATACCGAGTTCCTGCATGCGTGCACGCAAGTAGTCGTGCACGGCGCGCACGGGCGGCGTAAGGAACCGCCGTGTGATGCGTCCGGGCTCTTCAGTCATGGCGGCAATGCGGCCGCATTCCACCATCACGCGCCTGGCCTGTTCGCTCACGAGCGCACCAACTCTCGTCCGCGTGCCTCGGCGGAAAAACCATCGGCGCCATAGATCCGCTCGCCGGCGAGCCACGTCTCCACAACCTGACCGCGCAGCTTTGCGCCAACGTACGGCGAAAGCTTGTGGCGAAAATGCAGGTCCTTGCCTTCAACCGTCCAATGCGCGTCAGGGTTGAACACCACAAAATCCGCATCGGCGCCTGGAGCGAGTGTCCCTTTCCGGCCGGTGAGTCCGGCCAGCTTTGCAGGCGCAGCGGCCATCCACTCGCCAATTTTCTCAATGCCCAAAGCGCGCCGGTTCATGCCCGTCCACAGCACGGGAAGAGCAAGGCCAAGACTCGCAATGCCGCCCCAGGCAAGATCCCACCGTCCCGTCTCTCGCTGCTTCATGGCCGGAGGGCACGGCGAGTGATCCGTCGTCACCATGTCGATCAGGCCCGTTTCAAGCGCATTCCACAATGCTTCGCGATTCGCCGCATCGCGGATGGGCGGCGCGCATTTGTACTCCGTCGCTCCGTCGGGAAGTTCTTCGGCGGCAAACCATAAATACTGTGCGCAGGTCTCCACGGTGATCGGCAAACCGCGCCGCCGCGCGTCGGCCAGCATAGGCAGCGCCTTTGCGCTGGCCAGGTGAACGATATGGATCGGCGTGTTGAACTCCTCGGCCAACCGGATCAGCAATGCAATCGCTTCGAGCTCCGCCGCATCCGGGCGCGAAGCAAGATACGTGGAGTATTTGCGCCAGTCGGCATGCGCGGCATTCAGCGCTTCAGTCGCCGCGTTCACCGGGCCTGCAACTTCTGTGTGAACCAGCAGCGGCAATCCACTGCCGCGCAACTTGCCCAGCGCCAACCGCAGCTCGGCTTCATCCACCCAGGCAAAGCCGTCGATCCCTGAATGAATCAGAAAACATTTGAAGCCTGGAACACCCGAGCGGATGAGTGCCGGCAACTGTTCCGCATTGCCGCGCACCACGCCACCCCAGGCTGCCCAGTCAACCCAGGCCTGCCCACGGGCTGCTTTCCTTTTCGCTTCAAGGGCGGATTCATCAATCGTCTCCGGCACGCAGTTCAGCGGCATGTCCACCAGCGTGGTAACGCCGCCCGCGGCCGCAGCCTGCGTTGCGGTCTTGAAGCCTTCCCACTCCGTGCGTCCGGGCTCGTTGATGTGCACATGCGAATCCACCAGGCCAGGCAAAAGCACAAGGTCACCAAAATCGCGCAGGTCGCTTCCGAGCACGGGCTGATCCCAATCAACCACGCTCGATACGCGCCCGTTCTCCACCAGCAGCGTCGCAGGCCTCAGGCCCTCGGGCGTCAGTACCTTGGTCGAGCGAAATGCCTTAGCCATACTTTCTTTACTTTCGCTGGTTGGGGAGTCGCCGGGCAAGTTCATTCCGCAATCCGGCCATGAAAATGCTGGTGGAGCACGAAGCTAGTGTGCGCCGGGATAGGTGCGATACGCCACAATCTGCGCATCAATCGGCGTGCCGTTCAAATTTGTGGTCTTCAGCACCAGCTCAAAATAGGGAAGCGTAGTCACATGCAGCAACTTTTCAAAGCGCGACAACTGATCTTCAGAGGTAAGAAAGTCTCCCGCGCCTTCAGTGGCGGCCGAATCAGTGCCGGCCAGAATCAGAACCTTGCCCGATTGCTGCGGATTGGGCAGATACGAAATCACGCAGTAGCCGCCGGTCGAGGGCAAGGGCATCGCTTCATAGCGTGCCCGTTCACCAGCGGCCGGCGCCTTGTTGCGGATGAAGTCGCGCTGGCGATCCGTGTCGTATTCGGCGGTGAAGGTCAAACTTCCTGCGAACAGGTCCACCCATGGATTCGATTTTCGCGCGCCGATCAGAATGATATTGTCCTGCTTGACCAGCGCCGGCGTGTAGTCCCGCGCCGAGTATACGTGGAAGTTCTTGCCCGGAGGATCCAGCGCCAGCACGCGCTGCGCCGCGCGAAAGTCTCCCAGGCTGCCGTTATTCCGCTGCATGATCATTTGCAGGTCGGCGCGCCTGTCTGGGCTCAGAGTCGGAGTCTGAACCGTGTTCACAAAATTGCGGGTCAAGTATTCGCTCAGGGGAATCGAACGCTTGGTGATGTCTTCGATCAGCGCGAACGATGTGTCAGCAAGAACGATGTCGGTGTTCGGCCGCGCGCTCAGAAACTCTAACCAGAACGCATTAGTCACCGGCGTGCCTTGCGCTGCATTGCTGTCCAGTGACCGGCGCAGTGCATGATTCTCGCGCCACAACGACAGGCAACCTGCCGCCAGCGCCACAATCACCAACGACATCACAACAAGGAGCCTGCCGTCCCGAGTTCTGCGGGTCGGGGCCGTTGTCTGCAATGCTTCTTTCGCTGGCGCTGCGGGTGCCGCACTCTCAACAGCCTCAGGCGGCTCAGGGTGCAGATCAACGCGCGGTTCAACACCCGGCAATACGGTGCGCGGCCTGAAGACCGGCTTGTAACTGCCTCGCGGGATCTCCATCACCAGCGCTTCGCCCGCGCCGTCGGTCACAAAGTAATCTTCGATGCGTTTGCGCAACTCCGAAGCATTCACGCGAACAATATTGTCAAGGCTGGTGTCGTAATCCGGCGGGCGACCAAAGACTTTGGCGCCAATCTCCTGCTCGTGAATCTGGTCAAGGCCATCTTTGATGGAGCGCTGGCCCACAAACAGCAGAAATTCGCGCAGCCGTGCCGCGCGCCGCAACTGCGAGCTCGCCAGAATGCGCTCCAGAAGGGCCCAGCATGCCTCGGAGTAGGGCTGTTCCTCTTGAAGCAGAGCCGGCTCAGATACGGGCTTGTTCATGGCGCCCCTGCGGTGCAGACTTTGGTCACGCGCAACGATTGGCGGACAAGTGCTTTAAAAAGCCATCATCCATTGGTCCTTACAGTTAGAATTTTAGACGATTTACAGGTAAGAATGACAACAATTGCGTGGTTTCTTCACTTTCCTCCGGGATCAAGGACCAAGAGTGCGGCGCCTGTCCCTATTCACAGGGCTGCTCCCCATTGCAGGAATCTCAGCCAGACCCTCAAGCCATAAATTCGACACGGGTTCATTCGATCCTGGGCAGGCGAACACGCATATGGAAAAGCATTTTTCAAAGAGGGTATCTACCAACCCTTGTAGATTTCCGATGCGGTTCCTTCCTTGCTGAATATCGCGTGAATGCGCGCAGCAGCCCGCTTGCAAGGGCAAAATACCTACGCGCGACTCTTACTGTAAATTGACTTGCCGCTTGCAAAGGGTCGCAAGCACCCTTCATGAGTACTTTCAAACTGCACTGGCTCGCGTTCATATCGGCTCTGCGCCGGCGTCCGAGCCAATCCCCGAACTCAGGTCCTCAACAACCGCTGCAAAAGGAGAACGTATGAACTCAATTTTGGAGATGCCAGGATTCTGCTGGAAGCCAAGGTTACTCGAATCCGCCTTATTCACGAGATTCGCGACTCTGTTGGCCGGATTTGTGTTGTTGATCGCGCTTGCCGCGACGCCGAATTTGTCAGCTCAGGGCATTACCGGCACAATTACGGGCACGGTCAGCGACCCCAGCGGTGCGGTCATTGGCGGAGCGAGCGTAACCGTTCGCCAGACCGCAACCAACGAAGCGCGCAGCGTTGTCACTTCCGATGCCGGCACCTACACCGTCACTCAACTTCAGCCCGGCGCTTACACCGTCAAGGTTGAAAAGGCCGGCTTCAAGGCAGCCGAGCAGAAGGGCATCACGCTGGTCATCGATCAGGTGGCGCTCATCAATATTCAGCTCACGGTTGGTTCACAGGCAGAGAGTGTCGAAGTCACCAGCACAGGGCCCGTGATCCAGACCGAAGATTCGTCGGTAGGCCAGGTCATCGACGCGCAGGCCATTCAGAACACGCCATTGAACGGCCGCTTGAGCGTCATGGGCCTTATTGCCCTGGCGCCGGGCATGCAGGGCGTGGGCGCGCAGGATCAGATGGCAACCCGCGGTTTGACATTTGCCGCTGGCACTGGAAGCCGCAACGCCTACGGTGGTCTTGGCGTGAGCTTTGACGGCGTCATCAACAAGGAAGTTACCCTGCAGCGCGGCGAGCCCGAGATTCCTTCACTCGATGCCCTCTCGCAGTTCAAGGTGCTGGCCACGGGCGCACCGGCAGAGTTCAACGAGCCCACCCAGGTAATCGTGGTTTCGTCCAGCGGCGCCAATGCTTTCCATGGTGAGTTGTTTGAGTTCAATCGCTCCAAGGGCACTTCGGCAAAGCCTTACTTCAACGGCAGCACGCGGCGCCCACCCTATGAACGCAATGAATACGGCGGCAATTTCTCCGGCCCCATCTGGATCCCAAATGTTTACAACGGCAAGGATCGCTCCTTCTTCTTCTTTGCCTACGAGGGCTTCCATCTGACCCAGTCTTCGCCAAAATCCACGCAAGAGCCCACAACGAAAATGCGCTCGGGCGACTTCAGCGAGTTCCTCGACTCCAGCGGCAATTGCGCTAAGGGATCGGCATACACCTGCATCTTCAACCCCGCCACCGGAACAAAATTTGCAGGCAACGTCATTTCGTCTGGACTCAACCCGGTGTCAGTGGCACTGATGAACAAGCTCATGCCCACGCCGACCGCCAGCGGAACCGGCACCAACACGTTTGAAAACGTGCCCTACACCAGCCAGGTCGAGCGTATTTCATTGCGCGCGGATCATCGCTTCAACGACAACAACAGCATTCGCTTCACGTGGCTGCGGGCCTTCTACGGCCCCAACGCGACCGTGGGCAACGACAGCCTGCAGGGCGGAAACTCCGGCGACGGCGAGCACAATTCGCAATTCATCCTCGGCTTCACGCACACCTTCTCTCCCACCCTGGTGATGGACATTAACGGCGACTTCTTCCATCTGCCCATCTATCGCACTCCCCAGAATGTGGGCACCAATTGGGAGTCGATTATCCCCGGCCTCAGCACCCAGTTGATCGAGGGCGCGCCGCAGATCACCATCTCCAACATCCAGTCGATCTCCGAATCCGGATCAAAGGATCTCGAACAGGTCGGTCAGATCAATGGCTCGATCACGAAGGTGCTGGCGCGCCATACCCTCAAGTTTGGTGCGTCATACCTTTATGACAACCACTGGAACATGTCAGCGCAGAGTCCGCAGCGCGGAGCCTACAATTTCGGCGGCCAGTACACAAAGAACGCGGCAGATACGACCGACAACACCGGTATCGCGTTCGCCGATTTTCTGCTCGGCCTTCCAACCACAACTCAGCAGGCCACGCCGGCCTTCCTGCCGACGCGCAACATCTCAAACCAATGGGCAGGCTACGTCCAGGATGATTGGAAGCCCATTCCCAAGCTGACCATCAATGCGGGCATCCGCTACGACTTGCAGTGGTTTGAGCCCGGCCCCTACAACCAGAATGCGCTCTGGTCTCCGTCCATGAGCAAGGTGATCGTCTTCGGGAGTTCGTATCCGTCATCTGCGATCCCCCAATACCTGACGCTGCTTCAGAACAACAGCCTTGTCACGCTTTCCTCGTCGGCTGGTATCTCGAACAACCCCTTCGCGTATCTCGGCCGTCCCGACAAGAACATCGCCCCCCGTCTTGGCTTTGCCTATCAGTTGATGAGTAACACCGTCATCCGCGGCGCTTTCGGCCTCTACTTCAACCTGCTGCCGGCCTCCTATATGGGCGAGATGTTTGGCAACCTGCCCTACACGGCCAGCCTCACGTACACCAACACAACTCCTTACAACGCCGGCACAACCTTCACAATGAATGCGCCCTTCACGGGCTCTGGATCGGCGGGTGGCCGCCCGGGTGTCAACGCAGAGCATCCGCTCGTGACCCCTTACACCGAGGAGTACAACCTCGCCCTCGAACACCAGTTCGGCAGGGGATTCGATGTGCGTGTCGGCTATGTCGGGCAGCACAACCTGAAGCAGAACAACTACGGCGGCAGCGGAACCTATGCGCCGAACCTGAACTTCGCTGATCCGTTCGACATTACCAAGACGGCGGCAGCCCAGGCGCCCTACCCGCTGCTTGGCACAATCGCGTATAACCTCGACCCCCTCTTCCACAGCACCATGAACTCGTTGCAGGCGGGCGCGCACAAGCAGTACTCGAACGGGATTGCCTTTGGCGCGGAGTATCAATGGACCCGCGTTCTGGGAACCGAAAACCTCGAAGATCCTTCGGGCAAGAATCCGCAGGACTCCTACGGCAACATCGCCGGCATCACGCCCGATGTGCTGCAGGTGAGCTACTCCTACGGGCTGCCCTTCGGCAAGGGAAAGCTGCTCGCCTCCAACGCCGGCCAGCTTGCCAACGATATCGTCGGCGGATGGGAGATCTCAGGCGTTGTGGATGCCCAGAGCGGCCAGCCCTTCTCGGTCGCCTATAACGCAACGACCTCCAGCGCCTATCCCGGGTTGGTTAGCGGTCGCGCCAACCAACTGGCGGATCCCTACAAAAACGGCACCGTTTTGCACAGCGACGGAAGCACGTGCACCCCGAGTGCGGGCGCTTCCGCACCAACCCGTACGAAGGCTCAATGGTTTAATCCCTGTGCCTTTGAAGGGCCGGGCTACAAGACCGCTGGCGTTTACGGAGCGACCTATGGCACCAGCGGCTATAACATGCTGCGTGGACCCAGGTTCCAGGACTGGGATATGAACCTGAAGAAGAACGTGCCCTGGGGCGACCACTACAACCTCCAGCTCCGCGCCGACTCCTTCAACATCTTCAACCATCCAAACTTCGCCACTCCCAATGCGACCATCTCCAACTCGAGCGCAGGAACCGTCACCGGAATCTCCGGAACGCCAACCTATGAGGCGCGCACCCTGGAGTTCGCGGCAAAGTTCAACTTCTAACTGCAAACCGGAAACCCCATCACGCAGGGCAACATCCCTCCGCCAGAGCTTATACGCAAGCTCTGGCTGGGGGAAGGCCCTGCTGAAGAATCCGGACAATGAAAACTTGATCGAGCCCTGAATGCAGCAAATCGCTGTCGGGCCTCCACACGCGCGCTGAGGGCGCTATTTTTTGCGCCTGAAGTTCCTGGAACCGAATCGACGGAGAAGCAATGAAGACTCGTAAACAGACCGGCCTCGCGTTATTGATGCTCCTGGCAATTGGAACGGCCGCGCACGCCGCGTCGCACCACGTCAGCCCGGCGACGATGAACAAGAATACCCGCGAGCTTTTCCAGCAATCGATGGCCATGGACGACATGTTTTACGATCCTGACGTGAAGCTGGTCAGGAGTCCGAGCCCCAGTCCCCGGCGCACGGCAACAAGATCCGCCTATCACATGGTCCGTGAGTCAAGCTGGTATGCGCTAGGCTTGTTGGTGCGGGATGAGCAAGGCGATCGCCAGAGAGCCGCCGACATCATTGATGCCGTTCTCAAGCAGCAGTACGTCAAGCAGGGAATGCCCTGGTACGGCACCTACCGCCGCGCACCGGAGGAGAAGGATCCCGCGCCCGATGCCGTCATGTGGCGCGGCTTCGATCCCAACTGGCGCACCTTCATCGGTACGACTTTTGAGATCATCCTCATCGAATACCCGGAACGCATATCGCCCGAACTGTCGAAGCGGATGTACGAAGCCATCGATCGCGCCATTGAGGGCGAGATCGCGGAGAAGCGGCTTCTGCCTTCCTACTCGAACATTGCGCTCATGTACGGCGCGCTGTGGGATTTCGCCGCGACCCACGACAAGCGCGACGACTGGAAACAGCAATCGAAAGACTGGACGGAGGCCGTCTACAAGCTCTACAAGCAGTACGGCGCGTTCTTTGAGTACAACTCGCCCACCTACTGCGGCGTTGACATCTACGGGCTCGCTCTATGGCGCAACTATGGCTCCACTCCGCGCATGCGCTCCATTGGAAGCGAGATGGAGGCCGGCATGTGGCGCGACCTCGCCGCGCTTTATCAACCAGATCTACGCAACCTCTCCGGCCCCTACGACCGGGCCTACGGTATGGACATGGAGAGCTACGTGAGCGTCGTCGGCGTGTGGATGCGGACCGTTCTCGATGAGAAGCGCGCGCCGCTCGCGCCCATCGGTCCCACCACCGACCACATGCCCGACGTCTGGTTTGCCCCGCACATCGCCGTGCTCGGCACGCATATTCCGGCTGACGCCCTGAAGCAGATGAATACGTTCTCGGGCGAGCGCCTGGTGCGCCAACAGATCACCGATGACCGCGTTGCAACAGCATGGATCGGCAAGCATGTAATTTTTGGCGGCGAGTCCACAAGGAAGACCAAGGATGCCGGCATGGGTTCGCAGTTTCATCCGGCGACCATTCAGTGGCGCACGCCCTCCGGCGAAATCGGATTCGTGCAGTTGGTTGAAGCGCCTGCCATCGACGCAACCGCCGACAAGGATGGAATCACCATCTCCACCACCGGCAACGTTCGCATCCGGATTCACGCAAAAGGGCTCGCACGGGAAAAGGTGGCCGCCGCAAGCTGGGAGCTGCCCGGGTTGAAGGTCGCCGTCACCAGCGACAACAAGAACTTCACCGAAGACAAGACGGGCGACGATGTCTATCTCGTCTACTCCGGCATCAGCAGCATGCGTTGGGAGATCACGCCTGGGGAGTAACGGTTCCAAGATATAGGTTCAGCGGTAATCATTTTTTCGGCCCCGGTCCCGGGGTCGGTTTATGGCCCGGCGCATTCTTCTCGAGCGAAGTTCATTACCGCTCGCGAAGAATTCGCGCCGGGCCTCTTGTTTTGTGCCATCCACAGCGAGCAATCCGAATCTAACCCACCGGCCCGGCCGCATTTGAAATAATTCGGCGGGTAAACTAAGGTCAAGTGGTTGTGGTTTTGCGCGTGGTGCGCCGATGTGCGGCTGCCACGAACGAAAATCCAATTCAAAACCCGAGTTCAGTTGAGGAGCGGATCATGTTGGTTGGGCAATCCATCGTCAATGGTGAGACCCGAAAGGGAAGTGGAGCGGAGTTCGCGGGCCTGAACCCGGTTACCGGAGCGCGGCTCGAACCGGTGTACCACTCCGCCACCGCGGAGGATGTCGCGCTCGCAGCAACTCTTGCCGGCGAAGCCTTCGACGTCTACAGCAAGCTCCCTGGTACCGAGAAGGGCCGGTTCCTGCGCCACATCGCGGACGGCCTTGAGGCCATCACTGCTGAAGTCGTCGAACGAGCTCACCAGGAGACAGCCCTGCCCGAGGCGCGCCTCAAGGGCGAGGTGGCGCGCACCGTCAATCAGCTTCGCATGTTCGCCGGCATGATTGAAGAAGGCTCCTGGTCCATGGCCCGCATCGATCCGGCTCAGCCTGAGCGCAAGCCTCTGCCACGCGCCGATATTCGCTCTGTCCTGCGTCCGCTCGGACCCGTGGCCGTCTTCGGCGCCAGCAATTTCCCACTGGCTTTCTCCGTGGCCGGCGGCGACACAGCCTCCGCGCTCGCCGCGGGCAATCCAGTCATCGTCAAGGCACACTCGGCGCATCCCGGCACCAGCGAATTGGTCGGCCAGGTCATCGCGAACAGCGTGCGCGCGTGCGGCCTGCCGCCCGGAACCTTCGCCGTCCTCTTCGGCTCAGGAGTGCAGGTTGGTGGCGAGCTGGTCAAGCAGCCTGAGGTAAAGGCGGTCGGTTTTACCGGCTCCCTGTCTGCCGGCAAAGCGCTCATGGCGCTCGCGGCTGCGCGCCCCGAGCCGATCCCCTGCTTTATGGAGATGAGCAGCACCAACCCCTTGTTTGTCCTGCCTGAAGCGCTGCGCACACGCCCAGCGCAAATTGCCGCCAGCCTCTTCGGGTCGTTCACTCTCGGCGTCGGCCAGTTTTGCACCAAGCCCGGCCTCGTGTTCCTGCCCCGCAATGAATCGGCCGACGAACTGGTCGACGAGCTCGTCAAACTCGTGCAGAAGTCCTCTGCCTCGCCCATGCTGACTGAAGGCATCTGCAAGAGCTACAAAGCTGGGATCGCGAATCGTGGAGCCAATGCCCGCGTCGCTCTGCTCGCGGAACCCTCGCAATCCGACGCCAACGGCCACGTCTCGCCGGTTCTCTTCGAGGTCACCGCCAAGGATCTTCTCGACGAGCCCGATCTCGCCCTTGAAATCTTCGGCCCCAGCACGCTCGTGGTTCGCTACGCCGATAAGAAAGAGCTGCTCGCCCTCACGCGCGATCTCGAAGGCCAGCTCACGGCAACTCTGCACGGAACCGAAGCCGACATCGCCGACTTCGCTGACCTGATTTCAATTCTCGAGCGCAAGGCTGGCAGGCTTGTCGTCAACGGCTTTCCAACCGGGGTTGAAGTCTGCCATGCCATGGTGCACGGAGGACCATTTCCGGCCACCAGCGACAGCCGACACACCTCAGTCGGCAGCCAGGCCATCTACCGCTTTGTACGTCCTGTCTGCTACCAGGATTTCCCGCAGGCCGCATTACCTGCTGAGTTGAAAGACGAAAATCCGCTCGGCATTCTCCGCCTGCTCGATGGCGTCTACACGCGCGATCCGCTGCACCGTGCCTAGCAGACCCTAGCAGGCCGGGGCAGGCTCTATACTTTCACGTTGAAAGGGAACTCCCATCGCAAACCTCACGATCGAATCGGTGCTGGAGACGCCGGACCCCAGCCTTTTAAGCGTGCCCACTCATGCGCAGGGTCCAGCAGGCGCGCTGCCCATCTCCGCCGAGATGCTGCTCACGGAGCCTTCGGGAAATCTCTTCGGCCTGTCGCAAAACGCGGGCATGGGCTGGGAGCCCAATCGGCTCCTCGATCCTGAATTCCTCATCCTCAGCACCCATGGCGGCCTTCGCGCCGAAAACGGAGAGGCCATCGCCCTTGGCTTCCACACCGGACATTGGGAGGTGGGCCTGCTGGTGGCAGAGACCGCGCGCGAATTGAAGGCCCT
>Ga0224554_1001801_pt1 | contig 12556 bp, 6 predicted proteins | sample 714S22024metaG_FD_180666 | JGI IMG/M metagenome (GOLD analysis project Ga0224554, IMG submission 180666) | Peat soil microbial communities from Stordalen Mire, Sweden - 717 S2 20-24 | ecosystem: Environmental > Terrestrial > Soil > Wetlands > Peat | place: Sweden: Norrbotten County, Stordalen...
GAAAAAATCGGGCAGCTCGTTCAATACAACGATACCGGCGATGCCCTTCCCGCGCCGCCTGCCAAGGGCGATCAAGGCGCTTTTGCGGCTGTAAATCCTGAGTCCGGCAATCATGTGAATGCCACGCAGTTGGCTGCAGCGGGCCGACTTGGCTCGATGCTCAACATCATCGGCGCGGAGCGCACCAACAATTATCAGCATCTTGCCGTGGACCAGAGCCGTCTGCACATCCCTTTGCTCTTCGGCGCGGATGTCATTCACGGTTTTCGCACCATCTACCCAGTGCCCCTGGGCCTGGCCGCGAGCTTCGATCCGGAGCTCGTTGTTGACCTCTCTCACATGGCTGCCGAAGAGGCTACCACCGCGGGCATTCGCTGGTTTTACTCCCCGATGGTCGACATCAGCCGCGATCCGCGCTGGGGCCGAACTGTAGAAGGCGCCGGTGAAGACGCCTACCTCGGCGCAGCCATGGCCCGGGCTTACATTCGCGGCTACCAGGGCGATAGCCTCTCGATGCCAGGAAACGTTGCCGCTTCGGTCAAGCATTTCGCCGCCTATGGCGCTGCCGAGGCGGGCCGCGAGTACAACACGACCGACATGTCCGAGATCCGCCTCCGTCAGGATTACCTGCCTCCGTACCAGGCCGCTGTCGAGGCCGGCGCCGCCACCATCATGAGCGCCTTCAACTCCCTCAACGGCGTACCATCGAGCGCAAATCCATTTCTGCTGACGAGCATTCTGCGCGGGGAGTGGGGCTTCAACGGGTTCGTCGTCAGCGATTACACCGCCGTAATGGAATTGATGAACCATGGCATTGCGCTCGATCCCGCGACTGCTACCCGAAAAGCCATCACTGCCGGCGTCGATGTCGATATGATGTCGCACTTCTATGACACGCAGTTGCCTGGGCTCGTCAAATCCGGCCAGCTTCCGATGGCCGTGGTCGATGAGTCTGCGCGCCGCGTGCTTCGGGTAAAGTTCGCAACCGGTCTGTTTGAGCATCCCTATGCCGAGGGCGTCGAAGTAACCGCCGCCGTCGCCGAACACAGGCCGCTCGTGCGCAAGGCGGCGGAAGAATCCTTTGTCCTGCTTCAAAACGACAAACTCATCGAGGGTGCGCCGCTGCTCCCGCTTTCGCCAACACGCAAACGGGTCGCGCTCATCGGCCCGCTCGCCGACGACAAAATAGACATGATTGGGGCATGGGCTGGCGCCGGTAATGAAGGTGACATCGTCACCCTTCGGCAGGCCCTGGCCGAGCGCGCTCAGCAATTGGGAACCACGCTGGTTTACTCCAAGGGCACGGAAATCGACTCGAGCTCGCAAACTGGTTTTCCCGATGCCCTTGAAGCGGCCCGCACAGCCGATGTTGTCATTCTTGCGCTCGGAGAATCGAGCGCCATGAGTGGCGAGGCCGGCTCACGCGCATACCTCGATCTTCCCGGCAACCAGCAGCAGCTTCTTGAAGCCGTCGTTGCCGCAGGCAAGCCGGTGGTGCTGCTTGTCTTCTCGGGCCGTCCGCTGGTTCTCGACTGGGCAGCTAAACACGTTCCCGCAATCATTGAGGCCTGGTTCCCCGGAACCGAGGCTGGGAATGCCATCGCCAATGTTCTATACGGAGATGTTTCTCCCAGCGGAAAGTTGCCGATGAGCTTCCCCCGCGCCGTTGGCCAGGAGCCGCTCTACTACAATCAGTTCCCGACGGGACGCCCGCCCACGGGAATCGATCTGTCGAAGCCGCCTGGGGACGGTACCCGCTTCTTCTCCCGGTACATTGATGTTCCCAACAGCGCGCTGTTTCCCTTCGGCTACGGGCTTTCCTACTCCAGCTTTTCCTACAGCGACGTCAAAGTATCGAAGGGTATCATCCCACTGGCGCAGGCCCTCGCGAACCGAACCACGCCTCTCCTTGAAGCGACTGCGATTGTGACCAACACCGGGGACCGCACGGCAACCGACGTGGTTCAGTGCTATGTGCGCAACCTGGGGGCAAGCATTGAGCAACCGGTGCGAAGCCTCGAGGGGTTTCACCGCGTCACACTTGCTCCCGGCGAATCGAAGCAGGTTAATTTCCCTCTGGGCTTCAAGGAACTCTCTTTCTTCAACCTGGAGAGCAAGCCAACGATCGAAACGACGCGTTACACCGTCTGGATCGGAGGCAGTTCGCTGGCCAGCCAGGAAGCCACTTTCGAGGTTGCTCCCTCAAGGACGGCGTTCGCACTGATGCGCAGAGAGGCGTCGTCTTCCGGTAAGCCCTGAATATCTGCCTTGACTGAAAGGCCCGGCTGGAACTGTACCAATTGAAAGGTTAGTACTTCGGCAAAAGCCAGCCCGGAAGCAACAGGAGACTGGCAGGTTCTCGGCAAGCATAAAATTCAAGGGGTCTGATAGCTTCATTACAAGCATTTTCGCATTCCGGATTTCAGGGACGTGATCTAAATCACAGCCATATGAGCCCGCTACAGGGGATGCTAACAATAGACTTTCGGGACCTGTATACCATGAATTGGAGCAGAAAAGGTGCGTTGCTGACGTTGTCGGTTGTGGTCTTCTGGGCCGCAATGCCGGCGTCCGCCTGCCTGCTCGGCGCCCACTCAGCAGGCCTGCCCGATTGCTGTCGCACGGCGGCGCAGGGATGTGACTCGGCCGCAATGGGTGCAGACTGTTCATGCTGCCAGGTCCACGGGAACAACCCCGCCAATGCTCCGGTCACTCCGTTCTCGGTTGGGCAGTCGCAGAAGCTGGCCGCTATAGCGCATCCGGTGGGTTTGGAATTGCCTGCCGCTCCGAGCGGCGGTTACGGGAATGCTCTTGAAACGCCGCCGCCGAAATTCCCGCCGGGCGGCGCTCTCGCACTCAGAATCTAAAACTCCTTCCTTCGCAGGCTGAACCTGGGCCTTTGTGCGGTCTCGCGCGCTTTTGCGAACTGCGAGCGCACCGCCCGGCTCGAGCACCCAATCTCCTTTGGAGGGAGTCATGAAATCTTTTCTTGCTGCACTTTGTGTTCTTACGGCGACTGCGTCAGTCGGCATTTCTCGCGCGCAAACGCCCGCAGGGAGCGATGGCCTCGCGAGCCTTGCAGTCCTGATCGAAGGGCAACACGGCGAACACCACGAGGCGGAGGCTTCCGGGCCAACCCTGACGCTCGATGAAGCCGAACGGATTGCCCTTGCCGCGAATCCCGAGATCGAAGTTGCAGCAAGGCGCGTTGCCGTTGCCCAAGCGCATGTTCCCACAGCCGGCACGCTCGACGATCCCATGGCGATGTACCGCGGATGGGGAGTCCCACTCGAAAAGCCGTGGAATTATAACGACGCGCAAAACATGTTCAGTATCAGCCAGACTTTCCCGGGCCGGGGAAAGCTGGCGCTGCGGACGAGCGTTGCTGAGTCGAGCGCGGATGAGGCGAAGGCCGATCTGGAGCAGGTCCAACTGGACGTTCGGGTGCGCGTACACAAAGCCTTCGATGACCTGTTGCTCGCCGACGACGAGATGCGGATTCACGATCAGCACGAGGCCATTGCGCGCCAGGCTATTGAAGAAGCGCGTATCAAGTACACCATTGGAAAGGTGCCGCAACAGGACATTCTGAAGGCACAGGTGGCGCTTACGCAGTTGGCCGAGCACATGATTCGGTTCGATCATGACGCCGAATTGGCGCGAGCCCGCCTGAACACGCTGTTAGGCCGCAAACCCGAATCGCCGCTCAGCATCGCGGGTGAGCATGCCGTGCTCGGCACGCTGCCCCAGGCTGAGAGCCTGGACGATCTGGCGATGCGCTCGCGGCCCGATCTGCTCGCAGCCCAGCAAGCCGCCGAGCGCAGCCACAAAGAACAAGCGCTGGCAAAGAAGGCCTATGTGCCGGACTTCACGGTGTCAGCCGGTTACATGATCCAGCCGTCCGGGCAAAACATGCGCAACGCGTACATGCTCGAGGGCTCGATGAACCTGCCCTGGCTGAATCACCGCAAGCACGATGCGGAGATTGCGGAGGCAACGGTGCAGACGACCGAGCAGGACGCCGAGCTGGCTGCGCTTCGCAATGCGGCTTCGGGGCAGGTTCAGGAAGCGCTTGTGGAGGCGGAGGCTGCGCAGAAGATGGCGCACCTGTATCACGACCAACTCCGGCCCCAGGCCGAGGCGACGCTTCAGTCCAGCGTGATCGCGTATGAGAACGACAAGACGGACCTTCTCGATCTGCTCGACAGTCAGATGACGGTCGTCAACATCGACCTTGCCTGGCTTCAGGCGGTTGGCGACTTTGATGCGCGCCTGGCGGATCTCGAACTCGCCACCGGCACTCCTATCAACCCGTCTGATTCCCCGGCAACGGAGGTGAAGCCATGAAGACACGCAGTTATCAGTTTGCATTAGCGGCAGCAGTTGGCGGTTGTGTATTGCTTGCAGCCGCTCTTGGGTATGTGCTCATCCGCCGCGACAACACGGCACCACAGACAGCTTCGCAGGATCCGGTGGTGGCGCGCGGACCGGCCATCTCTGCGCAGCCAACGACCCCCGCCGGAGGTGCGCCCAATGCCGATCCCGGCCTTGTGCCGTTGCAGTTATCGCCGCAGCGAATGCAGGAAATCGGCGTCACGTCGGCGACCGTGGAGCAGAAGGATGCGAGCGACGATCTGAGCGTTCCCGGAAATGTCGACATCGATGAAGAGCGAATTTCGTACGTGCAGTCCCGCTTTCCCGGCTGGATTCAGGACGTCCAGGCGAACGCGACCTACCAATACGTGCGCAAGGGACAGCGGCTATTCACCATGTACAGCCCGGACATCGTCAGCAGCGAGCAGGAGTATCTGCTGGCTCGCCAGAACAAGGCCGCATTCTCGCAGGATGCGCACGGCATGGGGGCACCGGAAGACGGCTGGCTGCAAAAGGCGGCCGAGGAGCGCTTGCAGCAATTCGGTGTGCCGGCGCAGGCGATCGCCGATCTCGAACAGAGCGGCAAGGTGCAGCGCAACATCGCCGTCGAATCGCCGGCTTCCGGCTACATCATCGAGCGCGACGCGTTGCCGAATGAGTACGTGCAGCCTGATACGAAGCTATACACGATTGCCGATCTCTCCACGGTGTGGGTTTACGCCAATGTGTTTCAGAACGACGTCGGCAAGCTGAAACCGGGCGACCCGGCGCAGGTGACGGTGGATGCCTATCCTGGACGTCACTTCAACGGCCGCATCGATCAGATTCTGCCGCAGGTGGATATGACTACGCGCACCGTGCGCGTGCGCCTTGTCTTCAGCAATCCCGGCGTGATTTTGAAGCCAGGGATGTATGTGAATGTTGCAATCTCGGTCCGGCTCGGCCGGCAGTTGGTAATACCGGCCTCCGCGGTTCTGCAGACTGGCACGCGGGCCGTCGCGTTTGTCGATCACGGAAACGGCAGCCTGGAGCCCCGCACCATTGAGATAGGTCCGCAACTTGACGATTCAGTTGTCGTCCTCAGCGGGCTTAAGGCCGGCGAGAAAGTGGTGAGCTCAGCCAATTTTCTTGTCGACTCTGAAGCTCAGCTTCAGGCGGCCGCAGAAGCCTTTGCGCCTACCGCGCCGCAGCCGTCCGCCAGCTCAGCGCCCGCCGCGCAAATCGAAGTCGACGTCAGTACTGAGCCCTCTCCACCGGTTAAAGGGCCGAACACGGTCCGCGTGAAACTGACCAGCTCTGACGGAAAGCCGGTGCCGGGCGCGCAAGTTACTGCAATTTTCTTCATGCCGGCGATGCCTGCGATGGGAATGGCTGCAGAGCGCGACGCAACCGCACTCTCCGATAAGGGCAACGGGCTTTATGAAGGCTCGATACAGCTCTCGACTGGTGGCACGTGGCAGGTAACAGTGACTGTGCAGCGCGGCGGCCAGACAGTGGGCACAAAGCAACTGAGCCTCAGCGCCGTGGGAGGGATGTGATGATTTCACGGATCATCGCGTGGTGCGCTCGGAATCCCTTCCTGGTTTTCACGGGGGCCATTCTGCTGGTCGTCGCCGGCTATTGGTGCATGCAACGAGTGCCGCTCGACGCACTGCCCGACATCAGCGACGTGCAGGTGATTATTCATACGCAATGGGAGGGCGAGCCACCGAATGTGATTGAAGACCAGGTCACCTACCCGATCGTGACCGCTCTGCTGGCGGCTCCGCGCGTCAAGAACGTGCGCGCACAAACTATGTTCGGCGACTCCTATGTCTTCGTCGTCTTTCAAGATAACACCGACCTCTATTGGGCGCGATCTCGCGTTACGGAGTACCTGCAGCAGATTGCCGGGCGGCTTCCCGCGGACGTGCATCCGGCTATCGGCCCCGATGCAACCGGCGCCGGCTGGGTCTATGAGTACGCTGTCATTGATCGCAGTCACACCAAGAGCCTGGCCGATCTGCGCGCACTGCAAGATTGGTATCTGCGCTATCAGCTTGAAACCGTGCCTGGCGTGGCAGAGGTGGCCAGCATTGGCGGCTTTGTGCGCCAGTACCAGGTGAACCTCGATCCCAGCAAACTCTTCTCCTATGGCATCTCCGCTGCCACCGTGATTGACAAGGTAAGACAAAGCACGAATGAGGTCGGTGGAGACGTGCTGGAGATGAGCGGAGCCGAGTATATGGTCCGCGGCCTCGGCTACTTTCATTCGCTCGCAGATCTTGAAAATGTCCCCGTTGCAACCAAGAACGGCACGCCAGTGCTGGTGCGGGATCTGGGCACAGTTTCATTTGGGCCTGACGAGCGGCGCGGCGCGGCCGACTGGCAGGGAGAAGGCGAAGCCGTAGGCGGCATCGTCGTCATGCGTTACGGCCTCAACGCTCTCAATGTAATCGACGGCGTAAAAGCAAAGTTCAAAGAGATCGCTCCTTCCCTCCCGGCTGGCGTCGAGATCGTGACTGGCTACGACCGCTCCTGGCTGATCAATCAGTCGATCCACACATTGAAGCGGGACCTCATTGCCGAGGCCATCATCGTCAGCTTCGTCAGCATTGCCTTCCTCTTCCACTTCCGTTCCGCGCTCGTCCCCATTCTGACGCTCCCGATTGCGGTGCTGGCAGCATTCATTCCGATGTACTATCTGCACGTCAGCTCCAACATCATGTCGCTCGGCGGACTGGCGCTGGCCGTCGGTGTGCTCATCGACGCCGCGATCGTGATGGTGGAGAACGGCTACCGCCATCTGGCCGAGCGCAACGATGTTCCGGACGAAAAGGAGCGGCGGCTCATTCTCGTCCGCTCGGCGCAGCAGGTCGGGCCGGCACTGTTTTATTCGCTCATCATTATTGTCGTGTCGTTTCTGCCGGTGTTTCTGCTGGAGGCGCAGGAAGGCCGCATGTTCAGGCCGCTGGCCTGGACTAAGACGCTCTCCCTCATCTTTTCGTCGCTGCTTTCCATCACGTTGGTTCCGGCGCTTATGCCCCTCTGCCTGCGCGGCAAATTGCGCAGGGAGTCAAAGAACCCAGCGGCCCGCGTGACTCAGGCCATTTATCTTCCCGTGCTGCGTTGGAGCCTGAAACATTGGAAGCTTGTCATCGCGCTGAATCTGGCCTTTCTTGGTGCGACGATTCCGCTTTATTTCCGGCTCGGAAGCCAATTCATGCCCGCGCTGTACGAGGGCTCCGCTCTCTATATGCCGAGCGCACTGCCAGGCATCTCGATTACGCAGGCAGTCACGCTCATGCAGGAGCAGGACCGCATCATCCGCTCGTTTCCTGAAGTTGCAACGGTGTTTGGAACCGTCGGCCGCTCCGATAGTGCCACCGACAACGCACCTCTCGATATGTACGACACCACCATCATGCTCAAGCCGCGCGATCAGTGGCGTCCCGGCATGACCTACGAAAAGCTGATTCACGACATGGACGAGAAGCTTCAATTTCCGGGCCTCACTAATACCTGGACCATGCCGGTAGAGAATCGGCTCGACATGGAGCTGACCGGTATCAAGACCGCGGTGGGGATCAAGATTCAAGGCCCGGACCTGGCGCACATCGAGGATATCGGCGCGCGCATGCAGCAGATCCTCGCGAGCATGCCGGAGACCAACTCGGTCTTTGCGGAGCGCGTTGCGCAGGGATTCTATCTGAATGTGGAGGTTAATCGGCCCGAGGCCGCGCGATACGGCCTCACGGTTGCTGACGTGCAGCAGGTCATCACATCGGAGATCGGCGGAGCCGACATTGCGCAAAATGTTGAAGGCCGCGAGCGCTTTCCCATCTCGGTGCGCTATCAGCGCAGCTTCCGCGACCATCCTGAAGCCTTATCACAGGCGCTCATACCGACGCCTTCCGGCGAGCAGATTCCCATCAGCGAAGTAGCTCGTGTGTACTACTCGCGCGGCCCCGCAATGATTCGCGACGAAGACGGAGCTTTGACTGGCTATGTCTATCTCAACCTGAACACGCACAACTACGGCGGCTTTGTGAACGACGCGGAAAAGCAGATCAACCAGAAGCTGGCGCTGCCTGCGGGATACACCTGGCGGTGGGCCGGAGAATATGAATTCGAAATGCGCGCCAAACAGCGGCTCAAGATCATCCTGCCGATCGTCTTTTTCGTGATCTTCCTGCTGCTCTATCTGGTCTTCAAATCTGCCGCCGAAGCGGCCGTGCTCATCTTTCCCACTCTGTACGCCATGTCAGGAGGTCTGCTGTTGCAATGGGCGCTCGGCTACAACTTCAGCGTCGCGGTATGGGTGGGCTATATCGCGCTCTTCGGCATTGCGGTGGAGACCGGCGTGGTGATGGTGGTGTACCTGGATGAAGCTTTCAAGCATTGCCTCGCGCAGGATGCGCCCATGACGGAAGCCGGGCTGTTGCAGGCTGTCATCAATGGCGCGGTCCAGCGGTTGCGGCCCAAGCTGATGACCGTGACGGCGGTCATCCTGAGCCTCGCGCCAATTCTGTGGGAAACCGGCATTGGTTCTGACGTGATGAAGCCCATTGCAGCCCCCATCGTCGGCGGAATGATTACATCCACGATCCACGTCCTGATTCTGGTTCCGGTGTTCTTCCTGCTCATCAAGCGCAGGGCCCTGCGCCGCGGCCAGCTTACCCCGGCTCCGGATGTTGCAAAAACATAGAGAGGAAACCCAGAGAGTCGGCGTTTTAAACTGCAGGGCTTTTGGCCCTTACACGCCACGGCGATTCCCGAGTGGGTGGGGAGTATTGTGACTGCGGCAAATAAACTTGCTCCCTCCAGAGCAATTCCGGTTCATACTTGAGAAGAACCGTCTGGAGCTCGCCCCGATGATGAAGTTGAGTTGCTCGCGCAGAGAGTTTCTTGGCGCCGCGGGAATGGCAGCCGGCGCAGCCATCGCGCATCCTGCCTTGGCTTCAATCATGCCGGCGCCATCAAGCCGCGTAGCCATTGGAATCTGTCCTGAATACGACCGGCAGGTTTCTGACGTACTTTCCGCGATGTTCGACCAACTCGGCGGACTGCAAAAACTTGTCCGGGGCAAGACGGTGGCTATCAAGTTGAACATGACCGGCGGGCCGGGCGCCAAGCTGAACAACATGCCCAACCAATTGACCCATTGGGTCCATCCACAAGTCATCGGGTCATTGGTCTCGCTGCTCGGCAGTGCCGGAGCACAGCGCATTCGCCTGCTTGAAAGCTCCCCGAACAGCGGCAAGCCGCTTGAGGAGTTCATGCTCTCTGCGGGCTGGCAGCCGAAGGATTTTTCGAGCGCTGCGGCGCGCGTCGAGTTTGAAAACACCAATTTCCTCGGCAGCGGAAAGACCTATTCTCGATTCATGGTTCAAGGTGGCGGCTTGATGTACGCCGGCTACGATCTGAATCACTCCTACCTCGACGCGGACGTCTTTGTCTCGTTGGCCAAGCTGAAGGAGCACCGCACGGCCGGCGTTACCCTCTCGATGAAGAACTGGTTTGGCATCACGCCATGCACCATCTATAGCCGGCAGGCGCCCGAAGACGAACCAGGCATCGTTCCTGTCGGATTCCGAGAGCCGATGCACTCCGGCTCTCGCGTGCCGCCCAGGAGTGCCCCGCAGCCCGTGACCGAATCGAATGATCCGGGCTTTCGTGTTCCGCGCGTGACCGCCGACCTGGTGGCGGCCAGGCCCATTCACCTCGCGGTCATCGACGGAATCCACACCATGACGGGCGGTGAGTTGCCCAACCAGGAGCGCAACTGGATCCATCAGCCGGTTCACCCCGGGGTGTTGATTGCGGGTATGAACTGCGTATCGACTGATGCTGTGGCCACAGCAGTGATGGGACTGGACCCTATGGCTGATCGCGGAGCCCCTCCCTTTGAAAGGTGCGACAGCACGTTGCGGCTCGCTGAACGCCTGGGCGTAGGCACGCGCGACCTGGCCCGTATTGAGGTGGTGGGCACTCCGATTGCCAAGGCGAGATTCCGCTTCCCGACTCTGACGCAGTTGACCACATAGTGCGGGAGTTCGTGCTGGTCAGCTGAAGAGCGCGTCGTCCCACGATTGCGGTTCGTCCCACATCGGCGTGGGTTCAAAGTAACCCGTTCCTGGCTTGAGATGACGCTTGAGCTCGTCATCGTTCAGCGCAATTCCGAGGCCGGGCGTATCGGGTACGCGGATATAGCCTTTGTTGATGATCGGCTTTTCCACCCCTGTGACGAGGTCCTGCCAGAAGGGCACATCGAGCGAATGGTTCTCCAGCGCGAGAAAGTTCCGCGTGGCCGCGGCGCAATGTACGGATGCCATGCAGGAGACCGGCGTTCCCGCGAAATGCATGGCCATGGGCACGCCATACTTGAACGCCATATCGCCAATGCGGTGGGTTTGCAGAATTCCGCCTGAAGTTGCGAGATCGGGGTGAATCTTATCCACGACGTGCTCTCTGCACAGGGTCTCGAAATCCTCAAACTTGTAAATGTCCTCGCCGGTGAGGGTCGGCGTAGGGCTCTCCTGCGTAATCTCTTTGAGCAGATCGGTGTAGTACCACGGGATCACATCTTCGATCCACTCCAGGTTGAATTTCTCATACGCCTTGCCGAGCCGGATAACCGATTTCACGCCGATGTGGCCCAGGTGATCCATCGAGAGCGGCATATCGTATCCAATGTTCTCGCGCACCGCAGCCACGTATTCGCACAGGCGGTCAATGCCCTTATCCGTCACCTCGGTGGCAATGAACAGGTTCGGTTGCACGTGCTGCTCCCAGTTGCTCATCCCTGATGGCCGCATCACCGCATCGGGAATCCCATCCAGTACGTTGATGCCCAGATCCATCTTCATCCACGTCAGGCCCATTTCCTTGCGCTCTTTCGCGCGCCGGCCATATTCAACCGGATCCATGGATTCTGTCGTGTCTGCATAGATACGAATTTCGTCGCGCCATTTGCCGCCGAGCATCTGATACACAGGAATGTTGTAGACCTTGCCGGCGATGTCCCACAGCGCCATCTCCACCGCGCACACTCCGCCGGCCTGGCGTGCATTCCCGCCAAACTGCGCGATCTTCTGAAACAAGTAGTCGATGCGCAGAGGGTTCTCGCCCAGCAGCCGGCTTTTCAAAGCCAACGCATACTGCGGCCCGGCAATATCACGCACCTCGCCCAAGCCGTAGACGCCTTGATCGGTGTCAATGCGGATCAGCACGCACGGGCTTGGCCCTGGCTTGACGATCACCGCATAGCGCATATCGGTGATCTTCAGGCTCGACGGGCTGGAGGCAGGGTTCACGTTCTTGATCTCCGGCTGAGCTTCCGCGACGCGCCCAAGAGCGCCGCCTGCCAGTAAACCGAGTGACGACTTGAGCATGCTGCGGCGGTCGATGCGAAATCGCTGCGCGTTGGACATTTCAGTCAATTCCTTCCATCGTGGTTTTTTTGAATTCCCATCTTACTCCTGCATTCCCGTGTCCGGCCCGGAGGTTCCAGTCCGCGTGGTTTCGACACAGCGAACTGGTTTGTGGAAGAATGCATAACCGGGGCTGCTGGCAGATCGAAGCCCACGAGAGTTTCCAATGATGAGATCCATGCTTTCTCGAAGAAATCTGATCAGGGCAATGGGAGCCGCTGCTGTGACGCCTATGCTGCCGTTACGGACGGTGGCCGCAAAGGATGCGCCGCAGCCCTGGTGGCTTGGCAATGGAATGCCGCAGGAGAGCGCCGCAACGCCAAAGATCGCCTGCGGAATCGATGTGCACAACGGCGTTACGGATGAGGCCATTCGCAGCGTGGTGCAAATCGGTGTCTATCATGTGTTGTTGAACGGGCCGGCGATACCGTGGACCGTGGATCAGCTTCAACCAATCGTTGACAAACTCATAGCCGGCGGCGTCACGCTTGGGAACCTGATGATTACCGGCTTTCCCAACGTCATTTATGGGCGGCCGGGACGCGACGAGGAGATCGACAAAATCAGGCAGTCGATTCAAGCCGCCGGCCAGGCCGGAATTCCTGTCGTGGAATACAACTTCTATGCGCACCGGGCAATGGAGGGCTACTTCGAAGAGACCGGGCGGGGCGGCGCCGGATTGACCGGGGTCGATTACGACCGGATGAAGGATCTTCCGCCGCTTTCACAGGAAGGCGCGCAAACGCTCGACGAAATGTGGGCCAACATTA
>Ga0224554_1001802_pt1 | contig 12554 bp, 9 predicted proteins | sample 714S22024metaG_FD_180666 | JGI IMG/M metagenome (GOLD analysis project Ga0224554, IMG submission 180666) | Peat soil microbial communities from Stordalen Mire, Sweden - 717 S2 20-24 | ecosystem: Environmental > Terrestrial > Soil > Wetlands > Peat | place: Sweden: Norrbotten County, Stordalen...
ATGCTCCCGCACAAACTGAGAATTATTCTCCGCTACTACAGGGAGCCCCGCAACGCCACACAGATCAACAAATCCAGCATGGAGACCGCCGCGTAGAGCGATCAGAGAACCTGGCACTGTCCAGATGCATCCTAGCCGATATGAAAGCCATATAGATGGCTTGCGCCTGCATAAGTACCCCACTTCTCGACCTTTTATCTTCCAGTTCACTCAGACGATTCTCAAATCGTGGAAGATAACCGGCGTCCACTAAACCGGTCGGCCGCAAGTCAAACAGCTTAGAGATTGGACAGCCGGGATACAAATCTAGGAAGTCGCTCAAGCCTGCTTCCATCTGGGGTAAAACATCGACCTCAGACAGATATGCCCTCAGTTCATGCGTGTCCTCGTCAGATAAGTGGCTGTAGTCTGAAACGAACGCCCACCAACGGTCCTGGTTGCCCTTCGCTCTAAAGTGTTTCGCGATTTCCTCAGCCACTGTCACCGCGAAACGGTGTGAAACCTTGTCGGCCAAAACGTCCCACCATATCAGCTCCGGCATCGTTTGGCTGGACCAGCTTATATATTCCCATTTGGGAGAGAGTTTGAGGAGCGGCGGGACAAACTTCGTTCCGACCCTCTGGTAGGAACCAAGAACTTCGCCGTTCTTCTTCTCTTGATCCTTCTTCATCGTTCCCTATTCCCCGTTTCCTATCACTTCGGTATCGGCAGAATCGGCGGCCGCGCCGTCCCCTGCTGCACCCGCTGCGTCTCCATCTCGCTCACCAGCATCGCCGGAGCCACCGCGCTCACCGGAATCGTCCCCGACTCCGCCCCGCACTCCCCGTTGAACACCTCGCTCTTGTCGCCCGTGGCCAGAATCCGCTTCATCGCCGCCAGCGGCGTTCCCACAATGCTCACGCCCCGCACCAGCTCATCCGGCCGCCCATCCACATACACCCGCCAAACCACCAGCGGAATCACCTGAAATGCCTGCGGAGAACTCCGCGTGGTCACCGCAAACCCTGAAGAAATGTCCGCAAAGTAAAGCCCATACGCCTTGCCCTGCTTCTTCGCCTCCTCGATCAACTGCTTGCGCAGTTCGGTCTCCGGCTCCGTCTTGGCCGAGGTCACAATCAGGTTGCCCTGCCGTCCGGTAGGCACCTTGCCCGTCTGCGCCCGCCCGTGGCCGTTCGAATTCGCAAAGCTGGCGATCGGCAGCCGCGACATCAGAAACGTCTTCAGCACACCGTCGTCGATCAGGTCCACGCGCCTCGCCTTTTGCCCCTCGTCGTCGTACTCGTAGCTGCCGGCCAGCCACGTCTTCCCAAACGCCGTCACCGTCGGGTCGTCCGCCACGGAAAGGAACGTCGGCAGCACCTCCTTGCCCACTTCCTTGGTAAACGTCTGTCCCTCTTCGTCGCCGCGCTGCCGCTGGCCTTCGAGCCGATGCCCCAACACTTCGTGGAAGAACACCGCCGCCGCCCGTCCACTCAGAATCGCCGGCCCGTCGAAGGGCTCCGTCACCGGGGCCTTGCGCAGCGCCTCCAGGCTCTTGCCCAGCTCCCGGATCGCCGCCTCCATCTCCGCCTGGCGGGGGAGTCCCTCCACCGTCTCGGCCTCGAACGTCTGCGCCCGGAACAGGTCCATCCCATCGTCCGCCCGCGTCACGGCAAACACCAGCAGACGCGCCTGCAGGTGCGGCGTCACCACCCGCGAACCCTCCGACGATGCAAAGTAATCGGTCTCGTTCTGCGCCGTCAGCATCACCATGTTCTGGTACACGTCCGGGTACTCGCGGAAGATCTTCGACAGCGCCGTCACCAGCCGCTCCCACGCCGCCCTGTCCACCACCACCGCCGGGGCCGGCTTGCCGATGTAGGTCTGCGGCGCCTCTTCACTGAAATCCGGAGACGTGTCCTCTTCCTTGGCGCGGACCTGTGCCTCGGTCTTCACGCGAAGATAATTGTCCAGCGCCGTCCCGTAGCCCGTATTGGTGGCCAGCCACAGCGAGCGGCCCAGCGCCTCGCGGTCGTCGGCGAGTGGCAGCTCCAGGCTGTTCACCGCCGACCCGCGATGCGTCCCGTGCGTGTTGTCCAGCTTGGGATCGCCCAGCCGCACCTGCACGTCGGCCACGCGCACGCGGTTGGCCGAGTTGCTCACCACCGCCCCATACTGCGCCTGAATCGCCACGAAGCTCGCGTCGCTCACCGTGTAACTCAGGAAGTAAGGCGGCAATTGCTTTCCGTCGCCCTGCTTTTGCTTTTCCGGGTCCGGCCTGCCAAGCGACGTAAACGCCCGATGCAGCTCCGTCGTCATCGCATCCAGCAGCACCGGGGTCCCCGCGGACAGGTCCTCGTCCGCGGGGTGGAGCACCGGGGTCCCCGCGGACTGGTCCTGGTTCGCGGGGTGGAGCGCCGGCGTAGCCTGCTGCGCGCCTGCCGCCGCGGGCAAAGCCAAAACAACTGCGGCAAATGCAAAGGCCAGGCAGAAGCCGGCCGATGGGGTGGTTCGCCTTTTGGCGACGGGAAAAATACCTGGCATAGGCTGGGAAAACTGGAGTAAAAGCATCTGTAAGCTCGATTGTCTCAGAGTCGGCTGCCATAAAGAGGAAATCCCATGACTTTTGCTCGACGTTGGCCGCTCGCGTTCTGCTTCATTCTCCTGCTCACTGGCCTGGCCCCGCGCCTTCGCGCCGCCCTACCGGCCACCGCCCCATCCGCACAGGCGCCAGCCGCCCAGGCAGCCCAGGCCCAACCCGCCCAGTCCCAGCCGGCCGCTCCCCAGCCCGCCGCGCAGGCTTATTCCCTGCCGCCCGATAGGCTGGCCAAAGCCATTGCCCTCAGCCGCATCCGCAACATCCTCGACATTGCCGGCTCGCTTTGGGGCCTGGTCTTCCTCTGGTTGCTTCTCGCTACCCGCGCAGCAGCCGGCCTTGAGGCGTGGGCCCGGCGCATCTCCCGCCACCGCTGGGTGCAGGGGCTGCTCTTTTTCGCCGCCTTTCTGATCATCACCACTCTTGCCAGCCTCCCCTTTGACATCATCGGCCACCATTTCGGCCGCAGCTACGGCATCAGCGTGCAAGGTTGGGGCAGTTGGCTTGGCGACCAGTCCAAGGCCCTGGGACTCTCCCTGCTCTTAGGTGCTCCCATTCTGCTGCTTTTCAACTGGATCGTCCGCCGCTGGCCCCGCCGTTACTGGCTGGGCATTTGGGTCGCCACTCTCCCGCTCCTGGCGCTTGGCATTTTTGTCTCCCCGTTGCTCGAACCCATCTTCAACAAATTCGAGCCGCTGGCCAAGAACAACTCCGCGCTGGTTGCAGAACTGGAGAAAGTGGCGGCCCGCACCGGGACCAACATTCCTCCCGAGCGCATGTTCCTGATGAAGGCCAGCATCAAGACCAACGGCCTCAATGCCTACGTCAACGGCATCGGCGCCACCAAGCGCATCGTCGTGTGGGACACCACTGCCGGCCGCATTCCCAACGACGAAGTCCTCTTCATCTTCGGCCACGAAAGCGGTCACTACGTTCTCCATCACATCCCCAAAATGCTCGCCGGCATGGCCGTCGCCCTGTTTTTCGTCTATTGGGCCTGCGCCGGGTTTGCCGCCTGGCTCGCCCGCCGCTTCGGCGCGCTCTGGCGCCTTCAAGGGCAGGAAGACGGTCCGGCCCCGCTCTCCTCGCGCGCCGGCTTCGTCGTGCTGCTCTTCGCCATCTCGGTCGCAGGCTTTCTGCTGACGCCGGCAAGCAACGCCTTCAGCCGCCACTTCGAGCACCAGGCCGACGTCTACGGCCAGGAGGCCATTCACGGCATAGTCGCCGACCCCCAGAAGACCGCCGTAGCCGCCTTCAACGCCCTCGGCGAAGCCTGGCTCGAAGACCCCAATCCCAGCCCCTTCATCGAATTCTGGCTGTACAACCACCCCAGCGTCCAAACCCGCGCCAGCTTCGCCGCCCACTACGACCCCTGGGCCAACGGCGGCCGCGGCCAGTTCTTTGACAAATAGCGGCCACCCGGAATCTCCCGGCTTATCCTGGTCGAAATTGAGCTAAGATGAAGCAGGATTCTGTTTGAGGAGCCCCCATCATGCAAGAAGTCATTGCGCTTCCAACAGTCCCGGTTGGAAAGATCAAGAGCTTTGGACCCTTGGGCCCGAAGTACGAGGTAGGTCATGCCCTTCGCCAGTCGGAGGACGGTGACTGGCTTGTCGCGGTCACGATGGTCGAAACGGGCGAAACCGTGGAGTACCGGCTGACCCACCTGCTGGATGACCCGGAGGCGCGCTGATGTACGCTGTTGCCTTTGACCTGACGGTGGCGGACACTGAGAAGCACCACCCCAAAGGAGTTTCGCAGGCATACACGGAAATCGGCGCGATCCTGGGCGAGCATGGGTTTCGCCGTGTGCAGGGCAGCCTCTATGTGACGGACGACGAGGATATGGCCAACCTCTTTCTGGCAATCCAATCTCTGCGCGCCCGGGCATGGTTCCCAAAGTCGGTTCGTGACATCCGCGCCTTCCGCGTCGAGCAGTGGTCGGACTTTACCGCCGTCGTAAAAGGAAACGGGCTTGGCGAGTAGGGAACAGGAAACAGCCACAACCTTCCCAGCATAGGACCGTCTGACCCCTGATCCCTGCTCCCGGCCTTTCGTCGTACACTGGGGAGTCGCATCGCAAAACTTCCGATCGAGGAGTCCGCACGCCATGCCCTACCCCACAAACTACCGCTACACCCGCGAACATGAATGGATCGCCGTCGATGGCTCCATCGGAACCATCGGCATCACCGACTACGCCCAGAACTCCCTCGGCGACATCGTCTACGTGGACGTACCCAAGGTCGGCGACGTGGTCACCGCCGGCGCCTCCTTCGGCTCCGTCGAAAGCGTCAAGGCCGTCAGCGACCTCTACTCGCCCATCACCGGAACCGTCACCGCCACGAACGACGAGCTCAAGGCTTCGCCCGACAAGATCAACCAGGCCCCCCACGAGACCTGGATCATCAAGGTGGAACTAACCGACCCCGCCCAGCTCAACGCCCTGCTCGACGCCGCCGCCTACGAGGCTTTCATATCCGAAGAAACCGGAAGCTGAAATGATAGAGATCAGGGGTCAGAGATCAGAGATCAGTCTCCGATCCTCAGCTGCCAAACCGGCAGTAACTGGCCCAAAACACCAACGCGCTTCGTCCTCGGATCTCCGTACCCTTGTGTGGAAGATGCATGATCTTCACCCGCCAACAGAAAACTGATCTCTGATCTCTGACCCCTGATCTCTGGTCCAAAGGACCCACCATGCGCTACCTGCCCAAATCGCCCGCCGAACGCTTGACGATGCTCGCCGACATCGGCGCTGCCTCCATCGACTCGCTCTTCGCCGTCATCCCTGCCGAGTACCGCCTCAATCGCGATCTCGACGTCCCCCGCCAGCACGCCGAAAGCGAAATCATCGACTACTTCCGCTTGGCCGGCAGGAAGAACGCCACCAACTACGCCAGCTTCCTCGGCGCCGGCGCCTATCGCCACTACCGTCCCGTCATCATCGATTCCCTGGTCCAGCGCGGCGAGTTTCTCACCAGCTACACGCCCTACCAGGCCGAGATAACTCAAGGCACGCTGCAGGCCATCTTCGAATTCCAGACCATGATCGCCGAGCTGACCGGCATGGACGTCGCCAACGCCAGCATGTACGACGGTTCCACCGGCGCCGCCGAAGCCGTCATGATGGCCGTCCGCGTCACCGGCCGCCACCAGGCCGTCGTCGCCGCCACCGTCCATCCCGAGTACCGCGAAGTCCTCGCCACCTATGCCAAACACCAGGGCCTGCCCACCACGCTTGTCGCCTACCACCCCGACACCGGCCGCGTCGATCTCGCCGCCCTCGAAGCCGCCGTCACCAACGAAACCGCCGCCGTCCTCGTGCAGAGCCCCAACTTCTTCGGCATCATCGAAGACATTCCCGCCATCGCCTCCATCGCCCACGCCCAAGGCGCCCTGCTCATCGTCTCCGTTGCCGAGGCCGTCTCCCTCGGCGTCGTCCGCCCGCCGGTCGAAGCCGACATCGTCAGCATGGAAGCCCAGTCCTTCGGCGTAGCCCTCAGCTATGGCGGCCCCTTCTGCGGCGTCATCGCGGCCAAGGAGCAGTTTCTGCGCCAGATGCCCGGCCGCCTCGTCGGCCAAACCGTCGACTCCAACGGCTACCGCGGCTTCGTCCTCACTCTGTCCACCCGCGAGCAGCACATCCGCCGCGAGAAAGCCACTTCCAACATCTGCACCAACCAGGCCCTCGTCGCGCTGATGGCTACCATCTTCCTCACGGTCTACGGCAAGGAGGGCATCCGCGAACTGGCCGAGCACAACCTCGCCAAAGCCGCCTACGCGGCCCAGGCGCTCAGCGCTGCGCCCGGCGCAGGGCTCCTTTTCACGGGCGCGCCCCGCTTCCACGAGTTCGTCCTCGAAACCCAGGAAACTCCCGCATCCCTGAGCCAGCGCCTCCTCGACGACAAAATCGTAGGCGGCGTAGCCCTCAGCCGCTGGTATCCCGAACTCCCCAACGCCACGCTGTGGTGCGCCACTGAAGTCGTTACCCGTGAACAGATCGATACCGCGGCTAAAGTACTTTCCGCCGCACCGGTGGAGGCGTAAACGAATCCGATGACAAACGACACAACCATTCCGCAGATTCCCGCCCCCGGTCCCTGCACCACCGGCAAAGTCCGCCCGCACCAGACGCAGAACGAGGCCCTACTCTTCGAGAAATCCTCGCCCGGCAAGCGCGCCTACAAGATGCCGCCGCTTGACGTGCCAGCCGTTGACCCGGCGACGCTGCTTGGCGACGCACACCGCAAGACGCCCGGGCTGCTGCCGGAACTGAGCGAGATCGAGATCATTCGCCACTTCACCCGCCTCTCCACCTGGAACTACGCCATAGATCTCGGCATGTACCCCCTCGGCTCCTGCACCATGAAGTACAACCCCCGCGTTAACGAGCTGGTCGCCCGCATCGAAGGCCTCGCCGAAGCCCACCCCTACCGTCCCGACTCGCTCGCCCAGGGCGTTCTCGAAGTCTTCAGCCTGCTCCAGCGCTGCCTCCTCGACATCACCGGCATGGACTCGATCACCCTCCAGCCCGCCGCCGGCGCCCACGGCGAGTTCACCGGCATCCTTTTGGTTCGCGCCTGGCACGAGTCCCAGGGCAATCCCCGCCGCAAAATCCTCATCCCCGACTCCGCCCACGGCACCAACCCCGCCACCGCCGCCATCTGCGGCTACACCGTCGAGAACCTCAAGTCCAACGCCGAAGGCGGCATCGATCTCGAAGCTCTCACCCGCCAGGTCGATGAGGAAACCGCCGCCCTCATGCTCACCAACCCCTCGACGATAGGAGTTTTCGAGAGCCAGATCCACAAGATCGCCGATATCCTCCACGCCAAGGGCGCGCTGCTCTACATGGACGGCGCCAACATGAATGCCCTGGTCGGAAAAGTCCGCCCCGGCGATTTCGGCGTAGACGTCATGCACCTCAACCTCCACAAAACCTTCTCCACCCCGCACGGCGGCGGTGGCCCCGGCTCCGGCCCCGTAGCCTGCAAGGCATTCCTGGAGCCATTCCTCCCCATCCCAGTCCTGGTCCGCAACTCCGCGCCCAATGACCTCGAGAATCTCCGTGCCCCATCTTTGCGCGTTGTCGCCGCGGCGACCGAAAGGGCGGGAGACCTCCCGGCTTCGCTACACCACCCGCCGTCCGTCCGCACCGATCTGGGTTTCCCATCCTTTCCGAGCGTTTTCGAGCAGGAAACGGCGGAAAGGGCAGTAAACCACGACTCTCAGCCGGCCGGCCAGCTAACCTGGTCCTACGACCGCCCCCAATCCGTAGGCCGAGTCCGCGCCTTCTACGGCAACACCGGCATGTTCATCCGCGCCCTGGCCTACATCCTCGCCAACGGGCCTGATGGGCTGCGTCAGACCACCGAGGACGCCGTTCTCAACGCCAACTACATCCGCCACCACCTCGAAGACTTCTACGATCTCCCCTACAAAACCGCCTCCATGCACGAAGTGGTTTTCAGCGACAAGCGCCAGGCCGCCAAGGGCATCAAAACCGGCGATATCGCCAAGCGCCTCATCGACTACGGCTTCCACCCCTACACGGTCAGCTTCCCGCTGATCGTCCACGGCGCCCTCATGATCGAGCCCACCGAAAGCGAGTCCCTTGAAGAGCTCGACCTCTTCATCGCCGCCATGCGCTCCATCGCCAGGGAAGTCGACGAGACCCCGGACCTGGTAAAATCCGCTCCCCACTCCACCCGCGTCTCCAGGCTCGACGAAGTCCAGGCCGCCCGCAAACCCATCCTCCGCTGGCGGCCAGCCGTAAGCCTGTGACGTGCGACAGAATCGCTCTTTCACAAGAGTGCCAATTCGGAACTCAAGATTAGCAATTTCCAAAAGAAGCTTCAGGACGCCTCTAGAGCGGATTTAGTTCATCCAGGACCACGACTAAAGCGGATATTGACTCTTACTGCTTCCAAACGGAAGGCGGCTCCATGCGCCGTCTCATGGGGAGCAACAGTGGAGTCCGTCCGTGAAACGCAAGATCTCTCGCCAGCTTTTCCTTTCCGCGGCCATGGTGATGGTCATTTGGTCCGGTGCCTCGCCGGCCTGGGCAGCGCCTGCGGCCACCGACACCTCCCTGACGATCGCCTCCGGCGGCAACACGCTGACCTCGGGTGAGTCGCTGGCCTCGGGCAGCGTGGTCACGCTCACCGCGACGGTGATGGCCGGGACCACTCCGGTCATCGTGGGGCAGGTGAACTTCTGCGACGCCTCGGCCACATACTGCACGGACATCCATCTGCTCGGCGCCGCGCAATTGACGAGCGCCGGAACGGCGGTGTATAAGTTCCGTCCCGGCGTCGGCAGCCACAGCTACAAGGCGGTCTTTGTGGGAACGCCCAACGGCGCCCTGGCCTGCGCGGGCAGCACTTCGAGCACTGTGACGCTCACAACGACCGCGATTGGCTGGCCGACGAACACCACCATTGCCAACAGCGGCGGTGCCACCAACCCCATCTTGACCGCGACTGTGAGCGGCGCGGCCGGCGCGGCACTCTCGGGCACGGTGTCGTTCCTCGATTCCAGCAATGGCAATGCCCTGTTAGGCACGGCTACGCTGGCTGCCGTCTCGGCAAGCTTGAACTTCATGAATATAAGCAACCCCGCGGCGGGCATTTTCCCTTACCAGGTCGTGTCCGCTGACTTCAATGGCGACGGCATTCCGGACCTGGCCGTGCTGGACGCCTGCAGTCCCAACCCCGACTGCGGGGCTAAAAACGGCGTTGTAACGACTCTCCTGGGCAACGGGAATGGGACCTTTACGGCTACAGCCACTACCCCGGCGGGGGGCTACGATCCCTATGGCATTGTTGTAGGTGATTTCAATGGGGACGGCATTCCGGACCTGGCCGTGCTGGACTCCAACGACTCGACCAAGAACTTCTCCATTACAGTTTTGGTGGGCGATGGGACGGGCAACTTCACGATCAAGACTTCCGGCCCGTTTACGGGCGACCACGCTTTTGCCCTCGCGACCATCGACTTCGATGGGAACGGCATTCTGGACCTGGCCGTGGTGAACGAAAGCAGCAACTCAGTAACCCTGCTGCGGGGCAAAGGAGACGGGACGTTTACCGCCCTGCCGGTAAGCCTGGCGACGGGCATTGGCCCGCACGCCATCGCCGTGGCGGATTTCAACGGGGACGGCATTCCGGACCTGGCCGTGGTCAACGACGGCAGCTCGGCCGGCGGCACGGTGACGGTGCTGCTGGGCAACGGGGACGGGACCTTTACGGCCTCGCCCACGAGTCCGGAAACAGCCGGGTGCGACGATTCCATCGCCGTGGCCGACTTCAACGGGGACGGCATTCCGGATCTGGCTGTAACCAATGGGTGCAGCAACACGGTGACGGTACTGCTGGGCAACGGGGACGGGACGTTCTTACCGGCGGCAAAGAGCCCGCCTACTGGCATTCAACCAATTAGCATAACAGTAGGCGACTTCAACGGCGACGGCATCCCGGACCTGGCCACGGCAAACAGTGGCGACAACGCCAATAAATTCAAAGGCACGGTGACGGTGCTGCTGGGCAACGGGGACGGGACCTTTACGCCCACAACCACCAGCCCGGTGACAGTTGCCCCTGCCAAAAGCGTCGCAGTGGCCGACTTCACCGGGGACGGTGTCTCGGACCTTGCCGTGGCAAACGTTGCCGAAAGCGATGGTACTTACGAAGGCACAGTGGCAGTGCTGCTGGCGGAAAACCAAATGGCGACGGCAACCGTGACTCCCGTGAACGTGCTGACGGCGGGCTCGGGAACGCACCAGGCTGTGGCGAGCTACCTCGGCAACACCGACTTTGACGCCAGTACCTCCCTTCCGACAGTCCTGACCGCGGAGCCGGGTACGCCGACGGTAACCCTGACGCCGTCGGCCAACACCGCAACGTACGGCACATCGGTGACCTTGACGGCAACGGTCACGGGCAAGGGGCTCACCCCCACCGGCACGGTGACTTTCTACGACGGCGTTGCGGCGTTGAGATTGGTTGCGTTGAACGGCAGCGGTGTCGCCGCCTGCTCGACCACCACACTTGCGGTCGGTGCACACTCAATAAGCGCGAGCTACTCAGGCGATGCGAACTACAATCCAGTAACCTCGTCGGCAGTCGTCCTCACGGTATCGGCTCCACTCACGCCCACGGTAACGGTAACGCCGTCCTCGACCGGCATTACGACCCTCCAGTCATTGACGGTCGCGGTTGCCGTCAGCGGAGGAAGCGCCAATCCGACGCCCACCGGCTCGGTGAATCTGACCGGCGGCGGCTACACCTCGGCTGTTATGACGCTTTTGAGCGGCGGCGCGACCATCGGCATCCCCGCCGGATCGCTGGCTGCGGGCAGCGACACGCTCACGGTCACATACACTCCCGATTCCTCCAGCGCCAGTACATTCTTAACCGCAACCCAATCGGCCACCGTCACGGTTTCCACGCCCATAGGCGCCGCAATCCCGGCTGTTACAGTCACTCCGTCGGCCACCACCATCACCGACGAGCAAAGCCTCGTTGTGACGGTCGCTGTAGCGGGCGGCAGCGGGCAACCAAAGCCCACCGGAACGGTAACCCTCTCGAGTGGCGCCTACAGCGCACACCAGCCGCTCTCCGGCGGCATAGCCAGCCTCACCATTCCGGCCGGGACTTTAAGCAGCGGCGCCAATACATTGACCGCTACCTATGCGGGTGACGAAACCTACGGCAGTGCCAGCGGAACAACCACCGTCACGGGTTCTCCGTTCGTGATCGCAATCCCCGTTCCATCTTCGGTTGCTCCCGGATCCAGCGCGACCGTAACCGCTACCCTCACCACCGGCAGCACATTCTCCGGAACAATGGATCTGACTTGCACCCTCACCGCTTTTCCAACCGATGCGCCGAGTCTGCCCACCTGCAGTCTGAATCCGGCCAGCGTCACCATCGCAACTGGCGGCAGCGGAACCACCACCTTCACCGTGAAGACAACCGCCGCCTCAAGCAGCGCGGTGCTACGGCCATCCCGGCTCAACCTGCAGGGGCTTGGCGGCGCAGGTGCGGCTCTGGCCGGTCTGCTGATGCTCGGCATACCGTCGCGCCGCCGCCGCTGGACGTCGATGCTGTTTCTGCTGTGGATTGTCGTCGCTACCGGGGCAATCGGCTGCTCGAGTGTCAACACGCTTCCTGGCCTGAACAACCCCACTCCCGACGCCCCGGGCACAACCGCGGGCGGCTATACCTTCACCGTCACTGGATCAGACTCCACCAACGCGCTGATCAGCGCTTCGACAAACGTCACCGTCACTGTGCAGTAACCCCTGAAGAATCCTGGCTGCGCATCCTTCCCAGGGTGCGCCGGCCAATAGCCCGGTGGCTGCCCTGAGCCAGGCCGAAGGGTCCCGTCCGCCGCGGCGGCGAGACCTGGGAAACAATGCACTCACCCTCACCCAACCACTCGCAACCCCTTCGAAGCATACCGCCCAATCTCCCCACCGAAGGTCTCCAGCGCCAACCCTTCCACCGTGGCCTGCGCGATCAGCACCCTGCCGACCGGGTTCTCATGAATAGGGGAGAGCACGTAAATCGCGGCGATGTGCTCCGGACGCAGAAACAGCGGAGTGGAGGCCAGTTGCTCCAGCGCACCTAAAGTGCAACCACACAGGCCGGCAGAACTCGAAATTCCAACCCGAAATTGCCCCAAAATCGCCTGCTTAATCCTATTTTCACCCCTATTCGTGTAATTCCATGCAATCCCTTCACTCAGATCCGCACCCTGAAAGCAGAAAGTCCTCCTTCCGGGGTCAAATCACCGGTTGACCATGAACTTTTTCGCAACCACATAGGCGACCGTTTGGCCCACAAGCCTAGCGCATGTTTGCCGTGGAGGCGTTTAAGTGGTTGAAATGATTGGAGCGATTTTTGAAGTTGGTCACTACACGAGGCATTGTTTGTTCTCCGGCGGTGGGGGTGGATCGATTTGAGTAATGCCG
>Ga0224554_1001805_pt1 | contig 12538 bp, 8 predicted proteins | sample 714S22024metaG_FD_180666 | JGI IMG/M metagenome (GOLD analysis project Ga0224554, IMG submission 180666) | Peat soil microbial communities from Stordalen Mire, Sweden - 717 S2 20-24 | ecosystem: Environmental > Terrestrial > Soil > Wetlands > Peat | place: Sweden: Norrbotten County, Stordalen...
TGGCCGCCGCCTGGGATACCGGCCTAACGCACCGGGTGGCCGACATCATTTCCACCGAAGCGCGAGCCAAGTACAATGACGCCCTGATTCATCCCGGTGAGACAACCACCGCCATCCTTCCCGGCCGCACCGCAGGACTGACGTACTGGTCGCCGAACGTCAACATCTTCCGGGATCCTCGTTGGGGACGCGGCCAGGAAACCTACGGAGAAGATCCCTATCTCACCAGCCGCATGGGCGTCGCGTTCGTTACGGGCATGCAGGGGGACGATCCCCATTACCTGAAGGTCGTCTCTACACCCAAGCACTACGCCGTGCATAGCGGTCCAGAGCCGGATCGGCACGTGTTTGACGCCAGGGTGAGCGAGTATGACAAGGTCAATACGTACTTGGCGGCGTTCCGGGCCACCGTCATGGAAGGCAAGGCGGACTCGGTCATGTGCGTGTACAACTCTGTAGACGGGATACCTGGCTGCGCCAACACAGACCTTCTTCAAAAGCGCCTGCGGGAACAATGGGGATTCCAGGGCTACGTCGTGAGCGATTGCGGCGCAGTGGGCGACATCTATCGGAATCATAAATACACCTCCACCTTGGGCGGAGCGGCTGTGGCAGCAGTCAAAGCAGGTACGGACCTCACCTGCGGCACCGAATATCGCACCCTTGTTGATGAGGTCAAGGCCGGCAACATTACGGAAGCTGAGATCGATCGCTCGGTGGCGCGGCTCTTCGTGGCGCGCTTCCGTTTGGGAATGTTCGACCCGCCGGAGCGGGTCCCGTTTTCGAAGATTCCAATCTCGGAGAACGATTCCAGCGCCCACAGGCAACTGGCGCGAGATGCCGAGCGGGAAACCATCGTGCTTTTGAAGAACCAGGGTGGATTTCTCCCGTTGGGCCAGTCGGTGCGGAAAATTGCGGTAATCGGTCCTTCCGCCGACGATCCCATTGCGCTGTTGGGGAATTATCACGGCATTTCATCGAAGCAGGTGACTCCGCTGGAGGGAATCGAGCGGCAGTTCTCCGCTGCGCAAGTGCGCTACGCGCTCGGCGCGACCTATACGGCGAGTACGCATTCCCTGGTGCCCTCAACTGCTTTGACGACCCCGGACGGGAGCGGGCACGGAGTGCAGGTCGAGTACTTCGACAATCCCGACCTTCAGGGAGAACCGAAGCTTCGCCGGACCGAGGCGCGCGGGTATTTCGACATGGAGATGGAAGACCCCGCCGTGCTTGCGGCGGTCGGCCACGCGAAGTACTCGGTGCGCTGGACGTGCATGCTGACGCCGCCGGCCGCGGGCGAGTATGATCTGACCGTTCGCACCGGCATGTGGAACCGCACCGGCAAGGCCCGGCTGTTCCTCGACGACAAGGAAATCGCCCTCGTCGCCGGTCCTATGACTCAAATGACCTCGACGCAGACGGCGCCGGGCGCCCCGCGGGCCGCGTCGCCGGCCAAGGTGCAGTTGGAAGGCGGCCGGAAATATACAGTGCGTGTGGAATACCGGCAGACGGCTGCCGGAGGCAGCATGCAACTCAGTTGGCTTCCGCCCGCGGGCGTGGCCTTGGCCGAGGCCGAGGCGCTTGTGAGAGATTCCGACGTCGCCATTGTGTTCGTCGGGCTGAATTCCTCGCTCGAAGGGGAAGAGATGCGGGGAGTGAACATCCCCGGTTTCCTGGGCGGCGACCGGACCAGCCTGGACCTGCCTGAGCCGCAGGAAAAACTCGTGGAAACTGCCATCGCAACCGGTAAACCGGTAGTCGTCGTTCTGACCAGCGGCGGCGCAATTAGCGCGAATTACGCCGCGGAGCACGCAACAGCACTGCTCGAAGCGTGGTACGGGGGCGAGGAGGTCGGTACAGCAGTCGCGGAGACCTTGGCCGGGATCAACAATCCAGCGGGGCGCCTTCCAGTGACATTCTACAAGAGCCTGAATCAACTGCCCCCGTTCACCGATTACGCCATGAAGGGCCGCACCTACCGTTATTTCAAGGGTGAGCCCCTTTACGCCTTCGGCTTCGGGTTGAGCTACTCGACCTTTGCATATTCAGGCCTGAGTGCGCAGCGGACGCCGAAGGGAGCCGAGATCCGGGTGACAGTCAAGAACACGTCGGCGCGGGACGGCGACGAAGTGGTCCAGCTATACGTCGCCGGCGGCCCGGGAGAAGACGCACCGGTACGGAGCCTTCGCGGCTTCCAACGGCTTCATCTGCGTGCAGGCGAAAGCCGGCAAGTGAGTTTTGCGCTCGCATCGGACGTTCCGACATCTAAGGTGGAAATCAGTGTTGGCGGCGGACAGCCCGTGGGGAATACACCTCACGTGAAAGGCACGCTGTAGCGATCAGAAACAAATCGGTAAAGGGCATGATCAGTGGTTCCATCCGGATCTTGGGTGTCGTGCTGGCCGCGTGCCAGGTGTGGGCGGCAGTTCCAGAAGCTGTTGCGGAAGCGGCACGCGGCGGCGTTTTAGCCCGCGAGGGTAAGTACGAGCTTGCCATCCAACATTACAAAGCGGCCCTGCGCCTGGATTCCCATTTGCCCGGACTATCTCTCAATCTGGGGCTAGCTTACTTCAAGTCCAAGCGGCTTCCGGAGGCGGCCACGGCATTCGAAGAAGCGGTACGGGCCGATGGCAGCAACTTCCAGGCGCGCGCCCTGCTCGGGATGAGCTACTACGGTTGCGCGCGCTATGCCGACGCTGCGGCGCAGTTGAAACTGGCCGCCGACGCACAGCCCGAAAACGTGGAACTCCGGTACACCCTGGCGCAGAGTTACTTGGCATCAGGCCATTACCCGGAGGCGGAAGCCGAATTCCAGTTTCTGCTTTCGAGGGACCCAAATTCCGCGCCTGTTCATATCCTGTTAGGCGAGATGCTCGATGAGTCCGACCGCGTAGAGGCCGCGACCGCAGAGTTTGAGGCTGCAGTAAAGGTATCTCCAGTGCCGCCCGGGGGCCACTTCGGGCTGGGCTACCTTTACTGGAAACAGCAGCGCTACGAAGATGCCTGCCGTGAGTTCGAAGCGGAACTGGCAGACCAGCCGCAGGACTCGCAATCCTTGACTTACCTGGGCGACGCGGAAATGCATACGGACCGGGAAAAGCAGGCTGAAGCGCACCTTAGGCGTGCGCTGGCATTGGATGCGAACAGCCGACTCGCACACTTGGATCTTGGTATCCTTCTCGCCGCGAGGAACCAGTCGGAAGAGGCAGCCCGACATTTGCGCGCGGCGATTCGGCTAGACCCTTCCAGGTCGGATGCCCACTACCGCCTGGCTCGGCTATTGAGGTCATTGGGTCGCGAGCAGGAGGCGCAGGCCGAGGTCGAAACGGTGAAGAAGTTGGCGGCAGAGACTCCCCCGCCGGCGCTCGTTCGACTTCCCGGACGGCCGCATCCGTGAGCTTCTGCCACAAACGCATCGCCGTCCCGTCGGCGGCAGCGATGCCAGGCGCGTGGACAATCGTGCCGGGACAGAATGCGGCGAGTATTGAGCTGTAAGAGTTTGAGAGACCATATCGTAGCCCTCGCGGGGTGCGGCGGCCCGCATGGTCAAGCGTTGGCAACGACGAAGGAGAGGAATGTGCGCGCACTATTGTTAGTGATACTAGCGGCGAGCTTATGTCTAGGACAGGCCGCCGATGAAGGCAAACCGGCAGCCACGAATGTGATGGGTGCGGAGTATCCAAGGATTCACGCCGACCTAGGCGTGACATTTCGCGTCAAGGCCCCGGACGCCAAGAAGGTCCAGGTGGATCTGGGCAAGCCGTGGGACATGGAGCGGGACAGCGAGGGCGTCTGGAGCGTCACCATTCCGCCGCAGGTTCCGGGCTTTCACTACTACTATTTGAATATCGACGGCGTCCGCGTGAGCGATCCGGCGAGCCAGAACTTCTACGGCGTGAGCCGGGAATCGAGCGGCATTGAGATTCCGGAAGCCGGCGCAGATTACTCCGAGATCAAGAATGTCCCGCACGGCCAGATCCGGAACTTCCGCTACTACTCCAAGACCGTCGCCGGGTGGCGCCGGGCGTTCGTCTACACACCCCCCGATTACGACGCCGATGGGAAAGCGCGGTACCCGGTCCTGTACCTCCAGCACGGCGGTGGTGAGGACGAAACGGGCTGGCCGAAGCAAGGCCGGGTCGATATCATCCTCGACAACCTGATCGCGGAGAAGAAGGCCGTGCCCATGATAATTGTCATGGACAAAGGCTATGCGTTGAAACCGGGTGAGGCGCCTCCGCAGCCTCCGGCCGCCGGCCAGCCTCGGCGCCCGTTCTTCTCCCGCACCTTCGAGGAAGTTGTGATCAATGACCTGATTCCCGCAGTGGACAGCACTTTCCGCACGCTCACGGACCGGGACCATCGCGCGATGGCGGGCCTCTCCATGGGCGGCATGCAGGCCTTCCAGATCACGCTGGGCAACCTGGACAAGTTCGCCTGGATCGGCGGGTTCAGTGGGTCCGGTGGTGGCATGGGCGGACCGTTCGATTTGAAAACCGCCTACAACGGCGTTCTCGCTGACGCGGCGGCGTTCAATAAGCGCGTGAAGCTGGTCTGGATCGGCATTGGGACAAAGGAACCGGAACGCATGTACACCAGCGTTCGCAGCTTCCACGAGACGTTGACCGCGGCCGGCGTCGAGCATGTGTATTACGAATCGCCTGGAACCTCGCATGAATGGCTGACCTGGCGGCGGGACCTGCATGAATTCGCGCCGCAGTTGTTCCGGTAGCGTTCGGAGATACACACATGATGAAAACAGCGTCGGTACGGCGCTTGTTCTGCGCTGATGCAATCCCTGGTGGCCTGAGGAGAGCGGGTTATGTCTAGAAAAAAGTCAACAGCAAACATGCAAAGGCCGTCGTCACGTCAGTACACTGAATGGGACCATGCCATCGTGGCCGCCGAAAAGGAAGTACGCCGGGCTGAACGCCGGATTGCGGAACTGCGTGTTTCGATCCCGAGCCTTCGCCGGCTGAGAAAAAATTGGGTGCCGTTCCCATCGGGCCAAGCGATGCGTCAATGCAGGATTAGCGCAGTGTCCGGATTCGGCTCGTTGTGCGCTCAAGCAACGCGCCGCTTGCTCTCGTTGTCTTGCCCATGTATTTCTAGTTCTTTGTCCAAAGGAGTCTGCCCGTGCTGCGTACACTTCTAATTGGTTTCGGTCTCACGGCGCTCGCTTTTACTGGTCCCGGGATGGCCGCGGAGAAGGTTCATTTGTCGGTTGACGCGTCCAAGCCGGGAGCGAAGATCGACCGCAACATCTTCGGCCAGTTCGCCGAGCACCTTGGCCACGGCATTTACGAGGGGATTTGGGTCGGTCAGGACTCCGCAATCCCGAATACGCGCGGCATCCGCAACGACGTGGTTGCCGCGCTGCGAGCTCTGAAGGTGCCGAATGTGCGCTGGCCCGGCGGCTGCTTCGCCGATGAGTACCACTGGCGCAAGGGCCTCGGCCCGCTCGACAAGCGAGTCGTGACGATCAATAGCAATTGGGGCGGCGTGACCGAGCCGAACACCTTTGGGACGCACGAATTCATGGATTTCGTCGATCAAATTGGGAGCGAGGCATACATCTCAGTCAATGTGGGCTCCGGCACTCCGCAAGAGGCCGCGGAATGGCTGGAATACCTGACCACCGGCCAGCCGGCGACGCTGGCCAAGGAGCGCACGGCAAACGGGCATCCCGCTCCCTATAAGGTCGGCTTTCTCGGCATCGGCAACGAGAGCTGGGACTGCGGCGGCAACATGACAGTGGACTACTATCTGAGCCAACTTAAGATCTACAGCCGCTTCGTCAGAAACTACAATCCGGCGCAAGAGGGCAAGCGGCAGATGCTCAAAATTGCGGTTGGCCCTGGCGACGGCAGTACGGAGTGGACCGAGAGCATCATGAAGGCGTACCAGGATCGCCACTGGAGTTGGGATATCAATGGGCTCTCGATCCACTCTTACACGGTAGTGAAGTGGCCGCCGTCGTTTGCGTCGGTGGGGTTCGGTGAGGCCGAGTACAGCCGAATCCTCAGATCCACGCTAGAGATGGAAGAGCTGGTGACGAAGCAGTCGGCGGTCATGGACAAGTATGATCCGGAGAAGAAAGTCGCGATGGTGGTGGATGAGTGGGGAGCCTGGTACGCTCCATTGCGCGGCACGAACCCGGGTTTCCTGGTCCAGCAGAACAGCCTGCGGGACGCCATTCTGGCTTCCCTGAACTTGAACATCTTTGCCCGCCATGCCGACCGGGTGCGCATGGCCAACATCGCCCAGATGATCAACGTACTGCAAGCGATGATCATCACGAACAAAGGGAAGATGGTTCTTACCCCCACCTATCAAGTCTTCAAGATGTATCTGCCGTTCCAGGATGCGATCTTTGTGCCGGTTACTTTTGATGCCGGCACCTACACGCACGGCGACATCCGCTTGCCGCGTCTCGATGCGATCGCCGCCAAAGACGCATCCGGCAAGCTGTGGCTGGAAATCACGAATCTCGATCCCGAGGAATCCGTGGAGATCGAGGCGGAGCTGGCCGGCATCCAGGTTAAATCGGCAGCGGGAGAGATGTTGACGGCGCCCGAGGTTGACAGCGTCAACAGCTTCGGGGCGCCCAATGCCGTCGCGCCGAAGCCGGTTGCAGTGAAGGCTCAAGGCGGCAAGCTAGCTCTCAAGCTGGAGCCGAAGTCAGTGACTGTAGTCGCGCTCGAGCAATAACAGAAAACCACGGGTGAAGGTCACTGTCGCCGCGCGCCTGCGACCTTCACCCGCCAAAGATAACGACAGGAGGCATCACACTGTGCGTTCCACAACGAAGAATCCAGCTTCGAAGAGACCGGGTCTGCTGCTGGCGGCCCTCCTCTTCTCATCTATCTCGTTTGCTCAGACTCAAACCGTCAATGCGACCATCGACGCCTCGAAGACCGGTGCGCCGATCTCGAAGTACATCTATGGCCAGTTCCTGGAGCACGCAGGGAGCCTCGTCAACAGCGGAATCTGGGCGGAGATGCTCGACGACCGGAAATTCTACAACCCGGTGACGTCGATGCCGCCCGCCGAGCCGGAGGGCCCGGCCTGGAGGCGGCGCATGGCACCGCACCATTGGATGCCGGTGGGCGCCGACGAATTCGTGACGATGGATGCCAAGCGGGCCTACACGGGCGACCATTCGCCGGCGGTCCAGCTCGGCCGGACGGAGGCGCGCGGAATCCAGCAAGCCGGCCTGGCAGTGCGCAAGGGGAAAGCGTACACGGGCCGCGTGGTTCTGGCGGGTCCTGCCGGAACGGTGGTGAAAGTGAATCTGGTGTGGGGCAAGGCGGACGGCGACAAGCAGACGGCCGTCGTCACCATCGCCGGCACCGGGTACAAGAAGTACCCGCTGCGCTTCGTGGCGCAGGCCGACACGGACGATGCGCGGATTCAAATCGTCGCCACAGGGGCGGGCACGTTGCACATTGGCGCTGCCTCGCTGATGCCGGCCGACAACATTCAGGGCTTCCGCGCGGAGGTGATCGCGGCGCTGAAGCAGCTGCACTCGGGCGTTTACCGTTGGCCGGGCGGGAACTTCGTCTCCGGGCACGAGTGGCGCAACGCGGTGGGCGACATCGACCAGCGTCCGCCGATCATGGACCCGGTGTGGCACGCGGTGCAGCCGAACGACGTGGGCACGGACGAGTTCATGACCCTGTGCAGGCTGTTGGATGTCGACGCCTACATCACGGTCAATGCCGGTTTCGGCGATGCCTGGTCCGCCGCGCAACTGGTGGAGTACGTCAACGGTGCGGCCACGACGCCGATGGGCCGCTGGCGCGCGGCCAATGGCCATCCGCAACCGTACAACGTGAAGCTGTGGGGCGTGGGCAACGAGCCGTGGGGCGACTGGCAGTTAGGCCACACCTCGGTCGAGCAGTTTGAGTTGAAGCACGATCAGTTCGCCAAGGCCATGCACAAGGTGGATCCGACGATCAAGCTGATCGCCGGCGGAGCCATGCCGGACGCCATGGCGGGCTCCAAGCAAGCCAAGCGCATCAACGGCCAGATCGTTCCCGACTATCTGTCGGTGGCCGATTGGAGCGGCCACATGCTGGCGCACTGCCTGGACAACATTGACATGCTCAGCGAGCACTACTACTCGTCGGGCAATCAGCGCCTGGACCTCAAGACCGGCGAGAAGGTTTCAACCGGACCCCAGTCGCTAGTGGAATGGATGCGCGCGCCCGCCACGCAGGTCCGCGTGAAGTACGAGCACTATCAGGAGTACCTGAAGCGCATTCCGGAGTTGCGGAAGAAGCCGGTGCCGGTTGCCATCGACGAATGGGCCTACATGGGCGCTCCCCCTGGCTCTTATAAGGTGGTCCCGGCCTACGCCTGGGCCTTCCACGAGATGTTCCGCCACTCCGATCTCTATCAGCTCGGCGCGTTCACCTTCGCCACGGCGATGCTCAGCGCGAACCGGACGGACGCAGTGCTGAGTCCGACGGGGCTTCTGTTCAGAATGTACAGCGACCATTTCGGTTCGCTGCCCGTGGAGGTCTCCGGCGACTCCCCGCAGCCGAAGCCGATCTACCCCGCTGGTGGTGATCAGCCCGCAGTCAATCCGGGCAGCGACACCTTTCCGCTGGACGTGACCGCGGCCTTCACCGGCGATCGCAAGACGCTCACCTTTGCCGTACTGAACCCCTCGGATTCCGAGCAGCGTTTGAAGCTCTCCATCAACGGCGTGAAGCTCGCCAGCCAGGGCCACCTGTGGCGCATGGCACCGGAGACAGTCGACGCAACCATCACGGTCGGACAGAAGCCGGGGGTCGAGGTGCAGGAGCAGGCGCTGGACGCCGTTCCCGAGTCGATGGTCATTCCGCCCTTCAGCGTCAGTATCTACGCATACCAGGTTTTCGAAGGAGGACATTGATGACAACTAGGAAACTCCTCTGTGTGATGACTGTGGCCGTGGCCGCTGCTTTCGGGCCCAGGCTTGTGGCACAGGTGCAGACTGAAGTACCTCCGGTCGTTCCGGGGGCGAAGCCGGTGACCGTGGAGCGCATCAACATCCACGGCGCCGCGCTGGAAGGGAATCTGGAGGGCGATGCCGTAGACCGCGACGTCATTGTCTTTCTGCCGCCCAGCTATGCCACCCAGAAGAACCGACGCTACCCTGTCGTCTACGCGCTGCACGGCTACTCGATCGGCGCCGAGCAGTGGACCAACGAAATCCATGTGCCGCAAACCATCGAGGGAGCCTTCGCGCAAGGGGCTCAGGAGATGATCGTGGTGCTGCCAGACTCCAAGACGATGCACAACGGATCGATGTATTCCAGTTCCGCGACTACGGGCGACTTCGAACAGTTCATCGCGCACGACCTCGTCGGCTATATAGACGCTCATTACCGGACGATTGCCAAGCGGACGAGTCGGGGACTGGTCGGCCATTCGATGGGCGGCTATGGCGCCAGCCGCATCGGTATGAAGCATTCGGACGTCTTCGGCAGCCTGTACATTATGAGCCCTTGCTGTCTGTCGCCCATGGGAGCCAGACCCACCGATCCAGCCGCTGAAAAAGCCCTGGAGGCAGTAAAGACGCCCGCGGATTCGGCCAACCTGCCTTGGGGGCTTCGCGCTCAGCTTGCGTCTGCGGCCGCATGGTCGCCGGATCCCAAGAAACCGCCGCTCTATCTCGATCTGCCAGCGAAGAACGGGATGGCGGACACGGATGTAGTCGCGAAATGGGCAGCGAATGCTCCGTTGGCGTTCGTCGATCAGTACATCGGCAACCTGCGCCAGTACCGGGCAATTGCGATCGATGTGGGCGACAAGGACGGTTTGAAGATCGACGCGGGCAAGTTGCATGAGGTCCTGGACACCTACGAGATTGCCAATACCTTCGAGATCTATCAAGGCACGCATACCAGCGCGGTGGCCGTCCGCTTTCAGAATCATGTGATGCCGTTCTTCAGCAAGAACCTGTGCGTTGGCGAGGACTGCAACTAAAATGGATATTTCCTCGGTGGGTACGGTTTCGAAGATGAAGGCTTACGGAAACAACCGCGCCGATGGAACGTTCATGCCCGGCGGCATGATTCCCGGCTACCTCATCATCCAGCCGCATCGACGACTTCGGCTTTCTCTGGTTTGAAGACGAATACACCATCAGCGTCACCACCAAGTGGATTCTGGCGGCCCAAAGCAGCCGATGCGCTGGTCAAGTAACCAGCGGCCTGAACTGAAGGGAGCAACACGAAGGGCAGTATTGGTCCCGCGGCAACAATGGTCGTGATGCTGTCCGGCGTCAACTACTTCTTTGGATCGCGAGATCTAATTGTCGCCGAACATGATGCTCTCCCAATAGGGTGCGGGAGGGAATTGGGCCCAAAACGGGACACGGAGATCCGCTTTTACTGCCATTGACATCCCAGATGGGCTGCGAGAAGTGTGATTCGCACAACGGCCGTCGAGTCAAGGTGCCACTCCATTTATCCGTCGGGAAGCCAGCGTGCAATGGTGTGCAATGGTGTACGGCAACGGTGGCAAATCTGGCACCGTGGGCAACGCAGAGTGTATAACTTAGAGTGTATGACTTACGGAGCCGGCGGGGCGGTCTCCAGTTCGAGCCCAATCCCCATAGCTACGAGCGCAAATTACTTCCCTTTGAGCTCCATAGTGACAGCCTGGGAGGTCACCGGGAAAACGCTGCGCTTGTCACCAAAGTGTCACTGTGGGCCGGTCAAACAGGGTGAAAACGCGTGAAATCAGGTGAGGTCAGAAACGGGCGCAAGTGTTGGCAAGCAAGAGGTTATGGTCTATTTTCTTGCACTTGCCGAGAGAACTGAATCGGTTTAGCAAACCGCTGCTTTCGTCCACTCAGCCGCCTCTCCGGCGCGATGCAAGGGTCTGCATCCAAAATGGTACCATAGTGAACCCGATTTGCCCTGCTCGGCCAGGTCGGTTGCCATCCGTCCACACGGCTTTGTTCGTATACTACGGAGGACGCGCTGGAAACAGTCCGGCGCCTCCTCAGATGCCGACTATGGCGATAGAAGTCACTGGTGATAGCGGAGATGTTCTGCGGCGGGTGGCGCGGCGGGACGGTCGTGCCCTGGCGCAGCTTTATGATCGCTACGGGCGCCTGGTTTACGCGATTGTTTTGCGCGTCGTGCGCGACCAGGCAGTAGCCGAGGATCTGGTCCAGGAGACGTTCCTCCGCGCCTGGAACCGCGCTCAAATCTTCGACGAGCATAAGTGCGCGATGGGGCCCTGGCTGGTCGCGGTGGTGCGCAACCGGGCGATCGACTTTCTGAGATCCCAGGGCGCACGCGATAGCAGGCCGGCCCTGGTCTATGAGAACGAAGACCCGCGGCTCTGTGCCGGCCTGGAAGACGGCATTTTGTTTGCGGAACAGACGCGGCGGGCCAAACAGGCGCTGGACCAGTTGCCGGAGGTCCAGCGGCAGGCAATCGAGCTTGCCTGTTTTGACTGCCTTTCGAGAACGGGAATGGTCGCCAAGTTGGGACAGCCGCTCGACACGGTGGAGACTTCGCTGCGTAGCGCGCTGGGCGGGCTGCGCAAGGCGATGGAATCCGGAGTGGCCGAATGAGCTGCGAGGAGTTGCTGGAACATTACGAACTCTATGCGCTCGGCCTGGCCGAAGAGCCCGAACGCAGCGAGATCCGCGCTCACCTGGATCGGCGCTGCGCGGCGTGCGAGTGCGGCTTTCGGCAAGCGTTGGGTCTGGTCGCGGCGCTGAGCGCCGCCGCTCCCGCTGCCGCTCCGCCGGCCCGGTTGCGGCGACGCCTGCTAGCTTCGGTGGGCGTTCGGGAGCGGCATTACGGTTGGCCCGTTGCCTGGGCCGCGGCGGCTCTGCTCTGTCTTTCCGCCGCCGTATATTTCAGCGGGCGCGAGCGCCAGTACGCGGAAGAGAGTCTGCGCCTGCGCCGCCAGTTGGGCGACCAGACCACCGAGCTTCACCGCTCGCAGGAGGCCTTCGTCATCCTGAGCGCGGCCGGCGCCACCGAAGTCGCATTCGGTCAGGGCCAGCCCGCGCAGCCCACCGGCCGCGTCTTCATCAACCCCAGTCACGGCGTGATGATGATCGCTTCCCGTCTGCCGCCGGCGCCGGCGGGCAGAACCTACGAAATGTGGATCATCCCCAAAGCCGGCGCGCCCCGCTCTGCCGGCCGGTTCCAGTCGCGCAACGACGATACAGCAATCCACATCGAGCCGGGCCCGGTGGACGTAGCCACTACGGCGGCCATCGCTGTGACGCTTGAAAACGAGGCGGGTGCCCCGCAGCCGGACGCGCAGCCCTTGATCGTCGCTGCTCTGCCCGTGGCGGGCCGGTAGCCCGCCCCGCCCCGCCGTTCTCAGTCACGCCAGCAACGCCGGGCAGTGGAGGGAGCGACGGTGGCGGAACTGCGAAGCCGGAAGCAGTTGAACGCAGATGCCGCGGGATCTACAATGAAGAAGCCAGTCATCGTGCGCCCGTAGCTCAGTTGGATAGAGCGTTTGCCTCCGGAGCAAAAGGTCGGTGGTTCGAATCCACTCGGGCGTACCA
>Ga0224554_1001807_pt1 | contig 12525 bp, 13 predicted proteins | sample 714S22024metaG_FD_180666 | JGI IMG/M metagenome (GOLD analysis project Ga0224554, IMG submission 180666) | Peat soil microbial communities from Stordalen Mire, Sweden - 717 S2 20-24 | ecosystem: Environmental > Terrestrial > Soil > Wetlands > Peat | place: Sweden: Norrbotten County, Stordalen...
CCAGCCGCCGCACGGCAGCCTCCTTGAATTCACGCGTGAACTTCCGTCGAGACATTCCCATTACACAATTCTCCATTCGATGAAAATTGTGTCTTATTCCGTTGTCTCAATTTTGGGGTCCACTCCATTTGGAGTCGAAAGGCTTTGCGCGAGTTAGTGCTCCGGAGGGGCAAGGTTGACAGCTCTCCCGAATGGACGGACGCAGGTTGCGGCCCTGGCGGGCGGGGGAAAAGGCGCGGCTCAGAGCTCGGGGTAAAAGTCGAAGAAGGCGTCGAGGCTGCGCTTGAGCTGGGCTTCGATTTCTACGCGGGAGCCCTCGATGAGATGCATGGTGACGTGGGCTTCATGGCCGTTGGCCAGTTTGAGGGTTGCGTCGTGGATCTCGGTGACCTCGCCTTCGGGGAGGAGCCGGAGACCGTAGATAAGAGTCAGATTGGCCATAAACGACATCATAATGAAGGACGCGGTAGTCTTGCTGAGGCGAGTGCGAAAGAGGGAGTGGAGAATGGCCGAGATGAGCCGGCGAGATTGGATGAAAGGGGCGACCGCCGCATGGGCGATTGCGCAGAGCGGGTGGGGAGCCGTTGCGGCGTTGGGGGCGGAGTTGCCGCACGGACGGCCGGCCAGGGGGGAGCGGCATTTCACCAGCGCGGCGGTGGAGGCGCTGATACCGCGGATTCAGCGGGGGATGGGCGATGCGGCGCTGGCTACGATCTTCGAGAATTGCTTTCCGAACACGCTGGACACGACGGTTTGGCCGGGCAGCTTTGAGGGCAAACCGGATACGTATATCGTGACGGGCGACATCGACGCGATGTGGTTGCGCGACTCCTCGGCGCAGATGTGGCCTTATCTGACGCTGGCGAAGGAGGATGCAAAGCTGCGCGAGTTGCTGGAGGGCGCGATCCGGCGCCAGGCGCGGATGATTCTCCTGGATCCGTATGCGAATGCGTTCATGCGGGATGCGACAGCGGCGCCGCTGAGCTGGGCGGTGAACGACAAGACCGAGCACCACGCGGGTGTGGGAGAACGCAAGTGGGAGGTGGATTCGCTTTGCTATCCGATCCGGCTGGCGCATGGGTATTGGCGGGAGACGGGAGATACGCGGCCCTTCGATGCGCGGTGGAAGGAAGCGGCGTGGACGATTGTGCGGACCTTTCGCGCGCAGCAGCGCAAGCAGGGCCCGGGGCCGTATTCGTTTGAGCGGGAGTCGGCGGTTCCATACGACACGGTGCCGTTGGGCGGTTTTGGCAATCCGGCGCTGCCGGTGGGAATGATCTTCTCGATGTTCCGGCCGTCGGACGACGCCTGCATCTATCCGTTGTTTGTTCCCGCCAATCTGTTTGCGGTGGTGAGCCTGCGGCAGTTGGCGGCGCTGGCGACGCACGCGCTGGACGACGCGAAGCTGGCCCAAGAGGCGGAGGCATTGGCCGCGGAGGTGGAGCGGGCGCTGGAGCAGTACGGGAAGGCGCAACATGCAAAGTTTGGAGAGATCTGGGCGTATGAGGTGGACGGCTACGGCAACGCGTTGATGATGGACGATGCCAATGCTCCGGGATTGCTGAGCTTGGCCTATCTTGGCTGCTGCCGAGTGGACGATCCGCTTTACCTGCGGACGCGGCAGCTTGTGCTGAGCGAGTCGAATCCGTATTTCTTCCGCGGAAAGGCGGCCGAAGGCGTGGGCGGGCCACACGAGGGGTTGAATATGATCTGGCCGATGTCGATCATGTACCGCGCGCTGACCACGACGGACGAGCAGGAGATAAGGCAGTGTCTGCGCTGGCTTCGGGATACGACGGCGGGGACAGGGTTCATGCACGAGTCGTTTGGGAAGGACGATGCGATGAAGTTCACGCGGCCGTGGTTTGCGTGGGCCAATACGCTGTTCGGGGAGCTGGTGGTGAAGCTGGCCACGGAGCGGCCTTCGCTGCTGGCCGCGGCGCTGGACTGAAACGGCGGGCGGAGGGGAAGCATCTAAAATCGAGACGGGAAACCTTATGAGAGAGATTCGCGACACGGTAATTCTGGGCTCGGGCTGCGCGGGGCTTACGGCGGCCATTTACACCGCACGCGCCGGATTGAAACCGCTGGTTCTTGAGGGGCACGAGCCGGGGGGACAGCTTTCGATTACCACGCTGGTGGAGAACTTTCCCGGCTTTCCGGATGGGATTCTGGGGCCGGAACTGATCGACAACATGAAGAAGCAGGCGGAGCGGTTTGGGGCGACGTTCGAGCTGGCTCATCTGAACAAGGTTGATCTGGGGGCGCGGCCGATCAAGCTGCACACGCCGGCGGGGGAGATTTCGACGCGGACGCTGATTGTGGCCTCCGGGGCCAGCGCGCGGTGGCTGGGGCTCAAGAGTGAGCAGGCGCTGATTGGGCATGGGGTTTCAAGCTGCGCGACGTGCGACGGATTCTTCTTCCGCGGGAAAGAGATTGCGGTGGTGGGCGGAGGCGACTCGGCGATGGAAGAGGCGCTGTTTCTGACGCGGTTCGCATCGAAGGTGACGCTGCTGCACCGGCGGGAGAGCTTCCGCGCGTCGAAGATCATGCTGGAGCGGGCGATGGCGCATCCCAACATTGAGCTGCGCACCAACACGGTGGTGGAGGAAGTGCTGGGCCTCGAAGAGAAGGAAGTGAAGGGGCTGCGGCTGAAGGATGTGAAGACGGGCGTGGAGTGCGAACTCAAGATCAGCGGGCTGTTTCTGGGGATCGGGCACGAGCCAAATGCAAAGATGTTTGCCGGACAGATGGATCTGGATGGGGATGGGTACATCAAGACGACAGGGAACGTGCTGACGACGCACAAGGGGGCGGTCATTCCCGGAGTGTTTGCGTGCGGGGACGTGCAGGACCGGCGCTACCGGCAGGCGATTACGGCGGCGGGGTCGGGGTGCATGGCGGCGCTGGAGGCGGAGAAGTACTTAGAGGAGCATGGGCGCTGAGCGGGCTGAAGGAAAATCTGGAACGGCTGGAAGAGGCGATGGCGGCCGCTTGCCGGAGGGCTGGGCGCGGGCGCGATGACGTGGAGCTGATGGCCGTTACGAAGACGTATCCGGCGGCCACGGTGGCGGAGGCGGCAGGGCTGGGGCTGAGGCTGTTTGGGGAAAACCGGGTACAGGAGTTTGCGGCCAAGGCTGCGGAGCTGGAAGGGTTGCGCAGGGGTGGGGCTGCGGGCGGTGCGGGTGGTGGGCCGGTGCGGGTGCATTTGATTGGACATCTGCAAACGAACAAGGCGGCGCGGGCGGCGGAGCTTTTTGACGCGGTGGATGCGGTGGATTCGGTGCGGCTGGCGGAGAGGGTGAACGAGGCGGCGGGGAGATTGGGCAAGCGGCTGCCGGTGCTGATCGAGGTGAAGCTGAGCCCGGAGGAGACAAAGGCTGGGCTGGAGCCGGAGTCGGAGGAGGCGGCGGAATTGCTGGAACGGCTGCCGGGGCTGGAGCATTTGGAAACGCGGGGGCTGATGACGATTGCGCCCTGGGGCGCGGCGGAGGATGTGACGCGGGCTTGCTTCAGGAGCTTGCGGGAGTGGCGGGAGCGGTGGGCGGCGGCGCATCCGAGGTTGGGGCTGGATGTGCTGTCGATGGGGATGAGCGGGGATTTTGGGCTGGCGATTGAAGAGGGCGCGACGCGAATTCGGATTGGGACGGCGCTGTTTGGGAAGCGCAAGCCTTATAGGGGGCCGGAATGATTCGGGCGGTGGCAGGCGGAGTGACGCTGGCGGTTCGCGCTCTGCCGGGTGCGAGGAAGAAGACGGCGATTTTGGGAGTCTACTGCGAGGGTGAGAAGGCGCGACTGAAGATTGCGGTGCAGGCGCCGGCGGTGGAGGGACGAGCTAACTCAGCGCTGGTGGAGTTTCTGGCGGAGACGTTTGGCTTGCCGAAAAATGCGGTGGTGCTTGTTAGTGGCGAGTTATCTCGGAGTAAGGTGTTCTTGCTGAATGGAGTTACGGCGGAGCGGGTGCAGGGTTTGATCGGCGCCTGGATACCAGGGAAATAGATATCGCCGAGAAGACTATGGATATGACCGAGAGGCAACCGCAGGTCCTTCGACTCGCTGCGCTCGCTCAGGATGACAGATATTCATAAACAACCATCCTGTATTTATCAACAACCATGCTAGCGGTTGTGGTGGGCGAAGGCGGCGGCGAGGGCTTCTTCGGGCTCGGGACGGACGCGGAAGTCGGCGTGGGCCTCGGCGAAGAGGACGCGGCGGTCGCGGGCGATCACATAAGTCGCGGGGATGGGGAGCCGCCAGCTTGGTTCGCCGTTGACGAAGGGGATGTTGACGAGGATGGAGAGATAGTAGGCGCGGTGATACTCGGGGACGGTGTAGACCAGGCCGAACTTTTCGGCGAGGGCGCAGCCGGGGTCGGAAAGAACAGGGAAGGGCAGGCCGTGCTGGCCGGCCATGAAGTCGCTTTGGCGCTCGATCTGCGGGCCTATCGCAACCATCAGGCCATCGCGCTCGCGGAGCGTGCCGTAGAGGTCGCGCCAGGCTTCGAGCTCGGTGACGCAGTAAGGGCACCAGCGGCCGCGGAAAAACTTGATGACCATGGGGCCGAGGGCGAGCAGGTCTTTGCTGCGGACCAGGCGGCCGGTGGCGTCGTTGAGGGCGAATTCGGGGGCGGTTGCGCCGACGGGGAGGATGCGGTCTTCGATGCCGGTCGAGAAGAGGTCGGAGACGGCGCGCTCGCCGACGGCGAGGCGATCGGCTTGGACCAGGTGGCGGGTGTTGGCGGTGATCTCGTCGAGTTGGTCTTGAAGGAGGGTCATGCTTGCGCCTCTGGAAAGATGCAACGCGATGAAAGTTTGTGCGCGAGAGACATGACCACTATCGCCCGAAGCGTTGTTTGCCGCCCAGGCCGATGCCGCTTAGGCCGCCGCGCATCATGTTTCTGGCTAAACCGCCTTTGCCCATTTGCTTGAACATTTTGGCCATCTGGGCGTATTGGCGGAGGAGCTGGTTTACGTCTTGCACACTGGTGCCGCTGCCGGCGGCGATGCGCTTGCGGCGGCTGCCGCTGATGATTTCGTGGTTGCGGCGCTCGATGGGGGTCATGGAGTTGATGATGGCTTCCAATCGGACGAATTGCTTTTCGTCGACTTGCTTGGAGGCTTGCTGGAGACCGGCGAAGGGGCCTACGGAGGGGAGCATCTTGAGGATGGACTCCATGGAGCCCATCTTCTTGATCTGGCGGAGCTGGTCGCGGAAGTCTTCCAGGGTGAAGCCGTCGCCGAGAAGGGCTTTCTTGGCGAACTCCTCGGACTTTTTGCGGTCGAGGGTGGATTCGGCCTTCTCGATGAGGGACATCATGTCGCCCATGCCGAGGATGCGGCCGACGATGCGGTCGGGATGGAAGGGCTCGAAGGCGTCGGGTTTTTCGCCTACTCCGATGAACTTGATGGGCTGGCCGGTGACGTGACGGATGGAGAGCGCCGCGCCGCCGCGGGCGTCGCCGTCCATCTTGGTGAGGATGACGCCGGTGAGGCCGAGACGGGTGTGGAAGTCCTGGGCCGAGCGGACGGCGTCCTGGCCGGTCATGGCGTCGGCGATGAAGAGGATTTCAGAGGGGTTGAGGAGCTTTTTGAGGCGCTCCATCTCGGTCATGAGCTCCTCATCGATGTGGAGGCGGCCGGCGGTGTCGACGATGAGCGTGTCGCAACCCATGATGACGGCTTCGCGGCGGGCTTCCTTGGCGAGGCGTTCGACGAGGGCTGAATTGGCGGGCTCGCCCTTCTGGTCGCCTTCGTAGAGCTTGGCCTCGATGGATTTGGCGACGACTCTGAGTTGCTCGCGGGCGGCGGGGCGGTAGACGTCGACCGAAACCAGCATGGGGCGGTGACCGCCCTTTTTGAGCCAGGCGGCGAGCTTGCCGGCGGTGGTGGTTTTGCCGGAGCCCTGGAGGCCGGCCATGAGAATGACCGAAGGCGGCTGCGAGGCGAATTTGAAGCGGGCCGTGTCCTTGCCGAGGAGGGCGATAAGCTCGTCGCGGACGATTTTGATGACCTGCTCGGAGGGGGAAAGGGCGGTGAGGACTTCGGTGCCGACGGCCTTGATGCGAATCTGCTCGATGAGGTCGCGGGCGACGTTGAGGTTGACGTCGGCTTCGAGCAGGGCTCCGCGGATTTCGCGCAGGGCTTCGGCGATGTTTTCTTCAGTGAGCGTGCCCTGGCCGCGGAGGGATTTGAAGGCGCGCTGGAGTTTGTCGGTGAGGTTTTCAAACATGATCAAGTTAAGTGTATCGCGGAGGTGCGGACGGGTGGGGTTCGTGGTATCCCACCCTTTCGCCAGAAAAAAGGCGAAAGGATGGGGCACGGAGCTTTTATGGGGAACGGACAGGGGGCGAAGCGACGCTTGTGCGCTACTCCGTGGGGGCGATGAGGTATTGCTCGAGTTTGCCGTCGGGGTAGGTGTAGGTGGTGAGGGTGAGGCGCTTGCCGGGGTAGACGAGATCAAAGCTGCGGAAGGTCATGCCGCCGCGGAGTTCCTCGCGGGATTGGCGGAAGGTGAGGGGGTCGCCGAGAGGAGCCAGGCTGGTTTGGAAGTCGGCGAGGGCTTCGGGGGTGAAGTAGTCGCTTAGGTTGGGGGCGAGGAGGGCGCGGTCGATGCGGCCTTGCTGGAGGCCGTGGTAGAGGTCGATGGCTTGCTGCTCGGGTGCGGTGGCGGGGGCGTTGAGCACGGCGGGAGCGGCGAGGCGGGCGATGGTGGAGGCTGCGCCGACGGCGTCCTGGTTGGTGAGGACGGCTACGGCGACGCCATCGTCAATCAGGACTTCGTTATCGGAGACGAAGCCGGAGACTTCGCCGCTGTGTTCGATGGAGCGGTGGCCGTCACGGTCTGCAACCCCGACGCCGAGGCCGTAGTGGGCGCCTTTGCCGTCCTTGAGCTTGACCTCAGTGAACATCTGTTTGTAGCTGTCGGGTTTGAGGATGGATTGGGCGATGAGGCTTTCATCCCAGAGGGCGAGGTCGTGGGCGGTCATGGCCAGCTCACCGGCGGCGAACATCCAGCCGCGGCCCTCCTTGGGGGCGACGCGCAAGGGGCCGAGCGCGCGGCGGTAGTAGGCGGTGGCGTCGACGGAGGTGAGCTTGGCTTCGTCGGAGTTCCAGACGGACTTCATGCCCAGGGGGCGGAAGATGCGGGCGATGAGGAAGTCCATCAGGGGTGCGCCGGTGACGGTTTCGACGATGCGGCCGGCGATGACGAAGTTGGTGTTGGAGTACTGCCACTGGATTCCGGGCTCGAAGTCGAGGGGCTTCTTGGCCCAGGTGTCGAGGATCTGCTGCGCGGACTCGGGTTGGAGCATGGGGGTCATGACGTAGTCCTCGGGCCAGTAGTCCTGGTAGCCGGAAGTGTGGGAGAGGATCTGGCGGATGGTGACGTCGTTGCCGCGGGTGAGTCCGGGGATGTACTTGCCGACGGCGTCGTCGAGGGTGAGCTTGCCTTGTTCCTGGAGGAGCAGGATGGCGGCGGCGGTGAACTGCTTGGAGATGGAGCCGATGGAGTAACGCATCTCCGGCGTGGCAGGGACGGCGGGGGTGGTTGGAGTGGCGAGGCGGGCGCTGCCGTAGGCGTGTGTGTAGACGAGCTTGCCGTGCTGGACGACGGCGACGGATGCGGAGGGGACGCCGGTCTGGTCGAGGACCTGGGCGGCGATGCGGTCGACGCGGGTTTTGAGGGCGGGGTCGAGGGAGTCGACGGTTTGGGCGTGTACGGCAAGGGCAGCCAGCGGCAGAGCCGCCAGAATTGTGCAAGCCAAGAGCTTCTCTACCTGGTTCATCGGCGCGTGCCTCTTTCCCGATTGTTTCGGGCTCATGAAAACTGTCTCGAACCAAGGTATCAGGCGGGGCTCGGGTGGGGTAGGCTGAGCAGAGGCGGGCATGAAAACCGGCACGGACCTCAAGCGGCGGGAGGGTTGGATGGAACGGTTGATCGAGGGGCACAAGCGGTTTCTGGCGGAGGTTTTTCCGGCGCGGCGGGACCAGTTCAAGCTGCTGGCGGAGATGCAGGCGCCGGAGTGGCTGTTCATTACCTGCTCGGACTCGCGGGTGGTTCCGGACCTGATTCTGGGGACGGGGCCGGGGGACCTGTTCATTACGCGAAATGCGGGCAACGTGGTGCCGATGACCGGGCAGGATGTGGACGGGGTGACGGCGACGATCGAGTACGCGGTGGAGGTGCTGAAGGTGAGGCACGCGATTCTGTGCGGACACTCGGACTGCGGGGCGCTGAAGGCGGCGCTGGACCGTAAGGGGCTGGAAAAGCTGCCCAAGGCGCGGCGGTGGTTGAGCCACGTGGAGGGGGCGTTTGCGCACCGGCAGCCGGTGAATCCGGCCGATGGGGAGCACGCGGAGCTGGCGTCGCTGATCAGGGGGAACGTGGTGGCGCAGTGGCTGAACCTGAAGGCGCAGCCGTCGGTGGCGCGGGCCGTGGTGGAGGGAAGGCTCACGGTGCACGGGTGGTACTACGACATTTTGAGCGGGCGGATTGAGCGGTGGGACGAGGAGATGCGGAGGTTTTTGCCCTTGGTGGGGTGAGGCCAGCGGGCGAAGCTGGCATCGGTTCGACGAAGGGCCGGCTGCTGGAAAATGGGCTGGTACAAAAAGATGGGCTGTTCCTATTGTTGGAGGAACAGCCCGTGTTGTTCTTGCAAATTACTGGCAGGCTACTGCGGGGGGTTCGAGACGCCGCTCTGATTCGCAGGCGCCGCGGTCTGCGTGGAGCCGGCGTTCTGGGAAGGGTCACTGCCGTCGGGCGGCTGGGATTGCGATTGGGCTCCGGGCGCGCTTTGCTGAATGCCGATGGAGGCTCCCGAGACCACTAACTCGACACGCCGGTTCTGGGCTCGCCCTCCATTGGTGGAGTTATCGGCGACCGGGTTGTTCTTGCCGTAGCCGGCTGAGGTGACATTTGCGTTCGAAACAGTTTGTGAAACGAGGTAGTCTCGAACGCCGTTTGCGCGCTCTTCAGATAACTTCTGGTTGTACTCGTCGGATCCGATGCTATCCGTGTAGCCTTCCACCTGGAGCTTGAGGTCGGGATAGGCGAGCAGGATTCCGGAGACCTTGGCCAGCTTTTCGCGCGCCTCGGGCTTCAAGGAGTACTTATTGAAGTCGAAGAGGACGTCGGACATGTTGACGATCAGGCCACGCGCGGTTTCAGTGGTCTGCAGTACCTGGTTCAACTGAGCCTTGAGCCGCTCGCGCACCTGCTCCGCCTGCTGAGCGGCTTGCTGAGCGCCTGCCTCTGCCGCCAGTTGCGCTTCGCGCGCCTGGCGGGCCCGGGCTTCGGCATCCGCTGTCGCGGCGTCGGCCTTTGCGCGTGCGGCTGCCTGCTCCGCGGCTGCGATTTGGGCTTGGGCGGCTGCGGTTTGGGCCTGCTGGGCGGCCAATTGGGACCGCTGGGCGTCTAATTGCGACTGTTGGGCGTTCTGCTCGGCCTGGTTCTTGGCTTCGAGTTGCGCCGCTTCGTCTTCAGCTTTGATCTTGCGAATGGTGATGATGCGGGCATCTTCAGCCGACTGTACCGCCTCACGCGCAAAGGTGATGGTCTCTTTCCGGTCTCTCTGGTGCGAGTCGATATCCTGCGCATTCTGCAGGGCTGTTTTGGCCGTGGCCAGCGTGTCGGCGGCGTACTTTCCCGCCCCGGCCGCCTCGGCAATCTCGACCGCATTGATCGCCTCGTAGAGCTCCAGCGGCGAGCGCTCATCGCGGGTGATGGGATTCAGAACGGTGTGGCGGCCCGCGGTTTCAGCATACGCGCCGCGCGGCAGCAGGGAGTAGTGCGCACTCACCTGTTCAATGACGCCCTGGGTCCTGTCTTCGACGAAGTTCTGCATGACGACAAGGTCGCTGGGCATGGTGACGGCGTAGTATGGCTCGGCAGTCAGGATCAGGCCGAATGACTGCAGATTTGTGGTAACCGTGAGGTGGTCCTTATCTTTGGAGCCTGTCGGGAGTATCTCACCCAGGTTGATGGGGCGGCCCTCCGGAGTAATCGCCCACAACACGTAGGTCAGGTATTCGTTCCCGAAGCCGTTGGCGGGCGACAAGCCTTCAAAGCTGGCATCGATCGATGTCCGCCCCAGGCGGCTTTCGACTTTGGCGGTACCCGTTGCTTGAGGCAGCAGGCTAGTGCCCTGAAAGCCGATTTTTGTGGAATCGCTGCGATGGAAGTAGTTGATGGCGGGGATGTCGCGTCCGACCACCTGAATTCTGTAAAGGGGAACGTCGTCGCGCATGCCCACCTGCGTCATCGGCACTGCGTTCGACTGGTTCTGCGGCCCTGTGGCCGTGGGGTTGGGTTCCTGCGCGCTCGCCAAACCGGACGCGGCGAGCAGCAGAATGAGAAAGCTATATTTGGCGTTATTCCCGATCATCTCGTTCTCCTCCTTGGTTGCGGTACGACACCCCGCTTTCCGAGGCGAATACTTCATGGACTCAGCCATGCAGTGACACAGATAGGAGTAGATGCCCCGCGCAGGGGGTGAGTTGTATTGAGGCAATGTTCCGGCGGGTGGTTGGGCGGCATTAGACTATTGAATTCATTGGACTTAAACTTCGGAGAATGGTCGGGATTAAAACTGGCGGGTGACCGGGGAAAAGCAGGTTCGGTGGCGCGGGGCGTGGCGGAGGGGCGCCTGAGGCAAATGTGTGGAGACGCGATTTTTTGAGCGGGCGGATTGAGGAGTGGGACGAGAGGTTGCGAAGGTTTTTGCCTTGGGCGGAGTGAGGTTTGGGGAGGATGGACGGAGAGTTCTGGTGGAAAAGAGCGGAGGGGAGTAAACTAGATCGTAAACTAGTTGATTGGTTCGACGGTTTTGAAGGAGGAGACGATGTCTACGGTTGGGATTTTTGAGGCGAAGACCAAGCTCTCCGAGATTGTGCGTCTCGTCGAGATGGGGGAGCGATTCACGATTACTGTTCGTGGGCGGGCAGCGGCGGAGGTGGTTCCGGTGCAGAAACCACGGCCAGTGCGGTCTCCCGAGGAGATTGAAGCGGCGTATCAGAGACTCAGAAACCCACGCATCAAGGGGATTTCTCACGAGGAGATTCGAGCGGCAATCGAGGAAGGCAGGCCGTGAACATTGTCCTGGATGCGTCGATGGCGCTGGCTTGGCTGATCGTGCGGGCGGATGGGACAGAGGCAGCACTGGCTAATCGGGCCTTCGGCGAGGTGAGCGCAAACGGAGCGGAGGTGCCTGCCTTGTGGTACGCGGAGGTCGCGAATACGCTGCTCGTGTTTGAACGCGCCAAACGCCTTACCGAGCAAGACTCGGTAAGCTATCTTGCCGATCTCGGGCTACTGGCTATTGCGCAGGATGACCTTCCTTGCGCGCCCATGCAGTCGCGTGTTCTCGATCTGGGACGCCGGCACGGTCTGACTGCCTACGACGCTGCCTATCTGGAATTGGCGATGCGACGGGCCGGGGTGTTGGCTACCTTCGACCGCAAGCTGGCTGGGGCGGCAAGGGCGGCCGGGGTGCGGGTGTTTGGGGATCCGATGTAGGGAGTTTTCCGAAACTGTATCTTAGCCGACGGCTGAAGAACGTGCTGGGCTATCATCGGCCTGAAGGGGAGATTGGGCATCATCATGAGCGATCCGGAAACCAATATTCATGTTCTCGATGCGGCTTATAAGCCGTTTCCTACCTTTGAGGAGTGGGCGTCGCGGACTTCTGTCGATACGGCCCGGTGGGATCGATACAATGCATCGCTGAAGGATCAGCCGGGGCTTTCTCCCGAAGTTCTGAATCGGGCGCGAGAGATTGCGAAGCGTGCTGCCGCGCTGGATACGGGCGCGATCGAGGGGCTGTACGAGGTGGATCGGGGCTTTACTTACACGGTGGCATTCGAGACAGCGGCGTGGGAGGTTGAGCTAGCGAAAAAGGGTGAGAATGTTAGACCGTTGTTTGAGGCGCAACTGCACGCTTACGACTATGTACTTGATCTTGCCACGAAGGCCGAGCCGATCTCCGAGGCCGCAATTCGCGTGTTGCATGAGGAGGTTTGCAGGGCACAGGCGACGTATCGGGTGATGACGGCGGTTGGGCCGCAGGAGCAGGCACTTACCAAGGGGCGGTATAAGGTGCTGCCCAATCACGTGCGGACGCGCGATGGAGTGGACCATTCTTACGCGCCGGTGGATGTAACACCGGCGGAGATGGCTCGACTGATTAGCGAATTGCGCAGTGAGGGCTTGATGGCGGCACATCCGGTGCTTCAGGCCGCCTACGCTCACTATGGTTTGGTGGTGATTCACCCATTTGCGGATGGGAATGGCCGCGTGGCTCGCGCATTGGCGTCTGCTTTCACGTATCGGGCGATCTCAATGCCCATCATGATTCTCTCTGAGCACAAGGAATCCTATCTCGACGCGTTGGAAGCCGCGGACCAAGGGAACCTCTGCGCAGGTGCCTGATTTCTAAGCGAAGAATTGGGCGCGAAAGATTTTCAGCATTTGGACCAAGAATCGTTGGAAAAAAGCGCTTACAAGCCTGTTTGCTTTGTCTCGGGAGTCCGT
>Ga0224554_1001809_pt1 | contig 12499 bp, 10 predicted proteins | sample 714S22024metaG_FD_180666 | JGI IMG/M metagenome (GOLD analysis project Ga0224554, IMG submission 180666) | Peat soil microbial communities from Stordalen Mire, Sweden - 717 S2 20-24 | ecosystem: Environmental > Terrestrial > Soil > Wetlands > Peat | place: Sweden: Norrbotten County, Stordalen...
CCCTCCTTGTCTCTGAGGATTTTGCCAAAGTCTGGAGGGCACTCGTCTTCTTTGCCGGCGCCGCGTTGCTAGCACCCCTTATCATGCTGCGGCGCGTGCTACTCGATCGGCGCGTGCGATTCCTGGTGCTGTGCGTGCTCATCTTGATGGCGGGCGTTGCCATCGAGATCTTCATGATCGCTCACTACCTGGCCCCTTTCACCGCTGCGTTCTATGCAATCGGGTTGCAGGCCATGCGCCACCTCCGGCTTTGGAAGCCGGAAGGCCGGCCCATGGGCCTAACCTGGGTCAGGTTGACGGTTACCATCTGTATCGCCATGGCTGGATTGCGGTTATTCGCCAATCCCCTCCATATTGCCCCTCGAAAATGGCCGCCGGGCGAGTGGGTCAGCGAGTGGTATGGCCCAGGATATTTCGGCGTTGAAAGAGCCAAAATCGAAGCCCAGCTTGAAGGACTCCCAGGCAAGCAACTCGTGATCGTTCGCTACTCTTCGTATCACTATCCATTTGAAGAATGGGTGTACAACGCTGCGGACATCGATAACTCGAAAGTGATCTGGGCAAGAGAGATGGATGTGGCTCATGATCAAGAGTTGCTGAACTACTATGCCGACAGGAAGGTCTGGCTGGTGCAGCCCGATTCCCTGCCGCCGACAATCTCACCATACCAGGGGCCGGCTCAACTATCCGCGGGCTCGCACTGAATCGACAGTTGCCTTGCGGCGTGAAAGAATGATGTTTCGGGAGACCATATCATGATCAACGGAAAGCGAATAGCGGTCGTGATGCCGGCATACAACGCCGAGAAAACGCTGGAGATGACAGTTCGCGAGCTTTCCGACCTGGTGGACATCAAGATTCTCGTGGATGACTCGAGCAAGGACAGAACAGCGGTTCTCTCTAGAGAACTCGGGGTTCAGACCTTTGTTCACGATCGCAATTATGGTTATGGCCGCAATCAGCAGACCTGCTATCGTGAGGCGCTGGCCGCGGGCGCTGACATTGTGGTCATGGTCCATCCCGATTACCAGTACACGCCTTCCCTGGTTCCAGCCATGGCCGGGATGGTGGCCAGCGGCGTCTACGACATGGTTTTGGGATCGCGGATTCTGGGAGCGGGGGCGTTGAAAGGCGGGATGCCATTCTATAAATATGTCGCCAACCGGCTTCTTACCGCATTTCAAAACCTCTTTCTCGGCGTAAAGCTATCGGAGTACCACACCGGTTTTCGGGCTTTTTCGCGGCAATTGCTTGAGACGCTTCCCCTGCTTGAAAACTCCGACGACTTTGTCTTCGACAACCAGATGATCGCTCAAGCGGTGATGTTCAGGTTCAGCATCGGAGAGATATCCTGCCCGACAAAATACTTCAAAGAAGCTTCATCGATCAACTTCAAGCGAAGCGTGAAGTATGGATTGGAAGTGCTGGGCACCACCGTAAGTTTTGTTGCGCATAGGATGGGAGTCGTTCGTTCGGCGAGATTCGAGAAGAGCGGGCGAAAAGTGACGCAGAAGTACTATTCACCGGAAGAGCGGGGCCTGTGAAGATTCAGGTGCCGGCCTGCCATTGCATCGCGAGAGGGTTGACTTGCCGATATGACTCCTCCTTCTGGATCCAGCTTTGGAATCCTGCCCATAGCCCTTGAATTCATCTTCACCACAATCGCCGTTCTTGTGGTGTTGGGCTGGCCACGCCTTGGTTCCTCGCTTTTCACGCGCACCGAGCTCCTTTTCATGCCGCTCGCGCGAAGGCGGGGCTTGGCGGTTTTGACGGTGGGTCTTGCCGGCCTGGTGCTGCGGTTAGCCATCTTGCCGGTCTGCCCTATTCCTCTCCCGTTCGTTCCGGACGATTTCAGCTTTCTTCTCTCAGCCGACACCTTTGCGCACGGGCACCTTGCCAATCCAACGCCAGCGATGTGGACCCATTTTGAGAGCATCCACATCACCATGCAGCCCACATACATGTCGATGTATTTTCCCGGTCAGGGGCTGGTTCTTGCGGCCGGCAAAGTTCTCCGGGGAAACCCCTGGTATGGCCTCTTGATTACAAGCGCGCTGATGTGCGCGGCAATCTGCTGGATGCTCCAGGCATGGCTTCCGCCCACCTGGGCCTTCCTGGGTGGCATGTTGGCAGTGGTGCATCTGGGCCTTTTCAGTTGTTGGATCAACACATATACTGGCGGCGCCCTCATCATTAGTCTCGGCGGCGCGCTAGTCCTGGGCGCCCTGCCAAGGTTAATGAGGACGATCCGGTTTCGCCATGCCCTGCTCATGGCGGCCGGCATCTCACTTATGGTTCTCACTCGCCCCTACGAAGGCCTCCTTCTTTGCCTTCCAGTATCGGTTGTGCTTGCCCGCTGGACGCTCTTCGGAAAGAATAGGCCACCAACCGGTGTTCTGATTCGGCGCGCCGCCCTTCCGCTGGCTCTGATCGTTACCGCGGTTGCCTGGCTGGGTTATTACGACTACCGAGCCTTCGGGAGTCCTCTTACCTTGCCATACACCATCAATCGCGCTACCTACGCGATGGCGCCCTATTTTGTCTGGCAGGCGCCGCGGCCTGAACCTGCGTATAGGCACGCGGTCATGCGGTACTACTACGATGAAACCGAACTCAAGATATTCAAGAATGCCAGTCCTCTGTCCGGCTATCTTTCTCGCAAGCTGATCACATTGATTTTTTCGATACAGTTCTTTGCCGGCGTTGCCTTGCTTCCTCCCTTGATCATGCTGCGCCGCGTCTTGATGGATCGGCGAATTCGCTTTCTGGTTCTTTGCGTCTTTGTCTTGATGGCCGGCATGTCGATACAGGTTTTTGTTCTTCCTCACTATTTAGCGCCTTTCACGGCGGCATTTTATGCAATAGGCCTGCAAGCGATGAGGCACCTCAGGCTATGGAGGCCTGAGAACAAGCCGGTTGGTTTGACATTGGTGCGGCTGTTGGTAACGGTGTGCCTGCTCATGGCTGGATTGCGGCTTTATGCCGGACCGCTGCATCTGGCGCTGCCAGAGTGGCAAGGCGCCTCTTGGAATTTCATGTGGTACGGACCAGACCATTTCGGAACAGAACGATTTCGTGTTGCAGGCGGGCTGGAACAACTCCCCGGGAAACAACTCGCTGTTGTTCGCTACTCGTCAAAGCACAATCCCTTCGATGAGTGGGTATACAACAGTGCGGATATTGATGGTTCCAAGGTGATCTGGGCACGAGAGATGGACGAGGCCAACAATCTAGAGTTGATCAAGTACTATCGGGACCGCCATGTATGGCTGGTGGAGCCGGACTCGACGCCCGCGACCGTTTCTCCCTACCCCGTACCAGTCCGGTCGGTCACAGATTCACATTGAACCGAATGTCGGCTTGCGGCATGAAAGAATGATACTTCAGGAGTTGAATCCATGAACGACCGAAAGCGAATCGGGGTGGTGCTGCAGACATGCTATGTCGAGAAAACACTTGAGAACACCGGCCGCGAACTTTCCGAATGCTTTGAGGAGGCCTCCTCCATCAACTTCAGGCGTAGCGTGAAATTTGGATTGGAAGTGCTGAGCATCCCCGTAAGCTTTGCCGCGCATAAGCTCGGAGTCGTTCGTTCTGCGAGATTCACGAAAAGTGGAAGGAAAGTAACTCAACACTTCTATTCCCAGTGAGAGCGCGGCGTGTGAGATTGTGAATTGAGCCTACCACTTATCGAAGGGACAATGGTGTTGCAAACTGCTGGCGCCATGACCCTGCTCTGCTGCAAGACTGGTGATCCCTCATGAAACGTATCCCAACGCTGGACGGCTGGCGCGGCATCGCAATCGCCCTTGTGATGATCGAACACACCCAGGGAGCTCTACTCGGCCGTTGTTTTCGGCCATGGACGCAGACCGGCCAGCATGGCGTCACTGTCTTTTTCGTGCTGAGCGGCTTTCTGATCACTTCAAAGCTATTGGAAGGTCCGATCGACCTGAAGCGCTTCTACGTTCGCCGGCTTTTCCGGCTCATGCCAGTTGCGTGGGTTTATCTTTTCGCAGTCTGGAGCTTCGGCCTGATGGGCGGCCAGCATTGGTTTTCTCGCAACGAGATCGCTTCATGCCTCTTTTTCTATCGCAACTTCTTCTTCCATGGTTTGACTCTCTTCGCCGCTCATTTTTGGTCACTCTCTATGGAGGAGCAATTCTACATTGCATGGCCGTCCCTGCTTCTCCTCGCGGGTACCCGGAATGCAAAATGGATCGCCATCGGCGGCGCTCTCGCCTGCGCCTCGTTTCGTCTAATGAACTGGAGCCACTATGACTGCCTATGGCTCAGCTTCGAGACCCAGGTGCGCGCCGACGCACTGCTCGTCGGTTGCCTGACGGCGATCTTGCTTGAGAATCCGGCATTTCGCTCTATCGCAACCCGATGGTCCAGGGTTTGGGCACTTCCCGCCTTGGCTGTCGTCCTTTTCTGCATCTATCGTTTTCACTGGCTTCCTCCCCTCACTGAATGCGTCGCTCTCGCCGGGTTGATTGCAGCATCAGTGCTTCATCCGCGATCGATCTTTGCCCGGCCCCTCTCATTTCCGCCGCTTGCTTGGCTTGGCACGGTCTCTTACAGCGTCTACGTCTGGCAGCAGTTTTTCTTTGCCTACCGCGGCGAAACCGTAACCCTCGTGATGATATGCTTGATGCCGCTCTTCGCGCTGGGTAGCTACTATTGGATTGAACGTCCGTTCACGAGATTCGGACACAGTCTAACGAATGCGCCATCGCCAAAGACTTCAACCGCAAATGCCGTTGTTGCGATCAAGACCGGCACAGACCCCAACGACCGCCCGGCAAACAACTGGAGCTGATCAGGTACTACCGGGACCGGCGGGTGTGGCTGGTGGAGCCGGACTCGACGCCCGCGACTGTTTCTCCCTACCCAATGCCGGTGCTTTCGGCATCGGGCTCGCATTGAATCGAAGTGGAATGGACCTGCGAAAATGCCTGGTGATCGGACAGAAACCTCATTCGCATCAATGGCATTTGAAGGCAGGAAACAGGCGGGCGTGAATGAGGCCGGCCATGCTTCGAGTCATCCAGTAAACCAGGACATGCCGAGTCTCGCATATGAAGGTGACTCGGAAGTGCTACTCCCTAATCGGGGACGCCTCGTGAGATACTCATTGGTGCTGGAAATCGCGCCGGCAGGGGGGATCCAATGGAACGAGCAAGCGTCCTGGTTACCGGATCTTGCGGGTTGATCGGCTCTGAGGTCTGCCTGCATTTCTATCAAGCCGGATACTCAGTAACGGGAATAGACAACAACCAGAGGGCTGTGTTTTTCGGGCCGGAAGGCGATACATCCTGGACCCTTGAGCGACTGCGCAGGACTGTTCCGGGATATGTTCATCACGATATCGATATTCGCGACCGCGGAGCGATCCTGCAGTTGGTCCAGAGTGCAAGACCGTCGGTCATTGTCCATACTGCGTCTCAGCCATCGCACGATCGCGCTGCGCAGATCGCCTTCGACGATTTCGATACGAATGCCGTGGGTACGCTTAACCTGCTTGAAGCTGCGCGGCGCTGGACCCCGGAGTCGCCTTTTATTCACATGTCGACGAACAAAGTTTATGGTGACCGCCCGAATACACTGGCACTCGTTGAACAAGAAACGCGCTGGGACTATGCGGACCCCGAATACAGCCTGGGCATCCCAGAGAGCTTTTCGATCGACCAATCGCTGCACTCCTTGTTCGGGGCATCGAAGGTGGCTTCCGACGTCATGGTTCAGGAGTATGGGCGCTATTTTGGCATGCCCACCTGCGCCCTGCGTGGCGGCTGCCTGACCGGACCGAATCATTCCGGCGTGGAACTGCATGGATTCCTCAGTTATCTAATCCGCTGCAACCTCATCGGCAAGGAATACAAGGTCTTTGGCTACAAGGGAAAGCAGGTTCGCGACAACCTTCACTCTGAAGACGTTGCCCGGTTCATGCTGGCCTTTGCGCGCAAGCCGCGCTGCGGCGAAGTTTACAACCTGGGGGGCGGTCGAGAGAATTCATGCTCCATCCTGGAAGCCTTCGCCCTTGCGTCCGAGGTCTCCGGGCGAGAGCAAGTCTGGACTTATCTCGATACAAATCGCGTGGGCGACCATATCTGTTATTACAGCGATTTGACCAAGATGAAGACTCACTACCCCGAGTGGGAAGTTACCAAGAGCCTGAAGCAGACCGTGGCTGAGATTGCCGCTTCGTGGTTATCGCGCCTGCCGAACGGAGGATAGCATGAAAATTCTCATTTCGGGAGTTTGCGGCTTTGTCGGCAGTCATATTGCCCGGTATCTTCTGGAGTCCGATGAAGACATCTCCATCGTAGGACTGGATAACCTGGCTCGACAGGGCAGCGAAACCAACCGGCTTTCGCTGAAGCGTCTTGGCGTGCAACTGTTCCATGGCGACATCCGGATGGCGAGCGATCTGGAGACGCTCCCCGATGTCGATTGGGTCATCGATGCCGCGGCGCAGCCGAGCGTTCTGGCTGGCCGCGATGGCAAGACAAGCGCGCGGCAGTTGCTTGAACACAACTTGCTTGGCACAATCAATTTGTTGGAGTATTGCCGCGCCTCGCGCGCGGGCTTTATCTTGCTAAGCACGAGTCGCGTCTACTCGATTCCGGCTCTGTCACAGTTGCCAATACATCCGAAGTCGGCAGCTTACACACTCGATGATGGACAGCCCTGGCCTGCGGCGGTTAGTTTGGAAGGCGTTGCAGAGGGCTTCAGCACCGAGGCGCCGATCTCTCTTTACGGTGCGACCAAGCTGGCGTCTGAACGCCTGGCGCAAGAGTACGCCGCTGGGTTTCAGGTTCCTGTCTGGATCAATCGCTGCGGAGTTATTGCTGGCGCTGGGCAATTTGGCACGGCTGAGCAGGGCATATTCTCCTATTGGCTGCACGCTCATGCCGCGCGGCGTCCCATCAAGTATCTGGGATTCGGCGGACACGGATTCCAGGTTCGAGACGCATTGCATCCCCACGATCTGGCGCGCATGGTGGATTTCGAGTTGCGAGCCGGTGGGCCTGGTCAGCTCCTGAACGTTTCCGGCGGACGAGAGAACTCAATGTCATTGGCGCAGTTGACGGCTTGGTGCGATCGCCGCTTCGGCCCACATCAACCAATTGCCGATGGTTCAGAGCGCCCTTACGATGTGCCTTGGCTGATATTGGATTCCAGCAAGGCTCTTGCTGTGGCAGCCTGGAGGCCGCAAACCAGTCTCCCTCAGATTCTCGACGAGATCGCCGAGCACTCGGCAGCCCATCCGGATTGGCTAACATGGTGTGGAGCGTGATTCCAATGCCCACAGAGAATTCCAGCCTCAAGCTGCTTTCCGTCGTGATTCCGGCCCGCGATGAAGAGGGCTGTATCGCCTCGACGGTGGAGCACCTGCATCTGGAGTTGCGGCTCCACAACATTTCACACGAGATCGTGGTGGTGGATGACGGCAGCACCGACCGGACCGCGGCAATCGTCAAGGCCCTTGCCGAAAGCATTCCACAAGTTCGCTTGATCCAGAATGGGCCGCCCCATGGATTTGGCCGGGCCATCGCTAGCGGTCTTCAGCAGATGGGCGGCGACGCGGTGGTTATCATGATGGCGGATGAATCGGACGACTGCCGGGATGTGGTGCGGTATTGGAATTCACTGAGCGAAGGCTGGGACGCAGTTTTCGGCTCGCGCTTCATGAAGGGCGGAGGCGTCATCGATTATCCTTGGGTGAAGCTACGCTTGAATCGAATCGCCAATCTCTTTATTCGACTGCTCTTCGGCGCATCGTTAAACGACACAACCAACGCCTTCAAGGCCTACCGGCGCACAGTGATCGATGGCTGCCAGCCGTTGCTCTCAGCGCACTTCAACCTGACCGTGGAGATTCCTCTCAAGACGATCATTCGCGGCTATTCCTGGACCGTAATTCCAATAACATGGCGCAATCGTACAACCGGAATGGCAAAGCTGAAGATACAGGAGATGGGAAGCCGGTATCTCTTCATTTGCCTCTATCTCTGGCTTGAAAAGCATTTGAGCCGCGGAGACTACAAGAAGGAAAATGCATGAGCGCGATGGCACAGCCTACCGGGCAAATCCCAGAACCTCTTTCCGAGAAGCGCGCAGTGGCGATCACGATTCTTTTCCCGGCACTCGTGGCGGCGTTCCCGGCTGTCCTCTTCTATGCAATTCTATTTCGAAACGCTTTGAACCTTCCGATTCTCGACGATTACGATGCGCTGCTCAATTTCCTCAACCAGATATCGCAACTTAATACCATGTCTGCAAAGGCCGCTTATTTTCTAGCTTCGCAACACGGCGAGTACAAGCTCTTTCTAACTCATGCGATAACCTGGTCAATCTTTGCTTTGTGCGGGCATATTGACTTTAGAATCCTCTTTGCCATCGGCGACGGATTCGTACTGTTGCTTGCGATCTTGCTCTGGAAAATGTTTCTGCCGAATTGCAGGGATACAGCGACCCGCGTTGCCTATTTCATCCCCGTCACATGCTTGCTTTTCCAGCTTCAGTATTGGGAGACCCTCAATTGGGCAATGACAGGAATCCAGAATATTGGGGTCCTTGTGTTCTCTCTTGGAACCATCTATCTGCTCGTGCGCGGGCACCGGAGCGCATTCTATTTTGCGCTTGCTTCTCTCATTCTGGCAGTTTCTTCATCGGGCAACGGTCTCATCGTCATTCCACTTGGGGTATTGATCCTGGCTCTGGAACGCCGCTATCTGCGCATCGCAAGCTGGGTCATAGTGTCCGCTGGATGCATCGGCGCTTACGCATATCGCTATAGCACTGTGGCATCCGCCCATACAGACGCGCATCGATCGGTATTTCTGACCATACTGCGTATGAATCCAGCTTACGCAATTGCATTTATCGGCAGTGCAGGAAGCGTGCCGTTCAAAATGGGCAGTTTTGTTCTTGGTGTTCTTTTGTGCATCTTCTGTGTTTGGATGGTTCGCCGAGGGTATCTTCGCAAGAATCCGCTTGTGTCCTACTGCGTTCTGTTTCTATTATTGACCGCGATCGGCGTCGCCGGCATTCGCTCGGACTTCGGTATTGAACAGGCAACTACGTCACGATACACAATCTATTCCACTCTGCTTCTAGTTTTTGCCTGGTTTGCAATTGTGGAAGAGTTTTTGCAGCACAGGCCCGCTGCCCTTCTCCGCAACGATGCCTATCTTTGCGCGGTTATGGCGGTTGTCGTGTTCTGCCTGTGGGGAGACTTTGGCGGATGGATGCAAATGAGGTTACGCAATCGCTATGTTGTACAGGCAATGGCTGTTTTCGAAAATCCGGCCCTCCCAAATTCCTCAGATGGGCCGTCCCCAACCATTTTGTATGGGCCGAAAAGCTCTGCGTCGGAGGCATTCAACCAGCGAGCGCGAGCGATCTTGACTCAGTCAATAAAGCTCGGAGTATACCGGCCGCCGCCCCATTAGCACGCCTCTGCTTTGTGATGATATGCTGCGGGAACGCTGGCTAGGTTGCATATGATCGGTGAGTTTTTTCGTACGGATTTTCCTGCGAGCGAAGCATCTGCGGACTGAAGTGTGATGTTCTGGCTCTGAGCGGATTTCAGATCTCTACTACTGTATCCGGATTTCTATGCGAGAAAGTTGATTTGCTAATATGACATCGCCTATTGGAGCGAACCACGGCATTTCGCCACTTGCCATTGAATTCGCCCTCACTGCGATAATGGTGTTGACCGTGCTAGGTTGGCCGCAGCTTGGCTTTTCGTTTTTCTCGCGTGTCGAAGGTCTCTTTATGCCAATCGCGAGAAGACGGGGATTGGCAGTTGTTTCCGTCGGCATTGGCTCTCTCTTGCTGCGACTCGCGATTCTCCCTTTCTTCCCAATTCCACTTCCGTTTTCCCCAGATGATTTTAGTAACCTGCTGGCTGCGGATACCTTCGCCCACGGGCGTCTGACCAACCCAACGCCGCCAATGTGGACTCATCTTGAGAGTATCCACATCTCTATGCAGCCGACATATATGTCGATGTACTTTCCGGGGCTTGGGCTCATTCTTGCCGCGGGAAAGGTTCTGCTGGGAAATCCCTGGTATGGCGTCCTGATCGCCAGCGCGCTGATGTGCGCCTCAATCTGCTGGATGCTACAGGCTTGGCTACCGCCCACATGGGCGCTTTTGGGCGGAATCCTGGCAGTTCTTCGCCTCGGTCTGTTCAGCTACTGGGTCAATTCTTATACCAGTGCGGGCCTCATGGCAGCTCTCGGTGGCGCACTCGTCCTAGGCGCTCTGCCGCGATTGATAAAGACGGCAAGTATCCGCAATGGCCTGGTGATGGCTGCGGGCGCCGCGCTTCTCCTGCTCACTCGTCCCTACGAAGGTTTGCTTCTCTGCCTTCCAGTCTCGATCGCGCTGTTCCGCTGGGCATTCTTTCACAAAGATCGCCCCACAAAAAGAGTGCTGATTCGCCATGCGGCCTTCCCGCTGGCCTTGATTGTTGCTGCTATTGCGTGGCTGGGGTACTACGATTTCCGAGCATTTGGAAACCCGCTCACTTTGCCATACACTGTCAATCGCGCTGCTTATAGCATGGCTCCGTATTTTGTTTGGCAGTCGGCGCGACCGGAGCCCTACTACAGACACCCAGTAATGCGAGAGTTTTATTATAGAAATGAGTTAAATGTCTTTCTCGCAAATCATAAGCTCGCCCGATTGGTACCAAACATTCTGACGAAACTGCTGATAGCGACCTTATTCTTTGCAGGACTCGCTCTGCTTCCTCCTCTTATCATGTCGCGGCGGGTACTTCTCGATAGCCGCATCCGCTTCTTGGTCTTGTGTGTTTTGGTATTGACAGCCGGGATGCTTATCGAGATCTACATGATCCCACATTACCTCGCGCCGTTTACGGCGGCAATCTACGCAATCGGTTTGCAGGCCATGCGCCACCTCCGGCTTTGGAAACCTGACAATAAGCCCGTTGGATTGGCGTTAGTCCGGCTGATGGTGGGAATCTGCTTGGTGATGTCTGTACTGCGAGCCCTCTCGGTCCCATTGCATCTCACGGTCCACCCATCGCCCGCGGCCCAATGGGCACTCATGTGGTATGGCCCGGATCACTTTGGAACTGAGCGAGCGCTAACGGAGACTCGATTGGAGCAACTCCCCGGAAAGCAACTTGCCATCGTACGCTACTCTTCTCAACATGACCCGTATAATGAATGGGTTTATAACGCCGCAGAGATCAAAGATTCAAAAGTGATCTGGGCGCGGGAGATGGATGCCGCTAACAATCGTGAGCTGATTGACTATTACAAGGACCGAGCGGCGTGGCTGGTTCAACCAGATTCGCAGCCAGCAATGGTAACGCAATACCCCGCCGCGCCCATCGCCGGCGCTCGTCGATGAGCACAACCTTCACATCCACCGGATCGGCTCGGTATTGCAGTTTCCCTGACGCTTCTGTCACAACTGCGATGTGTCCACTGGAATCTCAACCCATCGATTGCGAGAACAACGGAGACATCGGGGCCGGCACTTACTTGACACTTATTCATTTTCAATCGAACGCCGCGATGAGGTTGACTATGGTGCGGGCTTGAGTTGCCAAATGGACATCGGTCCGAATGACTCGACCTGCCTGTATCTTCCGCGCAAATATTCGTCGAGCAAAGTAACTCCACTACTTATTGAGCTGTCATTTGGTTCATGAGAAGACTCAAACTCTGAGTCGAGCACCACATATGGCGGAGCGCTTGCCTCAAGCTCCTGAATCATCTGTCTCTGGATATCCTCGCGATTCTGCAAGTCTGGATCAAATTGGGACCACCTGGTCGCAGGCAAACGCTGGGCTGCAAAGTAGGTAATGCAATCGTTGGCATAGATCTTGTCATGCTTCCTCAACCCAACAAAGAGAGGCTGATCCGGCCTGGTATGGTCATCGATAAATTCAATTGTCTGAAGGCGGTCATTATCCGGAACGAAGCAGAAGCCTCTCGTGAGGGCGTTGTCGACTTTACACCAGGCCAACTTGCCTTTTGGTGTTGTTTGGCGGGCCGATAAGACCAGGCTCTCAAGCACCGAGGAATGCTGATTGCGTTCCATCATTACTCGATATCGACATGAGAATCCAGCCGCCAGGATAGAGAACCAAACGATCCCGATGACAGCAATCCGCAGCATAAAGGGGAATGCCAGCCGCCTTTGAAACAGAACGGCCACCAAAAGCAACGAAGGTATCGTACATAGGTACAGCTGAACCGGGGAAATCCGGACAAATCCTTTGAAATACATGACTAAGGCCAGCAGGCCAAACGCAATCAGGAAACCTTCCCGCTTCCGTTCGCTGAAATCAACCTCATTTCTGGATTCGGCTTCCATGCCGCCTCTAATACGATGCGTCAAAACCACAAGAAAAGAAACTCCGACAATCGCGATTGGAAGGTAATCGGCAAGTTCGTCAATGCTAAACATGCGGATTGCTGGATAGGGAAGATTGCGACCCCTA
>Ga0224554_1001812_pt1 | contig 12490 bp, 8 predicted proteins | sample 714S22024metaG_FD_180666 | JGI IMG/M metagenome (GOLD analysis project Ga0224554, IMG submission 180666) | Peat soil microbial communities from Stordalen Mire, Sweden - 717 S2 20-24 | ecosystem: Environmental > Terrestrial > Soil > Wetlands > Peat | place: Sweden: Norrbotten County, Stordalen...
AACTGAAGAACTACGAGGTCATGAAGATGCTGATGGACCGTTGGATCGATCTGGCCACCGAACTATCCAACCTCCGCCTGGCCAACAAGCGCTCCTGATCCCAACCGAGAACTTGGCACTGTCCAGTCTCTTACTAAAGGTCTCTATAAGTACCCAGTAGAAATGACACGCCGTTTTCGAGACCGGCCCGCTCACGAGCCGGTCGCCCGAGGCTTTTCCACGGATTCGCGCAAAGCCCAGCGGAAGGTTGCGGATGGGGAGGACGGGAGTGCTCTTGAGGATTGCGATTTCGCGGTAGATTTTAAGCCCCCGGGAAAACGTATAGATGCCTATGCAAAAGAAAATGAAAAGAAGCATTACCACTCGCCACCCCTTTCTCTCTCGTGGCCGCGATTGTAACACTCGTCGTTCCTGCAAACGTGCATTTCGGTAAGGTCGAATCCGCCGCCCTGTTTGGCTGGCGAATGACAGCCCTTTGAACAGCGTTTGCAGTGTTCCGGACGGTTAGTCGCCAAGCCGTCAGACTACCTAAGTAATATCCTGCTATGGACCGTGAGACCGACGGACCGGCGTCGGTTGGAATGCCCTCCTCCCGACTCCCCAAAATCGACCGTTTCCAGTCCGGCACGCAGGATTTGTCCCCGAAAACGCCGCTCCGGCCGGAAATCAGGTGCCGGCGGGAGCTGCTGGAATTCCCGACGCTGGCTGACTTCCGGATACTGAACCGATCTCAATGAGCGTTCTGGCGATAACCTCCCAAGAGGAAATGCCGACGCACGGCGCTCATTTGCATGTGGAGCGCAGTTGAAGGGAGAGCTGATGAGCGCCAACGGGGATTATGCCGCGGCAGCCCGGCGGCTTCGCAGCAGTTCTACCAGCACCAGTGCCAGCAGCGCGATTGCGCACCACCCAAACCAGTCCCCGAGCAAGAGGAACAAGGTATAGCCGCGTCCGGCCGGCACAGTCGCGAGCAGCATCGCGAATGGCGCGGTATCGCTTGCAATTTCTGCAACGATTCGCCCACGATTATTGGCAAGCGTCAACAAGCCGTTCCGTGAGGCCCTGGCCAGGCTGAATCCGTCTTCCACCGCACGCATCACGGCGATGTGTCCGTGCCAGATGCCATCCACGCGAAAGTCCCACGCAGGCGTCAGCATCAGGCCGACGCCTGCCAACCCATAAGCTCGCGCCGGGTTGGTGAAGTCCAGATCTTTGCAAATGGCTACCGCCCAAGTTTGCCCGGCGAAATTACCTGGAGCTGCGAACAGCGTCCTCGACGTCCCGGAAGTGAAACGACTGGTTTCGACAGGCGGCAGCAGATGTTCTTTGTCATAACTGCGTACGGCGGCTCCGGGCGCGTAGATGCGCGCTTCGTTGTGTCTCCCTGCCGCGCCGGCGTGGGCCATTCCGACAATCAGCATCGCGCCCGTCCGATCCGCGATGGGTTGAAAAATGACGTCAGTCTTCGCGACGTCGGAGTCGAGGACCACCCCCATGTCCTCGGGCATGACCACCACTTGTGCTCCCCGCGCAATCAGCTGCCCGGCATGCTGAGCGTATTCTTCAAAGAGACGTTGCGTCGGGGCTCCGGGACCATTCACTGGCGCGCCGCCATTGGAATCCGAGGCGACCAGCCCCACCGTCACCTGGGGCCCGTCCTGCGGCATGGCCAGACGCATCGCGCCGAAAATCAGCAGCGCGGCCAGCACGCCCAACATGGCGCCAATAATTCGCAGGGCTTGCTTTCGCTCCGGCCGCCAGCGAGCAAGCGCTACAGGGCTTTCCGGCACATTGTTCAGCGTGATCGACGAAACCGGCGTGAAGGCCTTTTGGTCGGACGACTGGATCGTGTAGCTGTTGGTGTTGGCTTGCGCTGCGGCTTTGCCCAGGTGTAGAGCCGAAGGGCACGCCAGTTGCCCTTACCACTGCCGCCGGTCCCCAGAGCTATTGGAGAGCATTAAGAGAAGCAAGGGAACATACTTATCAAAGCAATCGGAATGAAACATCGGCGTTATACCGCGACGAACAGGTTCTCGGCGAACGGCCATTCAACGTCCACCCATTGCGCAACACACTTGAAGCCGGCGCGCTCCGCCATTTCCTCTGGTTCGTTCCTCCCATACTTATGACAACTCTCCGTCCAGATGGTCTCATCGCTCCCGAGCGTGAAACATGCCTCTTCGATGGTGACAGTTTGGGTTTCAACAGAGCGGAGATGCATCTCGATTCGACGCTCCCGGGCGTTGTAGAGGGCGACATGCTCAAATCGGGATAAGTCGAAATCACCTCTGAGTTCACGGTTGATGCGGGCCAGCAGGTTGCGATTGAAGGCTTCGGTCACACCGAGAGAGTCATCGTAGGCGGGGATAAGTTGGGCCAATGGTTTTTCAAGATCCGTGCCGAGCAACAATGTATCGCCAGGCTCAATCGTCTGGCGAATCTTGCGCAGGAACTCTTCGGCGGGTCCGCGATCGAAGTTGCCGATCGAGCTACCCAGGAATAGCACTACTACTGCGTCACCGGGCTTGCGGAGCGCCACCGCCTTGCTCAAGCCGTCCAGGTACTCGGTTTCAAAGCCAAGGATGCTGACGTGGGCCAAATCATCGAGTTCGCGCTCGCAGCTCGCCAGAGCCACCGATGATATTTCGATGGGGCAGTAGGTCATGGACTTATGGCGGGCAAGAGCCTCGAGTATCTGGCGCGTCTTTCGGCCGCTGCCGCTGCCGAGTTCAACGGCCATGCCATGCGCCGTAAGGTGCTCTGCTATGGCCTCCGAGTGCTCTAGTAGAATCCGCTCCTCCGCCCGCGTCAGCCCATACTCGGGAAGCCTGGTGATCGCTTCAAACAAGGCAGAGCCGATGTCGTCGTAAAGATACTTCGACGGTAACTCCTTTTGCCCGGCCTTTCCCAACCCGTCCCGCACGTCGCCGGCGAAGGAATTTACAGCCTGGGTTGCACCCCCGAGGATCAGCATACCGGCTCCATTCGGTTATTTACACAACGGAAAGAGGCGTAAACAAAGGGATAATGCGGCTGGAACCAGTTGCGGAACGAGCGCCGCAACATGCAGGCCGCAGTTCGTGGCGAGGCGCTCTTCACTACGAAATGACTCTCATCGAAGAAGTTTTCCGAGTAGCCGCGGTAAAAGGGAAACGGCTCAAAGCCTGGGTGGGGCGCAAAATGAGAAGAGGTCCATTCCCAGCCGTTGCCGAGAGTATCCTCCAATCCGAAAGCGCTCCGGCCGCTTGGATAGCTTCCCACCGCGACCGGATCCCAACGCTGGAGGTCGAAGTTGCCGCGACCTGCATCGGGAGGCGCATCGCCCCACGGATACGCCCGCTCCGTCTCTTCAGGGCCTTCCGGCGTTCCGTAAGCCGCGCGATGGAACTGGGCCTCAGTGGGCAAGGCCATGCCCACAAAACGCGCATAGGCCACGGCTTCCGCCTGGCTGACGTATACCGGCCAGTCGAGCGGCAACTGCACTTCTTCAAACATGGCCCGATAGAACCACCGGTCCTGGCGCTTGAACCACAAAAGCGGATGGGCGATGTTCTGATTCTTGATCCAGTCCCAGTCGGCTACGCTCCAAAGCCGCCGATCGTCGTATCCGCACTCGCGCACAAACTGGAGAAACTCCCCGTTCGTAACCTTGTGGGAGCTAATCGCGAAGGCCGGCACTTCGACGGAGTGCTCTTCAAACTCGTTGTCCCAGCCGAACGATTCTCCTTCGCGCCGAATTCCAAGCGTGGCAAGTCCCGCGGGGATATCGATCATCCGGGAAACGATTGGCAGCCTTGACCGAGTGTCCACGGGTTGATAACTGCGCGGCAGAATCTTCCGCTCTGGACTAAGTTGATGCAGCATGTAGGCCAGGGTCTCCGCGTGCATCAACCGATGTTCGATCGTCACGTTGAGAATCACTTCTTCGGGATATTGCCAATAACTCTCCGAGGATCGCGAATGGTTTTTGAGGATATTATCGATCTTTTCCCGGACGCGCAAGTTATAAGCGCTGATCTCAGAAAGCCGAGGCCAATCGGACGGCTTGTCTTCCGGGAGGCCGCCATCCACTGGATCGATGCCGAAGGCAAAGAGGCGATCGAATTCCTTGTCAGCAGCTCCCAGACCCAGCGCCTGACCTGCGATCAGATTCCAGTCGAATGCTTCGAGGTGACCGATGTAAAAGACAATTCGATGCCTTTCAGGAATGGGCCGATCATACAAGGCGTCGGCTCGCACCATCCGAAACACGTCATCGGTCACCGAACGCGATTCAGCCAGGCGCACCAGGAGCTGCTCCCGTTTGTCCAGTTGGGTTGCCGAGGCATTCATTCGGTGGATTCTTCCTTTCGGCTCAAAGCGGACGCTTACGAAAACGGCTCAATCATGACCTCGTCGATGTAACACCATCCCCAATCTTCGCCCGGTTCAAGCGATCGCATGATGGGGTGTTTCGTCTTTCGGAAATGTTTGGTGGCGTGCTTGTTCTTCGAGGAATCGCAGCAGCCGACGTGGCCGCAAATTTCGCAGAGGCGCAGATGGACCCACGAATCGCCCATTTGCAGACACTCCTCGCACCCATCGGTGTTAGGGGATGGGTTTTGTATCTGGTCCAGGTGTGAACAAGTTTTCTGCATCGTCTCCCTCCTCTCTTGCGCCAATGGCTGTGCTTTTCGGCTGAGTCAAAGGTAAGAAAACCTGGAATCGCGTATCGCCGCTGCGCGAAGAAACGCGTATCTCGCCATGATGACTCCGGATGATGCGGCAAGCCGTATCCAGTCCCAGGCCCGTTCCCTCGCCAACTCCTTTGGTGGTGAAAAATGGCTCAAAGATGTGGGGTAAAACATCGGGCTGGATTCCGGGCCCGTTGTCGCCAATCTCCACGAGCACGCGGTCGAGTTCGCGTGCGGTCCGCACCCGCAATTCACCCTTCCCGTGCATGGCCTCGATCGCATTGGCCATCAGGTTTGTCCAAATCTGATTGAGTTCTCCGCCGAAGGCGCAGATTCGCGGCAGGGTCTCGTCATATTCGCGAACCAGCTTGATTCCGCCTTTGAGTTTGTAGCCCAGAATTGTAAGTGTATTCTCAAGGCCCTGATGAAGGTCGACTTCCTTCATCGCAGCCTGATCCATATACGAGTACTCCTTGACCGCCTGGACCAGATACGTGATCCGTCTGGTGCTGATTTCAATCTCGTCGATCAGCTTGGCGATAGTGAGCAGGGATGCGATGCGGACGATGGCGTCGGACAATACCTCGTCACCAACGTGGCCCGCGAGGCTTTCCAGCTTGGGAATTTCCACTCCAGCGTCGGCGATGGCCGGCGCGATCTTCCAAGTATCCGGCACATGATGCGCTTCAAGCCAGGTGGTGATGCGTTCTTCGCGATCGCTCTGGGCCAACGGATCGGCGGAAGCGTCAAGGGCGTGCCCGGCCTCCCGTTCGAAGCGGGTGATCATCTCCCGCTGTTCGGTGGGAATGGCGTGGCGCGCCAGCCGGATACTCGCGTCCCGCACGGTCTCAAGCGTCTCGCGGAGGCTTGCGGTTGCTCGTTGAGCGGCGGCGGCGGGGTTGTTCAGTTCATGCGCCAACCCCGCGGAGAGCTTGCCAAGCGCCACCAGTTTGTCGCGCTGCGTTTCGATCCGAGTGGTCTCGCGGATGCGGTCGGCCATGATGGAAACCAGCCGCTGCCCAAGCAAGGGCATGCGCTGGAGCATCTCAGGGAAGAGGCTCCTGTGGAGATAAGCGACACGGGTGTAAAGCACGGCGCGAGCAGTGCCGGCGTAATGCGTCAGCCGCGAGTACGGGAGCAGGCCGGTCACCTGACCCGCAACCCCCCTGATGATCATCTCATCGGCGCCGCTTCCCCGTTGTATTCGAATTTCTCCCTCGAGAATTACAGTGAGATTGTCAATAGGTTCACCTTCGCGGCCCATGATCTCTCCCGGCTGAAAGTGCATCTCCTGAAAATGCTCAGCCAGCCAGTTGAGTTGCTCGCTGGGTAAGTCCACGAAGATCTCGATCTTGCGCAGGTCGTCGATTGATATTCTGCCCATTGCACTCGTCAGGTTCTGCGCCAAGTTACACCTCACTGAGATATTGATGAGTAAACTGCACGGCAATCGAGCCTTCGCCCACGCCCGACGCGACCCTTTTCACTGAACCGTGGCGGACGTCCCCCGCGGCAAAGACGCCGGGTACGCTGGACTCCACCCAATATGGATTGCGCTCCAACAGCCACCCCTTCGGTCTTTTTCCATCGCGCATCAGGTCGGCTCCCGTAAGAATGAACCCCCGCTCGTCCCGCTCCACCACACCGGAGAGCCAATCTGTGTTGGGCTCCGCGCCAATGAAAATCGACAGCAGGTTTGTGGGTACAGTTGAAGTGTCGCCGGTCTCCGCACAATGGATGGAAACGGCTTCGAGGTGTGTATCCCCATGAACTTCAGTTACCTGGCATTGGGTTTGCACCTTGATGTTCGGCGTCTTCTTGATCTGGTCGATCAGGTACTGCGACATGGTTGCGGAGAGGGATGGGCCTCGCACCAGCATAACCACTTGCCGCGCAAATTTAGAGAAGTACATTGCGGCCTGTCCGGCCGAGTTCGCGCCCCCGACAATATAGACGTCCTCACCTTGACACTCCTTCGCCTCGGTCATGGCCGAGCCATAATAGACGCCGCACCCTTGCAGCCGCTCTACCCCAGGTACGTCCAGCTTGCGGTAGGCAACGCCCGTCGCGATCAGCAGCGCTTTGCAGCCAATATCGGATCCCGTCGCCAGTTTGACGATCTTCGAGGAGCCTTCCACACTGAGACCGGTCACCTGCTGAGGACTCAAAATCTCCACTCCGAAGCGCCGTGCCTGGGCCACGGCGCGCCGTGCCAGGTCGCCACCGCTCAATCCGGAGGGAAAGCCGAGATAGTTCTCGATGCGGGAACTCATCCCCGCCTGACCGCCCGGCGCTTCCATCTCGATCAGCACCGTACTGAGGCCCTCGGACGCGCCATAAACGGCCGCCGCCAGGCCCGCAGGTCCGCCGCCGGCGATCACCAAATCGTAAAACGCTACTTCCGGTCGAATGCGAAGCCCAAGTCTCTCGGCCAATTCACCCACGCTCGGGTTTGCCAACGATGTGCCATCGGGAAACAGCACCTTCGGCAGGCTGGCGACTTCGGCTCCAGCCGCTTCCACCAGGCGGCGCACCTCGGCAACCTGTCCCGCCGTCTCCACATCGATCCATTGGTAAGGCGTCTGGTTGCGCGTCAAAAAATCTCGAATCGCATAAGATTGGGGAGACCAGCGCGTCCCGAGAACGCGAACCCCCTCCATGGGAGGCCTATGCGACCCCGTCCAATCATCCAGAAGGTCATCGAGCACAGGGTAGAGGTGTTCCTCCGGAGGGTCCCATGGCTTCAGCAGGTAGTGGTGGATCTGGGCGTCGTTGATGGCGCGAATCGCCGCATCGGTGTCGGCGTAGGCGGTTAGCAACACACGTTTGGCGTCGGGGAAAATCTCCATCGCCTGACCAAGGAATTCCACGCCAGTCATCTGAGGCATCCGCTGATCCACCAGAAGCAACGCCACTGAATCACCACGCCGCTTGAGTCCGCGAAGTGCCTCCAGTGCCGTTGCGCCGGAGTCCGCGCGCAATACACGGTAGCGCTCAGCATAGCGGCGTCGCAGGTCACGCTCGACAGCGCGCAATACTTCAGGGTCATCATCAACCGTCAGCAGTACGGGTCTTGCCATTTATTTTCCCTTACGCGGGGTTACAAAGGCGCAAGAGGGGAGACCATCTTTTTCCTCCCCAGACGTTGATAAATCCTTGGATGAACTTCAGGCCTGATAGGTTTCAGACATATTGTCTGGTTCGATCCCTGGCCGGCCCATTCGGCTGCGGCAATTGCCGGACTTGCGATGGAAGCGTAACAACAGGTTGGGAACGGTGGACAATCGGCAACTTTTTGCATTGCCATTTCGGCTAGGATACAGTGATTGGACACAGCGCAAGAAGGCTGTCGTTTGCTCCATGAGGAGGAGGACCGATGCGGGCTTTTACTTTTGTTGCCGGCGCTGTTTGCCTGTTTGCCGTACTGCTCGATGCCTTCCAGACGATCATTCTGCCACGCCGCGCGACCGGCCGTTTTCGGCTCACTCGCATATTCTATGTGATTACCTGGACACCCTGGGTGTTCTTTGGCAAACGGCTTCGCAATCCGCGCAGACGCGAGTCCGTCTACAGTTACTACGGGCCTATGTCTCTCATTTTTCTTCTCGCGGTGTGGGCGGGCTCGATGGTCTTGGGCTTTGCACTCATTTTTTACTCCATGGGCAGCCCGTTCAACGACGCTACGCAAGGGTCGAGCTTTCGATCCGACCTCTACGTAAGCGGAACCACCATCTTTACGCTGGGGCTGGGGGACGTGACGCCGCGCAGTGCCTGGGCGCGCCAGCTCGTTATCGTTGAAGCTGGAATCGGGCTGGGTTTTCTAGCTGTCGTGATGGGATACTTTCCCGTTCTCTACAGTGCGTTTTCGCGTCGCGAGGTGAGCATTTCGCTGCTTGACGCGCGAGCCGGGTCTCCGCCCACCGCTGCCGAATTGATGCGCCGCCATTCCTATGAAGGCGGTGAAAGCGCTCTCACCCTGCTGCTGGTCGAATGGGAGCGCTGGTCGGCGGAATTGCTCGAAAGCCATATCTCTTATCCGCTGCTATGTTACTTCCGCTCGCAGCATAACAACCAGAGCTGGATAAGCGCCTTGACGGCCGTGCTGGACACTTCCGCGCTGCTGATTGCCGATGTGCAGGGAAACGAGGCGCGTCAGGCTCAGTTGACCTTTGCCATGGCACGCCACGCGATGGTGGACCTGGCGCAGATTTTCTCCCTGCCCCCGGTCAACGATGCTCCAGACCGGCTCTCTCCCGAGCGTTATGAACAACTTTACGATCTGCTCTGCAAGAGCGGCGTAAGCGTCTGCCGCGACGGTCGCTCCTACGAGAGGCTTCGCGATATGCGTGCGCTTTATGAGGGCTACGCCGAAGCGTTGGCCGATTATCTTCGCATGCCGCTGCCGCCATGGATCGCAGACCATCCGCACAAGGACAATTGGCAGACCGTGGCCAAACTGCGCGCCCAAATCGAGACGGCCAACTCGCAATCGAATCGTGGAGCGCCAGCCGACGATGGGCCGCAGGCCATTGCCGCTCCGAGGGACGATCATCATGATTTCTGAAAGAAGATGTCTCCCGCGGACGCTATCTGGCTCCAACCTGTACCTCCACGTTGTAATCAGGCCGGCGATCCCCTTCCGGCCAATGCGGAGCCCAGGACAAATCGCCAGTTCTGTATCAGGGCACGACCGGGGTACCGGGGCACCCTCTGGGTCGGGGTCGCGTGCCGCAGATTGCCGCAAAATCAATACGGGCTTTACAGGCTGCGGAAAAACTCGATCCGGAGGGAGGCGGGGGTTTCAACCCCCGCATAAAGCCAACAGAATCAATGCGGGCTGGTAGGGGTGGGTTTCAACCCACCCATTTATCCCCGGAGGCCCGCTCTCCGCCAATTCCACCCGAAATCCCGAGTTTTTCCGCAGCCTCTTCAACCCCGACAGAATCCGCGCTCAGGTCCTCGTCACCAGCCGAACGCTTTCGATATGCCGGTTTCCGGGGACCAATCCCTATACGGGATCGACATAGTTAGTTCCAGGCTGAGAACGATTCACCCGAAGCATGCTCTCAAGCACCCTCTTTTTCGAGCTCTCGGACGAACATCTCCCTCAACGGCGAAGGGGAATACAGCAGGCGATCCAGCCAGGTGAGGACGTTGTAGTAGTAGGTTTCTTTTTCAAGATAGCTCTCTAGCATCATGCTCAACTCCGCGCTATCCCGCCGCTTGGAAAAGTAACTCAGAGCGCGGACTCGATTTGAGGCGTCCTTGCTGACCAACTCCGTTTCAAAGAATGCGCCGACCTCTTCGGAGTCTTGGTTAAGCATCCAGCCGTATGCAATCTTGACCAGCTCGGACCTCCCGCTGAGCATGAGCTCCCTGGACACCTCCGACGGATTTGAGGACAGGTTTAGGGCCGCTAACGCTGCCTCTCTAATTACCTCTCCGTACGCCTCTTTCGCGATCTTGAGGAGGGCTGGGACGTCGTCCGAATTCCCAACCTTGGAAATGACGGCCACAGCAGGATTGCGCAGCGAGCTGTCTGTTTGCATCAAATATGGTCGAGCCAATTCCGCGTCACCAATCTCAGCGTTCTTTGCCAGACCGAGCAGTGCGGCCTCAACAAAGTGCGATCTTACAAATTCATCCAAGCCCTCCCATCGGGCATAGATCGCGCCCCATGCGGCTCCGAGTTCTTTCTCCCCCCGCAGCGAAGATTCCTCTTTAAGCCGTTTGAACCCATCCGCTAGGTCGAAGCGCAGATCTGCGGAAAAGTCCTCGAATCGATCTAGGGCGAGCGCTCTGTAGGCAAGTTCGCCTCCGGAAAACCAATCCAGCTCGCATCGAAGTTTATCCGTGCTCTGCATGCACAAGAACGTGACGATTATCGAATCAGCATCCGGGTGAACCCTAGCACGCGAGCCGCCGAGCAGGCTGCCTGACAGAGCTTCTAACATTCCTCCCATTCCTCCGTAAGCGGCTCGGTTTGGGTCGTCCAATGCATCACGGACGGCCTTGAAATCGGGAAGAATACCCCGAGCGGCTAGGCTTTGAAACGAGATCGCCCTAAGTTCCAAAGAAGAGTCCTTTGTTAGTTTTTCTGCGACCGCGATTGGAAGGCTTCCTCGCCGAATCAATTCCTCCAGAGAGAGCTTCTTAATCTCTTCCGAAGAGCTCTCCGTGCCCTTCAGCAGTAACTCGTCGCTTACCTGTGAGATATTCGCCGACAGCAATTGAAGCTGGGACTTTGGGGTGTACGAGTCGCTCGATATCACTTCAGAGAATGCCCCGTTGGGATCCGAGGCCGCGAGAATCACTATCTTTGCATCCCTAATCTCGGAGGCAAAAATCGGGCCGCCTTCCACTGCCATCTCCTCAAGAACGGCAAGCGTGCCGGCGTCCCCCATTGCGCCCAAGTACGTGAATGCACCCCCTCGGACCCCAGGCGATTTGTGTTCCAGTGGCAGGAACGACCGCCAATCCTCTGGAATCTCGATCCGGGCCCTGGTCAGAAGGTCTAGCGCCCCGACCCTGACCTCATCAGATACATCTTGGGATGCGTAGGTGAAAAGCAGGTCTGCAACCGTCTCCTTTTCAAATTCTCGGAGCCAATACCAGCCCGGTTTTGTGTCATTCGAACTTTCGATGATGGTTCGAAACAGATGGGAACTTTCGCTGGATGTCGCGTCAAGCTCCCCGCGATGCTTATATAGAAGATTGATCTCATGAGTGCCGAGGGTCCCCTGCGTGGAGCGGTGGGAGATCAATGTTGACGAAAGCAGGGACAGGCGCGCAACATCAAACTCCTGTAAGGGGCTTTCAAGGGTCGCAGAGAACTCCATCGCCCCGTCCCTGACCGCTTGGCCTAACATTTCCGAGAGCGTCGCCAGCTGTTTGGATGCTCTGGCCTCACCTCGGGAAGGGTATTGATTGATCGAAGAAGTTTCAGCTGATTCGCGGATAGGGGAAGCGCTAACCGGCTGTTGGAGCGTGGGCGGAGTCAGCTCTACCTGGTCGAAAACGTGATCCAGAAGCCAACCAAGGAGTTTACTCTTCCAATCTTCGGCGTCGCGAACCGTCTTGAACATGACCTCCTGTAATGCCTCTTGTCTGCTCCGAAAATCCATGACCTTTTTGAGTTGGTCGCCTGGATCGTTCAGCTTGTCCTGATGCACATCCTTGAATACCAGCCAGATTTCAGGCTTATCTTGGCCTTTCCGCCTCTCCCGCGCCCGCTCGAACTCCTCCTCGAACCCCGAGGTGTGCGTCCCGCTTGGCTGTCCCCATCGCTCCCATAGAAGGCCAACGAACAGGTCGCAATTGTCCACCATTGGGTTAATCTGCGCTTGAGGCCTTCCGAACCCGGGGGCAGTGTCCTCCCATTTATGGAGATCTATCTGCCATCCGAAGCACTGTCCTGTTAGCTTATTTACGCTGGCGACGATATCCTCGGCGGCCGCTCGCTCGATCTTAAGATCACTGGGAGAGGCGAGAAACACGTTTAGGACTTGTCGAGTCGTTTCCATTGTGTTCGCAAATGATTATCAGGGGTGGTGGCTTAGCCGGTAAAGGTTCAAATTGCGATCTGTACGGAGATTCCGCTCCCTGCACCCGAATCAGGCGCGCCCCGGCAACAAATCACGAGGCTTGCGGCGGGTGGCCCCGGTCCCGGTGCCCTTTCCAGACCACGATTAGGGTGCCCCCTGTACCTTTGAACTCACCTACTTTTTGTGTTAAGCAGTAGGGACTCGGCCGCCGGTCGGGAGCGCCAAGGTGCCCCTGCGTCATGCGAGCGCCTGGACCGGACTTGCGCCTCGATT
>Ga0224554_1001815_pt1 | contig 12477 bp, 9 predicted proteins | sample 714S22024metaG_FD_180666 | JGI IMG/M metagenome (GOLD analysis project Ga0224554, IMG submission 180666) | Peat soil microbial communities from Stordalen Mire, Sweden - 717 S2 20-24 | ecosystem: Environmental > Terrestrial > Soil > Wetlands > Peat | place: Sweden: Norrbotten County, Stordalen...
TCGAACGACTCTTCCGACGGCTCAAAGGCTTCCGCAGAATCTTCTCCCGCTTCGAGAAACTCGATGTCCTCTTCCTCGGCTTCCTCAACTTCGCCCTCGTCATCGAAGCGCTGCGTTAGTGTGAACATGCCCTAGTTTGCTGTGGGATGCTCGACGTTGTCGATGACAATAGTCTCCACGGGCCCTGTGGCTGGCTGTAGTTTCAATCCAATCTCTCCCAACGCTGTGAAAATTGACGTTGCGTCGTCTGTTGGCGAGTTACTTGCCGCCGCGCTTGCTGAATAGATCGACCAGTCGAGCGTGAAATTGTAGGTGCTGGTCAATCCTGTCTTGTCGAGCACAGGGCGTCCGACAAAAGCTTCTGGCATCGACAGGAGGTTGGCAAAGGACTTCATCGAAGAAGCCTGCATGATGGTCGTGTCATCCAACCAGCGGTGGGTCGACAGCGGCTTGCCATCTTCGCCTTTGCCAAGTTGCGGAGGAGCTGAATCTGTCGCTGCGTCCTTCATCTTGATGCCGCCTTTGGCGACGACCATATCGTAGACGGGAATCTGCCTGGCCCCATGGTGGAGCGTGAGAGAAAAGCGCTCTGCCAGCAGCGACTGCATCATCGCCTCGCGCCACTGCTCCTGCTCGTCCTTGCTCAGCTTCTGGAAGGTAACAATATCCTCAGCGCTCATCTTGGCTACGATGTCGTACTTCTGTTTAACCGCCCAATCGGGTAGCCCGGTGACCTGCCCGTCGAACCGGAGGTTCTTATAGCCATAGGCGTAGCAGAGTAGATCCGACAACGTCTGCCAATCAGCCTCCATGCTATCAGGGTGGTACTGTATGCCCACCCAGCCGTGGGTAGGCCGCCCGTCTGTTGGAATGGGCTTAATCGTGGCCGCATCGAAAGAAGGCGCGGGGGCCGCGTTCGTCGTCGGAGTTGGAGACGATGCCGCGCCTGACGCTGCGTTGTTTTGGGCGAGCAGAATAGGGGAGGCAAGGGCGATCCATGCAGCAGCGAGAAGCAGAGATTGGCGAAGGAGGCGCAGAGCGTGGAACGGTGGCATATTACATTTCCTCATGCCGATCACCATAGTACGATAGTAATCGTATGTCAAACGGCTACTCACCCGGCTTATGGTCGCACATGCGCGATATCCGATCCTTCACGATGAAGCCGCAGAGGATGGGCCAGCGAGATTTGTGGCTAGGCCAGCGCATCGAGGGCGGATTTGGTCTTGTCGTGGAGGGTGCGGGTTTCGGCGGTCTGCTTGCGCAGGCCTTCGACGATGTGGGCGGGGGCTTTGGCCATGAAGGACTCGTTGGAGAGCTGGCGTTCGGCAGCGGCGAGACCTTTTTCATACTTGGCGAGGTCTTTGGTCAGGCGCTCGCGCTCGGCGGGAACGTCGATCTGGCGCTCGTAGAGGACGGCGACATCGAAGCTCGCGGTGCTGCGCGCGTTATTGCCGGTAAGGGCAGTTGCGGAGACTTCGATGCCGCTGACGCGGGCGAGACGGGCGAGGATGTCCTGACTGAACTGGAGTGGATCGAGGATTTGTGCGTCACCGTGGATACGGATGGGCGCGGACTCTCGTTCGGGAACAGCCAATTCCTTGCGCAGGGCGCGGATTGTGGAGATGAGCTCCTGTAGGGTTTGCATCTCGCCGAGAGCGGCCTTGTCGCAGGCATAATCATGCGGCTGCGGGTAGCGGGTGAGGGCGATGGTTTTTGCGGGCGGAAGGCCAGCGTAGAGGGCGTGCCAGATCTCTTCGGTTAGGAAAGGCATGAAGGGCGAGAGCAGACGCAGGGCGGACTCGAAGACGGCGACCAGAGTGGTGAGGGCGGCGCGGGTCTGGTCAACGGATCTCTCGGCATCTTCGCTGATTGGGAAGGGAAGATCGTTGGTTGGCTCGAAGTTGAGGCGGAGCTTGACGATTTCGAGGTACCAGTCGCAGAGGTCGCCCCAGAAGAATTGGTAGATGGCGCTGGCGGCTTCGTCGAAGCGGTAGTCGGAGAGTGCGCGATGGACCTCGGCGGAGACGGCGTGGAGGCGGGAGAGAATCCAGCGGGATTCGAGGGCGTCGGTGTCAGGGGAGCCCACCTTAGCCGACGATGAAGCTGTCGGCGAAGATGGGGCACCCAGATTCGGTAGCGTAACTTCGATGCCGGCTTCGCGGGCGCGTTCGAGGTTCATGAAGAGGAAGCGGGCGGCGTTCCAGATCTTGTTGGCGAAGGCACGGTTGCCCTCGGTGCGGGCTTCGGAGAAGGCAATGTCGGTGCCGGGCGAGGCCATGCTGGCCAGCGTGAAGCGCACCGCATCGGTGCCGAAGCGCTCGATGATCTCGATGGGGTCGATGACATTGCCCTTGGTCTTGGACATCTTCTGGCGGTCGGCGTCGCGGACGAGGGCGTGGATGTAGACCTCTTTGAAGGGGACGGCTTCGGCGAGCTTGCGTGGGCTGCCATCTGCCATCGGTACGTCGAGCATGAAGTGGGTGCCCAGCATAATCATGCGCGCGACCCAGAAGAAGAGAATGTCGAAGCCGGTGACCAGAAGCGAGGTGGGGTAGAAGGCGGCAAGGTCAGGGGTCAGGTTCGAGGTTCGAGGTTCGAGGGTTAGAACATTGCCGTGACTGCGCAGGTGGCTGGGTTCGAGGTTTGAGGCAGGGTCAAGTGCTATCGGCACTGCTTTTCGCGCGGCCTCTTTGAACGCGATCGAGGCGGCGATGCGGAAAGCTATCTCATTTGAGTCCTGCTCATGATAGCTACCGTCTACGAGCGTCACTTTGACATCCACAAGCGGATGCCCTTCGACGACACCATCGCGCATGGCTTCCTGTATTCCTTCTCGAATTGGTGGGATGAATATTTCCGGCAAAACTTCCGAGGCGGTTTCGTTTGAGAAAGCGAAACCTTTGCCGGTGGCATTCGGAGAGATGCAAAGACGAACGTGGGCGTAATTGCCGGTCCCTCCTACTTGTCGAATGTACTTACCTTCTCCGTACACGCTCCCTCGAATCGTCTCTGTGGCCTGCGATTCTGCGCTTCCGGGCCAGCCGAAGACGGTGAACGGCAGCAGGCCGGAGGAGAACCAGGTGTCGAGGACGTCAGTCTCTTGCGCGATGTCGGAGGAGCCGCAGGTGGCGCAGGCGGTGGGCGTCTCGCGGGCGACGGTGATGGCGTGGCAGGCCATGCAGTGCCAGGCGGGAATGCGGTGGCCCCACCAGAGCTGGCGCGAGATGCACCAGTCGTGGATGTTGCTCATCCACTCGAAGTAGGTCTTGGAGTACATCTCTGGCGTGAACTTAATGTGGCCGTCGCGCACGGCGGCGATGGCCTTGGCGGCGATTGAGTCTCGTGCAACTCCACCGGGGCTAAAGCCCCCCTCTTGTGCGGGCGTATTCAGGGGGCTGAAGCCCCCTGCTCCCTCCGGTTTGCCCCCTGCTCCCTCCGGTTTGCCCCCTGCTCCCTCCGGTTTGCCCCCTGCTCCCTCCGGTGCTTTGTTGACGGCGAGGAACCACTGTAGGGAGAGGCGCGGCTCGATGACGGCACCGGTGCGCTGCGAGAGCGCAATGGCGAGGTTGTGGTCCTTGATGGCGACCAGCAGGCCGGCGGCTTCGAGGTCGGCAACGATGCGTTCGCGGGCTATGAAGCGGTCGAGGCCGTGGTAGGGCGAGCCGGGCAGGTCGATGTGCGCGGAGGTGTCGAGGATGGTGATCGAGGCGAGGTTATGACGCTGGCCGATGGCGAAGTCGTTGGGGTCGTGCGCGGGCGTGACCTTCACCGCGCCGGTACCGAACTCCGGCTGCGCCCAGTCGTCGGCGAGGATGGGGATCTCGCGGTTGGACGCGCCGTTGACGGAGCTGAGTGGCAGCGAAATGACTTTGCCGATGATGGCGGTGTAGCGTGCGTCGGTCGGGTTGACGGCAACGGCAGTGTCGCCGAGCATAGTTTCGGGGCGCGTGGTGGCGACGACGATGGAGCCAGTGCCATCGGCGAAGGGATAGCGGATGTGGTAGAGCTTGCCGAGGCGGTCTTCATGCGTGACTTCGAGGTCGGAGACGGCGGTCTGCTGGATGGGGTCCCAGTTGACGATGTAGCTGCCGCGATAGATGAGGTTCTGTTCGTAGAGCCGGACGAAGGCTTCTTTCACGGCGACCGAGAGCCGGTCGTCCATGGTGAAGTACTCGCGCGACCAATCGACGGAGGCACCGAGGCGGCGCATCTGGTCGGTGATGGCAGAGCCGTATTGGCGCTTCCACTCCCATACGCGTGCGGTAAAGGCCTCGCGGCCGAGGGACTTGCGGTCGGTGCCTTCGCTGGCGAGTTGGCGTTCCACCATCATCTGCGTGGCGATGCCGGCGTGGTCGGTGCCGGGAACCCACAGGGAGGTTAGACCACTCATGCGATGCCAGCGGGTGAGGATGTCCATCTCCGTCTGGTTGAGCATGTGGCCCATGTGCAGACGGCCGGTGACGTTGGGCGGTGGCAGGAGAAGGGTGAAGGCGGCGGCACTCTTCCCACCCATGCTCTGCATGGATGGGGCACCCGAAACTGTCTCCGGGCTAGGGACTTCAAAGAGCTTCTCGCTGACCCAGTACTCGGCCCAGCGGCGCTCGATGATGGAGGGGTCGTAGGCTTTGGGAAGGCTGCTGGCAGAAGCATCAGCGGACGATTGGCCGGTCGATGGGGCGAGCGGTATATTCTGCGATTCCGGCAGCGATTGGGCAGGCGATTTTGGCGTGTTTTCGTGACTCATGGGGATAAGTCAAGGGTAGCACCGGCGGAGAGACTTGGTCGTGCAAGGAATCCTAACCACGGAGCAATCGCATAAAAGCCATGCAAGGCCGAGGAGATGCTTTGAATTCACCTGTTGCGAGACAGGGATCGATTGTCCGAGGATTTCTTGCGTCGCTTGAGATTGCCAAGTCATGTTTCTGAATCCAACCAGGTTATTTTCGCCAACTCAACATACGAATTCCTCAAAAATTGTTATTGCCAACCGTCACGCGATGAGCTTAGTATCCGATTCGATCCCGCAATGAATGCACAAACACGCACCGCAAGGACACAGAACTAAGTTGTAGCCGGATATAGCCCGAATCACCGGGACAATCCAGGAGAGGCAAGTTTGGGTTCAAAGCACCCTTATCCACAGATAAGGGATTTGAATTCCCGTGCTTTGGAGTGACGAAACAATGACTTGGTACGCCTACTGCATAGCAGAACGAAACGCATTTCCTGAGCTTTGTCGACATCGCCGCCCAATGCCACTGGTTGGAGTCACCGGCCTCTTTGGGAACCAGACCTTTCTGTTTCCGGCAAGCGATCTGGCGGTGATCGTTTCGGAACACACGGCGGAAGACGCTGCCCGGATGGACCAGAACGCAGCCAAGGACCACGCCCGCGTGATTGCGGACTGCTTCAAGCTTTCCACGGTGCTTCCCTTTCGTTTTGGCACCACCTTTCCCGACGATGACGCGCTGCGCCGGTCGGTTCGCTCGAACCAACGGCACTTCACGGCGAATGTGGAGCGACTGCGCGGCAAGGCCGAGATGCACCTGAAGGTTCTGATGGACGATACCTGCCCTGGCATCGCCGCACGCGATATGACGGTGGGACAGCAATACCTGACCAGCCTGCGCGAGAGCGCGGTGCGGCAGCGGGACCGCCAGTCGCGGGCCAGGGCGCTGTCGGTGCAAATGCATCGCATGTTCCTGCCAATTGCCGAGGAGATCACCTGCAAGCGTACGGAGTCTGGCAAGATGCTGCTGGATATCGCCCACCTGATCGACAACAAGACGGTGGAGCGCTACCAGAACAAGTATTCTTCGGCGACGTTGGAGATGAAGGAGTGCCGGATGCAGTTGTCCGGTCCCTGGCCTCCGTATCACTTTGTTCAGCGCCACTCGCCGTCGCCGCTGCACAGCGCATAAGGCCACCGCATAATGCTTGGTGCGGGCTTGTTGCTTCGCCAGATGCACCGATCATTCGTTGCTTTCAATCGAGAGGGCTGCCCGATGCGGTCCTCTCGATTTATTGGGATAGACGCGCGTGGGTTTATAAGAGAAGGATGATAACTCTCAAGGGCAAGGTTGTTCTGATTACCGGGGCCAGTTCGGGCATTGGCCGGGCCACGGCGTTTGCGTTTGCGGGCGCGGGCGCGCGGCTTCTGCTGTGTGCGCGTCGCCTGAAGCTGCTTCAGGAGCTGGAAGCGCCACTGATGGAGGCTGGCGCTGCGGCCGTATCGCTCCTCCGTCTGGATGTACGGGAGCGCGAGGCGGTCGAGGCGGCGGTGGCGGGTCTGCCGGCGGATTGGAAGGCTATCGACGTTCTGGTCAACAATGCGGGGCTCAGCCGCGGGTTGGCCAAGCTGTACGAGGACGACCCGGAGAACTGGGACGAGATGATCGACACCAACGTGAAGGGGTTACTTGCGGTGACGCGCGCGGTGGTTCCTGGAATGGTGGCGCGGGGAGCCGGGCATGTCATCAACCTGGGCTCGACCGCTGGGCATATTACATACGCAAATGGGGCGGTGTACTGCGCGACGAAGGCAGCGGAGAAGGCCATCAGCGAGGGGTTGAAGATCGATCTGATGGGTACTGCGGTACGGGTCACCTCGGTCGATCCCGGTATGGTGGAGACGGAGTTCAGCCGGGTAAGGTTTCGCGGGGACGAGGAGCGCGCGGCGAAGGTTTACGAGAAGATCACGCCACTCGAACCGGAGGACATCGCGGATGCGATCCTCTGGGCAGCCACCAGGCCCGCCCATGTGAACATTCATACCGTTGTGATGACCACGATCGACCAGGCGAATTCTACGGTCTTCCATCGACACGACTAAGCGCTCGGTTGGGTAAGAGCAATACGGAGGAGTTGGACAAACCGCTGCTTTCTTGTCCTGACGGCATTCCTTGCAGCCGCAACGACGAAATCATCAACTCGGCCGATTCAACCGGACACCGTTATATGTGGATCGTCCAGCCAAGCTCAGTCAACTTCTCCTCGATGTCGGCGAGCGCGTTGGCAAGTGCGCTGCGCCGGATCGGGCTGGCGGCGTGCTCGGAGAGGATGCGGTTGCGCTGAAGAATGAGAGCCTGTCGTTTCCGCGTGCGTTCGGCCTCGCGAGCGTGGGCGATTGCTTTGTCTTGCCTGGATGGGGTGGCCTGCAGCGGACGCTTTTCAACAGATTGTGTTGCTAATCCTTGTGACATAAGTTAATTTTACGCCGACCCGCTGGATTGCATCAGATTCCGGGGGGCGACGGCCTGCGTGGGAGCGGTCCGCGTGGTGCCTGTGCGTGGTGGATCCGATGCGCGGATGCCTATAATCGGATCACGCGAGATTGATGAAATCGAGTGGGGGAAAGTTTGTCAGTCATTGTTCAGATCGAGGGCCTTCGCAAGGTCTATGAAGGCAAACAACGCGTCGTTGCCGTGGATGGCATCGAGTTGGGTGTGCGCGCAGGCGAGATGTTCGGCCTGCTTGGCCCCAACGGAGCGGGCAAGACGACGACCATCGGCATCTGCACTACGCGCGTTCTGCCGAGTGCGGGAACGATTCGCATTGCAGGCGTCGATGTGGTGCGATCGCCGGCGGTGGCGCGACGGTCGATGGGAATCGTGCCCCAGTTCAACACGCTCGACCGTTCCTGCACCATCTATGAGAACATCCACTTTCACTGTCTCTACTTCGGGTTCTCGCACGCCGAGGCGAAGCGGCGGACGCACCAACTACTCGATCAGTTTCTGCTCACCGAGCGGGCAGATGCTTATCCTTCACAGCTTTCCGGCGGGCTGGCGCAGCGGGTACAGATTGCGCGTGCGATTGCGCATCGTCCCAAGGTGCTTTTCCTCGACGAGCCCAGCGCAGGGCTCGATCCGCAGAGCCGGATTGCGATGTGGGATGCGGTGCGGCGGCTGCGCGAGGAGGGGATCACGGTGGTGCTGACAACCCACTACATGGAAGAGGCCGACGAGCTGTGCGACCGCGTAGCGATCATCGACCACGGAAAGATTCTGGTGGAGGACACGCCCGCCGCGCTGAAGGGATCGGTGGGCGCGCAGAAGGTCTACGCGCTGGAGTTGAGCGAAGCCGCGGGCGCAGCAATGCTGGGCGAGCAGTTGAAGCAGATGCCGGGCGTGCGTGGCGTGGAGACTACGTCCAGCGGAATCCTCATCTTCGCCGACAACGCCGATGGCCTGCTGCCTGACATTGTTCGGGCCAGCAATCCATACGGCCTGCGCGACCTGACCATTACAGAAACCAGCCTTGAGACGGTCTTCATCCGGCTCACAGGGCGCGACCTTCGCGAATAGAACTGCGGGAGTAGAGACTCATGGCGCCACTGCAATCTGAGATCGTCGCAACCGATCGGCCGGAACCGGAGCAAAGGCCCGCTGCGTCCATGACTGTGCTGTACGCGCGCGCCTTTGCTGGGCTGTTTCTGCGCGACCTGCATGTGCTGCGGCGCGAGATGGTGCCGTTCCTGGTGCGCGTGATCATGAATCCGCTGCTGTTTCTGTTTGTGTTCACATACATCATGCCGCACATGAGCGGAGGCGCGGCGATGAACCCCACGGCCTCGATGGCTGGAGCCGCAGGGGCCAACTTCTCGACCGTTCTGCTGCCTGGATTGATGGCGGTGGCCATCATGTTTTCGGGGATTGCGGCGGTGGCGCTTCCTCTGGCCCAGGAGTTCGGCATTACACGCGAGATCGATGACCGCGTGATGTGTCCGTTGCCGGTGGCAGCGGTGGCCATCGAGAAGATCGTCTTCTCCGCGGTTCAGAGCATGATTGCAGCGGCGGTGGTCTTTCCTCTGGCGTACTACATGCCCGCGACGCCAGTATATGCGCACGTCAACAGTTGGGCGTTTCTGATCGCCGTTCTCTCGCTGGCCAGCCTTACCGCGGGAGCGCTTGGCCTGGTGATTGGCACCAGCGTGCGGCCACAGCAGATTGGGCTGATCTTCGGCGTGGTGGTGATGCCTATCACGTTTCTGGGCTGTGTGTACTATCCGTGGGCCGCGCTGAAGGCGATCCCGTGGTTGCAATATGGCGTTCTGATCAACCCGATTGTGTATATGAGCGAGGGGCTGCGCGCGGCGCTTACGCCGGGGATGCGGCACATGAATCCGTGGCTGATTCTGGCGATGCTTCTGTGCTCGTTTGCGGTGCTGACGTGGTTTGGGATACGGGGATTTCTTCGTCGCGTCATCGACTGAGACATCCCATCAACGCGCCATCCAGGAAGAGCTCAGGCCAGGTCGAAGAGCAGAAACTCGGTGCCGGATTTGCTGGCAATGGTGATGGAGGGTTCAGCTTCGAACTGTAGGCCGTCGCCTGCTTGCAGCGTTGTTCCGGCGACGGTGACAGCGCCGCGCGCGACCTGCAGCCAGCCGTTGCCGAGCCGGAAGGTGTGGCTGACGGAGCCGCCGGGGTCGAGCTTTGCGGCGAGGAGTTCGGCGTCGGAAAAAATCTTGAAGGAGCCATTGCGCGCGTCGGTGGAGGCGAGCAGATGAAGTTGATTCGGCTCGTCCTGTATGGAGAAACGCTTCTGCTCGTACTTCGGGGGAATGCCCAGTTGGTTCGGCACGAGCCAGATTTGGAGCAGGTGAAGGGTCTCGTCGGCTGAGGGGTTAATCTCGCTGTGGCGCACTCCGGTTCCGGCTGACATGTGCTGCAACTCTCCGGGAACCAGGGTTTCGCTTGCGCCGGTCGAGTCCTCGTGGCGGACCGCACCTTCGAGGACGTAGGTGAGGATCTCCATGTCGCGGTGCGGATGCTTGCCAAAGCCCTTTGTGGGCGCGACGCGGTCCTCGTTGATGACGCGCAGTGCGCGGAAGCCCATGTGCGCTGGATCGTAGTATTCGTCAAACGAAAAACTGAAGTTTGAGTCGAGCCAACCGTGGTTGGCGTGGCCGCGCTCGGTGGCCGGTCGTATGGTTACCATTGCAATTCACCCTGGATATCAGATGCTCAAGAGCGCACATCGATGCAAAGGGAGGCTCGCTTCACAGTCCTTTGCGGAGGGCCCGCCATGCGATGTCGCGGCGGAACTGCATTCCGTTGAAGGAGATTTTTTCGAGGGCGGCATAGGCCTTGGCGAGGGCGGCTTCGAGCGGCGTGGTGGATGAGGACGACGGCTGGCCGGAGACGGCTGTGACAGCGAGGACCCGGCCGCCGGCGGTGACGACGGCACCGTCTTTGGAGGCGGTTCCGGCGTGGAAGACTACGGTGTCCGGGTTGCGTACGGAGTCGAGGCCGGAGATGGGTTGGCCATTGACGACCTTGCCGGGATAGCCTCCGCTGGCGGCGATGACGCAGACGCTGGCTCCGGGCTTCATCTTGATTGCGAGGCGGTCGGTGGTGCCGTCGATGGCGGCGTCGAAGAGGTCGAGGATGTCGCTCTCCAGTCGCACCAGAATCGCCTCCGTCTCGGGATCGCCGAAGCGGGTGTTGAACTCGAGGACCATGGGCTTGATTGAGCCGTCGGGCTGGGGCGTCATCATCATGCCGCAGAAGAGGATGCCGTGGAAGGGCGTGCCTTCGCGGGCCATCTCGTCTACGACGCGCTGGGCTACGTTCTTGAGTAGCCACTGCTCGAGGTCGGCGCTCATCAGACCATCCGCGGTGTAAGCGCCCATGCCGCCGGTGTTGGGGCCGGTGTCGCCTTCGCCGATGCGCTTGTGGTCCTGCGCGGCGGCGAGCGAGACGGCGTGCTTGCCGTCGCAGAGGGCGAAGAAGGAGAGCTCCTCGCCGTCGAGAAACTCTTCGAGGACAAGCTCCTTTTCGGCTGTGCCGAGGAGTGCGCCGGAGAAGATCTCCGCGGCGGCTTTTTCGGCCTCGGCGTGGGAGTTGCAGAGGACTACGCCCTTGCCAGCGGCGAGTCCGTCGGCCTTGACGACGACCGATGCACTGAAGCGGGGAAGTTCGCGGCGAAGGTCTTCGAGGCAGCGGCAGACGCCGTAGGCGGCGGTGGGAATTTTGTGGCGCTGCATGAAGTCCTTGGCAAAGGACTTGCTGGACTCCAGGCGGGTAGCGGCTTGGGTGGGGCCGAAGACGCGGAGACCGAGGCGCTCGAGCTCATCGACCAAGCCGAGCGAGAGCGGGAGTTCGGGGCCGACTACGGTGAGGGCTGGGCTCTCGGCTTCGACTACGCGGAGCATGGCGGCGAGGTCCGCGGTGTTGACCGGAACGCAACGGGCGGACTTCGAGCCATTGTGGAGAAGAACCTGCGCGATGCCTGCATTGCCTGGTGCGCAGACAATCTCGGAGACGCGAGCGGACCTGGATAATGCCCAGACGATCGCGTGCTCACGTCCACCTCCACCGATTACCAGAACCTTCATTGGGGAATCCTCGAATATTCAGCTTGAATGCCGACTAGTCTAATGTTTGGCGAAGCGATTGGCGAAGAACAGGCAACGGCAAGAAGGCAATCGCACGAATTGTTCGCCATTTGTTTGTGGTTTGTTCTCCCCCTCCCCCCTCCCCCCTCCCGGGGGTATCTTGCGAGGAACTTGTTTTGTATCAATCGTCTGCCGGAAGTCACTGTCGCCAAAGTAGTCATTGCAAATGCTTTACAGCTAAAATATCTATTATGAATCGTTTACGGAGTATTGAGGGAGCTGAGAGCGTGGGCTCGCGGGGTTCGATTAATTTGATCCATATATTAATTGTATCAAGCGGAGCATAACTACTATGCCAACTATTTTTCGGAGGGAAGTGGTTTAGTTGGTGTTGGTTATAAGGATTTTTTGGTGTCGAGGGGCTTGACAAGGGGATTTGCTGGGGTTTTTGAGGAGATTATTTTCGCGTCCTCGATCGCTGGCGCGATCGAGGACGCGAAGAAGTAAAGTGGCGCGCAATACGGCACACGTAAACGTGTGCCCTTCCGGTTGGTGGCAACGGCTGGCAGTGGCGATTCGGCATACGGCAACAGGCTGCGAAAAAGGCTTGATTGCCGCTTCTGGCAAAAGGCCCGGGGCTAAATCCCCTTGATTCAATTGGCCTTATTCAGGGGATGAATCCCCTTGCTCCCTCCGGAAGAACAGGCAAGGGCGGCGGGTTGGTGGCTTACATCCCACCCATCGTATGAGACAAAGGCGCGATGGATGGGGCACCCGGCCATCCGGCACTCCCAGGTGCCCAAGTGCGAGGCACCTGGGGCACCCGGCGGACGAGAACAGACAACGGCAAGGGCAAAAGCGAAATGCGGGGGTCCCTCCACTGCGGCGGCAAAGTACGCCGCCTCCGGTCGGGATGACGGCTTCATCTAATTTCCGGTCGGGATGACGGTTGTATTTGGCGCTGCGGCCGGGATGACGGTAGTTGGGGGTGGGTGCGGACGAGAACAGACAACGGCAAGGGCAAAAGCGAAATGCGGGGGTCCCTCCACTGCGGCGGCAAAGTACGCCGCCTCCGGTCGGGATGACGGCTTCATCTAATTTCCGGTCGGGATGACGGTTGTATTTGGCGCTGC
>Ga0224554_1001816_pt1 | contig 12475 bp, 8 predicted proteins | sample 714S22024metaG_FD_180666 | JGI IMG/M metagenome (GOLD analysis project Ga0224554, IMG submission 180666) | Peat soil microbial communities from Stordalen Mire, Sweden - 717 S2 20-24 | ecosystem: Environmental > Terrestrial > Soil > Wetlands > Peat | place: Sweden: Norrbotten County, Stordalen...
ATATAGGCCCGAGAGCGCGGCCAAATCCAACACCCGTGCTGTTCCCGCTCATCAGGATCGAAGTCGCTCAATCAAAGTTTGGTGCATTCCAAGTTGGAAAATGGCCAGTTGCACCACAGGCAGCTAGTCCCTGCCTCTACCAGCTATGCAGCCACTCCTCATCCCTCCCCATCCGCACCGGCGTCTCGAACAGCTCGCTCAGCCGCGCCTCCGTCAATAACTCCTCCCGCGGCCCGTCCCCCACAATCCGCCCGCCCCGCATCAGGATCACCCGCTCGATCTCCGGCAAAATATCCCCCAAATGATGCGTCACCAGCACCAGCCCCGTTCCCTCCCGCGCCAGCCTCCGCAGCGTCTCCCTGAGTTCCCTCTGCGCCGCCAGGTCCAGCGCATTCGACGGCTCATCCAGCAGCAGTTGTCTTGGCCTGTGCACCAGCGCCCGCGCAATCAAAATCCGCCTCTTCTCCCCCGCCGACATCTCCCCCACCAGTTGCCGCGCCAAATGCAGCGCCTCCATCCGCTCCAAGGCCTCGACCGCCCGCTCCCTCATCTCCTCCGTCACATGCAAATTCGGCCACAGCGTCGACGCCGAAAAGAACCCCGCCGTCACCGCATCCAGTCCCGTCGTCACCGCCGTCCGTTCCCCCGGCAACTCCGCCCCCACCACTCCAAAGTGCCTCCTCAGCTCGGTCAAATCCCACCGCTCCCGCCCAAAGATCCGCACCACCATCCCGGCCCGCACCATGGGATAAACCTGGCACGTCACGGCCATGATCAGCGTCGATTTCCCGCACCCGTTCGGCCCCAGAATCGCCACATGCTCCCCGGCGCGCACCGTCAGGTCCACGTCATGCAGCACCACCCGGTCCCCCCGCGCCACATTCACCTGCCGCAGCTCCAAAAACTCGCTTGTCCCCAAATCGTCCATCCCCGACCCGTCCATCTCCATCTCCGTGCTGACCCCGACCCGCCTGCCTCAACCCACCTGTTAGATTAAATGGATTAACCATCATGGCTGACGCCTCCCAATTCCTCATCCCCCGCGGCTTCCGTTTCGGCGCCATCAAAGCCGGCCTCAAAAAGAGCGGCCGTCCCGACTTCGCCCTCATTGTCGCCGACGCCCCCGCCGCCGCCGCCGCCGCCTTCACCGCCAACCGCGTCATCGCCGCCCCGCTCATCCTCGACAAGCAGCATCTTCGCGCCACCGGCAGCCGCGTCCGCCTCGCCGCCATCAACGCCGGCAACGCCAACTGCGCGGCGGGCGAAGCCGGCCTGGCAGCCGCCCGCGCCACCTGCGCCGCCGCCGCCCAGCTCTTCCACTGCCTTCCCGAAGAAGTTTTTCCCTCCTCCACCGGCGTCATCGGAGTCCCCCTCCCCGTTGAAAAGCTCATCGCCGTCCTTCCCGCCCTCGCCGAATCCCTCGGCTCCGGGTTCGACAACTTCCAGCAAGTCGCGCAAGCCATCCTCACCACCGACACCGTCGAAAAAACCTCCTTCGCTCGCCTCGAAATCCCCACCCCAGCCGGCCCCACTCAGGAAGTCCGCATCGCTGCCCTCTGTAAAGGCTCCGGCATGATTCATCCTCAGCTCGTTCCACACGCCACCATGCTCGTCTACATCCTCACCGACGCCGCCGTCGAGCCTCCCATCCTCGACGCCTATCTCCGCCCCTCCATCGACCTCAGCTTCAACCGCATCTCCGTCGACGGCGACACCTCCACCAACGACACCGTTCTTCTGCTCGCCTCCGGCGCCGGCGGCGCAACCATCGGCCCCAACAACGCCGCCTTCGCCGACGCCCTCACCCAGGTCTGCACCTCTCTTGCCCGCCAGATGGTCGCCGACGGCGAAGGCATCACCCACGTCGTCGAACTCCGCATCGAAGGCGCCGCCAACGATGCCGACGCCCTCCGCATCGCCAAAGCCATCGCCCACTCGCCGCTTGTCAAGACCGCCTGGGCCGGCGCCGATCCCAACTGGGGCCGTCTCATCGCCGCCATCGGCTACTCCGGCGCCCTCATCGACCCCAACCGCATCGACATCGACTTCGGCGTCCTCCCCATCTGCCGCGACGGCGCCCGCGCCCCCAGCTTCGACGAGTCCGCCGCTCACGCCTACATCGCCCAGCCCCAGTTCTCCATCTCCATCCACCTCCACCAGGGCCCCGGCAGTTGCACGTTCTGGACCACCGATCTCACCGTCCAATACATCCACATCAACGCCGACTACTCCACCTAGCCGCAGCTGCAACCCTTTAATCAGACTCTCGCTCTGCCCCGGCGCTCTTAGTGGTAAAGCATTCACATTTTCGCAACCATCCAGACAAGCGTTTGACACCCAACCGCACCCTCCAGGCCAACCTTTGGCCCTCGAACGGCGCCTCCGGAGCCACCATTTTCCTTGAACCATTTACAATCCCAGTAACCGGAGAGTTACCCCCAGCCCATGACCGCCAAAAACAACCAGCAACCCTCCGCAGCCCCATTCAAGGCCGCCCAAAGCGGCTTCTCGCTCGTCTCCAACGACAAGCTGCTTCAGCTCTACTCCACCATGCTCAAGTGCCGCAGCCTCGCCGAGCGCTCCCATATCCATCTCAAACCAGGCAAGTTACACGGCAGACACTCCTCGATCCTGGGCCGCGAAGCAGCCGCCGTCGGCGTGGCCATCGACCTGCTCCCCGAAGACACCCTTGCCCCCGCAAATTGGGATCGGGCCCTCCTCAACACCATCAACCCATCCGTCACCTTGGCCGCCGGAATCCACCACGCCACCCGCGCCGCCCAAGCCAATAAAGACAACAAAAGCAATAAGATAGCCGCAGTCCTCTCCACCGGCAATCCTGCCTCGCTGCCCTCCTGGCAAAAGGCTCTCAACCTTGCCGCCGCCCACAACCTGCCTATCCTATTCGTCTCCCTGCATTCCCTCGATCCTGAGCCGAAGGGCCCCGAACGGCACCCCTGGGTCGAAGATATCCCATTGAAAACAAAGAACTACGCCTTCCCCGCCATCACCGTGGACGGCAATGACGCCGTAGCCGTCTATCGCGTCGCCTCCGAGGCCATCGCCCACGCCCGCAAGGGCCACGGACCCACCCTGATCGTCTGCCGCCGCTGGAAACCCGACGATCCCCTCCTGAGCATGGAGAACTACCTCATTCGCAAAGGTTTATTCACCGAGGAGTGCAAACGGCAGGTGGCCGCCTTGAACCCCGGACTCCATGCTGCACAGGAATAGCCGCGAAATCGCCCTCCCCCCAAGGCCTCACCCGGCTACCAAGTCATTCATTATCTAGTCCAAAGCACATCCTGCTGCTGAACCGGTCCAGCATCCCAGGAGCGAATTTTCATGCATTGATCCGGCACAACCAAATGATAGAGTTGGTAAATGAACGTGAGCAGACCTCCGGCCATGGCTTCTGTTATCCACTTCGCGGCAGTGTTGGCAGGGCTTTTCCTCATACCCGGCTATCCCCTCGCGGCTGAACAGCCCGGTGGACCCGACGGCGCTGGCCAGATCGCCGGCGATCCCAACCGCCCCGCTTCCGTCTGCGAACCGTCCACGCTCGATTCCCCTTATATCCCGGTCGACAGTTGGGTCTATCCAGCCGTACTGCGCCTTTACGGGCTGGGCTTTGTCGATACTGTCTTCCTGGACATGCGCCCCTATACGCGCTCCAGTCTGGACCACATGCTCGAAGTTGCCGGCGCCCGCATCGAGGACGCGGATCCTGGACCAGACACGGATCAGGCACAAGAGATCTACGAGGCGCTGACCCACGAACTGCGCGCCGATATGCAGGGCCCCTGCCTGGCGCATGAAGGCAAATCGCGCATTGAGTCGCTCTACTCCGTGGAACGCGCCATCAGCGGCACCCCGCTGCGCGACAGCTATCATCTCGGCTCCACCGTCGTCAATGACTACGGTCGCCCTTACCAAAACGGCTTCAATGACTACTCCGGCGCCAGTGGATACGCATCCGCCGGCCGCTTTCTGATCTATGTGCGTGGCGAGTTGCAGGCTGCCCCCTCGGCCGCGGGCTACTCCCAGGCACTGGCCCAGGAGCTCGCAGCGTTGGACGCCACTACCTACTACTTCAGCCTCACTGCCCCCTCCACTGTCCCCATCCCGTTGAACCAGCAAGACACCATTCCGGCGGGACCCATTGCCGCAGCAACCTATGGGCGGCTAATGGAGGCCTATGTCTCCGCCCACTACCTCAACCACGAGATATCCTTTGGCAAACAGGACGATTGGCTGGGGCCCGGCCTGGGCGGCGGCATGGCTAACTCCAACAACGCCGAGAACATCTATTCCTTCCGCATCAACCGCATCGAGCCGCTCCACATTCCGCTGCTCTCCCGGCTTACCGGACCCTTCCGGTACGATTTTTTGATCGGCCCTCTCAAAGGCCACACCTACCCCGTCGGCGCCTGGACGCATGTCGAGAAGGTCGGCTTCCGGCCCACGGAGAACCTCGAGTTCGGCTTTGAGCGCACCGTGATCTGGGGGGGCAACGGCCACGAGCCAATCACCCTCCACACCTTCCTGAAGTCTTTCTTCAGCTTTGTCTCCCCAAGCGCTGCGGTCAAGAACAGCCGCGACGATCCCGGCGCCCGTTTTGGCGCCTTCGACTTCTCCTACAGGCTTCCCTTCGTCCGCAATTGGCTCACGTTCTACACGGACTCGGAGGCGCATGACGAACCCTCGCCCGTCGACGCTCCCCGCCGCTCCGGCTACAGGCCTGGTCTATATCTCTCCCATGTGCCCGGCATTTCCAAGCTGGACCTGCGCGCAGAAGCCGTCAATACCGATGCCTCCACCCGCGACAGCCAGGGCGGCCAATTCCAGTACTTTGAAAACATTCAGCGGAATGGCTATACCAACCAGGGCCAGCTCTTCGGCGACTGGATTGGACGCGAGGACAAGGGTGGCCAGGGCTGGATCACTTACCACTTGAGCGGCAACGAGTGGATCCAGGCGGGTGTGCGCACTCAAAAGGCCACCAAGGACTTTATCCCCGGCGGCACTACCTTGAACGACATCAACTTCCAGGTGGTCAAGCGTTTCGGCAAAGACTTCGAGCTCAACGGCAACTTCGCCTACGAGCACTGGAAGGCTCCCATCTATCCTTCCGGCACACCCACCTACCCTGCCAGCCAGCAGACCGTAACCACAACCACCATCCAGCTCACCTGGTTTCCAAAGCGGAAGATTAGCTTTTAAATCCGGGACGCTCCCGCAGCGCTCTACTTCGCCCGCGGATGCGTCCTGTCGTATACCTGCGTCAACTGCGCAGTCGTAAGCTGCGTGTATCTCTGCGTCGTCGAGAGCCGCTCGTGACCCAGCAATTCCTGGATGGCGCGCAGGTCGGCGCCTTCTTCCAGCAAGTGCGTGCCAAAGGCGTGGCGCAGCGTGTGCGGATGCACGTCGGCCGAAAGCCCGCGCAGAATGGCGATGCGCTTGACGATACGGCCCACGCTGCGGGTGGTGAGCCGCGCCTCACCGCCGCCCGCCTTGCCCAGGCCGCGCAGTTGTAGATTGACGAACATCGCAGGCGTCGCGACTCCCTTGATCTTTCCGGACGCAGCCAACCGCGCCGACCGCTCCGCCAGATAGGCCCTTAGCGCCTGTGCCGCCGCATCGCCCAACGGCACGTAGCGTTGCTTCTGGCCCTTGCCGCGCACAAGGATTGCTTCGTTGGCCCAATGAATGTCTTCAAGGTTCAGCCCGGTCAATTCGGCGTTGCGAATGCCGCATCCATACAACAGCTCTAGAATCGCCTTGTCCCGCGCAGGCCAGCTTGAAGCGTCCTGTTCCACCGAATCCACCACCCGGTTCATTTGCTCGATGGAGGGCACGCGCGGCAAGTGTTTGGGCAGCCGCGGTGTGGCCACCAGCGAGGCCGCATTCTGCTCCACGTGGCCGCCGCGCGCCAGCCACTTGAACCAGCTGCGAATGGCTGCCAGCGCCCGCGCCGCCGAAGCCTTGGTGAGACCGCGATTGTAGAGCGTCCCCAGATAGGCGCGGATGTGGGTGTGCTCAATACGGTCCACGCTCTGCTCGGGACCGTAGCGCTCGGCGACAAAGGCCGCAAAACCGTGCAATTCCCGCCGGTAAGCGCGCAGGGTGTGCGTCGAGGCGCCGCGCTCGTTGGTAAGGACCCGCAGGTAGTCGGCCACGAGCGAATCCAGCGGTAGGCCGATTGCCGGCCCGGCCGTTGCGCTCATGCCGTCTCCTCGTTGGAATCTTGGGCCGGATCGCGAACCGGCTCAGGGCCGGGGTCCAGCGTCGAACCCAGTCTGGTCGCGCGAGGATGGTGCATGCGGTGTACGGCCTTGAGCCGGCCCAGCGCCAGGTGCGTGTAAATCTGCGTGGTGGAGATGTCGGCGTGGCCCAGCATGAGCTGCACGCTGCGAAGATCGGCGCCGTGCTCCACCATGTGGGTGGCGCAACTGTGGCGCAGTCTGTGCGGGCTGGCGGCGCCGTTCGCCATCTTCACCAGGTGCCAGACCCATTGGCGGGTAAGAGGCATGCCGCGCAGGGAGAGAAACAGACAGGTAGCGTCCTGCCGCGCCGCATTGGCTCTGCGCGCGGAGCTGATGCGCGCCAGGTGCGGCCTTCCCTCGCGCAGATAGGTCTCCAGCGCCTCCAGCGCGGAGCGCCCCAGCGGCACAATGCGCTCCTTGTCGCCCTTGCCGCGCACCTGCACGCGGCCCGCATCCATGGCCAGGTCGCCGGTGGAGAGCGCCGTCACTTCTGAGACGCGAAGCCCGCCTGCGTAGAGCAGTTCCAGAATTGCGTGGTCGCGCAGTGCCGTGGCCCGCGCCTGCGGATGCGATGCCGCCATGCCCGCCCGCTCCAGCATCTCCACCACTTCCGGCTCGGCCAGCGACTTGGGCAGCACCTTCCATGCCCTGGGCGACTCAATATTCACCGTGGGGTCATGATGGATGCGGCGGTCCAGCAGCAGCCATTTGTAAAAGCCGCGCAGGCAGCTCAGCTTCCGCGCCGCCGAGCGCGAGTCAATGCCGTGGTTGCGCAAGTGTTCAAGAAAAGCCCCTACATCCTGCTGCGCAGCCGTCAACAGCACCCCGTGGCGGCCTTCGATGAACTCCGCAAAGATTTTCAGATCGCTGTCGTAGGCCTCGCAGGTAAGAGGGCGCAACCCCTTCTCCACGCGCAGATACGCCTGATAGTCGCTCAACAGCGGAAGATTGCGGGCCGTCTCCACACTCCCGATTATCCGCGCCGCAAGCCTCTCCCCACCGCACCGGCACGCCTTTCCGTACCTCGTTCATCAACGAATCAACATCATCAACAGCGGCCCTTTTAGCATCATCAACTTGAGCGTTTTCGATGGCTTGCACCTCCGCTGCAACCGCTTAAAACGCTTGAATGGCAGATCGGTTCGGCAAATCCTCAGCGTTTTGAGCGGTCCTTCAGCCGCCAGCGCTCTTCTTCATCAAGCAGGACCTGACGTGGAATAAGGAACATTGACCACGCACGCTCTGGGAGGGACTCTGGCCGGTCAGACAGCAGCATGCGTGGCTTTCCAGGCGGCTGCCCCCTCGCCCCTGCAAGATGCAGCCAATCCCGGTTTAATGAACACGGAGTGAATTCCTTGCCGCCTATCAGCCGGAATTTGAAGTTACCGATTTTTCTGTTGACACCGCCAGGCTTCCATGCACACACTTGCTGAGTGCTACAGCCGGTGGACGCTTTGCTCCCTCCGGTTCCACTCCTTTCCCCATCGACTTTGGATTCCGCGCGTCACGCTCGACAATTCTATTGCCGGATAGTTCACTAGTCGCCAGTTGGCGGCAAAACACAATGAGGTCATTACTGCCATGAGATTTCGCATTTTCCCGCTGATTTTGATGTCCGCGAGTTGTTTAACCGTATTTGCAACCGCATTGGACGCCCAGACCACGGTTCAGTTATCAAACTCTGTGGATGTAGTGGCCGTCCCGACCGCCGTTCAGTTATTCAACGCCGTGGATGTGCAAACGTCGCCCAGCGCCAACACCTACAGCACCCCCGTTACTTTCAACAGCACCACGTTGAACCTGACCTGCACAGCGCCGATCACGGCAAGTCTCTCCGGTCCGGTGTTGAACACGGAAACGGGGGCCTTGACGCCGGGGGGAAACCTCCTGGTGGACAACAACATCCTGGTGACGGTAACGCCCGCGTCAACAGGCACGCCGCAAGGGCCGGTGAACGTGTGCCCGAACATCGACAGCGCGTCAGGGGAGGGTATCTACAATCAGAACTGCTTTACAACCGCTTATCAGGGTCCTGCGGCCGCGGGAAGCCTCAACGGAGACGACCCCGACACATATATTGCAAACGGCACCGAGACCGAGGTCGAGTTTGGCGGTGTGCCGCCGATCGACATCAGTTCGTACCTGAGTGCAGGGTCGCAGAGCGTGAATATCGCCCTGGTGGACGAGGGCGGCTGGTTCACCAACTCCAGCGTGTACCTGACCACCAGCTGCACGCAGGGAGGCGTTACCGGACCGGCGCTGGTTATGGGCAACCCGATCAGTTCTACGCCGACGCCGCAGCAATTGACGCAGACCTTCAATGTCGATTCGGGATCAAATCAGAAGATCGCGTTTGTCTACGACCTCAGCGAAGCGAATACAGCCAACTCGCTGACCGTGAGCGGCACGCCGAGCCCGCAGGTGGCGGATCTGCCGCTGAATCCGGCCACGTTCCAGAGCAACCTTGCGTTCAACACCTCGTTCGCCACCTCCGAGTGCCTGATTCATACGGGTGAATTGGGGGGGCCATTGGGCCAGCAGGCCACGCTGCCGGCCTGCAAGCTGTTCACGCTGGAATGCACAACCCCCGCGAATCCCGTGCCAAGCGGCGCACAATGCCCGATTTCGACGGTCGCCAATGAGGTGGTGCAGGATATCTTCGACGGCCCGAATTTCAGCCTGGAGGATATTCATACGCGGGACGGCCGCATATTCCATGAAGGCATCGGCTTCCTGATGGCCAGCGAGGGCTGGGGTTCAGAGAGCGGTGTGCCGCCGGGGACGTGGAACTGGAATGGAGGGGCCGGAGGACCGTGTACATTCGACCCTGCGGCGGATCTCAACCTCCCATGCCCGCAGAATATGCTCTCCAGCTTTACCGGACCGGGACTGTTCAGCAGTTCCGGTGAAACGACGCATCCAAACTCGACCTTCATCAGCATCGCGAAGGTGCCGGAGGACCGCACAGAGGTCAGGATCGACGGCGAATGGCCGGGTCATTGGATCAACAGGCAGACGGTCCATGTGAGATTCAGAAGCCAGCCGCCGGACCTGAGACACACCGGACTGCCAGGCGCTGAGAACTTCATCCCGTCGCCCATCCAGAGCATCACCTATGGCGTTTCGCCGGCCGACAGTGTGCCAGTGCCCGCCAATGAACCGATTCCGGGCGACACAACGCTGCTGAACAGCGCTTGCCCGATTCCGACGGCGGCCGATCCCGGTCCACCTTTTGCCCCGGATTTCACGCCTGCGGAACAGACTCTGACGTTCGCCGCCGACGGCCGCTATCTGCTGCACTTTTATGCGTGTGATTGCGCGGGTACCCAGGAGTTCAAGTTCGCGCAGGTGAGCGGAAGCTGGACAACCGACTTTTATACGCGTGAGATCAACGTGGACACCGTTCCGCCGGCCATCACCGGCCTGGTGCTGACGCCGAGCCCCTCCGCGCACGGAACGTACACCGTCGGAGAGCAGGTGAAGGCCAGCTACTCCTGCTCGGATGCAACTTCCGGAGTGGTTCTTTGCGGCGACAAGTTCTATGCACCCGGCTCCACTTTCAATACCGGGACATTGACAACCACGGTCGACACCCGGTGGCCCGGTACCAAGACGTTCACCGTGTGGGCGGCGGATGCGGCAGGAAATCGGTCCTCGGCATCGGTCACGTACAAGGTTGTGGGCCCAGCCGGGTGGTAATTCCGGGCTGGCCGCGGCTGAAGCTTTTGCTTCGGCCGCGGCTTCTTCAAGAATGCTGCCGTTTTCCAGGGATGGTTCTGAAGTACCCTAACTTCCGGCGGCAACGGAGGTGAGGAACGGCGCCGTCAGTGAAGTGGTGGATTCCTCGCCAGCCGCCAGCCGGGTCAGCGTCAGCACGGTAATGTCGTCATCCTGCCCAAATTGAATCGCCGCTTCGGTGGCCTGTTGTGCCGTTGGACGGTCCGCGAGCAATGTATACAGCCGGTCGAATCCATAGAGTTCTCCGCTCGAATTGCGGGCCTCCAACAATCCGTCCGTGTAAAAGCTCATTTGATCTCCCGGCTGTAACTTCATGGCCAACTCGATGTACAACGTATGGTGGATCAGCCCGAGAGGCAGTGAAGGGTCCAGTGGAAACTCCTTTCCATTCAGAAAAGGCGGCAGGTGGCCTGCGTTGGCCAGGGTTACGGTGCCGTCCGGGTCCAGCCGAAAGACAATGCTGGTGGCGAAGCCTCCCTGCATGCGGCCGGTCATGCAGCGGTTCAACGCCACCAGTATCTCCGCGGGGCTCGCTGTGGTCCCGGCCTGTGCGCGCAGAACGCCCACGATCGTGGCGACATTCATCGCGGCTTTCAGGCCCTTGCCGCTGACATCGCCCAAAGCCACAATGGTTGAGCCATCGGGAGTGCGGAGGATCTGAAAGAAATCCCCGCCAACTTCCAGCGCGGGCGTGTAGGCGCTGGTTACGGCATACCCCTCCAGCGAGGGCAAGGTTTCAGGAATCAGGACCTGCTGAATTTCGCGTGCGCTTTGCATCTCCTGTTCGAGCGCGGCTCGCCGCGCCTGCTGCTCCAGGATGTAGCGATAGAGGGCAAAGACGATGGCTGCAAACAGCGCAATCGAGGTGATTTTTTCCGGCGGGAAATCCACTCCCTGAATGGTAAAAAGAGGATGGTCGATCAAGTCGGCAAAGAGCGACCAATGCGTGTATCTCTGGCCCAGGGCACTGGTGTCTGCGATGGTGTGGAGCATCTGCAGCATAAAGGCGGCCAGCGCCACAGCCCAGCGAGAAACGTACAGCCTGCGCCGCAGGCCGATCGCGATCAGTACAAATGGGAACAGCTCAGCGAGCAGAATGAAGACGACCAGCACTCCGTCCGCCCATTGCATCCAGACCGTGGCCGAGCCCCAGTAGAACGCGAGAATCCCATCCGCGGCGCCGACCGCGAGGGTCACCCAGGCAAGAGTCTTCGTCCATCGCATCACGGCCGGATTCTCGTTGAGCTGCAACAGCCAGACGAGCAGAAACCATAACGAAACGGCGTAAAGCACATAGAGCGGCTGGTTGATGCAACGCGCCACTTCGTAGGAGAACGGAATAAGGAAGAGACGCTCCAGCATTCTGAGAGCCACCGGCATGGCCGTAAAAACGCCGACCCAGATAAAGAGCTGCTCGCGGCGGTTGCGGCTCCACAGAACCACGCACAGGACGGTGATAAAGGCGCGCAGCAGGATCAGAGAATAGTCGAAAAGCTCTTCCCGCACATAGTCCCAGGTGATTGCGGCCTCGCGCAGAGCAACCGTATCCGGGTCGCCGACCAGGGGTGCGTCGTAAAGGCCGCCTGACTCCGCCAACGAAAAAGCATCCAGCGGCGCCTTCCACACTCGAATGGCGAGTACGCCAACGGCCGAACCGATCAGCGGAAAGGTGCGCGGAAACTCGCTGTAATACCAGGACGGATGGGGCGGTAACTTCCCGTATAGGCCGATCAGCTCCCCATTCCAATACACCTCATACGCGTCTTCCGCGTGCGGAATCAGTAACCGGTATTGGCCGGTTTCGCCTGAGGTGGGACGTATGTCGATATGGCGGCGGTACCAGGCAAATCCAGCATAGGAGGGATGGTTTTGCGCGCCCCAGGGATCGTCGGCCCGTATGGATTCCCACCTTGAGTCATCAAGATTTGGTTGAGCCCAGCGGAGGTCATCGCCCACGTGAAACTGCCAGGTGCCATCAATCGGCACGATGCCCCTGCCAATGCCTGCAATTACGAGAGCCGAAACAGGCGCAGGAGTCTGGACAGGGCTCCGCGCCGGCTGCTGGCCCGCAGCATTCACCGTGAACAACAGAAGAAATGCGCTGAGGAGTGCGCGACAGAACACTCGCTCAGCATACCATTGGTGTCCGCCAATCATCATGCCCTGTCGCGGGAGCGTCGTGGGCTGGGCGCCCTTCCAACCGCCGTACGGCGGCCGGCTTGAACTCCCAGCGGAACCGCCTGTGCGACAATCCCATGCCTCAATCTCCATTCAATGGATTCCGAGTCTTAACCAGTTGTCTCAAAAATGGAGCCAGGTCCACGGCGCCAAAGTACGCTTCTTTATTAGGGCCTGTTCACACTAATCTGAGTGACTCGACGATGAGTGCGAAGTTGAGGAAGGCCAGAAAGACCACGTCGAGCTTTTCGAAGCGTGAGAAGATGCGGCGGAAACCCTTCAGCCGGCGGAAG
>Ga0224554_1001819_pt1 | contig 12462 bp, 11 predicted proteins | sample 714S22024metaG_FD_180666 | JGI IMG/M metagenome (GOLD analysis project Ga0224554, IMG submission 180666) | Peat soil microbial communities from Stordalen Mire, Sweden - 717 S2 20-24 | ecosystem: Environmental > Terrestrial > Soil > Wetlands > Peat | place: Sweden: Norrbotten County, Stordalen...
GCCGTCGGGCGCTGGAGCATCCATGATCACGATGCGCTCAAGCCTGGTCATGGCCAGCACGGAGTTGAGCTTGTCAAACTGTTGGCGCGTTGAAACCACGGCAATGCGGCAGTCCGCATCGTTCAGCAGAGCCGCGATCTGCTCGCCTGTGAGCGTGGGATAAATGGGCACATCGGCCGCACCAATGGCCAGTGCCGCAAAGTCTGTGATGGCCCACTCCCAGCGGTTTTCAGCGATGAGTGCGATGCGGTCGCCCTTCTTTGCTCCCCAGCCCAGAAAAGCCTGCCCAAGCGCGCGTACGCGCTGATAAATCTGGTCTGAAGAAATCGGCTGCCATTGCCCGAACTCGTCCTGCCACAGGATGGCGCGTGGATTGGCGGCACTGGCTACGCGGCGAAAAAGGTCGTTGACGGTGGAGATGGGAGCGATGGTTGTCATTTTCTGCTGCCGGGCGCGGAATCGTGCACTTCCGGCCAGTGGAGAGTGTATCAGCGTAGAGGGGACGGGGAGCAAACCGGCGCGGAGGCTCTAGTTTCTAACCAGATTCCCTCAAAGGCCAGAATTGTATTTTTATGCAGTCCTGGTGTATATTTATACGGGTGCGGTTGCCGAGTTGCGGCCCGCACCTTTCACTTTTAGCAGGGGAAAGCAATGAAGACGCAAAGGCTGGATGCGATACGCGAGGTGCTGGCAAAGTCCATGGTTGCCAACCAGGACGAGCTGCGGCGCAAGCTGCGACGACGCGGCATCGAGGTAACGCAGGCCACGCTCTCAAGAGACATTCACGAGCTGAGGCTCTCCAAGGGCCCCAGCGGATACTCGCTTCCGAACGGACATCGCGGAACCAACGCTGCGCCGGTGGAGGAAGACGACAGTCCACCGTCGGTTGCGGAGATGATTGAGAGTTTTGGGTTGCGCGTTCGGCATGCGATGAACCAGGTGGTTGTGAGGACGGTGATGGGTGGAGCCCAGCCGTTGGCCGCGGCCCTGGATTATGAGGAATGGCCCGAAGTGGTGGGCACCGTGGCCGGCGACGATACGGTTCTGGTGATCTGCCCTGACGTACGGCGGGCAGCGGACGTAGAGCAACAGTTAAGGACGATGCTGGAGTCATGAAAGAGATAGTGCAAACCGGACTGATCGGAGTTACGGGCTACGCGGGCGCAGAGTTGGCGAGGTTGCTGTTGCACCATCCGCGCTTGAAGGGCAAACCTCCCGTGTTTGCCGGACGCGTGGACGCCAAAGACGCCGCGCGTGGTGGAGTGCCTCTGGGCGAAATACATCCCGAGCTGGTTGACAGCAAGGGCAGCGGCAGCCTGAAACAGGAGCCGTTTTCGTGGGAGCTGCTCAAGGAGCGCGGAGTCGAGGTGCTGTTTCTGGCCACGCCGCACGAGCAGTCGCGCGAGTGGGTTCCGGATGCGCTCGATCGTGGCATCCGCGTGATTGATTTGAGCGGCGCGTGGCGGTTGAATGAAGCATCCAATCGCGCCGTGTACGCGTTTGAGGACGACGGAACGGAGCTGGCGGCGGCGACGCAAGACAGGGCCGTCTACGGCATGCCGGAGTTGCATCGCAAACAGATTGCGAAGGCACTGCTGGTGGCAAATCCGGGTTGCTATGCGACGTCTGTCATTCTGCCCCTCAAGCCGCTGGTGGCTGCCGGGCTGGTGAATCTGGACCATGGAATTGTGGCCGATGCCAAGAGCGGCGTCAGTGGCGCAGGCAAGGCTCCCACGGCGAAGACGCACTTCATGTATGCCGCCGACAATCTCTCGGCCTACGGCGTGTTTGCCCACCGGCACACCGGCGAACTGCTTGAGCAGATTGGCGTGACGGCAGGCGAGATTGTGTTTGCGCCGCACCTGCTGCCGATTCCGCGAGGCATTCTCTCCACCATTTACGTGCACTTCAAAGAGGCGCAAACGCGCGCAAGTGTGGGAGCGCTGTACAAAAAGTTTTTTGCGGAGAGCCCGATGGTGCGCCTCTATGAGAACGGTTTGCCGCAGATTCAGAATTCGGTGCGCACCTGCTACGCAGACATCGGCTTCCACCTGGACGCGAGCGGAAAAAGGGCCGTAATTGTGAGCTGCCTTGATAACTTGTTAAAGGGCGCGTCGTCGCAGGCGGTGCAGAACCTGAACGTGATGCACGGATGGCCGGAATCGGAAGGTCTCGAATGAGTTTCGCCGCGGAGGGTCGCGAATGAAGTATGTAGTCAAACTAGGCGGAGCCGGCCTTGAGAATCCCGAGCTGCTGGATAGCTGCACGCGCGCCATCACCGAACTGGTGCGCGACGGCAACCAGGTCGCCGTGGTGCACGGCGGCGGCGTGCAATTGACCAAAACGCTGAAGGCGCTGGGCAAGCAGAGCGAGTTCATTAACGGCCTGCGCGTAACCGACGCTGAAACGCGCGATGTGGCGCTGATGGTGCTGGCGGGCAAAGTGAATAAAGGTCTCGTTGCTGGCCTGGGCGCGCTGGGCCAGCCTGCCGTTGGTTTTTCGGGCGGCGATGGATTGCTGTTCCGCGCGCGCAAGAAGCGCACCGCTCCCGATCTCGGCTTTGTGGGCGAGATTGCGGCCAGCGACACGCGCTGGCTTGAGGCCGTGTGGCAGTTGAACGGAGTGCCCGTCATCTGCTCGCTTGCGCTCGGCTTTGACGGCGAGTACTACAACGTGAACGCGGACGAGATGGCGGCGGCCTGCGCCATTGCCTGCAATGCGGACGCGCTGGTGTTCCTCACCGATGTGCCCGGCGTGAAAGATGCCAACGGCGCGGTACTCCGATGGCTGAGCATCGATCAAATTGCCGAGATGGCGAAGAGCGCCGTGATTACCGGCGGCATGTTGCCCAAGCTGGCCGCCTGCCGCGAAGCTCTTTTGAACGGCGTGAAACGCGTGCGGATTTTACCCGCGGAGGCTGCTGGTTCCCTTCCCGACCTGTGCAGCTCTCGCGTAGCCCACGGCACCGAAGTGATGGTGGCCTAGGAGATAAGGAATTGACAAAACTCGATCAAATACGGGCCGCCGAAGCGCGGCTGTTGCTTTCCACCTATGACCGGAGCCCGGTTTTGTTCGTCGGCGGCCACGGTGTGCACATCTTCGACGAGAACGGTACGAAGTACCTTGACCTGCTGAGCGGCATCGGCGTGAATGCGCTGGGCTACAACCACCCGGCGATTACGAAGACCATTGCCGAGCAGAGCCAGAAGCTGATCCACACCTCGAACCTCTTCTACCACGAGGGGCAGGCTGAGTTGGCGCTGCGGCTTACCGAACGCAGCGGGCTCGATCGCGCATTCTTTGCAAACACCGGCACCGAGGCATGGGAAGCCGCGTTGAAGCTTGCGCGCGCTCACGCAGGCGTCCTGCGCAGTGAAGGTAAAACGATCGGCACAAAGTTTCTGGCGCTCGAGCAGAGCTTTCACGGCCGCACCTTCGGCGCCATGTCCACCACGTACAAGGACAAATACCGCGAGCCGTTCGCGCCTGTCGTTCCCGGCGTTGAATTCGTCAAGCTGAACGACCTAGCCGATCTGCGCGCGAAGTTTTCAAACGAAGTTTGCGCCATCCTGGTTGAAGCGATCCAGGGCGAGGGCGGCATTCGCCCGCTAACGCAGGAGTTTTTCGCGGAAGCGCGCGCACTGGCCAGCTCAACCGGTGCACTGCTGATCGTGGATGAGATCCAGGCTGGCATGGGGCGCACCGGCAAGTGGTTCGCCTATCAGCACTACGGGATTCAGCCCGATGTGACCACGCTGGCCAAGCCAATCGCAGGCGGCATCCCGCTCGGCGCGGTGCTGTGCACTGAGGAAGTGGCGCGTTCGTTCCATCCCGGCATGCACGGAACAACATTTGGCGGAGGGCCGCTGGCCTGCTCCGTTGCCATTGCCGTCATTGACACGATCGAAAAGGACGGATTACTCGCCAACGCGACAGCGGTGGGCGACTACTTCCAGCAACAGCTGCGCTCGCTTGCAAAGCGGCATGAAGCGATTGTGGACGTAAGAGGCAAGGGCTTGATGGTCGCGGCCGAGCTCGATTCCGCCGAACTGGGCAAGCTCACCGTTGCAGAAATGCTCAAGCGGCACATCCTGATCAACTGCACCAGCGACACGGTGCTCAGATTCCTGCCGCCATTCATTCTTGAGCGCGCGCACGTGGATACCGCGATCAAGGCACTCGACGAAATATTCAGCGAATATGCGGCTGGCCAGGGCGCAACCGCATCCGCAGGAGGACACCAACGTGGTTAGCAGAACGATGGAAAGACGTGAAACAGCGATACCGGTGCAGCAAGACCCCGATATTCTTGCGGCGGCAGCGCGGCTGTCAGGAGAGGATCTTTGTTCGATGGCCGATTTGTCGAGCGCCGAGGTGCGCGCGATTCTCAAGCTCGGCCACGATGTAAAGCGCAATCCGCGCGACTACAGGAATGCTCTCGATGCAAAGCAGATGGTGCTGATGTTCGAGAAGGCGAGCCTGCGCACCCGGTTGAGCTTTGAAACGGGCATCAATACGATGGGCGGCAACGCGATTTTTGTCGACCAGACCAACTCGCCGCTTGGCGAGCGCGAATCGATTGCCGACGTGGCGCGCAATGTGGAGCGCTGGGTTGACGTGATTGTGCTGCGCACCTACGCGCACGACACGATTACTGAAATGGCGGCCAACTCGCGCGTGCCGGTGATCAATGCGCTCTCTGATTTCGAGCACCCCTGCCAGGCTCTGGCGGATTTTATGACGCTCGAAGAACATTTCGGATCGGTGGTTGGTCTCAACTTTACCTACGTGGGCGACGGAAATAACGTGTGCCATTCGCTGATGCTTACCGGCGCGCAACTGGGCGCCAACGTCACCATCGGAACGCCGCGCGGCTACTCGCCAGACATCGAGATTGTGACCAAGGCGCGTGAGATTGCCGAGGCCAACGGCTGCGAGCTGCGCTTGCTGCAAGATCCGCAGGCCGCAGCCGATGGAGCGAATGCGATCTACACCGACGTGTGCGTAAGCATGGGTATGGAGCACGAGTCCACCAAGCGCGCGCCCATCTTCAGGCCGTTCCAGGTGAACGATGCGCTGATGCAGAAGGCCGCGACCAACGCGGTCTTCATGCACTGTCTTCCGGCGCGCCGCAACGCTGAGGTCACAGATGCCGTGCTCGACGGACCCCAGTCCATCATCTTTGATCAGGCCGAAAACCGCATGCACGCGCAGAAAGCTTTGTTACTGTTGTTGCTCGGCGGCCTTGCCAATGTGGAGAAGTTTCAGTAACAGTGACCAGTGAACAGTGGTCGGTAGTAAGCGAACGGGGCAGAAGTCGCAGTTGCCTTATTGTTCGAAGTTCACTGCCCGACAAATCAGATAGGAATTTAGCGTGAGTAGCGAGTAGGAGCACGGACAAACTAATCACTGTCCACTGTTCACTGTTCACTGCTCTGAGGTTTTCAAAGCATGTCTGCAATTCTTGAATCAGTGCCCACAGGAGAGAAGGTCGGCATTGCCTTCTCCGGCGGGCTCGACACTTCTGCCGCGCTGCATTGGATGAAGCAGAAGGGCGCCATCCCGTACGCCTATACAGCCAACCTCGGACAGCCCGACGAAACCGACTACGAAGCCATTCCGCGAGCGGCTCTCGAATACGGCGCAGCAAAGGCGCGCCTCATCGACTGCCGCGGCCCGCTGGTGCGCGAAGGCATCGCCGCGCTGCAGGCCGGTGCGTTCCACATCACCACCGCCGGCGTTCCCTACTTCAATACCACTCCGATTGGTCGCGCCGTGACGGGAACCCTGCTGGTGTCCGCGATGAAGGAGGACGACGTCCACATCTGGGGCGACGGCTCCACGTTCAAGGGCAACGATATCGAGCGGTTCTACCGCTACGGCCTGCTCGTCAATCCGAATCTCAAGATTTACAAGCCCTGGCTCGATGCTGCTTTCATTGATGAGCTCGGCGGGCGCGCCGAAATGTCAGCGTTCATGCAACGCTCCGGCTTTGCCTACAAGATGTCCTCTGAGAAGGCCTACTCCACTGACTCGAACCTGCTCGGCGCAACGCACGAGGCAAAGGACCTGGAGCATCTTTCCACCTCGGTCAAGATTGTCGTTCCCATCATGGGCACGGCCTTCTGGCGCGACGATGTCGAAATTCAGCGCGAGCAGATTGCCGTTCGTTTTGAAGAGGGCAATCCCGTCGCCCTCAACGGCCGCCATTTCGGCGACCCCGTCGAGCTTCTCCTTGAAGCCAATCGCATCGGCGGACGCCACGGCCTCGGCATGAGCGATCAGATTGAGAACCGCATTATTGAAGCAAAGTCTCGTGGCATTTACGAAGCGCCCGGCCTGGCTTTGCTGTTCATTGCTTACGAACGACTCATCACGGGCATTCACAACGAGGACACCATCGAGCAGTACCGCGATAATGGGCGCAAACTAGGCCGCCTGCTCTACCAGGGCCGCTGGTTCGACTCGCAGGCCATCATGCTGCGTGAATCTGCGCAGCGCTGGGTCGCCAAGCCCATCACCGGCGAAGTAACACTCGAGCTCCGCCGCGGCAACGACTACTCGATTCTGAACACTGAGTCGCCCAACCTTACGTTTCATCCCGAGCGCCTCAGCATGGAGAAGACCGAATCCACCTTCTCACCGCGGGACCGCATCGGCCAGCTCACCATGCGCAACCTCGACATCACCGACACGCGCGACAAGCTGCTTACCTATGCCGCAGCCGGGCTCCTCAACCTTAGTACAGGCAGCGAAATGCCCATGCTGAGCAGCGCGAAGGAGAAGGAATAGATCGATGTCGAAGGAACAACAATCCGGCAAGATGTGGTCAGGCCGTTTTCGCGAGCCTCTCGATCCGCAATTCGAAGCCTGGCAGCGCTCGCTTCCGTTTGACTGGCGGCTGCTGCCCCAGGAAATCGAGGCCAGCAAGGCACACGCATCAGCTCTTATCGCCGCAGGAATCTTGTCTGAAAGCGAAGGCGCGGAGCTGCGCGCGGAGCTGGATGCAATTGCCGTCGCACACACGACAGATGCCGGCAAAGCAGACGTGCGCGATCACGCGTCAGCCGAGGACATTCACCACTTTGTTGAATTGAAGCTGGCTGAGCGCGTGGGCTCTCTTGGTTTGAAACTCCATACCGGGCGCAGCCGTAATGAGCAGATTGCGACCGATCTGCGGTTGTATGTTCGCGGGCAGATTGCCGGCTCAATTGAAGCGCTGGCCGGGTGGGCCGAGGCGCTCCTCGAACAGGCGCGCAAAGCCGGCGACGCAGTGATGCCGAGCTATACGCACCTGCAGCGCGCCGAACCTGTGCTGGTGGCGCACTGGCTGCTGGCCTACATTGAGATGATTCTGCGCGACGCGAGCCGCCTGACCGATTGCGCCGCGCGCCTCAACTACTGCCCGCTTGGCTCAGGCGCCGTGGCCGGCGCAACGCTTGCGCTCGATCGCACGATTGCCGCGCGCGAGCTCGGTTTTACTGCGCCTACGGCCAACAGCATCGACGCCACCAGCGATCGCGATTTTGCGCTCGAGTACGTGCAGGCAGCGGCAACGCTCGGCATCCACATCTCGCGCTTCGCCGAGGAGATCACGCTGTTCGCAACTAGCGAATTCGGGTTCATCGAGCTTCCAGAGAGCTTTTCAACCGGCTCGAGCGCCATGCCGCAGAAGAAGAATCCCGACATGACGGAACTTCTGCGCGGCAAGAGCGGACGCCTGCTGGGAGCGGCCACAACGCTCGCAACTCTGCTGAAGGGCCTGCCTCTTGCATACAATAAAGATTTGCAGGAGACGCAAGAACCCGTGTTTGCCGTAGCCGACACCTTGGAGCCGATGTTGCAATTGCTGCCGAAATTTACGCGCGCTCTTCGCTTCCGCAACGAGCGGATGGAGTCTGCGGCGCAGTCCGGCTATCTGAATGCAATGGCGGCTGCGACCTACCTTGTGCACAAGGGAGTGCCCTTCCGCACCGCGCACGAGAAAATCGGCAATGCCGTCAGGTTTGCTCTTGAAAAAGGTGTGGAGCTGGACCAGTTGAGCCTTGTGGAGTTGCGCGCCTTCGGGCCGGAGTTTGCCGAGGACTTCTTCCCAGCGATCCAGTTGAACGCAACGCTGGACTGCCACGACGTAACCGGCGGAACCGCGCGCGGACGCGTGAATACGGCTCTGGAGCTGACTGCAAAAAAGATCGCAGCGCTCACAGCTGGCAACCAAGTGGAGGCCGTCCATGCTGGTGCGTAAGGCATTGCTGCAGGACGCCTCAAACGTCTACGACCTGGTGAACTCGCTCTCGAGCGATGGCACGCTGCTGAAGCGCGCTTTCGCCGAGATCTGCGAGAACATCCGTGACTTTACGGTTGCCGAATCGGACGGCGGCGTCTTTATCGGCTGCGGCGCGCTGCATTTTTACGGGCCGCACCTGTGCGAAGTGCGCTCCATCGTGGTGAAGCCCGAGGCCAAGGGCCAGGGAGCCGGCGGGCGAATTCTGAGTGCGCTGATTGAAGAGGCCGAGGAGCACGGCATTCAATCCGTGTGCCTGTTTACGCGCATTCCCGACTTCTTTTTCAAGTACGGCTTCCGCACCGTCGAAGACAAGACCGAATTACCGGATAAGGTCTTCAAAGACTGCCAGAACTGCCCCCGCCTGCATCGTTGCGACGAAGTTGCGATGGTGCGCGGTCGAATTCCGCGCATGTCCATCCTCGGACCACGGCAAGAGGCGCAGGAGCTGGTGCGGATCTCGGGGTAGAAGTCAGTGGTCAGTGATCAGTTACCGATGCCCGGCTTTTGAAGTATCGCAACTGCAACAGATGCCTGGCCGTAGCTCAGGCCACCGTCGCCGGGGCTTACGAGGCGATGCTGCAACACTGTGAAGCCTTCTTCTTCAAGACCCGAGCGCAAGAGGCGGGTTAGCCGCCGGTTGTGCATACAGCCGCCACTCATCGCCACCTGATTGATCCCGCTCTCGATGCGCGCATTGCCTGCGGCATTAATAAACCCCTCAACAATCCCTGCGTGGAACCGGGCGGCAATTCGACTGGCGGGTACGCCGCGCCAAAGGTCATTCAGAATCGCCTTCCACATCAGGTGCGTTCGAAGCACCGCCGAGCCTGCATCAGCCGTGTCACCTTGCCACAACTGCGGCACGTAGTCCCCCACTTCCCTCCGGTCCGGCTCAGCATCCGCGATTCCTTCCAACTCAATTGCCGCCTGTGCCTCGTAATCCACCGTGCGGCGGCCGAGTATCACAGCCGCAACAGCATCGAATAGCCTTCCCAGGCTCGAAGTCTCCGGTGAGTTGATCTTTCGCTCGATCATCCGACTCACCACCCGCGCATCGCCAGGCTGCACGCCCAGTAGCGCCAGAATCTGTTCCGAGTTCACATCAAATCCCGCTGTATGCAATGCGCCAAGCGCCATCCGCCATGGTTCTTTTACCGCAGCATCGCCGCCGGGCATGGGCACATAGTCGAGATGAGCGAACCGCTCGAAGCTGCCGGGATCTTCGCCATCGAGTCGCGTGATCAGTACTTCCCCGCCCCAGATGCGGCCGTCGGTTCCGTAGCCGGTTCCGTCGAGCGAGATGCCGATAGTTGGCGAGAGCACGCCATGCTCGGCCATGCACGCAGCCACGTGAGCATGATGGTGCTGCACGGCAATCGCGGGCAGGTCGCGCTCGGCCGCCCACTGCTTTGCCCACTCGGTCGAGAGATAGCCGGGATGCAGATCGTGGACCACGGCTGTGGGCTCAATTTCAAAGGTGCGCATCAGGTGGTCAAGCGACTCACGGAAAAACTCGAGCCCGGTGAGATTTTCAAGGTCGCCCAGGTGCTGGCTCTGGTAGACGAAACGGCCGCGCGCGAGCGCAAACACATTTTTCAGGTGTCCGCCAACGGCCAGCAGCGGTGGCGCATCCAATGGCAGCGGAACGCCGAGTGGAACAAAGCCGCGCGCGCGGCGGATGAGCTGCGGTGCGCCGTCGACGATGGCCGCGACCGAGTCGTCGCAGCGCTGAAGAATTTCTCGATCGTGCATCAGGAACGCGTCGGCAATGGCGCCCAGGCGCGCGCGGGCTTCGTCGTTGTCAATGGCGATGGGTTCTTCGCTCAGATTGGCTGAGGTCATCACCAGGGCCTGGAGCCGGCCGTCAGCAAAGAGCAAATGGTGCAGTGGCGCATAGGGAAGGAACAAGCCAAGCCAGGGAATGCCGGGCGCCACGGTCGCAGCAATCGTGGAGCCAGCGCGCCGTTAGGCAAGGACAATTGGCCGTGCAGGAGTGGTGAGAAGTTTTTCTTCCGCTTCCGTCAGGTCGCACAAAACGCGCGCCGCATCCAGATCGCGCACCATCACGGCCAGCGGCTTTCCATAACGATGCTTGCGCGCGCGCAGTCGCATCACGGCGGCTTCGTTGGTCGCATCGACGCACAAATGAAATCCGCCTATGCCCTTGATGGCGAGAATCTCTCCGGCAGCGATGCGGGCGATGGCTGCTGCAACAAGGTCCTCGGCGGCAATCACCGCACCATCTGCGGAGGCGAGCGAAAGCTGCGGCCCGCAGTCCCAGCATGCATTGGGCTGCGCATGGAAGCGCCGGTTGGCCGGATCGTCGTATTCCGCCTGGCAGGCGGCGCACATAGTAAAGCGCGCCATCGAAGTTTGCGGCCGGTCGTAGGGAATGCGGCGGGTGATGGTGAAGCGCGGCCCGCAGTTTGTGCAATTGAGAAAGGGATATCGATAGCGGCGGTCTCCAGGATCAAGCAGCTCGCGCAGGCAATCAACGCAGGTTGCAGCGTCAGCCGGAATTCCCGTCGAAACGCGGCCAAGCACTTCGCTGGCAACAATGCGGAAACCCGTCTCGCCGATGGGTGCGAGGTTGCGCACGGCAACGGAGTCAATACGTGCAAGCGGCGGAGGCTCTAAGCGGAGACGCGAAAGAAACGCTTCGATCGATGCTGACTCACCCTCGATTTCGATGGTCACGCCATCCGTGTCGTTCGAGATTGCACCGGCCAAATGTTCTTCCTGAGCGAGTCGATACACAAACGGGCGAAACCCAACGCCCTGCACCACGCCGCGGACGACGACACCGCGCCGAGTCAATTTTTGTTGAATTTCCTCGCTCACAACTTTGCCTCGCGCTCAAGCATAGGGCCGGAGTCCAGCATAGCGCATGACCAACCCTCTCCACCGCAAGCATTTACAGAAGACCGATTTCAACCGCGCCTCAATTACACATCTTGAGCAACCAATTCACGCTTCCGCTGCTCAAATCACAAGCGGCAAGATGCGGCAATGACCGCTCACTGGCACTCGCGTCCGTGGAAAGAATTACCTGACCCAGCGTAAATTTCCCTCTTGTCAACTCTTGTTGCGATTGCCTTGTGTTCGAGCTTTCAGGAGCAAAGGAGATCGAGATGAAGAAAATTTTGTTGATGGCTGTTCTGATGAGCCTGGCGACTTTCAGCCGCGCGGCGGATAGTCCCATGGATGCAACCAGCGACCGCCTTGCACAGGCCGGCGCCGTAATGCACCAGATCATGGCCGCTCCCGACAAGGGCATCCCCGAAGAAGTCATCGACCATGCCAAGTGCATCGCCGTTGTGCCTCACATGTTGAAAGGCGGACTCATCTTTGGCGCTGAGGCCGGACGCGGCGTGGCTACGTGCCGCACACCGAATGGATGGAGCGCGCCCGCATTCTTTGCCATCACCGGCGGCAGTTGGGGTTTGCAGATCGGCGTGGAAGGTGTGGACCTGGTGATGATTGTGCAGAGCGACAAGGGCATGCAGAGACTGCTCTCGAGCAAGTTCCAGCTGGGCGCGGATGCCAGCGTTGCCGCCGGCCCAGTGGGCCGTCATGCTTCAGCCGACACCGACTGGAAGATGAATGCGGAGATTCTCACCTACTCGCGTGCCAAGGGCGTTTTTGCCGGACTTGATCTTTCGGGGTCCGCAGTTCGCCGCGACGACGATTCGATGAAGACCGTCTATGGCGACGAGGTTGGAACCCGCGCAGTGTTAGCTGGCAACGTACCGCCCACGCCTCCGGCACAGCCGTTCCTCGATGCGGTAAGCAACGCGAAGGCGCAGGCTGCGGCGCGGTAAGCCGAGACCGGCACCGATCTCAAAACATAAACTCCTGTGCGCGGCCCGAACAAGTTTCCGACCGCGCGCCAACCTTGAAGGAGGGCATACGTGCTCCGAACCGTTGTGTTTGTGCTGGTGATGCTCTGGCTTGTCGGATTCGTCCTGCACGTGGCCGGGAGCCTGATTCATATCCTCCTCGGCATTGCGCTGGTTGTCCTTGTCGTGGACATGATCAAGAGCAGCCGGAGCACCGCATAGACGGCACAGCGCTGAACATGCGGCGAACGCGGCCCGGCTGCTAACCTGCAATGAGTGAACAAAAACGAATTGACCAATCGGGCACGAGCGGGAAACCTGCTGGTCACCCTGGGG
>Ga0224554_1001820_pt1 | contig 12462 bp, 10 predicted proteins | sample 714S22024metaG_FD_180666 | JGI IMG/M metagenome (GOLD analysis project Ga0224554, IMG submission 180666) | Peat soil microbial communities from Stordalen Mire, Sweden - 717 S2 20-24 | ecosystem: Environmental > Terrestrial > Soil > Wetlands > Peat | place: Sweden: Norrbotten County, Stordalen...
CGGGCGGCCCGGCAGCAAGCCGCAGCGTCTGGAGCTACCGGCACACGGTGCTGGGGGCGCTGGGAATCTTCCTGTATGTGGGCGTCGAGGTCGGACTGGCGTCGATCGCGGTGAACTTCTTCAAGACGCAAGGCATGAGTTCGTTCGAGACGGCGTCCGACGTGGCGGCGCTCTACTGGGCCGGCGCGCTGGTGGGCCGTCTGCTCGGTTCCTGGATTCTAACCAGGGTGAAGTCGGGCAAGCTGCTGGGCATCTTCGGGTTTGCCGCGGTCGCGCTGGTGTTGATCGCCATGCTCGGCTCGGGCCATGTGGCCATCGCGGCGGTGGTACTGTGCGGGTTCTTCAACTCGATCATGTTCCCTAACATCTTTACGCTGGGCATCGCGGGGTTGGGACCGATGACGAGCAAAGGCTCGGGACTGATCATGACGGCGATCGTCGGCGGCGCGGTGATTCCGTTCCTGCTCGGGGTGGTCGCAGATAAGGCCGCATATTTGTACGGACAGGCCCACGATCCCGCCGGTGTGCAGTTCGCTATCGCACACAACATCGCATACCACTCGATGCTTGCGGACAGATATGGCATCCAAATCGCGTTCGTGATTCCGCTCTTCTGCTATCTCTACATTGCGTGGTACGGGCTGTGGGGATCGAAGCCGAAAGAAACAGTTGTTGGCTCCTAGCTATTAGCTTGATGCGGCCCTTCGGTACACATCGGAGGGCCTGCGCATTTTGGGCCATCGGAAGTCGGGCGGTGCGTGAAATCCGATTCCGGGCGGAGCGGCGATGAAGGGCAAAGCAAATCAGAACGCGAGGAAGCCGGGCGGCGGGACTTTGCTCGTGGCTTTCGCCGCGATCCTCTTCGTGGTGATTCTGCTGCTGCGCTTGCTTGTGTTTGTAACGCCGCACGGGCGGCATCATTTCTGAAGGGCGCCACACCCGAATCTATTTTGCCGCGGCTTCCACCTCGCGCCACTCTTCTTGCGGGAGATTGATCTCGGCAGCGGCGACGTTCTCTTCCAGGTGTGCGACCTTCGATGTGCCGGGAATGGGCAACAGGACTGGCGAGCGCTGCAGCAGCCAGGCGAGCGAAAGCTGCGGAATCGTGACTCCATGGCGCGCCGCGATACGGCCAAGGGCTTGCGCGGCGGGATGGCCGGCTTTCAGCATTTTTCCGCCGGCGAATGGATACCACGGCAGGAAGGCGATGCCGCGGCGCTCGCACCAGGCGAGCGTTTCCTCGTGACGGCGATCAGCGAGCGAGTAGCGATTCTGAATGGAGACGATGGGGACAATCTTCTCAGCGTCCTCAATCTCGGCAGGAGTGACCTCGCTCAGGCCGATGTGGCGAATCTTGCCAGCCTCCTGCACGCGGCGGAGCGCGCCGAGCGACTCTTCGAGCGGCGTGCGCGGGTCGATTCTGTGCAATTGATAGAGGTCGATGCGCTCGAGGCGGAGCCGGCGCAGGCTCATTTCTACACATTGAATGAGGTAGCCGGCACGGCCAACGTATTCAGTCTTGGCGGGGCCCTGGCGGGTGATGCCACCCTTGGTGGCGATGACGATGCCGGGCGGATAAGGCGCGAGCGTCTCGCCGATGAGCCGTTCAGCAATCTCGGGACCGTAGGCGTCGGCGGTGTCAATGAGCGTAACGCCAAGTGCGACGGCGCGGCGCAGCACTCGGCGCGCCTCGGCTTCATCGGCCGGCTCGCCCCACGCTCCGTCGCCCACGAGGCGCATGGTTCCGTAGCCCAGGCGATGGACGGGCAGGTCGCCGCCGATGAGGAACGTGCCGCTGAGAGACGCAGAGAGATGGGACGGGCCATTCATTCGAATTCGATGGTATGCTCGCGCGGCAGCGTGGGACAATGTGTGAGTTTAAGCCTGCGGTCAGGAGCCCGGAACCGGACCGGCGCAGGTTGCGTACCTTATACCACGGCAGGCAAGGAGAACTAAAAAGATGAGTGCGTACGCTTACCCCAACCCGCAGGCCATTTTTTACCAGCAATACAACGCAGCTCGCCGCGACGAGGTCGTGGGCATTCTGCTGGCGCTTTTCCTCGGCGGCTTTGGCGTGCATCATTTTTACATGCGCCGCACGGGGCTGGGGATTCTCTACCTGTGCTTCTGCTGGACCGGCATTCCCTCGCTCCTCGGGCTCATTGAGTGCTTTTTCATGCCCGGGCGCGTGCGCGAGTTCAACTCCATCCAGGCGGCGGCGATTGCGGCATCCCTGGGAATCCCGGTGCCGGGATGGGGTCAGGCGCCGGTGAACGTGGCGATCAATTTACAAGGGGCACAGGGGGTACAGGGGAACATGCCGCCGGCTGGTGCTGTGCCGGGTCCGGTGGTCGGCGCGCCGCCATACCCGCAGCCGCCCATGCCGGTTGCAATGGCGCCGGCATACCCGACGGCTGTGGTGCAAGCCGCTGCCTGCCCGCGCTGCCAGCGCACGAATCCGCCGGGCGCGCGTTTCTGCATCGGGTGCGGACAGGTGCTGTAACAGCAGTGGACAGTGAACAATGGTCAGGGATCAGCGTCCGTGCGATTCAACGCGGCGGGTCATGCGGCGGGCTCGAGGACTGCGGTCCGGGTCACTGAGATTACGCTGATGTCGTCGCGCTGGCCGAAGCGTTGCGCGGCGCCGGCCAAATCAGCCGGGCTGGCCGCAGACCGAACGAGCTCGAGTACGCGGTCGAAGCCGAAGAGATGACCGTGGGCATCGGTGGCCTCAACGATTCCATCGGACATAAAGAGGAGTTTGTCCCCGTCCTTCAGGTTGAAGCGCGTCAAGGAGAACCCGGCGTCTTCAATGACTCCCAGCGGCAGCGCGCCCTCCATTGCGACCGGCTCGCCGTTGAGATAGGGCGGCAAGTGACCGGCATTGGCAAGGAATACGGCGCCATCGCGCGCGATTCTCAGTGCCAGGCATGTTGCCTGGGAATGGCCGCGCCCGAGCATCCGCTTGTTCAGCGCATGCAGAACTGACTCCGGGTCGGTTCCGCTATCGGCCGCAGTGCGAATGGTTCCCACCATTAGCGCCACCAGCATTCCCGCCTGCAAGCCTTTTCCGGCTACATCGCCCGCGACAATCAACAGGCTGCCGTCCGTCTTATCGGGAATGATCTGGAAAAAGTCGCCGCCCACTTCCTGGGCCGGCTGGTAGATGGATTCGACGGTGAACCCTGGAACGGATTCGACCTGCTCGGGGAGAATGACCTGCTGGATCTCGCGGGCGGCTTCCAGTTCGCCTTCGAGCAGCGCCTGCTGGCGGCTGGTGCGCGTGGCGCGCAAAACCATAATGATGGCGAGCGAAAAATAGAAGCTGAGCGTGCCCAGGTCGGAGAGCCCGACAGTGAAAAAGCCGACGGGAAATGCATTGATCGCTACCGCGACATGGACGGAGGCGCGACGCAGCGGAGGGACAAGAGCGAGCAGCCCAATTGCGATACTGGCGTAAATCCACAGCGAATACAGAAGGAAGGGGATGAGCAGAATGCCTGCCTCGCGATTGCCGCGGCGCAGACGGCGGAAAAGCAGAATCGGAATCACTCCTGCGAAGACGATTCCAATGGGGATGGTGAAGAGGGTGGCGTAGGCGACCTGAAAGACGCCGTAGTCAAAGCCGACATTACTCATCACGGAAATCAAGATGGCAATCGAGATGCACAGCCAAAGGAACCACCTCAACGGCCTTTGCAGAAAGGCCTGAACCATGAGCACGATTGCAAAATAGATGGCGATCTGGACGACTTCATTGACAATCCAGAGGCTCACTGGCATGTTGCGGCGGATGGAAAGGTAAAGCAGCGGCAGATAGCCGGCGTTAAGAAGTCCCAGGACGAAGATCCAGAAATACTCCATGCGTTGCCGTTGGGCGATGAAGAGCGCGAGGGCCACGAGCCCGACTCCCATAGCAAGCAGGTTTTCGAGGAAGGTGGCTGAGTTTTCGGCAATCATGATGAGCAGGTTCTGGTTTTCCAGGGCGATGACGTCGCCCACTGCCAACATGCCGGCGCTGAATCCGGGCAGGTTGCTGGTCCACCAGGTGATCGGTGCGCGAGCCCGGATGGCGATGACGAGCGAGCCAGTGTGGAGTTGTGTTACCGGGATTTGCACGATCACTCGGGCGCTCCGCATGGCAGCCACATAGGGCTCGACCTGGCCCGATTGGATGAGCTTCTGGCCGTTTACGTACACCTCGAAGGCGCGGGCTATGGAGTACGCCTGCAATGCCAATTGCCTTTGGTTCGGGTCGACCTTGATGTGAATGCGGCGCCAGACAATGGGCGGATGATTTTGCGGGAAGTAATCGGCTAGACGGGAATCCGCGTTGACTGGGAGCCATCTGGAATCGTCGAAACCGGGTTCGGCATAAGCGGGATCGTCGCCGGCCTGGACGAGTCCGGCGATTCCGATATTGACCGGCTCCTGAAGGCCAATGGCATCGAACGGTTGTGCAGCCGAGCCGGCGGCCGGATGCGGAGCCGCTTGGGAGTTGAGCGCGGCAGCGCTCGAGACAAAAACAACGCACAAGAATGCAGGCAAAAGCGCGGAATGGCGGCAGGTTTTGGAGCTCACGCAACCCTCCCGTGATTGCGTACTACCCTACCACTGCCCCGGCGGCTGATGCCAGATGGAATCGATTGGGCGAGGCCGGAAGCCGATTCGAAGAACTACATATTCGCGTGGCCAGAGCGCATGCTCTCGTTGAACTTGGGCTTGGTGAAGTCGAGGGCGGCTTCGAGGGCTTCCTGGTAGTCGGCGGCGCGCTCCATGAGCGCGGGAGTGGCTGCGGCAAACTCGCCACCGAGCAACATCAGTCCGTGGCCCGCTTCGTCACCTGCCATGCGCAGCAGGTCGGCCTCGGTGGTGTTCAAGTACTGCGCATCGCGCGGGTCGGCGATCCAAACCGGCTTGCCCTCGCCGAGCACGCCGGAGAGCCAGTAGACCTTGCTCAACAGGTAGCGGAGCCTCTCATTGTCGTCGGTCTCGGTAAAGATGAACTTCTTTTGCCAGCGGCTGTAATAGCGCGTGGTAACGGGAACGGGCTGGCGGTTGCCGGACTTCACGAACTCGAGCTGGCCCATGTCGATCGTTTTGCGGATGGCGTTATAGACGAAGGTCTCTGCGTAGGGCTGCTCCATGGCGGGCACGATTTCGGCAAAGGTAAGCGTGACGGAGGCTGAGATTTTGGCGTGCAGATTGTGCGTTCCGCCGTCGGCGATATGAATTTCGCCGTGAACGATGTGGGTATCGGCCCCGGAGGTCGATTGGTGAAAGGGCCACTCGAATTGACCGAAGGCCAGGGGCAGCCCACCGAGAGTGACGTAGCAATCGGGCCGCGGATTGCGCAGCCGCTTGGCTTCTCCTGCCAGGTGCGCGGTCATCTCGGGGAGCAGATTTGGCTTATCGAAGTCGAAGGCATCGCTCAACTCAAGCTTGAGCAAGCGGCCAATGGAATCCGCGCCGGAAAGGCCGAGCTCGAAGATGGCGGTGGGTTGGCTGTGAAAATCTGCGCCCTGTTTGACGGAGATGAGAACCAGGCCAGCCTTTTCAGCGGCTGAGGTGAGCGATCGAACGAGCGAAGTTTTGAGATCGGAGGTCATGAGCGGGGAATCCTGAGTCGGAGATCGATGCAGAACCATTGTAGCTTCTGGCTGCTAGCGGCTAGCTCTTGGCTCGCGCGCTTGTGAACTGACGACTCTGGTTCCTCGAAGGGCGAGGACGGGCGCAACAGGCTCACAGCGCGTCCGAAACGCCCCGGTTACAATGGCAGTCGTGCCCTCCGAAACATCGAAACACATCATTCTCGCGGAAAGTCTGACCAAAGTTTACGCGGCGGGCCGCATCCAGGTGGCCGCAGTGCGGGGGATTTCTCTGGCCGTCGAACCGGGCGAATTTGTGGCAATCGTCGGGCCTTCGGGCTCGGGCAAGTCGACTCTTTTCTATTTGCTGGGCGGGCTGACTCGGGCCACAGAGGGGCGTGTGGTGATTGACGGCGTGGATTTTGCCGCCCTGAGCGACGCCGAGCGCACGCGGCTGCGAAAACACCGTATCGGCTTTGTTTTCCAGAAGTTCAACCTGCTGCCGACCCTTTCGGCGATGGGAAATATCGAGATTGCCTATGAAGTGAGCGGGCGCGCCTCGGGTCCAAACGGAATGCCGATGGATCGGCGGTATCTGGACCACCTGAGCGACATGTTGGCGATCAAGGGGAGGCTCGATCACCGGCCCTCCGAGTTGAGCGGCGGAGAGCAGCAGCGGGTGGCCATCGCCCGGGCGCTCATCACGAGGCCGGCTATTGTGCTGGCCGACGAGCCGACCGGCAACCTGGACACGAAGACCTCCGACGCCGTGCTGCAGATGCTGCTACGGTCGAACCGGGAGCTTGGCCAGACGACGCTGATGATTACGCACAATCCTGAAGCGGCGGCTATCGCCGGTCGAATCTTAACCATGCGCGACGGCCAGATCGTGGGGGAAGCAGCGGGAACTAGCCCGGCGGCGCTCCAATAGGCTGTCTCCTCAGTTCCTTACCAACCTCATTCGAGCGTTGACTCTCCGGTTCTTTCTTGGTATCTTTGAAAGGTTCGCAAGAACACCGCCTGACGTGTGTGTCAACTCGGGTGGAGTAGGGAAATTCTCCGGGCAGGTTCGAACACACGGAGAGATTTCCAAGGCCAGGTGAAGTCAGCCGGCCAGACAAGTTCCCGGAATGGCTCTCTTCTTGCGGAGGGCAGGGAACATTCGAAGCAGTACTTGCATCGGCGGTCCGCGCGTTCCCCACCTTGGAGGGGCTATGCGGGCCGGAATCGACGAAACGGAATTGGCTCCTGATTAGTGGGACGACCGATCACCGTCGCGGTTCTCGTCTGAGAGTGGAACGAAGACAGACGCGAAGCAGCTACCTGGGGCTTCTCTGTGTGTTTGGTTGGCCCAAAAGCCACGCCGAAACCAGAACAGCCTGAAGGGCGTGTGCGGCTGTGGAGCGTGCATTAAAGGGTTTTTTGAAGTAAGGAGCTGCGGTTTGCCAACTTTTAATCAGCTTGTTCGCAAGGGGCGTACCGCCCCCCGTTACAAGACGGCGTCGCCCGCATTGCAGGCTTCGCCGCAGCGGCGCGGCGTGTGCACGCGCGTGTATACGCAAACACCCAAGAAGCCGAACTCGGCGCTGCGCAAGGTGGCCCGCGTGCGGCTGACCAACGGGATTGAGGTGACCACCTACATTCCCGGCATCGGCCACAACCTGCAGGAACACTCGATTGTGCTCATTCGCGGAGGCCGCGTGAAGGATCTGCCGGGCGTGCGCTATCACGTGGTGCGCGGGACGCTCGATTCAGTGGGCGTGGCCGGCCGCTCGCAGAGCCGGTCGAAGTACGGGACCAAGCGCGCCAAGGGCGGCGCGGCGAAGTAGGCGCTCCGCGCTCTCGTGTTTTGGACGAGGGTTGCAGTAGGGCAAGCGATGCGGGAACCAAACGTCAGTAGCTCCGGCACGAACAAGCTGAAGGCTGACGACTGAAAGCTAATAGCTGTTTCTTGAGGATTTATGCCGAGAAAAGGGCACATTGCGAAGCGGGAAGTGGCGGCGGATCCGGTGTACGGATCGACACTGGTGACGAAGTTTGTGAACTCGATGATGTGGGGTGGCAAGAAATCGACCGCCCAGGGCATCTTTTACCAGGCAATGAAGAACCTTGAGGAGAAGGGTGGCGGTGACGACGCGCTCAAGCTCTTCAAGAAGGCGGTGGAGAACTGCAAGCCGCTGCTTGAGGTGAAGACGCGGCGTGTGGGCGGCGCCAACTACCAGGTGCCGATCGAGGTGAATGCCGACCGCAGAACCTCACTGGCCATCCGTTGGCTGATCACCTACGGGCGCAGCCGCGGCGAAAAAGGCATGACCGACAAGCTGTCGAACGAGTTGCTGGATGCTGCCAACGGACGCGGCGCGGCGATGAAGAAGAAAGAAGACGTGCACCGCATGGCCGAGGCTAACAAGGCCTTCGCGCACTACCGGTGGTAAGGACTGGGACGAGGGATTAGGGAACAGGGACCAGGCATGAAGCACTGAAGAAGGGCCGGATCGACTCAACGCAAGATCAAACCGCGGGGAAAGACGTCCCGCAAGGAATTGAAATCGTGGCTCGCACCGTACCTCTAAATCGCTGCCGGAACATCGGGATCATGGCGCACATCGACGCCGGAAAGACGACAGCGACAGAACGCATCCTGTTCTACACCGGCATCACGCACCGGCTGGGAGAGGTGCATGAAGGCACGGCGACCATGGATTACATGGAGCAGGAGCAGGAGCGGGGCATCACGATTACCTCGGCGGCCACCACCTGCACCTGGCGCGACGTTCGCATCAATATTATCGATACCCCTGGCCACGTGGACTTTACCGCCGAAGTGGAGCGCAGCCTGCGCGTACTCGACGGCGCGGTTGCATTGTTTGACTCCGTGAGCGGCGTGCAGCCACAAACGGAAACCGTTTGGCGGCAGGGCGATAAGTACAAGGTTCCGCGGATTTGCTTCGTCAACAAAATGGATAAGAATGGTGCGGACTTTGAGCACGTGCTCGAGACCATTCGCAAGCGGCTGGGCGCGCGACCCGTTGCGTTGCAGATTCCCGTCGGCGCCGAGGCGAACTTCAAGGGCGTAGTGGACCTGATCGAGATGAAAGCCATCCTGTGGCACGACGAGACCCTCGGCGCCGAATTTTCGATCGAGCCGATTCCCGCCGATCTGCTGAAGAAGGCCGAAGCGTTCCGGCTGCAATTGATCGAAATCATCGCCGAGACCGACGATGTGCTGCTGGAAAAGTTCCTCGAAGGCGAAACGCCAACGGTAGAAGAATTGAAGGCCGGCATTCGACAGGCCACCATCGATCTGAAGGTTTTCCCGGTGATTTGCGGAAGCGCCTTCAAGAACAAGGGAATTCAGACGCTTCTCGATGCCGTCGTCGATTACCTTCCCAGCCCGCTCGACAAGCCTCCGGTTGAGGGCATCGACCCCAACCACCACTCCAAAATTGAAAAGCGCAAGCCAGACGACAACGAGCCGCTTTCGGCTCTGGCTTTCAAGATCATCAACGATCCTTACGGCAAGCTGTGCTTTGTCCGCGTTTATTCAGGCTCGCTGAAGACCGGCGACACGGTGCTGAACCCGCGCACCGGCAAGACCGACCGCATCGGACGCCTGGTGAAGATGCACGCCAACAAGCGCGAGGACGTGACCGAGATTCTGGCCGGCGACATCTGTGCCTGCCTGGGTGTCAAGGATTTAAAGACAGGCGACACGCTTAGCGATCCGCATCATCCCATTGCGCTCGGCGCGATCACCTTTCCCGACACCGTGATTTCGGTGGCCATTGAGCCAAAGACCAAGGCCGATCAGGAAAAGATGGCCGTGGCGCTGTCGCGGTTGGCCGACGAGGACCCCACTTTCAAGGTGCGGACCGATGAGGATTCTGGCCAGACAATCATCAGCGGCATGGGCGAGCTGCACCTCGAGATTCTTGTGGACCGCATGAAGCGCGAGCACAAGGTGGAAGCCAATGTGGGCGAGCCCAAGGTGGCGTTCCGCGAGACCCTCCGCAAAAAGGCCGAAGCCGAAGGCAAATACATTCGCCAGACCGGCGGCTCGGGCAACTACGGCCATTGCAAGCTGCGCGTGGAGCCTAACGAACCCGGTGCGGGCTATGAGTTCATCAACGAGATCAGAGGCGGCTCCGTGCCCAAGGAGTACATCAAGCCCATCGATCAGGGCGTGCGGGGAGCTTTGGAACTGGGCATTCTGGCTGGCTATCCCATCGTGGACGTGAAGGTGACGCTCTTCGACGGCAGTTATCACGAAGTGGACTCGAACGAGATGGCCTTCAAGTTTGCCGGCTCAATTGCGTTCAAGGAAGCGGCGAGGCATGCGTCGCCGGTTCTGCTGGAACCGGTCATGGCCGTCGAAGTGACGGTCCCCGAGGAGTTCATGGGCGTGATTATCGGCGACATCAACTCGCGCCGCGGGCGGATCGAGGGCATGGAGCACGCTGCCGGTTCGCAGGTGATCAGGGCGATCGTGCCGCTCAAGGAAATGTTCGGCTACGTGAACGAAATTCGCTCGTCCACGCAGGGCCGGGCGTCGTATTCGATGCAGTTCGCGCGCTACGAAGAGGCGCCGCGCATGATTGCCGACGAAATTATCGGCAGGGCGCAGGGGAAGTAAAGTTTTGGGGCTGGAGCCGGACCGCCGGCGCCCCGAGTGGCAACAGGCAGTACAAGCGATGAAAGGGATTTGGTAGTTTTATGGCGAAGGAAAAGTTTGATCGTTCAAAGCCGCACGTGAACGTGGGGACGATCGGGCACATCGATCACGGCAAGACGACGTTGACGGCGGCCATCACGAAGGTATTGCAGAAGCACAACCCGAAGAATGTGTACCGTTCGTTCGATTCGATTGATAACGCGCCGGAAGAGCGGGAACGCGGCATCACGATCGCGACGGCGCACGTGGAGTACGAGACCAAGAACCGTCACTACGCGCACGTGGATTGCCCCGGCCACGCCGACTACATCAAGAACATGATCACCGGCGCGGCGCAGATGGACGGCGCGATTCTGGTGGTAGCGGCGACCGACGGACCGATGCCGCAGACCAAGGAGCACGTGTTGCTGGCCCGCCAGGTTGGCGTGCCGTACGTCGTGGTGTTCCTGAACAAGTGCGACGCGGTGGAAGACGGCGAGCTGATCGACCTGGTGGAGATGGAAGTCAGGGAGCTGTTGACCAAGTACCAGTTCCCGGGCGACGACGTGCCGGTAATTCGCGGGTCGGCGCTGGGCGCGTTTAACGGCGAAGCGCAGTGGGAGGCCAAGATCGACGAGCTGATGGAAGCGGTGGACAAGTACGTGCCGCAGCCGAAGCGCGACGTGGATCTGCCATTCCTGATGCCGATCGAAGATATTTTTTCTATCTCTGGCCGCGGCACGGTGGTTACGGGAAGGATCGAGCGCGGCAAGGTGAAGGTGGGCGAGAACGTGGAGATCGTCGGGTTCCGCGAGACGCGGACGACGGTGTGCACGGGCGTGGAGATGTTCAAGAAGCAACTGGACGAAGGTCTGGCTGGCGACAACGCGGGAATCCTCTTGCGCGGCACGCCGAAGGAAGACGTGGAGCGGGGGATGGTGCTGGCCAAGCCGGCGTCGATTACGCCGCACACGAACTTCAAGAGCTCGGTGTACGTGCTGAGCAAGGAAGAAGGCGGGCGACACACGCCGTTCTTCAAGGGCTACCGGCCGCAGTTCTACTTCCGCACGACGGACGTGACGGGAGTGGCGGAGTTGCCGGAGGGCGTGGAGATGGTGATGCCGGGCGACAACGTGGAGCTACAAATCGATCTGATTACGCCGGTGGCCATGGAGAAGGGCCTGCGCTTCGCGATTCGCGAGGGTGGCAGGACTGTGGGCGCGGGAACGATCAGCGAAATTATCAAGTAGCAGTTCGCAGTTCGTAGTTCACAGCGCCTGCGGCTGAACGAATCGTGGTGACTGAGAACTGCGAACTAAGAACTACGAACTGGGAACTGAAGGGAATTGGACATGCGGGAAATCATTACGATGGAATGCACCGAGTGCAAGGAGCGGAACTACTCGACGACGAAGAACAAGAAGACCGTTACGGGCCGTCTTGAGTTGAAGAAGTTTTGCAAGCGCTGCCGCAAGCACCAGGTGCATAAGGAAACGAAGTAATTAATGCAGGGACCAGGGATCAGGGATCAGGGATCAGTTTGAGCCGTGCCGGGTGAGCCTCGGCGGCAAGCAGAAGCTAAGGCAAGCTGACCCCTGAAACCTGAACCCTGCCCCCTGTATTTAGGGGCGTAAGCTCAACGGCTAAACTGCCGGTCTCCAAAACCGGACTTGGGGGTTCGAATCCCTCCGCCCCTGCCAGTTTAGGAAGACAGAGATCAGAGAACAGAGAACAGGGATCAGAAAACGCGGCCAGAGTTGAGACGCAGAGGCCTGCAGCAACAAATTGCGAACTGGTCTCTGGAAGAGGATGTGGAAGCATGGCGACGAAGACGGCAATGGAAAAAGGTGACGAGCGGTCGGCCAAACGGCAGCAGCCGGGAGCGCTGGCTGAGTTTGGAGGCGGCGTGTTGAGCAAGTGGACCGAATTTACCAGCTTTCTGCGCGATGTGCGCGCGGAGATGCGCAAGGTGGTGACGCCCTCGCCGAAGGAAGTGCGGGTGACGACGGGCGTTGTGATCGTCGCGGTCTTCCTGTTCGGCCTGTTCTTCTTCATCGTCGACGGCATTTTCAGAGTTGCGGTGTATGGTCTGCTCGGCAAGCTAGGCGGATTGCAGTAGCCGGTGCAGCACAGAATCGAGAGTGGAATGAAGGAAGACCTGGAACAATCCGCAGAGACAGTGGCCGAGAGGCGCAGGCCGCAGAGGCGCCGGCAAAGGCCGCG
>Ga0224554_1001827_pt1 | contig 12404 bp, 9 predicted proteins | sample 714S22024metaG_FD_180666 | JGI IMG/M metagenome (GOLD analysis project Ga0224554, IMG submission 180666) | Peat soil microbial communities from Stordalen Mire, Sweden - 717 S2 20-24 | ecosystem: Environmental > Terrestrial > Soil > Wetlands > Peat | place: Sweden: Norrbotten County, Stordalen...
TGCCATGACACGGCGCTGGCGCTCGTTCAGATGTGGCCGGACGACCTCGAAGAATCGCGCGAGCGCTTCCGGACCGACCTCCACATCCTCAGGTTACTACGCGCGTTCTAACGTGCGGTGGGCCCTAACTGGCGGCACGCCGCTATACCTCGCTGCCATGTGCACGTGCTCGGGGCGGGCATGGTCCTGATCCTGATCGCTATCGTCACGGTTCTGGAGGCACGCGCAGGCCGACGCCGCCGACATACACGGCGGCCGTCTCGTCGTCGTCCATGTCGTGACTGTGGCGTATCGACCGGCGGGCAGGCTGGCTCGCGCTGATCCCTGCTACCGGTCAGCATCCTGGCCTCGACGAATCGGAACACCATTGACACCTACGTCTCGCGAATACTGCACAAGCGAGATTCGCGTGCTCCCGAGACCACAGGCAACGAGACGTGTCATCAGAGATGATCGCGGTCGACCTCTTCCGCTCCTTGCTTGATGATGGTGACGTGCCCCGCGCCGAGGTCTTCGAACCGGACAAACTCCACATGCTCTCTGAGAATGGCAGGAGCTGGCACATGTCCGGCATTCAGTCTCGTCCTCGCAGCTTCTCTCTGCTCGACAAACGCTGGGCTGTCGATGATGTCGAGCACTCTCTCCAGAGGCACCACGACCGATATGCCGGCGTTCAGTGGCTCCTGTGCCCACTCAACAATCCCGTCAGGGTCGTTCTCGGTCGTGGGAAAGAAGCCGTGGACCAGGCCCATGAGGTAGGTTCTTCCGGTCGTACCGATTTCTCTCACGGTGATCCCGAGGTTGCGGCTGGCATCGGCACGAACCGGTAGAAGGTGAACGAAGGCAGGGGAGCCGCTGAGGCCGCCCAGCGACCGCACCTCGACCAGATAAGCGGAGTCGTGACCTGTCAAAAGGTTGATCGGGTCAGAGGGAAAGGCCGCGATGTTCCCGACTCGCACGATCGGCAGAACTCGGGACTTGCCTGGGTGCGTAATCAGCAGTCCTGTAATGAACACGTCTTCACCCGGCGTGACGCTGTGCCGTTTGATGAACTCTGCCGTGGCGCCGTTGCGGATCGGATAGTAGAGGTAGTCAAAGGTGTTCATGTTCAATGCGAGCGGGAGCACCGCCACGTCCGCTGTTTCGTGACATACCCACGCGTCAGGCGGTATCTCAATGTGCATGGAACCTGCGTGGCGCAAGTTGACCCGTAGCCAGGTCTTGAGGAAGGACCCGTTCTCCTGGTGGTCGAAAGGCTGAACGCAGTGCTTCGCGGTTACCACGTAGACAGCAGCTACGTCGTGCACGCCAAGTGGGTCACCGACAAAGAACGCGGCACCGACTCCGCGCAAACGGCCCCGTTGTCCACCCACGAAGCACACGCACTTGCGTAGCTCGTGTGGCACCTGCATTAGTTTCTAATTATCCCACCATAGGGACACAGATGTTGGTCGGTGGCATCAGGGTCGCCGATGATCATGGTTGTCTCGCTCGTGGTCGTTCTCGGCATCGCCTAGCTCAGCAACAAGGTCGATCCTTGGAAGGGGGTCGCTCTACGGGATCGGGTCGGTCCGATCACGTTTCATCTGCCTGAGTTCCCTGACGCGCCGCCGATTCTTGGCCCACGCCGACACCGCCGAGCGTCACAGCGATCTACTCCGACTTCGTGAACGGCAGTCCACCTCGACGGCCCTGGCACGGCTCGGCCCACGGTGATGCGCCAAGCTGGGACCTGCGAGTGACTCTTTCGTCGTCTACCTGGACTCCATCGACGAGCGTCTCCTGGAGTACCTCGACGATTACGAGGAGTTGAGGCTCGATGTCGTCCAGCGCCTCAGGTTCTAGACGAGCGCCCTGCTTGACGAGTCGATCACTCCGGACCACGTCACGGAGGACTAGCCGCACTGGTATCAGCTCACCCCCGCCTTCGTGGCCACTCGAGCAGGACTACGACGCGAGCCTCAGCGAGGCCAATGGTGGTTAGCTCACCAGTGATCCGAATTTCTCCTGCGGACTTCGTGACCGACCGGGTTCGTGAGCAGCGTCACAAGCAAGTTGCAAGCCATCAGTCTCCGGAGCGGCGTGCAGCGGTGGGTGATCGGGATGATGCCGCGCACTGCGGAGCCAGCGATACTCCAAGTCGTGGGCCGAGGTTGATCGAGCGAGTCAAGCAGGGCTTGGAAACCTCTGATGGCAGGCCTCTGTGGGAGGTCATGTGCGGCCATATCGGTCGGCCTTACCTAACGCTGAACTCGGTTAGGGAGATGGTGTGTGCGGTGGCCGGGCGCGGCCGGAACGCCGTGGGGATGGCCTCCTGAGCGCCCAACTTGCAGCCGCGATCCTCGGAGCACTCCTCGCCCCGTCGTGATCGGCCACTGACCCGTCAGCGACTTTCTCGTCACCTACTTGGACCTTATCGATGAGCGTCTTGTGGAGCCGTCTCCAGGTCGACGAGGTGCACGGCCCGCGATTTTCTCGCAAGGCAGCCGGGGGCCGTGCACCACTATCAATGCTCGCTCGGGACGGTCGACCCTTGAAGCCCTCCTCTCCAAATGGTGAGCAGGTTGTGTGACGGCATGTACGGCCCCGGCCGGTGCCTCGACGCGAACCGTCACCGCAGTTGTCCCCGGTGAGCAGGCTCTCTGCGACGGCGGCGCGTTGCGACCGGCCAGGTGCCAGGCGTCATGTCACAGCTTCACGCTCTCCTTGACCTCGACGAACCTGTTGCCGCTCTCGGTGAGGCCCCTTGCTCCTGTGTTGTCGTAGATGCCGATGACATCCCACGCGATCGTGTTGTTCTTCACGGTGATGTCGACAGTCGGAAACTTCGGGCTGTCACGCTCGACGAACACTCCGGTCGTGACCTGGTCCGGCGTACCGGGATCGCCAGTGATGTCGTTGGTTCCAAACCAGTTGCCGCTGATGACGTCGCCGCTCAGGGCATTGACGCCGTGCTCATGAATCGTCACGCCGGCCAGGCCATTGCCGGCTATCTGGTTGTCGGTGATGGTGTTGTTGTAGGAAGCGGCGCCCGCCAAGAGGATGCCACCACCCTCGCCTGTCGTGCCGTTGCTGATGACCACGTTGGAGGTGACGAGATTGTCGTAGACGCCCCCTGCACTCGGCTGCGGGACGCCCTTCGCGTTCACGCCTCCGGCGTTGTGACCGACGATGGTGATCCCGCAGTCGGACTCGTTGTCCTCGACGAGGTTGCCCTCGATCGTATTGTGACTCGTCGGACCGAGATCGTCGGACACGAGGATGCCACCCGAGTTGAACTCGATGGTGTTGTCCTTGACCACCGAGTACGACGTGGTGAGCACGCCCAGGCCTTCGCCACAGTCCCCCGGCACATTCCCGTTCGCCGCGCAGAAGGGCCAGGGGCTCTTCGAGGTGCCGTTGTCGTTGTGCACGACGGTGTTGTCCGCGATCGTGACCCCGCTGGTTCCAGCAGCGAGGATCCCCTCACCCATCGCATTCTCGGCGGTGAAACCGCGCGCGCTCGCTCCCGCGGCACCAGGGCCGAAGAGCGTGATGGCATTCACGAGCCCTGTTGCATCGATGACGGCACCAGGCATGCCGTAGAGATGAATCCTCGTCTCTATGAGGGCGCCACTCGTGATCTTGATGCTCCCCCCTTTGGACTTGACCGTGACGGACGCCGAGCCCCTGTAGGTGCCCGGGCAGACCGTGACGGTGTCACCGACGGCTGCAACCTTGATGGCAGCGTTGATGTTGCTGAACTTCGCGTTCGTGCAAACAGCTGGGAGCTTCGCTCGGCCCCTGAGGGGCGCAACGTAGAGAGTGGCAGTTGCCTTCGGCTTTTCCCCTGCTCCGGCGGGACCGCCGGTCGCAGCGATCAGCCCTACCGCGAGAACCGCAGGTAGGGCGAGACCCGTCAAGACCCGTTCTAGTTTCATTCGTTTCCCCCCGGTGATTTGTTGCGTTGTGAAAGCGGGAGTATCGCGCCCGGACGAGGCGCTGTCCACCCTTTTTTGTAGGGATCGGGTGTGAAGTTCTCGGTTCTCGCCGGTCAACAACTCGCCGCCAGGATGCGTGAAACGACACAACCGTCGAGAAGGTATCGGCAAAAGCGACTGGTTTCGCTCCTCGACAGTCCGAGGCGACACGACCAGTCGTTCCGGCTCAATGATGGCAGTTTGGCGTTCAATTCGCGACCGACCTCGCCGAGACTTGGTGCGCGACGCCGTGACGCCTTGCGAGACAAGCCGAGAGCATGCACAGCCCTCAGCTAACGCTGACTTCAGGACTCCGGCGTTGCCTCGAACGGCCGGTCGAGGGCCCTGGAGACGGCCAAGTAGCGCAGAGGCTGCCGAGCGATATGGTCGCGGATGAAACTGAGGAGGCGGATGTGCTTGGCGGTGTCCTGCTCCATGAGTTCGACGAGCAGCACCCACAGGCTGGTGTCACGGAACGGCCGGAGCTCCTTGCGCAAGGCGCGCAGCTGCTTGGCATCGGCACGCTCGGCGGCGAGGAACTGGCTAGTGACCTCCTCGAGCGTCCGGTCGGGCGGTTCGTGCGGGAGGTTGGGCACCGCATCCGAGGCGGCTTGCAAGCTAACCCCGCCTTCGATGGCGGTCACGATCTCGTGCAGAACCCGGTGATGACGTTCTTCGTCCTCAATTACCAGCCGGATGAGATAGCGCACGGCCTCGGGCGTGGCGGGAGCCTCAGCTAGTTCACGGTAGGAGCTGATGAACCCGGCCTCCGATGCGACATGATCGGTCAGGTGGCGCAGCACGCCGCCGAAGATTGCGCCTCCGGGCGACGGTGCAGGCCTCACCACCGTCATCTGCGGTGCCGCGGCCGCCGGAACTGAACCAACGGCGGACCGGAGCGCAGTCGCGTTCGCCTCGGCGCACTCTTGGCAACGACAACCGGAGTCGTAGGCCGACGGCGTGCCGTGTGTCATCAGTCGGCCGCCGCGGACGCGTACCGACTACAGGGATCCGAGAAGGCACCGCACGAGGCACGCCAAACCAGCACACACAGGACATTCACGGCGATTACCTCCCTCGATCATCCGGCGGAGAACGAGTGTTTGTAGCCTAACGCCTTCCATCAGCTCAGCCACGGGATCACCACACGACTCCGGTTAACAAGGACGTTCAAGCGCCGGTTGAGACCAAGACCACCGGCGAGAAGCCGATGTCGTCTCGGCGTAGCTCTCAACGCCAGCGCCAAGGCTGATCGCGACCTTCTGCCCGAGACCGAGGCGGTCAAGCGACCGAGGAGCCAATCCTTCCGGCCGCGACTTGGCACGACCGATGGAGCGTGCTTGGACACAGCAACGCAACACTGCCTCGACACCTAGACCAGGTGCCACCCGAGCACTCCAGACTCAAGACCACGTTGAGAGACACGCTCCGAAACCTCGCGCCGAGCTCGACGGGGCGCAGCCGCTGCAGCGGTCGAGATGTCCCGCCATGATGCCGACCCGGGACCCAAGTCGCCTGGTTCTGACCTCGGATCGGCCAGGCGACGGCGTGGCCGTTGTCGGCATCGGGTCGAAGACACTCAATTTGTTGTCCTCCGTGCCGATAGAAGTTGCTGACAAGTTGCACCTGATGTTATTGGGGATCATGTGGGAGGCGTGAGGACGATGATCAATGCTGACAAACTCGGCAAGCGTGGAGATGCCGACTTCGCTGCCGAGGAAGCGAGGCTGCTCGATGAGCTCCTCGCGGCCGCGGATCTCAGCTCACCCACCACCGTCGGGATTCGACCCGTTGACCTGACGAGGGACCCAGAGTCGCCTTACGGTCAACTGACATGGCCGGCGCCAATAGTGGCGCCCCATCAGCCAGTAGAACCAATGGCCGCCGTTTCGCCTGCGTACGGTCCACCGGCACCCGTGCCCACATTCACCGATGCGACGATGATCGACGCTGATGGGATCGGCGCACGCGACAAACTGCATCAGACCTGGAGCTTTGGTGGTGCCGAGACGTCGGTCGAGGCGCCGGCGCCAGTCAACGACCCTCCTGGCGCGAGCGAGCTCAGCTCGATCACGGAGGAGGTCCGATCGTTTGACCTGGAGCATGAACCCGGGACTCCTCCAGGCCTGGCGTCGTCCCAAGCGACAGTGGCGCTGGTCCCCGCGCAGCCGGAGGAACTGCCCTTGAGCGTCGCGCCGGCTCTTGACAGCCCAATGACGATCCTCCCCTCGTTCGCGGACACGACAACGATCGATGCCCACGCGCTCGGCGAGCTCGACCAAGTGCGCGAAGTCTGGACCGATGCCGACACCGAGTTCGGTGTCGCGCTAGCAGAGCCGGCTGACGAGCTCCCCGCTCCTATTGACCTCCGCTCGCCGATCTCCCCCGAGGTTCGGTCGCTTGAAGACACGAGTGATGACGAGACTCTCGAGATCCAGGTGGCGGACCTTGCGCCGGCATCGGATCAGCAACGGCCAGCAACCGTGTCGTCGTCCGCGTCCAGCACGCCAGCTCCTCTGGGTGCCGCGTCAGCCGACGAGGCGCCGAGCAAGCTTGACAAGCCCAGCAACCTCGACGCACGGTACCGCCCCTGGACCCTTCGCGACCGCGAGGCCGTAGTCGAGGAGAGCGAGCCGCTTGAGGAGGCCGCCCCCTTCGACACATCTGGCAGCCTTGACGCGCGGTACCGCCCTTGGACCCTTCGTGATCGTGAGCCGGTTGTCGAGGCGACCAAGCCGCTTGAGGAGCCTGCGGCTCTTGACCACTTCGGCTGGCCCACCACCTCCGAGGATCGACCGGACGATCTCACTGACGACGGGGCGACCAATGGTCACCCAACTCCGCTCGAGGTGACCGATGTCCAACAGCCCGGCGAACGGGAAGACTCGGTCATGTCGTCCGAGGACGGGCAACCCTCCTCGCTCCCCGTTTCCAGCGACATCACGACTAGGGCATCGGACGTCCTCAGCACGACGGACTCGACATATCGGCCCTGGACTCTTCGCAGGTCCCTCGACGCAAACAAGGCAAAGGTAGTTGACGAGCCCGCCCTCGATGGTAAAGAGACGGCGCCGGTCGACGAGCCCGTTGGCTCGTCCGAGGAGCAAGTGGCGGTTGACGAACCCGTAGTCTCCGCCGACCTCGACTCTCCCGGCACTGCCGAACGTCGATCCGGGGACCAGGCGAGCCATGCCGAGCCGTCTCACGACCAAGCGACTTGGTTGGCCGGACCAGCGCCGGCTCTCGCCCAGCGAGACAAGCAGGCGGACTGGGTCGCACGCTCTGCGAAAAACGGCTCAGCGCCCTTGCCCAGGTTCTCGGACAACAAGGTCAGCAAGCCGGACAGGCTCGACACGCGATACCTCGCCTGGACTCTTCCGAGTAGCCAAGTCGCTACCGAGCATGTAGCGGCTCTCGACACGCCCGTTGCCTCCGCAGACGAGCACGAGGTGGTCGATGAAAATGAACCCTCCGCCGATCTCGACTCGCCTGCCATGCCCGAGGGCCGAGCAGCGGATCGCCCGAGTGACGACGGGGCGCCTGAGGCTCCGGTGACGACTCCGGAGGCAAGCGCGCCGGGGCAACCGGCGGACTTGGTTGGCCCATCTGCGAGCGACGAACCCGCGATTGTGCCGGCGTCGCCGGTCATCGCGACGGCGATCAGCGCGGAGAGACCGGACAAGATCGACGCGAGATATCGGACGTGGAGTCCCCACAACACCCGCCTCGCCGCGGAGAAGACCGAGCCCGTTGAAGAGCCTGCCGCGGCCGACAAGCAGACAGTGACCGAGACTCCTGCTGTCGCAGCGGACGCCGACTCGCCAGGTGTGCCCGAGATTCGATCAGGGGACCGCCCGAGTGACGCCGTGGCGCCGCAAAGTCAGCTGACCCCGCCGGCTCAGACGGCGCTCCAGCAGTCAGAAGATCAGGCAACGACTGTGCCGTCGGCGCCATACCGCATGCCGATCCCCGCCAGCCCCGCCCTCAGCGAAACGACGATGATGCTGGGAGATACAAGGAGGTGGCGAGGTGGAGCTCGGGTTCTCGTCACCACTCTCGCTGTCGTGTTCTTCGTCGCGACGCTCGGTTCCGGTTTCGTTGCACTGAAACAGGACCACCAGGCAAGCCAGTGGCGACAGGACTACCAGAGCCAAGTGGCGCTCAGTCACTCACTCGCTACGCGAAGTGACTCGCTCTCAACACAGCTGGCACTCGCTCACGCGACTGCGACGTCCCTACAGTCGAAATCCTCAGCATTGAACGGGCAGATCAAGAGCTTGCAGGTCCAGCTGTCCTCAGTCTCGAGTTCAAGGGCCAAATTGCTGAACCGGAGCGCGCTGCTCACCCAGCTGACCAATGAGGCGGGCACCGTCTCGAGCGAACTGTCAATGTGTGTCGGTGAGACCAATTCGCTGCAGACCGAGATTGGCAAGGATCTCGTGAACCCGAGCCACAAGGACCCTCTTCTTCAGTCCAACCTACGCACGGCGAGTCAAGTCTGCGCCTCGGCCCAACAAGGCAACAGGCAACTCCAGTCGACCTTGCGCGGAGGGTGAGCCAAACCGCCCACTCGGATCGAGGACGCAGTTCCTGATCAGTTGCCGACGCGACCGGCGCGCCACTCCTCGGTGCGACTTAGAGCCGATATCTTTCCTGGTTCGTACGCGGGCAATTGGGCAGAACTCGGCGCTGAGCGCTCGCTCGTCGTCGGGACGCCCGGCACCGGTTGCATCGTACGTGGGCAGGTTCTGAGGCGATCGACACGATCTCAGTCAAGTCACCATCCAGGCCTGTAGCCCGCGCACGCTGTCAAGGCCACCGATATGCTCCTGGACAAGGACCCGTGAGCAATGACCTGGTCGCGGCGCGCTGGGCCGAGCGGGTGTCTGCGGGCTCACGATGAGGGGGTGAACATGAGTGGTCGCGGAACCCAGACCTATGACCCGGTCGTCAGGCGTAGCTACAGCCTCGTAGGACCCGATACCAAAAAGGCCGTCGAGGCGGGCTTCGACGACGCCGAATGGTACCGGGCGCCGATCGACGCGGACCGTCTGAAGGTATTGATGGTCCGGCGCAACGGCCGGCCCGCTCTCGACGCGGTCCTTTGGCTCGCACTGCTCGGTGGCGCCGGCACTCTGGCGTTCTTCACGCTCGGCACATGGTGGACGATTCCGGCCTTCGCTGCCTTCGGCGCCCTCTGGGGCGGCTCCGGCGACGCCCGCTGGCACGAGAACGGACACGGCACGGCCTTCCGCAGCAGGTGGGCGAACGACGCTATGTACAACCTCGCGTCGTTCATGATGCTCCGTGAACCAACGCTGTGGCGGTGGTCGCACGTCCGTCACCACTCGAACACCCTGATTGTCGGCCTCGACCCAGAGATCGGCGTCCCACGCCCGCCGCCCCTGTTCGCTATCGCGCTCAACTACCTCAATCTGATCAACGGGCCGAAGATGTTCGGCAAGATCGTCATGCACGCGTTCGGGCATATCGAGGACTTCACCCGCGTACTCGTGCCAGCCGACAAGTTGCGCCGCGTCGTGTGGGAGGCTCGCGTCTTCCTCCTATTGCTGGTCGGAACCCTCGTCGCCGCGGTGGAACTCGGGACCATCGTGCCGCTGCTCTTCGTGGGTCTGCCTTCGTTCTACGGCGCGTGGCTCTTGTGGTTCTTTGCCATCACCCAGCACGCGGGACTGCGCGAAGACGTGCTCGACCACCGAATGAGCACCCGGACGGTTTACATCAACCCGGTCTTCCGCTTCCTCTACCTGAACATGAACTACCACGTTGAGCACCATATGTTCCCGGCCGTGCCCTACTACAACCTGCCCGCCCTGCACGAGGAGATCAAGGCGTATCTGCCGCCGCCGAAGACGTCGATGCTCGACGCCTATCGCGAGGTGCTCCACGCCCTCGTCATGCAACGCAAGGATGTGACCTGGGAGATACCGAAGAACTGGGAGCCACCGGTCGAGTCGAACGGGAAGGAAATGGGGACCCGCGAACTACTGCGGGTCACAAGCTCGCCGGACTCGGGCGAGGCTGATCTCGGTCCGAGCCTGCTCGCGCCCGGGGAGCTCGCGCCCGTCGAGGTCGACGGTTCGCCCTACGTGCTCTGCCGGACACTCGCTGGCGGGTACGCGTTCATCGACGACGTGTGCACCCACGGTCGGGCGCGGTTGTCCGACGGCTTCCTCGATGACTGCGTCCTCGAATGCCCCAAGCACAACGGCCGCTTCGACGTGCGCACAGGCGAGGCGGTCCGCCTGCCCGCCCAGAAACCCCTGTGCACCTACCCGATCACCGAACGCGAGGGTCGGCTGGTAGCCACGATGCGCGACGACCGCGAGTCAGCAGCGCTACTGGAAGTGTCAGCCGAGCGAACGCTCTGAGGAGGCGCAGGATGGGACGCGACCGTGCACCTGTGCTGCTTGGTGAGCGCGAGTACCGCTGGGAGGAGCTCGAGCTCACGGAAGCTCCGGACCAGGGCTGGGCGCACCATGGAGTCGCCGTGTTGGACGACGGCAGCGTCGTGGCGGCGGCGCCCGACCGGGCCTGCCTCGTCCGGCTGGACGTCTCCGGCCGAGAGCTGAGCCGGATGGACCTCGAGCTGGTCGAGATGCACGGCATCACGGTGAGTTCCGACGCTCGCGCCGAGAGGCTGTGGGTGGCCGACAACGGCCACAAGTTCGTCCCCGGCCAACCGGGCTACGGCGAGGTGAACCGTCCAGGAAGAGTCGTCGCGATAGAGCTGGACGGCTCGATGCACCAGGAGATCGCCGCTCCCGACATGGCTGCCTACGAGCGGGACCCGTGGCAGCCGTGCGCTGTGGCAGTTGACGACGAAGCGCTCGGCGGCACCGGGGACCTCTGGGTGGCCGACGGGTACGGACAGAGCCTGTTGCATCGCTTCTCCGCTGCTGGCACGTGGCTCGCCACCTTCGACGGTTCGCAGACGGGCACGAAGTTCGACACGCCCCACGACGTCGTCATCGATCGTCGTCGTGGCGTGCCGGAGCTGTACGTCGCGGACCGGGGCAACAAACGCGTGGTCGTCCTCGACCTCGCGGGCAACTTCCTCAGGACCGTCGGGCAAGGCGCGCTGACGAGCCCGTCAGGGCTCGCCACCTCGGGAGATCTGCTCTTCGTAGCCGAGCTGCACGGCCGCCTTGCCGCTTTCGACCGCACTGACACCGTCGTCGGCTACCTCGGCACGACGAGCTCCCAGGGGCGGCAGGGCTGGCCGAACAGCGTGGACGACCTGGGAAACCTGGTGCGCGTGCCCAACCTGGGACCCGGCGTCTTCAACAGCCCGCACGGGCTCGCCACCGACTCCAAAGGTGCCGTCTACGTCTCGGAGTGGCTGATCGGCGGGCGACTGGTCCGGCTGTCGCCGCTCGCGTAGGCGGACGCTTGCGGCAGCTCGGTTCCGACCTGGCACTGAGGAACTCGAGGATCCTGGTGCCGGAGTGGACCTCGTTGCCTGCGGCCCGGCCCTTGCGGTTATTCAGATGGGCGAGCAGCGGCTGATCACGAGACCTCGCCACCTGGCCGTGCGAGCGCCGAACCGGCTTGAGGTTCGAGCAACACAGCCTCGCCGGCTGCGAGGAAAGCGACCACAGCGAGCAGAAGAAACGCTGCGGCGAACGGTCCTGCGCCGGTGCTGCGGGCACCGACCAAACGGTCGAGCGGCGCGCCGACCCGTAGGGCGATCGCTCCCACTGCGACACCGAGGCCCATCGTCAACTGCTGGATCGTGCTCGAGAGGGTGTTCGCATTGGACATCCCCTCAGGCGCCACGTCAGCGAAGACGATCGTGTTGTAGGCAGTGAAACCGATCGACCGGAAGACCCCACTTACGACGAGGGCGAGCACGATCAGCACGAGGGGGGTCCTGGCGGTGAAACTTGCGAAGACGGCCAGGGCAAGGCCGGATACCGCCGCCGCGGTGATGAGTACCGACCGGAATCCGAACCGGTGCAGGATCGGTGTCGTGAAGGGCTTGATCGTGATGTTGCCCACGAACACCGCGATGACGAGCAGGCCCGATCGGAGAGGGCTCCAGCCGAAGCCGTTCTGGAACATGAGCGCCAGCAGGAAGGGCGCGGCACTGATCGCCAAACGGAAGAAGGAGCCACCCAGGCTCGAGGACCGGAACGTCGCGATGCGCAGCACGCGCAGGTCCAGCAATGGGTGGGTCGACCTCTGGAGGTGGATGACGGCCCACCAGATCAGTACCGCCCCCGCGCCGACGCCGGCTCCGACCCCGGCCGAGGAGACGCTGCCATCTGTGACGAGCTCGAGTCCGTAGACGAAGGCACCGATCCCTGCACCGGTCAGCACGAAACCGCGCCAGTCGAGCCTCGCTGATCGGTCTGGTCTCAGGTCGGGCACGATGCGCAGTGCGACGAGCAGCGCGATGAGGCCCAAGGGGAGATAGAGGAC